>Ga0207851_100090_pt1 | contig 76133 bp, 76 predicted proteins | sample A23E3SouthBayCA_FD_187747 | JGI IMG/M metagenome (GOLD analysis project Ga0207851, IMG submission 187747) | Aerobic enrichment media microbial communities from Eden Landing Ponds, California, USA - A23 E3 (SPAdes) | ecosystem: Environmental > Aquatic > Marine > Unclassified | place: Emeryville... | reverse complement strand
GGGCGCTCTGCGCCCGTTCGCACGGCCGAGGTGGCTCCGCCACCTCGCGGCTTACGTCGCCCGTCTTCGTCGAGAGCGCGGCCCCTTCCAGTCCCACCCGCCAGCGGTTTTTCGGCCGCAATCGCTTAACTAAACACGACCTATCATTCCGGGCGAAAGGCTATTACAATAGAATGTGAGACGGTACCTATGGCCGTAGAGACATCCCAAGATATCGAAATCCCTGCGGAACTCCAAGAAGCGTACGTCGTCGACACCGACTTCCACGCGGGACCGTCGACCGACGTCGAGGTGTTGCTCCCCTACATCGACGACGAGCGGATCAAACAGAAGCTCCGAGTGACGAGCAAAGTGTCGTTTCCGAGTCGGGTCGTCCCCGCGTACGCGACGAACGAGACAGGGGGGTACCACGCGCACGGCGCGGCGCTCGACGGCGAATCGGTCCTTGACGTGATGACGAAGTTCGGAATCAATATGCCCATCATCACACCGGGGACGAACACGCTACCCGGACTGCAGTACCCGAAAATGAAAGACGCAATCTGCAAGGCGGCTAACGATTTCGCGTTGGATCAGATCACACCCGCTGACGACGACATCAAGACTCACGTCGCGCTGCCGATCTGGAATCCGGAGGCGTGTGTCGAGGAACTCGATCGGCTGGGAGACGAGCGAGACGTCGTCGGTGCCGTCACGTGGTACGGACCGTTCACGTCGCTGCTCGGCGAGCCGAAATTCGATCAAGTGTACGAGGAACTCGTTAAGCGCGACCTCCCGCTGGCGCTCCACGTCGGCGGCAGTACGACCGTCCCGATCGACCTCGTCGGCGATTCGATCCGAACTCGGACGGAGGCGCTGGGGCTCATCAACTCCTTCTACGGAATTATGGACGTCGCCAACATGATTATGACTGGTGTCTTCGACAAGTATCCGGAGCTCACGGTCGTCTGTCAGGAGATGGGCGTCACTTGGATCCCGTTCGTCGCGAATCGGATGAACGAGATCTACTACACGCAGCCTGAGGACCTCAAGATCTCCGAACGACTGTTCGATATGGGACAAGAGTATCTAAAGAAAGACCCCGGCGATTACGTGTACGACAACCTCAGATTCTCGACGCAGCCGATCGCCCTGCCGAAACGGCAGCGCGAGCGGCGCGCGATGCTCGAACTCTGTCACGCCGACGAGACGCTGATGTACTCCAGCGACTGGCCGCACCAGACGCTCGATCCGGTCAACTGGGTTGGCGGTCCGGGGATCGACGAGGAGCTTCGGACCCAGATCCTGTCGGGGAACGCCGAGGAGGTGTACCGACTCTGATGACCCAGCACAACATCGGTGAAATCGACGACTTCCCATCAGGCCGCGGCGTCGACGTCGACGTCGGCGGACTCGAGATCACGGTGTTCAATCTCGACGGGGACTTGCACGCGATTTCGAGTCGGTGCCCGCACAAGGGCGCTCCGTTCTCCCGGTGCGGCGAGGAGAAGCGGCCACCGGAGCAGTTCTCGGGACGGGAGCGCTACCGCGGGCACATCGACGCCGATTCGCTGATGATCACCTGTCCTTGGCACAGCCTCCGGTTCGACCTCGAAACCGGGGACTGTCCGGCGACGCGCGACCGAATTCGCACCTTCGCCGTCGAGGTCGACGGCGGCGACGTATTCGTCGAGGTCTGAACCGGACTGTCGCCCTCGCTGTGCTGACGAGTCGCCGCCGTTCGGCGTTTCAGCCCCCACGCCAGCCGAGTCGGGGCACGATCAAACGACTGGAGATACCAACGAGTGGTGATGCCAACGAACAGTGATACCAACAAATGGCGATGCCGCGTACCGTGACAATGGCATCCAAACATTGAATATCGCTATCATCGAGGGGCTAGTGATGACGTACGAAATCGCACCCATGGTAGAGGGTGCCGTGAATCACCTTGTCGATATGGGGACCGTCAGCCCCGGAGAAAGCGTGCTCGTGCTCACGCAGTTGAGCCAAGACGATCAGGTTCCGGCGGCCTACGCGGCCGCGGCCCGACAGGCCGGTGCCGACGCGACGATTATGGTCGTCGACGACCTCGAAGCGACCGTCGGAACCAGAATTATGGGGAAAGACGTTCCCGACCACGTCAAGCAGGCGATGTGGAACTACGACGTTGTCGTCGACGCGCTCTTGAACTTCATTCACCCGAACGAGGAGTTCATCAACAAGCCGATGATGGAAAACGGGCTCCGATGGATCTGGGGTCCGTATCGCACGAAGACGCTGAACGCACCGTACTCTCGATTCCCGGCCGAACTCATCTACGCGATGATCGAAAAGGACTACGAGATCGTAACGAACGGCGATCGGATCCGCGTCACCGACCCGAAGGGCACCAATATCTCCGCCGACATCGATACCGGCTTCATCGCTTCCGGGACCGGTGTCGTCCGCGGGTTGCGCAGTATGCACCCCGGGATGTTCATCACGCCCTCGGGGATTATCGGTCAGATTCACAACCTCCCCAACGCGAACGGGGAGGTGTACTTCGATAATATGGACATCGCGACCGAACCCGGAGACGAGCCAGCGCACTGGCGCGTTGAGGACAGCTGGATCGTCGAGATCGATGGTCCGAAGACCGAACCGTGGCAACGGATGGCCGAAGAAGACGCCCGCGCAACGCTCTTTTCGGAGATTATGTGGTCCTACAACCCCAAGCAGAGCATCAAAGACAACTGGCCGGAGTACGAACCTGTCACGCGGCACGCTGGCGTTGTCCATATGGCGATCGGCTCGCCGCCGTCGCGGGGCGGCGGCGACCCCGAAAAGACGAGCTCGCACCCGCTGGCGCACACTCACGGCCTCCTGCTCGAACCGAGCGTCTACATCGACGGCGAACCGATCGTCGAAGACGGTCGCCTGCAGCGTCTCGACGATCCCGAGATCAGGGAACTCGCGTCGAAGTACGGCGATCCCGACGAAGTACTCCGGGAGGTGGAGTGATGGCCGACGCATCGGCTGAAGACCTCGCTTCCCTCGCCCGAATTCAGTTCGAGACACTCGGAGACCTCGACGGAAGCGACGAACTGCTCGCCGAGTACGACCACCACGTCTTCGCGTTCACGACGCACGAGGACGAAGGCATCGTCATTGATATCCGCGACGGCGACCTCTCGATCCAACCGGCAGCTCAATGGGACCCTGATTCCCTGCATCGGAACCCCACGGTCATCCAGGCTGACGAAGCGGTGCTGCGGGACATCTTCGCCGGGGACGAAACGATCGTCGACGGCGTTTGGGGCGGGACTGTTCGCGCCCCGGTCTACGGTGCTCAGATGGGATACACCTCGTGGATCTCGCGTATTCTGAAGGCCGTCAGAACCGAACAGGTCGATTAGGAAAGCCGCGTTAGATTTCGGTTTGCGGTTGTGAGTGCCGCCTCGGGGTAGGACTCCGCGAGCAGTCCACACGCGAACATCACGTAATTCTCGTCGACGTAGTAATCCGGATTAATCGGAAGTAACACCGTCGGGTCCGCATCGTCGCTCTGGACGTTCTGCAGGATGTCAAACGTATATGGGCTGTTCACGAGGATACCACCGGTTCCAAGGACTGCCGCGAACTCGGTGAGGTCCTTGCCGACCTGCAACTGCTTCGTCGGTAGTCGGCGCTGGGTCCGGCCCGCGTCTTGCTCGACGACCGCGTCGCTCGTCACCTCGCCCGCCTCGCCAGCACCGGCGAACGTCTCGCGAGCGTTGTCCTCGACCTGTTCGAGGCGACCGGCGTGCCGCTCGGCCGCGGCCGCGGTCGCGACGCTTGCGAGCCCCATATCGATCAGTACCTCGGTATCGTTCTCCGGGATGTACTCGGTCGATTCTCGGACGTCGCTGACGTAGCGTTCGATCGTCGCCTCATCGATGCTGCGGTCGATGCGTGACTGGATCGCTTCCGAGCCGAAGCGCGAGTGGATCGTGGGTGCGTTGAATCGGATGCCGAGGTCCCCCTCGACGGTCCGCTTTCGGAAGGGCTCCTGCAGTTCCTCTGCCCGCCTGACGTATGGCCGCGTCGGATCGCCGTGGCCGATCGTATGGACGTCCGTGGTCGCCCCGCCGATGTCGACGGCCAGCAGATTCCCGAAGCCGCGGGATTCGTCCGTCCCCGTCGCGAGAAGTTCACAGAAATGCGAAATCGCGTCCGGCGTCGGCACGATGTCGTCGTCAACGAAGTCGCGAACGCCGCTGATGCCCTTCGCCTCGACGATGTGCGTCATAAACGTCTCTCTGATCCGGCTTCGCGCGTCTGTGACGTTCAGTGCGCCGTCGCCCGATTCGAGCACGTTTTCGGCCACCGTGACTGGGTATCCCGCGTCGCGGAGCGTCGACTCCGCCTCGTCGCTCACGTCGTTGTTCCCGGCGACGATGACTGGAATTTCCAGCTCGAAATCGGCTAATTTCTTGGCGTTCTTCGGCAGCGCGAGGTGGTTGCCCCCGTCTGTGCCGCCGGTTAGGAGGAGGAGATCCGGGGCCAGCGATTCGATCTCCGCGAGGTCGTCGTCGTCGAGAAACCACGTGTAGTCGCCGACGATTTTCGCTCCCGCGCCCAACGCGGCTCGGTTGCCCGCCTCTAGGGTGTATCGGGGCGAGAATCCTACGATTACCATCCGAAGCCCACCAGCCGCCGAACTGGAGGCCAACCGCACGTCGAAGTCGTCTCGATCGACTCCGGACTGTTCCTCGACGAGTCCGAGTCCATATTCGACGCCCTCCATCACGTCGCTGTCCACCGTCGTCGGCGACTGGTCGCTCCCGAGCAGTTCCCCCGAATCGAGGTCGATCAGTCGGACTTTGGTAAACGTGCTCCCGATGTCGATGAGGCAGCCAAGCATACGCGGTGATCTATCCGGGCGATCCTATAGGTAGCGATCGTATGCCTGTTGTTTTGTCAGGAACGCTCCAGTATTTTTATATCGATCACTGTGGAGTGTTACCTATGGCCGATGAGCAGCGCGAGCAGCAGACGTACCAGTACTCAGACCACCGGCCGACGTTCACCATCGAAGAGCGTGACCGCCGCTGGGGACTCGTTCGCGAGCAGATGTTCAACCGCGGGATCGACTGTCTGGTCGTCTGGGGGACCGACCGCGCGGCCGGGATGGGCCGTGCCAACCTCCGGTATCTCACGCAGATCCCGGGACAGAGCAAGATCCAGCACGCGATCGGCCTCTTCCCCCTCCACGCCGACCCGATCGTCTGGAGTGGAATTCCCCATATGCACAAGCCGTTCAACTTCTACGACGCCTACCAGAATTGGGTCGACGACTCTCGGACCTTCCAAGGCATCGACGCGATCGCCGAAGAGATCAGCGCCCACGGGTTCGAGAAAGGACGCATCGGAATCGTCGGCGTCGGCAGCATCGTCTCGCAGTTCAACGTCCCGCATAGTCACTACGACCAGTTCACGAAGGCGCTCCCGCACGCCGAGTTCCTCGATTGCACCGATATGGTCGAACGGGCGCGGATGATCAAGAGCGACGAGGAGATCGAAATGCTCCGTAAGGCCGGGGATATCGCCCGTACGATGGCAGAGGCCCTGCTCGACGCCAAACCCGGGATGACCGAGGCGGAGGTGTACGCCGATATGATCCACGAACAGATCGCCAACGGTGGCGAGGGGTACGTGTTCAATATGCTCGACTCGGGGTCGACGAACGACGGCGAGCGGAAACACCTGCTGCACGGCAAGAACGTGCCGCTGTCGCCTTCGACCCGGAGACTGGAAGAAGACGACGTCATCATCACGGAGTATCACGGCAACTGGGGCGGCAACCTCGTCGCCGGCGAGAAGTCCGTCTATCTCGGGGATCCACCGGAAGAACTTCGCGACATCCACGAGGTCTGTCTCCAGTGTCAAGAACAGGCGATGGAGAACTTCCACCCCGGAACGCGGCTCAAAGACCTCTGGACGGCGATCCGCTCGCCGGCGGCTGCGGCCGGGATGGAATTCGTCGAACTGGGCTTCCACGGTCACGGCCTCGGCTCGCCGGAGTACCCTTCGACGGTCTACCCACAGGAACCGACAAAGACCTACCCCGAGGGGCTCTCGTGGAACGCGCTCTCGGGCTATGGGCTCGAAGATATGGAACTTCGACCGGGGATGGTCTTCGGGACCAACATCGACGTGTACGACCCGAACTGGCGCGACGACATCGGTCTGATGTACGGCGATACCGTCCTCGTGACCGAGGATGGTCCCGAAAAGCTCATCGAGATGCCCGAGCAGTTCACCGTCTGACCCGGCAGTGCCGCTGAACGACACAGCGTAAGCGCGTCACCATCCCGATTTCGTCGATCGGACGGTTGTTTTATGCTCTCTTCCGTGTAACCGAGAGCGTATGAGAGCGACTCTACAGCGCGACCACTGGCTCTACATCGTCGGCACGATTTCCGGTGGGCACTTCCTCTCGCATTTTTACATTCTGGCGTTTCCTCCACTCTTCCCGATGTGGAAGGCGCAGTTCGGCCTCAGTAACACCCAACTCGGATTCATTATGTCGGCGTCGCTCATCGCGAGCCTCTTTCAGGTCCCCGTGGGAAATCTCGTCGACCGCATCGGGGCCAAGTGGGTGTTCACCGTCGGCCTCCTTCTCACGTCTGGGGGCGTCGCCCTCGTCGGGGTCGCTGACTCCTACGGACTCATCCTGTTGTTCGCCGTGGTGTCGGGACTGGGGCAGGTGTCGTTTCACCCATCCGACTACGCGATGATCAACACGGTGACAGACGGCTCGACCCGTGGAAAAGGGTTCAGTTACCACACGTTCTCGGGGTATCTGGGCTTCGCGGCGGCCCCCGTCATCGTCGGGACGCTCGCGGTCGCGACGTCGTGGCAGGTGGCGCTGTTCGTCACCGGCGGCTTCGGTCTCGCGTACGCCCTGTTCGCGGGGGTGACGTTGAAGCCCGCGTACCGCCAGCAGTTGGACCAACAGGTAGTCGATCCCGACGCGGACGACGGTGGCGGATCGTTCGTCTCGGAATTCACCGTGCTGTTGAAGCCGACGCTCCTGCTGGTGTTCCTGTTTTTCATCGTCTTCACGACCGCCATCAAGGGAATCCAGACGTTCACCACCATCGGTCTGGTCGACTCGTTCTCGTACGCCGAAGCGATCGGCAACACTTCGTTGACCGTCTACTTCGCCAGCGCCGCGGTCGGGATCCTCGCGGGAGGCGTCCTCGCAGACCGCTATCGCTCCGAACGGATTATCGTCGGCTCGCTGCTCGTCACCGCGGCCGCCCTAGTCATTGCGACAGTCTTCGTGTTTCCGATCGGTGTGCTGGCCACCCTCGGCGCATTCGCCGTCGTGGGGTTCTTCGCGGGCGTGGTTTATCCCAGCCGCGACCAGCTCATCAGTCGGTTCTCTGCGGACTCCTCCGTCGGGACTAGCTTCGGATTCGTCTACACCGGCACGACGATCGGCGGTTTAGTCAGCCCGCCGATTCTCGGCCGACTGATCGACCTCACTGCGCCGTGGGTGGTGTTCATCATCATCAGCGGTTCCTTCGCTGCGGGTGCGGGACTCATCTTCGTCCTGAGCACTGGTCGGGCCCGCCTGACTGGAGATCCGGTGACGCTCGACGATTGAGCGGCCTTTGGATGTCCACTGGGAAGCCTGCTCTCACTGTTGAATCTGCCGTCAGCGACTCTCTGAGACCCTCTTTACCAGCGTCTCGGCTCAGAGGCGATAATCACGAGAACACGAAAGAAATCGAATCGTGACCGTCCGTTCAGAACGGAAGGTATCTGACGATATCGAAGCCGAAGAGCCCGCGGTAGAGACGTACGTTCAACAGGACGTAGAAGATGACCACGATGAACAGCCAGACTACGACCGTCGTGACGACGGTGACCAACCAACTCTGTTCGGCCCACCAGCGGTAGAGGACGATCAGGAAGATCGGAATCGCGAGACTGAACCCGATGATGTAGACCAGCGCCACCAACGAGAGGACGCTCGAGAACGCGATTACCTGTCGTTTCCGACGCTGGTAGAGTTCCTCCTCGGGGTCCAGTGGTTCCTCGTCGTCGGAATCGTCATCGGTGACGCCGATGTCTTTGTCCACACCCAGTATTGAACCGCTCGTATACTGTTCGACGAACGCCGAGGCCCGATCGGAGACGAGGATAACCATCACGACGCCGAGCATCACGAACGTCGGTACCGCGACGACGAGCGGCACCCGTCGAGAGTTCTCGCTGAGATCGAAACTGAGGACGATGAGCGCCCCCATAAACACCAAGAGTGCCGCGGTGAACAGCATATCGAACCGGTTCGGATCGACCGTCAGGAGCCGCCGAACGAAACCCTGACTACCGCTGGCATCCGCCCCTCCGTCGCTGAATTCCTGACTGGAGTCACTCATAGGCTATCACCTCGCGATTTCGCGCGACCGCGAATGATCGGAGCAGCGATACTGAGCACCGTTAACACGATCAGCACGATCGAAATCGGCCGCGTGTACAGGATTCCGAACTCACCGCCGGAAATCTGGAGCGACTGCGTGTACGCTCGTTCCATAATCGGACCGAGTACGAGGGCGATAACTACCGCAACTCGCGAGTAGTTGTGAACCGTCATAAAGTACCCGATGAACCCGAGTATCACGGCTAAGATGACATCTCCCCAAATGAACGACAACGAGTACGCACCGACGAGTGCGACGGTGAGCACCGCTGGAGAGATCAATCGGACCGGGACACGGGTCAGCTTCGAGAGCTGATTCGCGAGGCTGAGGCCGATGAGCGAGGTGAAGATGTTCGAGAGTCCGAGTGCGATGATGAGCGAGAACAGCACGTTGAGATTCGAATCGAGCAGGTCTCGGCCCGGGCTGAACCCGTGGAAGATGAACCCGCCGAGGAGTACTGCCATTGCGGCGCTGCCGGGAATTCCGAACACGACGGTCGGCAGGAGCGCCCCGCCGTCCTTCGCGTCGTTGGCGGCTTCCGAAGCGATAATGCCGCTGGGTTCACCCTTGCCGAAAGCCTCCGGGTTATCGGACGTCTGCACCGCCTGCATGTAAGAGAGGAATGTCGCAACAGTCCCGCCGGAACCGGGAATCATCCCGATGAGCGTGCCTGTCGCCGCCGACTGGAAGAACACACGCGGTCGCGTAAGGACGGTTTTGACGCCCTTCCAGACGCTTCCGCTCGCCTCCGTGATGTTGTTATTGGCGATCGTCCCGCCTTTCACGGTGAGGTTGATGATCTCTGCGACCGCGAAGAGTCCGATAATCGCGGGAATGAGGGGGATACCGTCGAAGAGGTAGTTGGAGCCGAACGTGTATCGGGTGCTGCTGAACAGTCCGCTGAAGCCGATGAATGAAAGCATCAACCCGAATCCGCCCGAGGCGATGCCTTTGAGGAAGCTTCCTTGAGCCGTCAACGCGATGATCGTCAGTCCCAGAATCGAGAGCCAGAAGAACTCCGGCGGCGTGAACGAGAGGATGATCTCCCGGACGAAGGGAATGGCGATTACGAGGACGACCAATCCGAAGAGCGCACCGAGGGCGCTCGACGTTGCGGAGATCGCGAGCGCTTCGTTCGCCCGTCCCTGTTGCGCCATCGGGTACCCGTCGAACATCGTCGCCGCGTTCGGGCCCGTCCCGGGCGTGTTGATGAGGATGGCACTGATACTCCCGCCGAACGCGACGCCCCCAAGCGTCGCCGCCAGTAACACCATCGCCACGCGGGCGTCGAAGGAGAACGTAACTGGGATGAGAAGTGCAATCGCGACTGTTCCACCGAGACCGGGAAGTGCACCGAAAACCAGGCCGATTATCGTCCCGAGTAAGACGAAACCAATCACTGGCCAGGAGAATACGAACGACAACGCTTCGAGTATTGCTTGGAATAAAACCATTATCGTTTGGGGTATGGTCACATAGAACGCATGTAAGCGTTACTATCCGAGTACCGACCAATCTATCCGAGGTACTGGTCGAAGACGTCTTGATTCTCTTGGACGAATTCGAGTGATCCCTGGACTGCCTCCGTTGTCTCCTGTGCGTTCGCGTAGTCGATTGGTCGGCCTTGATCCGCCGCCCACGTCTGGTACTCGTCGCTGTGGACTGCATCGTCAAGTGCGGTCTCTAGGGTCCCGAGGATGTCGTCAGGCGTTTCCGGCGGAGCCGCGCAGGAGCGCTGCAGGTTCGCTTGGCCCGCCAGTTCCGGATAGCCCGCCTCGATGACAGTCGTAATATCGGGTGCGTTCTCCTCGAGAATGCCGCTGAGTTCCTCGCCGTAGTGGAGGATCGGTCGGACCTCGCCCTCGTTGATCGCGTTCGCCATCGGCGTCGTCGTCGACGGTGCTTGGAGCGCGTCCGCGTCACCGCGCAGGACGCCGGTAACCATCTCGGGCGTCCCGGCGTATCCCGTCACGAGTTCGAGGTCGATGCCGAGCGCGGTCGCGCCGAGAATCGTCGACAGCGTCGACGTCCCCTGGCCCGTGGTCGCGAAGCGGGCGGGTCGGTCGAGGTCTCTGAGGTCCTCCCACGACTGGTAGTCGCTGTCGGCCGCGACACCCATCGTGTAGACCGATCGGGCGATCCGACCGAACCACCGGAGCTCCGTGAGGTCCCACGGTGGGTCCTGAAGCACTTGGGTAACGATGTTGCCGGGCGTGTTCACGATCCCGACGGTGTACCCGTCCGGATCAGCGTTGTAAATCTGCGCGTTCCCCTGCGTCCACGAGCCCATCGTCTGGACGGTGATGTCGACGTCGTTGGGAAGGTGACTCGGGAGGTACCGAGAGGTTGCCTGTGAGTACTGGTCGAATCCGCCGCCAGCCGAGCCCCCGTTAATCCAAGTGAGCTCCCGGGCCGGGTAGTCGCTTCCACCGCTGTCTCCACTGCTGTCGCCGCTGCTTCCACCACTGTCGCCGCTACTTCCGCCGCTATCTCCGCCGCTGTCACCACTTCCGCCACTGTCCCCACCATTGCCCGAACAACCAGCGAGTCCTGCGGTGCCGACGGTGACCAGCCCGCCTGTGACCTTTAAGAATTTACGCCGTCCCGATAGCCCTGACTTGTTATCCATTGGCATACAACCCTTGATGATTGAGCAATACATAAAAAACTATCGTTAATGTATGATAAAGTCTAGCTTATAATTCCGTTGTTCCCGGTACAGCGGGCGGGGAACTCTTCCCCTGCGTGTCGTGAGGATCGCGGCCGCTCGACGTCTGACCGTTCGACGCTTCGCAGAAATGTTTTTAGTCGATCCGGACGATCGTACTTGCGATGACGACCCGACCGAGTCGGACGTACGATCCGCGCGTTGACCCCACACGGTGCATCGGCTGTGGGCTCTGTCCGGAGATTATGCCGGAAGTGTTTCGCATCCCGCACCCGAAGGGTTGTGCGGTCGCGTACGACCCGGAGGGCTGGCTCCCTGACGACGGAGATAGACTGGAGGCCGCCGCTGAGAACTGCCCCGTCCGTGCGATCATCATCGACCCAGACGAGCCGGTGTTCGGCAACGATTGAGTCGGAACAGCTGTTTCAGACGTCCGAGCGGTCTTCGAGGATCGATCGAAGCGTGGTCATCTCCGCTTCGTTGCTCTCGTAGCGATCGATGAGTGCTCGGAGGTCTGAGCTGAACGCCGAGGGCGATGTATCGGCGAGTGCGCAGACGCCTGCGTGATACACTCGCGTTCCGGTCTCAGTGGGTTCGAACCAGTATCCGACCCGGATGTCACCGTCGCGCTTGTGCGTCACCCATTCGAGTTCCTCGTTCGGTACGTAGGTGAGAAACTCCGTCAGGATGGGCTCGTCCGACCCGGGACGATACTGCTCGAAAACGACGTCTTCTCCGCGGGTTTCTTCCGAAACGATATCCAGACGGCTCACGAAATCGGCGTACTCCGGCAGTGTCCTGACGTCGCCGACGTACTCGAAGACGCGATCGATCGGAGAGCGAATCTCTGTCGTCACGTTGAACTCACCGAAGACCGGCGATCCGACGCTTTCGAGTGTGATCTGCTCTCGCTCGTCGTGTGAGTACCCCTGCTTTTGGTCCCATACTGGCGTCGGAGAGAACTGTGTCGGTTCGTACCGGTACGTCGTTGCGCCATCGGCGTCGACAGCCACGAGGGAACTCCCCGCTTTGATCTCCGACCGATTGGGAAATGTGGGCACTGCCATTACAGCAGCCGACGCGCCGATAGCATATAACGGTTGGTCATATTGTGGGTCCACTGATACATACGGGAACGCCAGTCACTCGGCGTTGAAACCGACTGGCTGACAGTTTCTCCCAAACAGCTTTGATGATTGGCGACACGCCACTGGTATGGAGGCAAACAGAGTCATCAGAGACGAAGACGAGATCAAACGCCTCGTCGCGACAGCCAACCGGATGCTGTACATGGAGGACCACATCAGTTACTCCGGCCACGTGAGTATGCGCCACCCGGACACGGACGTCGCGTATATGAACACGCTGAGCGCCTCGCGCGGAGAAATCCGCCCTGAAGACGTCGTCGCCGTCACGTTGGACAACGAACCAGTCGATCCCGACGCACCCAACCCGGTCGGCGAACGCGAGATCCACACCTCGATTTACCGCGACCGCCCCGAAATCACCGCCGTTCTGCACACTCACGCCCCGGCGACGACGCTGAACGCCATCACCGGCACGGAGATGATTCCCGTTTCCCAGCGCGGATCAATCCTCGCAGAGGGACCGGTTCCGTTGCTGAACCAACCAGGGAAGATCACGAAGCAAGCCGAAAGCGGTCCGATGCTGGAGGAGATGGGGGAGCAAAAACAACTGCTCATCAAGAACCACGGGGCCGTGATCTGCGACGAAACGATCGTCCGGGCGTTCGCCCGAGCGATCTACCTCGAAAAGAACGCTGAGTGGCAACAGCGGGCCTCGGACCTCGCGAACCCTAACGGGATGACCCAAGAGCAAGTCGAGAACGTCTACAAGGGGAATTGGAAGGAGAGTTCGATCGAGAAGTTTTGGCATTTCTACGAGTGGAAGGCCCAAGAAGAGGGCTATCTCCCTCGGGAGTGGTGATCGCTGCTGGGCGCATCGTTCTGCATTTCGATCGGTAACAGAAGGAGAGTCATCGACTGAAAAACCGACTTCAGCACCTCAACCGGTAGAAAACGTCAAAAAAAAGTCCGACATAGGGAACCTATCGCTCTTGGTGGGTCCCGGACGGATAGCCCTTCGTCAACTGTTCCTCGTCGAGCGTCGGCTCGAAGAAGAGTTCGTCGAGGTCGTAGGCGCGGGGGACGATGCCCTGATACTCGGCGTACTCTTGGAGCTTGTCGACCGCAGCGACGTTGGCTTCCGTCGGGCCGTACTCCCAGAGGTTCGATCCGACGGTCGAGCGTTGCTCTTCGAGGTGATGACGCGCCCACACGAGCGTCGACGAGCGGGGATCCTCCGCCCGTTCGAGCGCATAGTCGCGGGCCTCGATGAACGCCTCGTAGAGGTTCACCGCCACCCACGGGTGCCGTTCGAGGAGCTCGTTTCGGACCGCAACCGTGTGCATTATCGGGAAGATCCCGGTTTCGAGGAAGTAGTCGGCCTCCTCGTCGGCGTAGTTCGGGAAGATGCGGTCGACGCCGCCGTCGGGATCGGTCACAGAGTCGAGTAACACGGGGTACATCGCGCCGTCGACGTCGCCAGCGACGAGCAGATCTTCGATATTCCGCCCCTCCGGTGTGTGACGGATCTCGAAGCGGTCGGGGATGTCGATGGAGACGTCCTCGGTGTCGTCGACGTACCACGTTACATCCGCTAGGTCCAGCCCGTAGTGCTCGCGCGCGATCCCGCGCATCCACACGCCCGAGGTCGTCTGCCAGTTCCGCAGGCCGATGGTGCCGCCGGCGAGGTCGGCCGGGTCGTCGACGTCGGCGTCGGCGTGTCTGAACATATATCCGTGACGGAACAGCCGGTGAGGGAACACCGGAATCGCCGTGTAGGGGTACTTTTCGGGCTCCGTTCGCGAAAGGAGGTACGAGGACATCGAGAGTTCACAGACGTCGAACTCCTGATGGCGCAGGCAGCGCCAGTGGCGCATCGCCGACGTGTAATTGAGCGTCGTCAGATCGATCCCTTTCGGCGAGACCGTCCCGTTCTTTAGCGGTGCCGTGAGGTCCATATCCGCGCACGCGAGGCTGAGATCTAGCATCTACCGAGGTGATTCGGCGGCAGTGTCGTAATACTTTCGTGCAGCGCTCGCATTCCGGCGTCGCAGACGACTCAGAGGTCGTCTGTCAGGAGCGTCAGGATGAGGAGGCCGTAGATGCCCGCCACAGCCGCCGCGGTGGTGAACAGCGCGCCGAATCCGAACAGGGCGAGGATGACGCCGAAAAACGCCGGACCTGTACTCTGTCCGGCGTAGTTGAGGACCTTCATCCCGCTGACGACGCCGGCCCGTCGCTCGTCGGATGCTTGGTCCGTCACTAGGTCCTTGATGACCGGCGAGAACAACGCGTCGCCCATCGCGTAAACACCAAATATGAGGCCCAGCCAGAGCGGACTGGGAGCGAGCGACATTAGGAACGTACTCACTGCACCGAGCGCGATCGCTGCCAAGAGCGCTCCTTTCCGCGAGAGGTGGCCGGCAATCACCCCAGAAAGCGGCGAGAGGATGATCTGGGCGATGCCGCGCACCGAGAGGATCGTCCCCGCGACGACGAAGGATGCCCCGAGGGATCGAACCGCATACAACGGGATGAACGTCATCAGCGTGTAGCGGACGAAGTCGCGAGCGAAGCCGCCGGAGATCAAGAGCGCCGTGTCCACGTTCTTGATCTCAACCGCGAGGTTCCGAGCGTATCCGCGTAGCGTCTCCAGTATACTCGCTTGTCTCTTCGTATCGGGACTGGTCTCCGGGAGGAAGAAGTAGACGAACACCATCGCCGGGATCGACAGGAGATACAACAAAAACGGATAGTTCCAACTAAAGCCGGAGATGTACCCTACGATAATCGGGATCGAAATGCTGAACGCTCCCAGCGACGCCACCCGGAGGCCCTGTGCTGTCGATCCCTTCGTACCCGAATAGAGATCACCGAGTAGCGTGACAGTCAAGGGCATAATACCCGCAACTGCGATTCCTTGCACCGCGCGGAGGACGAGCAGTACTCTGAAGGAATCGACGAAGGCGATACCCGTCCCTGCGAGGCCGAAGAGCAACAGCGACGGCAACACTACCACTCGGCGTCCGTACAGGTCCGAGAGGATGCCGGTCACCGGGACCATCACCATCGCCGGGAGCGTGTAGGCGGTGACGATCCACCCCGCGGTCGAGTCCGAGACCGCGAGCGCTTGCGTAACACTGGGGAGGGCCGCGGAGGCGACGTTGATACCGAGGCCGGCAACGAAGCCGATGAACATCACCGACTGGAAATCGGAATCGCCGAGCAACCGAAGGTTGCTTTTGAGAGAGACAGAGCCGTTACCGGTTTTCTCAGTCATTGTGCGTAGATATTATGGGTAGGAGATAACCGTTTTGGGAGACGTACTACCGGGAGGAACCCCACCGCGAGACCTACCGCTCATTGCGAGTGGAACCAACCCCCGTACGCGGGACTCCAGCCGCTGTCAGGCTGTCATCTGGGCTGACACACCACGTCCACGAGGACGGGCTTTCCACGCTTGACGTCTTCCCACGCGGCTTCGAGGGTCGGACGGAGGTCCTCGGGATCCTCTACGGGGCCGTACCCTTGGACGCCGAGCGCCTCCGCGATAGAGGCGTAATCGGGTGTCGGGTTGTCGTAGCCCGTCCCGATGAAGGCCTGTTCGAGGCTGTCGTCCCGACCTCTGAAATCCGCGAGACGCACTCGGTGATTCGTCGAGTTGTACAGCGAGCGGTTGTTGTGCATCACGGTGAATAGCGGGAGTTCGTAGTGCCCGATCGTCCACAGCGCGCTCAGGTAGAACATCAGATCCCCATCGGGTTGGAGATTGATCGGGATCCGATCGGTGTCGCGGTACGCGAGCGCACCGCCGATCGCGGCTCCGATACCGTAGCCGACGCCACCCCCGCCGGAGTGGGAGCCGACGTAGGCGTCAAATTCGTCGACGTCCCACAGCCGATGGGCCCACCCGCGAAGCATCCCGTTGACCAACACCCACTCGTCGTCCCGAATGACCTCCCAGATTTCGGCCGCGAGCGCGGCCGGGGAGATCGGCGTTTCGCTCCGCTTCTCCTTGGCGATCCGTCGCCACTCCGCCCGCTGGTCGATCCCGCGGTCGCCGAGTCGGCTCGCCCGCGCTTCGAGCGCGTCGCGTCGCGTCTCGTCCTCGCCGAGGTGAGTTTGTACCGCCTCAAGAAGCGACGGGATCGCAAGGGCAGTGTCGGCCGCGATGGCGACTTCGGTCGGCTTCAGCGCGTAGGTGTCCGGCACGAGACTCGACGACCCCGCTCGGTGGATACCGACGTCGATGAGGGCGTAGTCGTCGTCGACGAGTAGGTCCGATTCGCGTGTGATCGAATCGGAGTCAGTCACGCCGTAGTCCACGCTCCAGACGTCGAGCGCGAGCACGACGTCCGTATTCGCGGGGATTTCCATTCCGGTGTGACTGAGTGGATGGCTGGTTGGGAAGTTGTACCGCCGCCACCGGAGGTCGAACACCGGTGCCCCGAGCGTCTCGGCGAGTTCGATCAGCGGCTGAACCGATTCGGGTGCATCGCCCACTTGATCGACGAGGATGACCGGCTGCTCGGCGGTAACGAGGAGCGAGGCAGCCTGATCGAGCGCGGACGGATCCGCTGCCATTCCGCTCGGCGTACCGTACGCCTCGAAGTCGGGGAGTTCCATCGGATCTTCCAGCGGACACTCTTGGACGTCGTGATCGAGGGCGACGTACACCGGTCCCTTCGGAGGCGTGTTCGCGATCTGAAGCCCGCGCAGGAACGAGTCGGCGACGCCGTCGACGTGCCAAGGTTGATCGTCCCACTTCACGTAGTCGCGGACCAAGTTTCCCTGCAGAAGCGCAGTGTGGATCCAGTCGATCAGTGGCCGCCGTTCGGACTTTCGCATCGGCCCGGTCCCCGATAGCGCAAACACCGGTACGCGGTCGATGTAGGCGTTGAATAATCCCATCGCACCGTGGAGCGTGCCGACGACGTTGTGCAACACACACAGCGACGGCTCACCAGTCGCCTTCGCGTACCCGTGGGCGATCGACACCGACAGTCCCTCGTGTGGCACTTGAATCACCTCCGGATCGTCGTCGTTGTAGTTGACGATCGATTCCTCGAGACCGCGGAACGACGCGCCCGGATTGAACGTGATGATCTCGAACCCGTATCCCTTCAATAGATCCGCGATGAAGTCCGATCCCCACTCCTGTCCGGAGACGTCGACGTCGCGGTGTACCCGCTTCCGATGCACGTCGCTATCGTTCGCCATACGAGGCGTGCAATGGCAGCGGTATTAAAGTTCGCGCACCGCTGTCGGCCGCGACGGCTATCTCCGGTGGTATCCCAGTTTGAGACGCCCCGGTTCGTCGGCCCTCCTCTTACTGTCCGGCGACACCGAACGCGCACCCCTTGCAATTACACCATTAGGTGTGTAATTGGAACGGTTCTATTCGTGTGAAATACGCTCGGCGAGGCCGAATTTGTGACTTTCGGGGCGAGACGCCCCTTCCATAAGTCCGTTCGGAGTGACCGAATTCATTTGCCCTTCGTTACTCGGTTACTGACCGGCGAGCGCTGTTACAGCGAGATGCTGACGTGTTACAGCGAGATGTTGACGTTCTTGACGCGGGTGTGATCGAGGAGTTCGTCGATGCTCTCGTTCTTTCCGATCCCGCTCTCTTTGTATCCGCCGAAGGGGGCACCGACGTAATGAGGGCCGTGCTGATTGACCCACACGTAGCCCGATTCGATGTCCCTGACCGCCCGATGGGCGCGTTCGAGATCGGACGTCCAGACGCTCCCGGTCAGGCCGTAGTCGACGCTGTTGACGATGTCCATCATCTCGTCGTAGTCGCTCCATCGCAGTACTGAGAGCACCGGACCGAAGATCTCCTCGTTGGCGATCGTCATTTCCGGCCCAACCTCGAATGCGGTCGGCTCAACGAAGTACCCGCCGGAATCGTATTCGACGACCTCACCGCCAGTCAAGAGCCTCGCACCTTCGTCTTTCGCCGTCTCGATGTAGTGTGTGACTTTTTCGAACTGCGGTTCCGAGACGATCGCACCCATCGTGGACGCTTCGTCGAAGGGATCGCCGGGACGGATCGATTCGAAGCCCTCGACGACGCCGTCGACGACGGTATCAAACACGTCCTCGTGGACGAACAGTCTGCTCCCGCTTCCACAGGACTGCCCCTGCCACGTGAGCGACATCCCGTTGACCGCCCCCTCCGCCGCAGCGTCGAGGTCGGCGTCGGGGAAGACGATGTTCGGGTTCTTTCCGCCGAGTTCGAGCGTGACCGGCGCGAGGTGCTCGGCGGCGCTCTTCATCACCGCTTTTCCGGTTTCTGGACTGCCGATCATCGAGACGAAGCCGACGTCTTCGTGCGTCGTGAGACGCTCGCCGACGGTTCCACCGCCGGTCACGACGTTCACTAACCCCGGTGGGAAGAGGTCGCTGTCGTGGATCAGTTTGGCGAGGTAGAGGGCCGACAGTGAGGTGAACTCCGACGGTTTGATCACGATGCCGTTGCCCGCGACGACGGCCGGCGCGATCTTCCTGATCGCGAACATCACGGGGTGATTGAATGCGATGATCCCGGCGACGACGCCATAGGGCTCACGAACCGTGAAATCAAGCGTGTCGTTCCCCGTCGGGATCGTCTCGCCTTTCAGCTCTGTCGCGAGCCCACCGAAATATCGGAGTGCGGTTGCTCCCCGTGACGCATCGTCTTGCAGCTTCGAGAGACAACTGCCGTTGTCAGCGACGTCGATCCGGGTGAGTTCGTCTGCGGCGTCGTCGATGATGTCCGCGAGCGCGTCGACGCGCGCTCGACGCTCCATCGGCTCGGTCTCGCGCCATTCGAGACTGGCCGCCATCGCCGCTTGGACGGCTGTGCCGACCTGCTCGGGGGTCGCGACCGGGACATCAGCGAGGTGGGCACCCGTGGCAGGGTGGACGGTCGGAAACGTCTCCTCGGCACCGACGAACTCGCCACCGACGTACATCTCGTCGACGATGGGAACGTCGACGCGCATCCCGGAGAGGGTTCTCAGCTCTGTGTTGCGCATCACCGAATACTCTCCTCCGCGGGAGTTATACCTATCTACTGGTGTCAGATCGACTGCGGCTCACTCGAGCGCTCGCAACTCCTCGACGACGCTCTCGGTGTCGGTCACGTCGGCGTATTTCATATCCATATCGAACAGCGAGATCTCGTGTGAGATCGTCGAGCGATCCGCTACTCCTTCGGCAGGGACGATCGTCCTGAAATTACTCGAGTGAGCGTCGACTACGCTGGCACGAACACAGCCGCTGGTCGTGAGACCGGTGACGACGAGCGTGTCGATCCCGTCGTGGTGGAACATATTCGCGAGGTGCGTATCGAAGAACGCGCTCGCTCGGGGCTTCTCCATCACGTAGTCCGCTGAGGCGGGTTCGATAGACTCGTGTATCACATTTCCACGTTCGCGCTCGCGCCGAGATGCTTCCGTTACAGTGCGTTTCGTCGTTCCTTGGTAGCCGACGGGAAGTGACGTCGATGGAGTCGTGTAATAGATCGGGTGGCCGTTGGCACGCGCCGCATCGATGATTTCGGCGGTCGCGTCGACCGCCCGCATTCCCGTGTCGCTTCGACCGGCAGCGTAGTCGTCGGTGACGAACTCCTCGGTGATGTCGACGACGAGGACAGCGGGATTCGTCCCCCAGCCGATCCGCGTCCCGTGATTCCCCTTCGCAAAGTACTCGAGATCAGTCTCGGGGACGACGTCCGGGATGTAGCGGTCTTCGAAGTCAGATGCCATAACAACCCGGTGGTCGAAGAGCAGTATATACTTACTGGGGCGGTCGGTGCGTGCGGCGGCCGGTCGTGTGGAGACAACCGGTGCGTGTGTGGGGCTAGCCCGTCACCACTCTCGAACCCGTGCTGTGATCGTGAACGTCTCACGGCGCTCGCGGGCCGACCGAATTTCAAAGCCAGCGTCGAGAAGCAGCGACTGGGCCGTCGCGATGTCGTAACAATGGTCCGGAGACGGTCCTCGCTCCCGCTCGCCCGCCCCAGTCGCCGACCAATCGGCTACCGCGAACCGGCCGCCGGGTCGGAGCACTCGCCGGACCTCGTCGAGCGCGACGTCGACGCCGTGGTGGAACGTCCGTATCGAGAGCGCAGCGTCGATCGTCCCTGTCTCGAACGGCAACGCACCCACGTCGGCGGTCACGATTGTCACGTTGTCCGGCGGATCCGTTGTACGGTGGAATCGCTGGACGTCCCGATCACGATCGACGGCGTAGAGCCGATCGACAGATCGCGCCACGTCGTCGGTGTAGAACCCGCTGCCACTCCCCAAATCGGCGACCGTCCAATTCGGATCGGGATCGAAGAGCGCGTACACTTCCTCGGCCGACAGGTAGCGGTACCGCGCAGGGTCGTCGAGGCGGTTTGCTGCCACGTTTGCTGTCGCGTCGTCCGGGCTGCCGCCGTGGTGAGTCATATCCTGCACTCCCTTGGTGGTGTCTTAACCTTTCGGTGGCTTGGTATTCGGAAACCGGTGGTAACGGCCGTCTTGTTGTGGTTGCTATCGTATTCTACAGTTCCGACGATTGCTGGTTTGCAATCGGCATCCGTTCGACTACATAGAACGGATACCATCGCTTCACGACGAGCGAAGCCAGTGATCCCAGAAACGGGTCTGAAGGGACTACGCGTACGTGAGATTCAGTTCGATCTCGTTTGCGGCCGCGTTGATGAGATTGGCTATCTCGGTCCGACAGCGATCGATTGGGAGACGGTTCGCAGCCCCCGAAATACTGATCGCGCCGACGACGCCACCGTCTGCATCGTGGATCGGAACTCCAACGGCGTGGATACCGTTGATCGATTCGCCGCGGTTGAGTGCATAGCCGTTCTCGCGAATCGTCGCGAGTTCGTCGAGCAGCGCGTCGAGGTCGGTGATCGTGTTCTCCGTGCGTTTCGGGAGTCCGCGTCTGTCGACGATGTCGCGGACGCGACGCTCCGGGAGGGACGCGAGGATCGCTTTGCCCCCAGAAATACAGTGGAGATTGGTTTGAGTCCCGATGCGTGCGTCGGTGTTCACCGAATGTGGGCCCATCGCGCCGGCAATGAAGGTGCCAAGCCCGTTCTCTTCGACGACGCAGCGGGCGTTCTCCTCGGACTCGTTCGCCAACTCGACCAGTTTCGGACTCGCCACGTGATACAGATCGATGTTGTTCCGCACGTGGACGCCCAAGTCGAAGAAGCGCAGTCCCAGCCGATAGCGACCGTCGGTATTCACGACGTACCCTCGATTTTCGAGCGATGTGAGGTGGGCGTGGACAGTGCTCTTGGACCGGTCGACGCTAGTGGCCAGTTCGGACACGCCGACCTCGCCCTCCTGTTCCATCCGTTCGATGATATCAAACAAAACCTCGTCAGATTGGATCGTTCGTCGGTTCCGGCGGTCGTTCATACGTTGCGGTACTCGCTGCCATTGATATGTATTTCGGTGATTTCGACCCCCGTACGCCTCCGAATGCGGCTGGTATCGAGCGTCTCAGCCGTTGTATCTCATCAAACGGAGGTAGCTTTATACTGAATCACAGTCAACTGAAAGTGTAATGTCTGAACTCAAAGCCGAACGATATCCGGTGACAGAGGCGATGCGCGAGGCCTTCGTCGTGGATATCGACTTCCACTTCGAACCGGCGATGGAGAAGTTACTCCCCTACGTCGACCACCCGGGAGCAAAGCGCACGCTCTCGCTCGACGACTTCCCCCCGACGACCCGATACTGGGCGTCGGGCTATGCGACGCCGCACGGCGGCAACGGTCGCCAGACGCACGGTGTCGCTGAGACGGCCGACGACGTCATCGACGTCAGCGAGAAACTCGCGCTGGATATGCCGATCCTGACGCCCGGGTACAACACCCTCCCGGACGTCCAGAACGTCGTGCTCAAGAACGAGATCGTCCGCGCGTACAACACGTACGTCCTCGAGGAGGTCTCTCCGGCCAAGGAGAACATCAAGGTGCTGCCCGCGCTCCCGCAGTGGGACCCCGAACAGTGCGTCGAAGAGATCGAGCTGTGGGGGGACAACGACGACGTCGTCGGCTTCTACGGCTTCTTCGGACACTACAGCCTCCTCGGCAACACCCAGTACGATCAGGTCTTCGAGGCACTCGTCAAACACGACCTGCCGCTCGCACTCCACGGCGGCGGCACGGGGAACTGGCCGCAGAAGGACCTCATCGGCAACTCCATCCGCACGTGGACGGAGATGTACGGACTCGTCCACCCCGTCCGCGCGATGATGATGGTCGGAAATATGGTGATGAACGGGGTCTTCGACAAGTACCCCGAACTGCAGGTCGTGATGATCGAGGGCGGGCTAAACTGGGTTCCGTTCATCAAGATGCGGATGGACGAGGTCTATCAGGACCACCCCGAAGACATCCAGCTGACCGAACGCGTCACCGAACTTGGTCAGGAGTACCTCAAAAAGCAGCCCAGCGAGTACATCGAGGACCACTTCTCCTTCTCCTCGCAGCCGATCGACATCCCGAAAAAGACGAAGAATTTCGAGGCGATGCTGGACATGACCAACGCGAAGGACAGCCTGATGTTCGCGACCGACTACCCCCACTACACGTTGGAACTGGCGAACTGGACGTTCGAGTCCAGCGCGATCGACGAGGAACTGCGCGAGAACATCCTGCACGAGAACGCCAAACGCGTCTTCAGAATCTAAATGACCGAACACACTGTCGCATCTGCGGACGATATTCCAGAAGGCGAGGGGCAGATCGTGGAGGTCGACGGCCTCTCAGTCGCGATCTTCAACATTGAAGGCGAGTTCTACGGCGTCTCCAACCGCTGTATCCACAAGGGCGGTCCGCTCGGAGAGGGATTCCTCCACAGCGAACTGCCCGTGATCAACAAAGACCGGAAGTCGGTCCACTGTCCGTGGCACTTCTGGGAGTTCGACCTCGAAACCGGCCGCCACGAGGTGAACCCGAGTACCGGGATCAGAGCCTTCGATGTCTCCGAACGCGACGGCGACGTCGTCGTGACGATCTGATCGGCCGTCATCGACTGATTTCTACTCGCGTTCCGCTATCTGAGGGGTAATTACGGCAGTTCGTCGATGGTGATCACGATACGTTTCGGATGCTGACGCTCTCAGCAATGTGGATCGTCGAAAAAATCGCGATTCTGTAGTGCCGACGCTCAGGAGATGAGCGAGAGGAAGTTCTCGCTGTTGATCTTGTCTTTCTCCGCTTGGGTGAGGTCGAGTCGGTCCATCGCCTCGACGTTGCTGCCCATGAAGTCGGCCCCGTCGTGGCCACCGTACGGGTAGTCGGTCGCGAAGACCATCTGATCCGCGCCGAAGACGTCGTAGACGGTTTGCAGGCCGGGGTCCGACCCGTAGAGTACGGCATCGTAGTAGAACTGGTTGTAGTACTCCTCGATCGGCTTGGTGAGTTCCTCGTGGCCGCCCTCGAACATTTCGGGGGTTTCGCCGAACGTCCCCTCGTCGTAGAAGAAGAGCTTGAGCCGTTCCAGGTACGCGGGTGTGAGTCCGCCGCCGTGGTGGGTGATAATATTCAGATCCCCGTGACGCTCCATCAGCCCACTCAGCACGAGCCGGACCAGCGCGAGCGACGTGTCGAAGAGCCACCCGAGCGCGAGGTCGACGCCCCACTGATAGGTCCAGTCGTACCAGTCGTGCACTTGCGGGTGGATCCAGATCGGAACGCCGCGCTTCTCCGCGAGTTCGTAGATGGGCAGCAGTTCCTCGGTGTCCACCGGCTTCCCCTCGTAATTGGAGTAGATCTGCAGGCCGATCATGTCGAGGTCGTCCAGACAGCGCTTGGCCTCGTCGACGATGGAGTCGTTCAGGACGGGAAGCGTCCCGACCGGCATAAACCGGTCCGGGTGTGTGTCCGCAACTTCGCGGATCTCGTCGTTCGCCTGTTCGACCAACGACTGGATCGTCGCTTCGGTCGCATACTCGCGAATCCCCGGCCAGAAGTGAGGGGCTCCGAGTGCGACCATCTGCTTGTCGATGCCGAACTTATCCAAGTGCTCGATTCGCCGGTCGTAATCCCAGAATCCCGCAGTATCGGGGTGCCGCTTGTAGGCGGGGGCCCGGTAGACGTCTCCGAAATCGTGGTAATATTGCTCCGGCACTTCGTGTGCGTACGCATCAATGCGCATACCCTGAACTGACTGTAAAAGGATGTAAGTCTATCGACCGGGACCAGTCGTACGAATCGTCCCGTCTGTCGAAGGGACGAACGAGTTGTGAGTGCAGCACAGAGCGGTAACTTATTCTACGCTCGCCAGCGAAGCGTTTACTCAGGAATGTCGCAACCGCCGGAAGAGGACGACCTCGAAATCGTAGATAGCGGGCATCAGGCCTCGCCACCGGACGTCGACGGCGAGGAGGAAGCGTTCTGGGTCGTCGTCGAGAACAGCGGTGACGTGGAGTCGGTCACGATCGAACTCCAGTTAGTGGACGAGTACAGCATCCTCGATACGCACACCCAAACTGCGACAGTTCCCGGGGAGGGAGACCTACGCTACCGGTTCGTCGTCCCGATTCCGAAGGGATTCGACCAGTACATCTTCGGTATCGCTGGTCGTGATGGCGACACCGAGGCGTGAGCGCCGTCCCCGAGTGATGCCGCTACTGGGCACGAATCTACGAATGAAATGATCGGTTGGTTCAACAATTACTGTTGAAGGGTCGTCAGGACGGGACAAGTGGCGTTCAGCAACACCGACTGGGCGATGCTGCCGAACAGCGCCTTCCCGGTGGGTGAGCGCTTTCGCGCGCCGACGACGAGATACCGTGCACCTTCGTCCGTCGCGTAGTCGACGATGGTCGACGCCGGGTCGCCCATCAGACCGGAGCACTCGTACGGGACGGTGAGACTCTCAGCGGCCTCCGCCGCGATCTCCTCTGCGACTGACTTCACCTCGTCGATGTCGAGCGCCTCCCCGGTGGTATCGACGTTCGTCCGCTCTAGCTCGACAAACTCCGATCGGGTCAACACGTGGATCACGTGCACGGTGTCGTCGAAGGCCTCCGCCAACACCCCCGCTTCTCGGACAACGTCTTCCGCTCGGTTTGACCGATCAACTGCTGCTACGATGACCATATGTGAGGAACACAGCAATTGCATTTGATTGTTTCCCTCGGTTTGGTTCCCAAGACGCCCGAAAAACTGGGCGTCGCTTCGAACGAGTCAGTACGACGCCAGATAGCCGCCGTCGACGACGAGTTCGGTCCCGTTGACGAAATCCGCCTCGTCGGAGAGGAGAAACAGCGCCGCGTTGGCGTGATCGATCGGTTCGCCGAGGCGGTCGCGGAGGATCCCGTCGGTGTTCCGACCCGGACCACCGGACTCGAAACCGACGGCGCTCCCGGTTCGGGTCGGCGTCTGCGTGTTCACGCGGATGTCGTGCTCAGCGAGATCGACGGCGGTCTGTCGGGTGAAGTTCAGTAGCCCGCCCTTCGCGCTGCAGTATGCAGCCTTGTTGGGTGTCCCACGGTGTCCCGACGTCGACGCGACGTTGACGATTGATCCACCGCCGGACTCGATCATCGCCCGCGCCGCGTGTTTGGTGCAGAGGAACGCACTCTTCAGAGAGAGGTCCATCACGCGGTCCCACTCCGCTTCAGTGCAGTCGAGCACGCTCTTGTTCGCCGCGTAGGCGACGTTGTTGACGAGGCCGTCGACGGCCCCCCAGCGCTCGACCGTCCGCTCGACCATCGACGCCACCGCGTCCTCGTCGGTGACGTCGCACTGGACGAAGAGCGCCTCGCCGCTGTCGGCCTCGTTGATTTCGCCGGCGACGTCGACCCCGCGCTCGTCGAGATCGACGACGACCACGTTCGCTCCCTCTTCGGCGAGTCGCTCCGCGACGGCGCGGCCGATGTTTCGACCAGCGCCGGTGACGATACAGACCTTCTCGTCGACGCGTCCGGTCATCGTCATCGCACCTCGTCGAGCGTGTCCTCGTCGATCTCGCGGATGAGCTGACTCAACAGCCCCGCCAGTGGAAGCGGTTCCTCCTTTTGCGCAGCCATTTCCAGGACGATATCCATATCCTTGTGCGCCCACGTCACGTACTGCCACTCCCACTCTCGAAGCGCCCAGTTATCCCCGCTTGAACGGACCAGTGCCTCGCGGAGGACTTCGAGATCCAACCCCCACGCCTTCGAGAGCGTGAGGACCTCGTAATCCGCGACCAGTGTCGCCCAGAGCAGCATATTATTCGCCGCCTTGCCGACTTGGCCGGACCCGACGTCACCGAGGTAGACGACGTCCTCGCTGTCGGCGAACTGTTCGAGTGCCGGACGGGCGCGCTCGAAGACCGCTTCGTCCCCGCCGCCGAGCACCAAGAGGTTCCCTTCCTTCGCGGCCACTTTTCCCCGACAGACGGGAATATCGATGAGGTCGACACCGCGTTCGGCGGCGATCGAGGCGAGGTCGATGCTCTGCCCGGGCGAGATCGTACTGATGACGCCGACGATGTGTCCGGGATCGGCACCGGAGAGGATCCCGTCGTCGAACAGAACCGACTCCACCTGCTCGTACGTGCCCACGCAGACGAGCGACAGGTCGGTCTCCGCTGCCGCCCCCGAGAGCGACTCGGTGACCGATATCTCGGTGTCCTCGAAGGGGTCCAACGACGCGGGGTCGACGTCGAACACGGTGACGTCGTACCCGCCGTCGAGCAGGTGAGTGGCCACCGGGCGGCCGATCTCCCCGAGTCCAACGATCGTTACTGAATTGAGTTGGTCTGTGTCCATAGCTAGCTGTTGCCGTGTTGCCGTGCACCGGCCGCTGACCGGTAGTGCGGTGACTCATCGGTACACGGGGTCACATAAGGAGTCTTTCGATTGGGGTGGGAGAAGATATAGTAGCGTTTGCAACTGATTGCTCATCAGATCGCACGCAGTCGTGCGATCGAGTGAGTGAAGACTTGCAAACGCTACTATAGCACACCTGACGAGGTTCCGTCGGGGCTACTCTCGATCGCGTCTCGTCGCTTCCGCGTGATCGAGGTCCTCCCGGGAGATGAGTTCGCCGTCCCCCCGGTACCGCGAGCGTTTGACCTGATCGAGCCACGCGTCGAGTTCCTCGTCGTCGCGGTACCGCGCTTGGTCGTAACTCCCGTAATGAACGAACTCCTCGGTCGGGCGGCGATAGCGCGTCTCCTGATACCTAAGCGGATACCCCAGCGGGAGTGTGGCGACGATGTCGTAGTTTTCCGGGACGGCTAACAGCTCTCGGATGACAGCCTCGTGACTCGAGTAACAGGTCGCCTCCGTCGTCGAGAGACCGAGCGTCGTCGCCGCGAGCCAGATGGCGTAGATCGCGTCGCCGAGGCTGTGTTGATACGTCTGGACGTTCGCCCGTTCCTCGCCCGGGATATCGGCCGAGGGATATGCCTCGCGGATGCGCCTGTCGCCGAGGGCGACGATGTAACACGGGACCTCGCGCTGCCAGCGCTTGTTATCGACGGGGAAGTCCGGCGTCGACTCTTGGTACTTCTCGTCGTACTCGTGGATGTACGCGTCGCCAATCTGCCTGATATCATCCTCGTCGGTGACGACGATGAACTCCCACGGTTGCGCGTTGGCCCCGGAGGGAGCCCACCGGGCGGCTTCGAGCACCTGTTCGATCTTCTCGGGTTCGACCGGACGATCTTGGAATCCCCGCACTGCCCGCCGGTGTTCGAGGACGTCCAGCAACTGCTCGTAGCGCTCAGGCGGGACGTATCGATCCCGTTCGCTGGCTGGGTTACTGACCATATCAGCCGAGTAATGCGCAGGCAAGTACTTAGCTCGAAGGGCTCGTTCGAAAAAAGTCCTCGGGATCGGTCGCGTTTCGGCGGCCGTATAGTATTATACTCACCTGCCTCCTCGAACTCGTATGGTGACTGAGAATCTGCTGCAGGGAGAGGTAGCCATCGTGACCGGCGCGGGCCGTAACGTCGGGGCGGGAATCGCGCGCACGCTGGCGGCTGAGGGCGCGTCGATCGTTGTCAACGACGTTGACGCCGATCGCGCGGAGTCGGTCGTCGAGTCGCTCCCGAGCACCGCCGAACAGGATCACTCGACGCTGATCGTCGACGCCACCGACCCCCAATCGGTGGCCGACGCCGCGGACGCCGTCGCGGAGCGGTACGACTCGGTAGACATCCTGATCAACAACCTCGGGTACGCCGAGAACAAGAGCGTCTTCGACGTGAGCGTCGAGGAGTGGAACCGAGTCCTCGATCTCACCCTCACGAGCACCTTCCTCTGGACGAAATACGTCGGGCGCGTCATCGCGGACACAGACGGCGGAAAGATCGTCAACCTCGCGTCGAACCTCGCACACGAGGCGATTCCCGAGAAGGCGGCCTACTGCGCGGCGAAAGGGGGCGTGTTGAATCTCACCAGGCAACTCGCCATCGACCTCGCGGAATACGACATTCGCGTCAACTCGATCAGTCCTGGGCTGATCGGCGATCCAGTGGGCACGACGACCCCTCGCGACCCCGACGTCCACGTGCCGCGAATCCCGCGGGGTCGCATCGGCGAACCCGAGGACGTCGGAAACGCGGTGCTCTTTCTCGTCTCGGACCTCGCAGACTACGTGACCGGTTCGGATCTCGGCGTCGACGGCGGACTCAGCCTCTGAATCGTGGGTGATTCAGTTTCTTCTCGGCGATTCCTGAGCGGTCGCTACCTTGCGGCGACCCAGACGCCGAAGAGGGCACCGGCCCCGACAGCGCCACCGACGCCGCCCACGATGGCGAACGACGGGGCCAACCCGAGAAACGGGAGCGAGGCCGCGAACACGAGCGGGCCGGTGACCTTCCCGATGTTTTGAAAGACCAGCGCCGACGCGTTCGCGCCGCCGCGGACGGACGCGGGAGACATCCGGTTGACCAGACTCTTTTGGGTGGGCGCGAGGAGGCTGTCGCCGACGCCGAAGACGAACACGCCGAGCGCGACGACCGCCGGGGTCGGAAACGCACCCATCAGCGTGATACCGACGGTCATCAGCGCGAAGCTTCCTGCGGCGAGGAATTCGGGGCTGAAGGTCAGCGACAGGCGACCTGCCTGCGTCGACCCGACTGTCTTGACGACGCCGTTCAACGCCAGAAGGATGCCGACCGCGACGACGGCCAGTCCGGCCTCCTCGGTCGCGAGCACGGAGATGTAGGTGAGAAAGACGTAGTAGATGAAAAACCGAAATCCGAAGGACACCATCAGGAGGGCGATGGGGCCGTCAGTCAGAAACGACGTGACGTTGTCGACGTACGCTCTGACCGACTCGTCGGCGTCGATGTCGACTTCGGGGATCGTTTTCCACAGCCACATGGCCGTCGGAATGGCCAACGCGTAGATCACGAACGGATACCGCCACGAGTAGACGAAGAGCACACCCGACAGAACCGGTGTGAGCGTCGAGACGACGCTGTTTCCCGCCACGCGCATCCCTTGGGCGGTCGTCTCCGCGGAACCGTCGTACATATCGCCGAACAGGGTGAGGATCACCGGCATCGTCGCCGCGAACCCAATGCCTTGGATCGCCCGAAGCCCGACGGCGACCTCGAACTGCGTAACGAAGCCGATAGCCGTTCCGGCGCTCCCGAAGAGCAACAGCCCCGACACCATCATCGTCTTCCGGCCGATCCGGTCTGCGAGCGCACCGACCACGGGCAACGTCACCGCAATCGCCGCGGTGAAGCCGACGATCAGGAGTCCCGCGTCCGTTGCGGAGACTTGATACACCGTCGCGAGATCGGCGATGAGCGGGCTCACCAACATTACGCCGGTGATCAGCACGCTGCTGGCGATGAGGAGAGACTGGGTGGTGGGGTCGGCGAGTATCTCCCCGTCGTCGCCGAAAATCCACACTGAGAGACGGTGATAGACGGTCATCAACACTGAGTAGCTTCCCCCGATTAGATAGTTTTCGGAGTTGGCGGGTCCCCCGGTTCGACAACGGGCAACGAGGGAGGTCTTCCACGTGAGGACAGCGCGACCCGCGGGCAGATCCCACTATACTTCCAAGTAGATCGTCCCGGCTTCGACCACCACGTCGAAGACCGGGAGCCGCAGCCGCTCGTCGTCTTTGAGTTGGCCGGTCTCAAGGTCGTACTCCCACCCGTGCCACGGGCACTTGACGACCATCGCCTCCCCGAACTCCTCGACGGGTCGCTCGCCGGGTTCGACGAACGTTCCGGTGATCTCCGGGAGGACTTTCCCCTCGCAGAGCGGCCCGTTCTGGTGGAGACAGGTGTTGAGGATCGCCCGATACTCTCCGTCGACGTTGAACACGCCGACCTCTCGATTGCCGACGGTGACGATCGTTCGCTCGCCCGGCCCGAGACTCGATTCCGGTCCGACTTCGACGCGCTCTCCGTCGTCGGCGTCACGTCCGCTCATATGCCGAAGACCTCCTCGGCGTTCCCACCGAGAATCTTCGCTTTATCCCCCTTCGAGAGACCGGGAATACTCGTGATGGCGTTCGTCGTGTCGTAATCGGTGTGTGGGTAATCGGATGCGTACAGAAGCCGATCGGGGCCGCCGATCATCTCGATCACGTAGTTGAGATACTGTTTCGACGGAGGGGTTTCGAGCGGTTGCGTCCCGTAGTAAAACTCCTTCATATACTCGCTGGGCTTTTTTGTCATCAGCGGTCCCTCGTTCGGACGCTGGAAGTACTCCATATCCATCCGGTACATCATCATCGGGATCCAGAAGATTCCCGACTCTTGGAAGACGAAGTCGAGATCGGGGAACTTCTCGGGGACCCCTTGAGCGACGATGCTCACGATTTGTGAGGTGTTCGCCCACATAAATCCGAGCGTATGCGTTTCCAAGCGGTACTCGTAGCCCGAGAGATAGAAGCTGTCGACGCCGGGCGTCCCCCCGTGGAACACGACCGTCAAGTCGTGGTTTTCGGCGGCTTCGTAGATCGGATCGTATCTGCGATTCCCCAGCGGTGGTTCGACCATACTCGTGATGAAGCAGATCCCGATGAATCCCTCTTCGTCGCCGACGCGCTCGATGAGTTCAGCCGATCGTTCGGGGTCGTTCGGCGCGATTGGAATCGTCCCGTAGATCCCGTTGTCCGGGTCGATCATCCGATCGAGCAGATAATCGGCGTAGGCGTTCGCGTACACGATAGGTCGTTCGTCGTCTCCCTTCATCTGATCGAAGGTGATCATCTGTTCGCCGAGGAAGACGATCTTGTCGATTCCGAGGTCGTTCATCACCTTGCACATCCCCTCCCTCGTCTCCGGCATCTCGAACCCGCCCGGAGTTCGGTACGCGTCGTGGGCACTCGTGATGGAGGGCCAGAATCCCTTGTTGCTCGCGGTCTTCGAGATCTCTGCGCCCGCCTCGAACCGACCCTTCCACGGTCCGTCGTCGATATACTCGACGAGATCCTCGAACGAACCCGTATAATGAGCGTCGACGTCGACAACCGTACAATCGATTGACTCGTCGACCTTGATGCCTCTTGCCATAGGGGTGTCTCTCAGCCGTGAGACGAAATAAAGGTAGTTGCAAGGTCACCGGTTAACTGGTACCGAAAATAAAAATAAATAATTTGATATATCTGTTATAATATAATAATTATTATATGAAAATATTCATTTTAGCAAATTTAAATTGCATTAGGGGACTAAATAGTTCAATCTAATATAGAATTCTATATTTTTAATATATACAAATTAATTTGATATATTTATCACGCAGCTTTTGCAGCCAACAAGTGGTGTCTCCAGTAGGCACGCCTACAAATAGGTCAACTCCCGAAATCGGAGTATCCGCGAGTAGTCGTGACACCGCTCCCAGTGCTTCTGCGTCGCGCTCAACCCGGTCACCCTCCGGCGGTCTGTTCGTGGGTGTGATGGTAAAACCGTAAGCGGGCGTCGCCGTCGACGAGCACCGGATCGAAGCAGACCCGGCGATAGCGGTCGTTATCGAGGAGATTCACGATCAATCCGTCCCCGTGCTCCGAAATCGAGTCGTAGGTGGCCTCACAGACCGGACAGATGTCCGGTGTCTCGTCGGGAACGTTCATCGGATCCTCCCAGCGTGCTCACGCGTCTCGCGAGCGGATCTCGTCCGCGACTCGCGAGGCCGTGTCGTACTCCGCATCGGCGTAGGCGATGAAACGCACGTCGGCGAGCGAGTCGGACTCGAACGCGTCGATTGCTTCGAGGATGATCCGCGCTCCCGCCCCGAAGTCGAACCCGGCGACGCCACAGCCGAGCGCCGGAACGACGAGGGACTCACAGCCGAGTTCGTCCGCCCGCTCCAACGCGTTCCGCGTCGCGTCGCGGATGCTCTCGGCGGTCGCTCGCCCGTCGCCGTAGTGCGGCATCGCCGCGGCGTGGATCACGTACTCGGCGTCGAGGTCGTAGGCGTCGGTGACGGCGACGCCCCCTAGGTCGACCGGTCCCTTCGAGACCGCCTGGCTGTTCAATCGCTCGCCGCCGACCCGCCGGAGTGCGCCTGCAACTCCGGAACCCATCCGCAGGCTCGTCCCGGCGGCGTTGACGAGGGCGTCCGCAGACTGCCGTGCGATGTCGCCTTGGACGACCGTGAACTCCATATCGGATGTCGGGACCGCGGCGAAAAAACGCCTGCGGCCACGCCCGGTCACAACACCGCCCCAGTCACAACACCGCCCCGCTCACATCACCGCGCCGATCACCTCACCCGAACCCTCTTGTCGGGTTGGGCCCTCTCGCGGGTATGAACGACCGATCGACGGACGTCGCCTCCTTCGAGGCCGTCGCCGCGCGGGCCGTCCGGGCCAGCGGCGACTACCTCGCGGCGGCGTTCCGCGGCGAGTCGGTCGAGGCGGAGTACGGCACCGACGACGTGAAATCCGCCGCAGACCGAACCGCCGAGGAGCGCGCGATGGCCGTGATCCGGGAGGCGTATCCGGAACACGCGGTCCACGGCGAGGAATCCGGCCGCGACGGCGAGCACCGCTATGAGTGGGTCGTCGACCCGCTCGACGGGACGAACAACTTCGCGGCCGACATCCCGCTGTTCGCGTCGGCGGCGTGCGTCCTCGAAGCGGGCGAACCGCTCGTCTCGGCAATCTACGAGCCTCTTCCCGACTCGCTCTATCTCGCTCGGCGGGGCGGCGGGGCCACGATCGACGGCGAGCCGCTCGCCGCGGAGAATGGCCGCTCGCTCACGCACGGGACCGTCTCGTTCGTGATCGGGCTTCCGGCGCTCCGCGACGAGGCGTACCGGAGTATAGCAGGACAAATGGAAGCCGCCCTCGAGGACCGCTGCAAGCGCGTCATCGAAACGTGGTCGCCCTGCGTCGACTGGGGGCTGCTCGCCCGCGGATCGATCGAGGGACTCGTGGCCTACCGTCCCGACATTTACGAGCAGTACGCGGGCGCACTGCTTGCCGAAGAGAGCGGCGTCGTGAGCCGGGTCTTCGACCTCGACGGAGAGGGCACCGGCCTCAACGGAGACGACACCGGCCTCGTCGAACAGGAGGCTTCCACCGCCGGCGTCGGTATCGACGGCCTCTACGTGGCGGCGACGAACCGTGAGACGTGCGATCGGCTCGTCGACGCGGCAGCCGTTGCCCTGGACTGAGCGCGCGTCTCCCGCGTCCCGTCTCTGTATGGCGGGTCGGAACCGCCGGGTTTCAAGCGTCGTCGGTCCTTGCCGACGGATATGGTACTCGACACTGTGATGGTGACCCTGCACGTCCTCGTGGGCGCGCTGTGGGTCGGTAGCGTCGTCTTCGTCGCCGGAGCGATCCTCCCCGCTGCGGCCGATGGATCACTCGACGCGGCCCCGCTGGAGAAGATCGCAGACCGACTCGTCTACCTCTCCCGCGGCGCGTCGGTCGTGATGTTCCTGACCGGCGGCCACCTCGCCGGAACCCGCTACACCGTCGAGACGCTCACCGGCAGCGGGCGCGGCCATCTCGTTCTCGCGATGCTCGCGCTGTGGCTCGTACTCACCGCGCTCGTCGAAATCGGCCGGAGCCGACTCGTCGACGGCCTGCAGGAAAAGCGCGTGCGGACGCCCGTCGCGGAGTCGGTGACGTTCTTCCGCGCCGCGGCAGTCGTCGGCGTCCTCCTCCTCCTTGACGCCGGACTGCTCGCCTCCGGACTCACACTGTACTGATTAGGAGAATGAACCGCCTCAATCCCCGTATTCGACTGCTGTGGATCGTCCGAGCTCTCATCACGGCCACGGTACTCGCCGGAATCGCTTTCGGCGTCGGCCGCGTCCTCGCCCCGCCGTGGCTCCCGGCGTGGACGCCCGCGGCCGTCTTCGTCGCGTTCGGCGGCCTCGGCGTGATGCTCGCCGTCCTCCGGTATCGTGCGTGGCGCTACGAGGTTCGCGAGGACTCGATCTATCTCGAACGCGGCGTGTTCACGAAAGTCCGGACGGTCGTGCCGTTCGTCCGCATCCAGCACGTCGACACGAGCCGGTCGCCCACCGAACGGCTCGTCGGCCTCGCGAGCACCGTCGTCTATACTGCCGGCTCCCGTGGCGCGGACGTCTCGGTTCCCGGGCTGACACCGACCGACGCCGACGACCTCCGCGAGCGGCTGAAGCGGCTGGCGATCCGCTCGGAGGGCGAGGACGCCGTCTGAGATGCCCCGAAGCCTCTCGCCGCTGTCGATCCCGTACCGGGCGTTCCAGCGCGGCGGCGGCATCGTCGTCTTCCTCGCGTTCGCGCTCAGCGGCGGCTTTTCGATTCCGGGCGTCGGTCCCGCGGGGCCGCTGATCCTCCTCGTCGTCGGGCTGCTCGCCGTGGTCGCCCTCGTCGGCTTCGAGATCGCGTACGTCAGGCGGTTCAGCTACGAATTGGGCGAGGAAACGCTCGACATCGACTCGGGCGTGCTCTCGCGTCGGAGTCGCGAGATCCCGCTTCGACGGATTCAGAATGTCGACATCTCCCGGAACGTCGTCCAGCGCGTGCTCGGTATCGCGCTCGTCTCGTTCGAGACCGCCGGCGGCGGCGAAACCGAGGCACAACTCAAATTCGTCACCTTCGAGGAGGCCAAGCGCCTCCAACGCGAACTCGCGCGGCTGAAGCGGGAGGGCTCCGCGGAGGCGTCGGAGGACGGGGAGGGGACAGAGGCCGTCGCCGGAAAACCCGAGTCGACAGAGCTATTCGCGCTCGATCGGAGCGAACTGGCGATTTTGGGGGCGCTTTCGATCGATCTCCGCGTTCCGGGGATCCTCTTCCTCCTCGTTTCGACGATCGGATCCACGGTCGTCTCCACGTACCTCGATACGGTTCCCGGATTCGCCCTCGCCGTCCTCGCCGCCGTGCTCGTTCTCGGCCTCGCGTTCGTCTCGTGGGTCGTCGGAGCCGCCGCGTCGATCATCGAGTACTACGACTTCCGGCTGGTTCGGTCCGGCGACGAACTGCAGTACGAGCGCGGGCTCCTCCAGCGTTACGACGGATCGATCCCCTTCGACAAGATCCAGACGCTGACGATCGCTGACAACCCGCTGAAGCGGCACTTCGGCTACGCGTCGCTCTACATCGAGACGGCGGGCTACGCGCCCGGCAGTTCGGGCGGGGGCCGCGGCTCCGAAGCGGCGATCCCGCTGGCCAAACGCGATCACGTACTCGAACTCGTCGAGGAACTCGAACCGGTCGGCGACGTCGACCTCGAACGACCGCCCCGGGTGGCGCGTCGACGCTATCTAGTCCGGTATCTGCTCGTCGTGGGCGTGTTCACCGGGATCGCCTACGGCGCGAACGCCCTCTTCGCACTCCCGTTCCCGCCGTGGACGCCGCTACTTCTGGCTCCGTTGGCGATTCTGTTCGCGCACGCGACGTGGCGCAATCGGGGTCACTGGCTGGGCGACCACCACGTCGTCACGCGAAACGGGGTGCTTCGACGCGAGACGAAGATCGTCCCCTACTACCGCATTCAGACGATCATCGATTCCCGGAACGTCTTCCAGCGTCGCCTCGGTCTCGCGACCGTGACGGCCGACACGGCAGGGTCGCTCTCGCTGGGCGGACAAGACGCGGCCGCCGTCGACGTGTCGAGCGCGAGAGCCGACGAACTGCGCGAGGAACTCGAAGCGCGACTCGGCCGCGCCGTCGATGCCTACCGCGCCGGGCGTGCCGGCATTGGTTTCGAGGACGCCTATGGCGTCGATTCGCTGCAGAGCGAAGCGGTAGAGATCGATAGCGAGGACGATAGCGAGGGCGATCGCGACGATATCGATAGCGCGAGCGAATCTGTGGAGTCGAGAGAGGAAGACGCGTAACCGAGCCGACGCGCGATCGGGATGCGTGGAGAAATCGGGGGCCGCGGGCACGGTGCGGGAAGGCTCCAGTGAGAGTTCGTTATCGGAGGGTTGTGTCAGCGGGGCGCAGTCGTGTGGGTTAGTTGTCGGAGGGTTGCGTCAGCGGGGGCGCAGTTGTGTGGGTCGGTTATCGGAGGGTTGCGTCAGCGGGAGGTCAGTCGTCGGCGGCCATCGGGGCGCTCACGGAGATGGGCTCTTCTTCGCCCATTGGCTCCTCGGCGTCATCGAGTCCGCTCCACGCGAGGTCCTCCTCGTAGTGGAACGCGTCGTGGTCCCGAGTGGGATCGACGACAGTCAGCGAGAGCCAGTCGTTGTCGAGCAGATCGGTGAGTTTTGGGTTCGACGAGAGAACCTCGGTGACGCGGTCGACGGGCGCGTGAACTACGGTCGACAGGCGCAGCGGCTGGTGGTACGGTTCGTCGTCCGCGCGCATCACCGATTGGAGCGGCAGCCCGGGCATCAGGTCGCCACCATTTCCCTGGTAGACGCCGACGTTTCCGACCGGGTTCTGCGTCACCTTCGATCCGCTCCCGTAGGCGGCGGTGTCGACGGTGGCGAAGTAGTACTGGGTGTTGATCCACTGGGTGACCACCATCGGGCCGGTCAGGATCGCTTCTAGGGCGTCGCCCTCGGGGTCCGTGCGCCAGTCGTAGGAGTGGAGGAACGAGCGACCGGCGAGATCCAGATCGGCGGTGAGTTCACGCGGTCCGATGACGAAGCCCGCGTTGCCTGCCAGCCCCCACTCGGGGCGCGTCTCGGCCCAGTCGGCCGCGCGGCGCTTCGTCTCGCGCTCGGCGTCTGCGGCTCCGGCACCCATCGACGCTGCACGCTCTGCGGCGGCGTCGGCTGTGGCGCTCGCGAGATCGGCGCGCAGTCGTTCGAGGTCGCGCTCGTGGCTCTCCGGGACGTCGTCGGCGTACAGCGTGATCTCGTCGGTCGTGGTGTTGTGTTCGCCGGCGACGAATACGGTGTCGTCCGGGACCTCGATCCCACGCTCGGCCAACGCCGCTCTCACCTCGGCGTCGTTGCAGACCGCCGCGAGGACCCGAGCGTTCGGGCCGCCCGCGTTGCCAGCGCAGGCCCCGCAGTCCAAGCTCGATCCGAAGGGGTTGTTCGCCGTCTCGCTGGCGTGACCCGCGAACACGACGACGCGCGCGAACTCCTCCCAGCCCATTAGCTCGAAGGCGGTCGCGGCGTACTCGACGCGCTCGTCGAGTGTCAGCCCCCGCGGGAGGTTGCTCCCGTCGGCGGCGTCGTGGTCGCCGTCAGTCTCGCCGCGATCGAGCGACGGGCGACAGAACTCGTGCGCGCTCGGCGTCCGTTCGTCGACCGTATCGGCGGCGTCGTGGACGCGTCCCGGCAGGAGCGTCCGAGCGACGAGCGCGGCTCCGTAGCCGAGACCGGCTGTCTCGACGAAGCTGAACGCGGTCGCGACGTTCGACTTGAGCCCCTTGAGCACGTTTTGGCCCGCCTCCAGCAGACTTGTCCACCGGGTGTGGCGCTCGTGGCGGTGACTGTGGTCTGCCGTCGGGCGGTCTTCGATCAGGTGTGCGGCGTCGATGATCGGCGGGCACGCGTCCGTCCCGACCGCCGAGCCGTAGCCCTCGTACCGCATCGGAATACCGAAGAACCCGGCGTAGCCGTGCGTCTCGTAATCACCAGCCGACTCGATGTGGCGACGGATGATCTCCGATCGGGTGTCGATGCAGAAGACCAACTGTGCGTCCGGGCGCGCTTCGTTTTCGCCGTCACCCAGTCCGTCCTGTCCGTCGCCAGCGCTTTCGGTGGTGACGCTTGCGGCCGCGACCTCGCTGACGAGGCGGTCACGGTACGTCGCTTCCCAAGCGTTCAGCCACGCTTCCGCGACCGGGACGCCGTCGGCAGTCGAGGTCACGTTTGATGGGGCGTGCGCCGCGTCAGCAGCCGAAGCCGCACTCGAAGAGGCGTGACGCGCGCCGACCTCCGCCCCCTCGGGGACGATCGGCGCACCGAACTGGTCCGCGAGCGTCAGTCGAACGGCTAGGTAGCCGGGGAGCGTGATCGGATGGGCCGACTGCCAGACGTCTCCGCCCTCGACGCGCTGTCTGATCAGGCCGGTCCAGCCGGGGAGCGCGGTCAGATGGTGCTCGAACGCCGACGGCCACTGGTCGCGCGGATGGTCCGCGAGGCGCTCAGCGAGCGCGTCGATCGGATCGTCCGGGAGGCCGGCGATCGCCGTCCGGTTCGGGATCGTGCGGTCGTGTTTCGCGGCGGCGCGGAACGCGCGGTAGAACCCCTGCGAGCGGTCGGGCATCGACCACTCGGCAGCGCCCTGATCGAGGAACGCGGACAGCCACTTCGTCAGCACGCTGTCGACGCGATCCGACGCCGTCGCGGCCGAGTCGGATTCGGCGGAACTCGTCCGTCCGGCGTCGGCCTCTGTCGATTCCATCCGGTCGAGGAGCATCTCGGGATCGGACTCGACCGTTCCCGTGCCGGCCTCGTCTCCGTACCGCGCCAGTTCCTCACGGAGCAGCTCGGGGTCGATTCGACCCTGCTCCCAAGCCTGCCGGAAGACCGATGCGCTCGGGTAGCCCTGCCCACCGTAGAGGCGCTCGCCCTGTCGAACCGCCTCGTGGAAGGGTCGGTCCTCGAACCCCGCCAGCGGGTTGGCCGTCACGAACGAGTGGAGCGGCCAGGTGCGCCCGACCGCTGTCTCCGCCTGTTCGATGCTGTCGCGGATCGCCGTCTCAGTACTCATTGTAGTCCTCCGTGGAAGTCAGCAGCGTCGCCGCCGGTGGGCGGGTCGCGTTCAGCAGCGCGATGTAGAGCCGCTGGCTGTGCCTGTAGGCACCGGTCTCGATGGCGAGGTACGCCAAGAGGAACGCCGCGGCTACGACGCCGTGGGCGACGGTCAGTTCCGCGGATGCGCTGACGAGCGGCACGTCGTGCAAAATGCCCCCGATAACGCGATAGACCGCCCCGTACAGCGCGATTGCCGGGAGGAACACGATCGGGATCGCGCCGATCCGGACCGTCGCGGGCAGCGCGGACTGGGCGAGCATCGTCCGCGTCGCGTGCAAGGTCGTCAGGACGACGATCAGCGTCAACAGCAGCCCGCTGTCGAGTCCTGCGCCTTTCCCGGTGAGGACCACGAACACCGCGCCGCCAGCGACCGTCGACAGGAGCGTCACCGCGACGCCGACGACTCCAAGAGACCCGTTCGCGTGGTTCTTGGTCGGGGCCGTCCGTTCGACTCGGCTCCCCGTCGAGAGGAACTTGTAGGCCTTGTAGAACCCGTGAAGGATCAGGTGGGTGATCGCCGCGCCGAAGAAGCCGAGCCCGGCCTGCATAATCATAAAGCCCATCTGGCCGATCGTCGAGCAACCGAGTCGGCGTTTGACGTCGGTCTGCACCGACTTCAGAAGCTTGCCACCGAGCGCGCTGAGGGCACCGACGACGACGATCGCGAGCATCACCGACGGCTCGACGGTAATGATGGGCGCGAACCGGAGGAGCGCGATTCCGCCCGCGTTGACGAATCCCGCGTGCATCAGCGCCGACGCGGGCGTCGGAGCCGTCATCGAGGCGAGGAGCCAGCCGTGGAAGGGCAACAAGGCGGACTGGATCATCGCCGCGAGGAGCAGGGATACCGAGACGACGAGCACCGACGTCTGCGAGAGCGATCCGGCTGCGGCGGCGAACCCCGAGAGAGTCGTTGCCCCCGTCTGCCACCACAGAGTGGCGACTGCGACGCCGAGGAGCGCGCTACTCCCGAGGAAGTACCGGCGGGCAAACTGCGCCGCCGCCTGCGCCTGCGGCCAACCGCGGATATGGCCGATCAGGTCGGCCATCACGAGCCCCATCGCCAGCCACGCGGCGACGAACAGCAGCGCGTGATCCGCGGCGACGAGCAGCATCACGATCAGGGTGAAGCCGAGTACCCGTCCGAAGAACCGATTGATCTCACGGCTCCCGGACATATACCGCTGCGAGTAGCTGGCGACAATACCGGCAAAAAAGGTCACGACGACCCACAGCAGGAGGGTCAGCCCGTCGACCGCGACCGGGCCCGCGGCCGGCAGCGCCGTCGACCACTCCAAGGCTCGCGCACCGATCGCTCCGAGGCTCACTACGAACAGCGCCCAGATGAATCGGGTGACCGCGACTGGCGTCAGTGCGTCCGTCTTTGCCCCCGCGTTCGGTAGTGCTCCGATCGTCGTCGATTGCTTCTGTCCTGTCATTCTTGGTAGCGTGTCAGTCTGACACCTGTACGGCGAACCGAGGCTGGCTCTCCCGTCCCAGTCTCAGACCTTCTTGCCCGTTAGAAGAACAGAATGACTATTAAATCCATCTATTGCGAACAGATTGTTCACTAGAATGCGAATTATAGAACATTATGTTCTCCCTTCTCATACCACGTCTGAGGAGTGAGGCCTCGCTGAATCTCTGGAATACGGCTGTGTGGTCGAACTCGCGAGACGCACCACTCCGGAGAAACGCTCGGATATCGCACTGAGAGTGATCAAGCAACCGGGGTTGAAATCTTAGGGGAGAACCAAACGGGCCGCGGCCGACGGTACTCTCACCGTCACCGAGCGACCGCTAGGAGGAGTCAAACTCGCCGAACGGTTTGGTCTCGTGGCTGCGGACTAACACCTCGTCGGCGACGGTCAGGCCCATCTCCAGTAGCTTCTGTGCGACGGGAGTGATGTCGTCGTCGGTTTTTCCGACCACGGTGACGAGGAGGTTCTGCTCGCCCGTGACGAGTTCCTGCACGGAGACGACGCCGTCGATTTCTAAGATATCCGGGATGAGTTCGCCGCGCTCCGGGATCGACGCGGTGCAGAACAACAGCATCCTGAGTGGGTAGCCGGAGGCCTGATAGTCCACCTCGGCGCTGTACCCTTTGATCATCCCGTCGGATTCGAGCCGCTGGATCCGCTTGCGGACGGTGCTGTCGGACGTTCCCGTTCGCTCTGCGATGTCACCCGACGACATGTTTCGGGCGTCCTCCTGGAGCGCGCGGAGGATCGCTCTGTCTACCTTGTCGATCTCCTCGTCGGTCATAGGACGGTAATCGCGGGTGATTGACTAAGGAACTTCGGCTCTGCACTCACTCGCCGGTGTCATACTGTTCTCTCTTTTTTCCCGCCGAGCGCCGTCAACACGGGCAGCGCTCGGCGGTACACCGTGAGAATAATCAGTATCAGTCCGTCCGCGGCACCGCGTACGCGCCGGCCAAGAAGAATACGAGCGCGAGCACCGCCACGACGAGGAGGTTCGGGAGCGCTGTCGTCGTCGCCTCGGGGTACGTCACCGCGCGAATCCCGCGCGCGACGTAGGTCAGCGGCGACAACCCCAGCGCGGGCCGGAACCATACGGGCAGCAGCTCGGGGGTGACGAACGTCTCCGAGAGGAACAACAACGGAAGCGCGATCGCGTTCGAGGCGGCGATGACGCCGTCTTGGGAGTCGGCGACGCGGCCGATGATCGCGCCGAGGCCGCAGAAGAGCACGACGCCGAGCGCGACGAACGGGGCGACGAGCAGGGTCGCGGGCGTCGTCGGAATCGTCGTTCCGGTCACGAGGACCGAGAGCGCGAGTAGCAGGAGGGCGGCGGCACCGATGACGACGACGTTCACGAGCGACTGCGCCAGTAACCACTCTGCCCGCGTCAGCGGTGTCGTCGCCAGCTTCTCGAATCGGCTTCCCTCGCGGTAGCGCGCCACCGTGCTGCCGATCCGCGAGAGCGGCGTGAACAACACGACGACGGCGAGATAGCCCGCGATGTAGTAGCCCCTCGGCTCGGCGAAGAGACCGCCGCCGGTCGGCTGGGTCTGGACCAGCGCTCCGAAGATCACGACGATGATCGCCGGGAAAAAGAACGTGAAGAAGACCGCCGTCCGTCGCCGGAGGAACGCGTGCCACGACGCGACGAACTCGGCGCGGATGCGGGTGAGTCTGCTCATCGTTCTCCCCCCTGTGCGCTGGGGAGGTCGGCATCGGCGACGCCCGCTGATTCGCCGCTCTCATCGAGCGTGTGCCCGGTGAGTTCGAGGTAGACGTCTTCGAGGTCGGGCTGCTTCCACGTCAGCGACTCGAACTCGACGCCGCGGGCTTCGAGCGCGCTCACCACGTCGTCGATCTCTCTGGGTCCGACTCCCTCGACGGATAGCACGCCTTCGTTCGCCGAGGCCTCGAACGGGAAGTCGGCGTCGGCGTCGAACGAGAAGGCAGCGTCGGCGTCGCCGGATGGTAAATCAGCATCGACGTCGCCCACCCCGCGTTCCGAGCGGCTGGGCTCGGTCTCGATCACGAGTCGACTGCGGCCGCCGTGTTCCTCGATGAGTTCGGCCGGCCGGCCCACGGCGACGAGTCGTCCCTCGCTGAGGAATCCGACGCGGTCGGCGAGCCGTTCGACCTCGGCCATCGAGTGGCTCGTCAGGAACACGGTCGTCCCGCCGGCGGCGAGGTCGTCGAGGAGGGACCACAACGCGCGACGACCCGCCGGGTCGATGCCGGTCGTCGGCTCGTCGAGAAAGAGCACCTCCGGATCGTTCACGAGCGCGATTGCGACGCAGACGCGACGTTTCTGACCGCCCGAGAGCGTCTCGTACCACTGTTCGGCGGCCTCGCCGTCGATACCGACGTCCGAGAGCACATTGTCGGGGTCGCGCGCGTTGTCATAGAGGCCGCCATACTGCGCGAGGAGTTCGCGCGGGGTGAGCCGCGCTGCCGGCGAGAACGACTGCGGGAGCAGTCCGATCTTCGCCTTGTCGACATTTTCGGGATCGCGGCCGAGGACGGACACCGATCCCTCGATGGCGGTCGTCCCGGTGAGCGCGCGGACCAGCGTCGTCTTTCCGGCCCCGTTCGGACCGACCAGACCGAACACCGCTCCCCGGTCGACGTCGACCGAAACGCCGTCGAGCGCCGTCACGTCGCCGTAGGACTTTCGCACCCCTTCGGCGACGAGTGCCGCTGTCATACTATCGGCTCCGAACGCGCCGGTGGTAAGGCGTTCGGATCCGATCGATCGCCAGCACCCCCAGCCGACCGGACGGGTGTCCGCCTTCGGCCGCCCCAGCGGCCGAACCGCCCTTGTGCGTGGGCCTCGTCTCGGCCGTATGGACAGTCGCCGTAGACGGCAGTTCCTCCGAGCCGGCGTGGCGGCCGGATTCGCGTCTCTCGCGGGCTGTGCCGGGATCGGAGCCCCGCGGGATGATGGTGGAGAGACCGACTCGGAATCGCCACAGACCCAATCCGACACGGACGACCCGACCGGTTCCGGGGGTTCTCCCCTCGTTCCGACGCCGACGGAGACGGGCGGTCCGCGCCCCGATCTGGACGATCCGACCGTCGCACTCGAATCAGTCGCGACGGGGTTCGCCGCACCGCTGGACTTCGTCGCGCCCGCCGGAACTGACCGCCGATTCGTGGTCGACCGCGACGGGCGGATTTGGGAGTTCACCGACGTCGGTCGACGGGACGAACCGTTCGTCGACCTCTCGGACCGCATCGTCCTCGGCGGAGAACGCGGTCTCCTCGGTGCCGCCGCCCATCCCGACTTCTCCGAGAACGGTCGACTCTACGTCCGCTACAGCGCCGAACCCCGCGCGGGAACGCCGGGGAATTACAGCCACACGGCCGTCCTCGCCGAGTTGACCGTCGATCCCGATGCGACGGGCGATGGTGCGGGTGCCGACGCCCCAAACGAGCGGGCCGTCCTCGAAGTCCCGCAGCCGCAGCCGAATCACAACGCCGGCGCGCTGGCGTTCGGTCCCGACGGCTATCTCTCCGTCGCGTTCGGCGACGGCGGCGGGGCCAACGACGTCGGAACGGGTCACGCCGACGACTGGTACGACGCGGTGGACGGCGGCAACGGACAGGACGTCACCGAGAACCTGCTCGGGAGCATCCTCCGGATCGACGTCGACGGTCGCGGCGGGGTCGACGGGAGCGAAACCGCCGACGGCGAGCAGAAACCGTACGCGATTCCCGCGGACAACCCGCTCGTCGGGCGCGAAGGGCTCGACGAGCAGTACGCCTGGGGCTTTCGGAACCCGTGGCGTCTGTCGTTTCACGGCCGGGACTGCTACGTCGCCGACGTCGGACAGGGCGCGTGGGAGGAGCTGAATCTCCTCGAATCCGGGCGAAACTACGGCTGGAACGTCCGCGAGGGCGCGCACTGTTTCAGAACGGACGCGTGCCCCACCACGACGCCGAGCGGCGAGCCCTTCGTCGACCCCGTCGCTGAGTACCCCCACGACGGAGCGTCCGTGTCGGGAATCTCGATCATCGGCGGTGTCGTCGCCGACGGCGAGTCAGTCGGTGACCTCCGCGGCGCGTACGTCTTCGCAGACTTCCTCGCGCAGGGTCGACTGTTCGCGGTCGATCCGGGAGCGAGTCCGCCGTGGGACATCGCGACCGTAGACGTCGCGGGCGACGATCTCGGCCAGTTCGTCCTCGGATTCGGACGCGATCAGGACGGGAACGTGTACGTTCTCACGACCGAACAGAGCGACGGCAGCGGCAGTACCGGGGCAGTCGCTCGACTCGGGTCGGTCTGAACGTCCGCGTGAATGCTAGGACGGCGAGTCGGCGTCGTCACGGTCGTCATTGTCGCGTCCGGCGTCGTCACGGTCGTCATCTTCACGCCCGGCGTCACGCTCATCATTGTCGCGCCCGGTGTCGTCACGGTCGTCGTCGCCGTGGAGAGCATCCTCGTCTGAATCCGGTTTGTTCGGTGAGTCGCCGGCGGTCGCCGACTCCGGGCGCTCGTCGACCTCGTCCCTGATCGACGCGAGTTCGGCTTCGACGTCGACACGCGGGGCATCGTCGTCGGCCCGAGCGTCTTTGTCGTCGTCACGAGCGTCTTCGAGTTCCGTTTCGGCGTCGTCCCCTTCCGTCTCTTGGGCGTCTCGAACGCTGATTTCGACGCCACTGGACGGCGCTGACACGTCTGATTGTCGTCCGTCCCGCTCTCTCGACGCCCCGCGATCCACTCCGCGATACCCGTAACGCTCGGCGTCGCGATCGCCGGATGCCTCCTCGAGTCGCTCGGACACGTCCTCGGAGAGCCGACGGGCGTCTTCCAGAAGCGTTCTCGCGTCCGTATCCTCGGGAAGGTCTGACTCCGAGAGGGCGGTCTGAAGTTCCGTGAGCGCGCGCTCGACACCCGAAACGGCACCGCGTCCGACGCCCGCGACACCGTCGGTCAACCGCGAGGCCGACGATCGGCTCGCTCGCTCGGAACCCTCGAACGCGGAGCGTTCCGGATCGGCGAGGCGGAGCGCTCCGCGGAGGAGTTCCAAGGACTGAATCGTCGCTTCGAGCGTCGCGATGAACGTCGGCAGCGTGTACTGTTCGGTGAACCGGAGCAGTTCGGAGAGTGAGGGCGGACGCGGTGGACGAGATCGACGCGGGGAACCTGTTCGGCGGGACCGCCGGTCTGCATCCGGCTCGTTGTCGACTTCCGCAGCAGTTCGTTCAACCCTCTTCGAACGTGGTTCCGAAGACGTATCGGCCGCTTCGAGTTCGGCTCTGAGCGCCGACAGCGTCGCTTCCAACTCGGCTACCAACGCTCGGAGGTCCTCGTCGGAATCGCGTGCGGTCATACCTGAGGTAGGGTTCGTGTGGTGAAAAGCGTGTACGCCGACTGCGGTGAATCCTCGGCCGGTGAACCGAGCGCGACGCGCTAGCGGAACCGACCGCGTTCGTACTGCTTCGGCCACTCCACGTCGACGCCGAGTTCGTGGGCGGCTTCGAGCGTGAAGTAGGGGTTTCGGAGGTGCTCCCGACCGAGAATCGCCAGATCCGCGCGGTCGTTTCGAATCAGCTGATCCGCCTGCTCGGGCGTCGTGATACCGCCGACCGCCCCGACGGCCGCATCCGTGGCTCCCTTCACGCGCTCTGCGTACGGCACCTGATACCCCGGGCCGCTCTCGGGCACCTGTTGGTCGGGGTGAATCCCGCCTGAACTGACGTCGATCAGGTCGGCCCCAGCCTCGGCGAGCAGCGGTGCGAGCCGCGCGGAGTCGTCGAGGTCCCACGAGGAGCGATCGGGAAGCCAGTCGGTCGCGGAGATCCGCACGAACACGGGGAGGTCAGCCGGCCACACCTCACGCACCGCTTCGACCACTTCGAGCGGGAAGCGAGCGCGGTTCTCGAAGGAGCCGCCGTACTCGTCGTCCCGGTCGTTCGTGACCGGCGAGAGGAACTCGTGAAGGAGATACCCGTGTGCGAGGTGGACCTCGGCGATCTGGAAACCCGCGTCGAGCGCGCGTTCGGCCGCGAGACGGAACTGCGCTTTCACTAGGTCCATATCGTCTTTCGACATCGACTGCGTGGGAACAGGCTCCCCGTCCGGGTGCGGGTACGGGTCAGCGCTCGGCGCGAGGACTTCCCACCCGCCCTCCTCCGACGGAATCGGGGTGCCGCCGTCCCACGGCGGCGTGACGCTTCCCTTTCGCCCGGCGTGGGCGAGTTGGATCCCCGGGACGGTTCCGCAGTCTCGCATAAACGCGACTGTTTCCCGGAGCGCATCGGCGTGATCGTCCGACCAGATGCCGAGGTCCCCCGGGGAGATCCGCCCGACTGGCGAGACGGCTGTCGCCTCGGTCATCACGATTCCCGCGCCGCCGACCGCGCGGCTCCCCAAATGAACGCGGTGCCACTCGGTCGCGAACCCGTCCTCGGCGGAGTACTGGCACATCGGCGACACCATCACCCGGTTGGGGATCTGCGTGTCTCGAAGTTCCAGCGGCGTGAACAGCGAGTCAGTCATCGTCGGGAGATCGGTCCGCGCCAGTATACAATTGACGTCCGCGGTAGCGTGGGACCTCCTAGGTTTAGGCCGACCAAAAGCGTTATATTCGCCGCTCCGCCACTCTCCGGTAATGAACGGAACGGATGCCGTCGAAGTCGGCGGCGGGCACGAACCCGAGTCCGACGAGTCGACGACGGTGATCTCTGCACACCAGTCTTCGCCGGAACGCGTCGTTTTCACCGAGCACGGAAACTGCGACGGGTGGATATCGATCGATGCGGGCCTCGCGATCGAAAAGTACCGGTAACAACGAAAGCAGAGGAAGGATCGCCCGACAGCGAGACCACAGCCAACGGCGGAGCCAGCGGTTCTTTCGAGGACTTACTCGACGACGAGCGTGTCGTCTTCGAGGTAGTGCTCGATGTGGTGGGCGGCGTCTTCGACGTCAATGAGGTTTTCGCGGAGCATATGCGCCGTCGTCGGGTCGCCGAGGTTCTCCGCGAGCTCGACGTGATCCCGCAACGCTTCGATGATGTCGCCGTACATCTCCATATCGTTCCGGAGCGACGTGCGGATGTCGTACACGTCCTCGTCTTCGGCTGTCACCGTCGCCCGTTCTTCCAGCGCACCCATTCCGGCGACCGGGACCCCGCCCAGCGCCTGTGCGCGCTCGGCGAGCTCGTCGGCGAACGCCTCGGCCGCTTCGGCGGCCTCACCGAGGAACAGGTGGAGGTCGCGGAACTCCGCGCCCTCAACGTTCCAGTGGTGCTTCCTGAGCTGGTGATAGAGGACGTACGTCGACGCGAGGTCCGTGTTCAACGCGTCGACGATCTGCTCCGCCTTTTCGGATTCCATCCGGAGCGCTTCGCTGCCTTCGACGTCGCCCGCGTACTGTCGGACCGTCTTCTGTGTGCTCATCGTCCTCCATATTGGCTCGCCAGCAACTTAATACTTTGACTTTCGAGAAAAATTATTCATCAACTGCGAATATAATGTTTCAAGAACAGCCAAGCGGTCACAACGCGGCCCGACCGTGAAGCGATCTGGGCTCTATAGTAGCGTTTGCAAGTCTTCTCTCACTCGATCGCACGACTGCGTGCGATCTGATGAGCAATCGGTTGCAAACGCTACTATAATAGCCTCCCAGACGTCGCGGTCATACTGATTACTTTCTTCTCTTCCCACCGAGCGCCGTCAACGGGGAGGGCACTCGGCGGTACACAGTGAGAGTACTCAGTATCAGTCGGTCGCGATTCCGATGTCGTTGACCGGCTTGCTCAGTTCCACAACCGTCCCGTCGTGCCGACAGCGTTCGAGGGCGTGTTTGGCATCCATCCCCGCCTCGTGAGGCGTTTCCGCGATGCCGACGCCGACTTTGAGTTCGACGCCCGCCTCGGCTTCGACGTAGTCGATCGCGTCGTGGTAGTCGTCTTCGTCCATCGCCGGACAGACCGAGATAATGTTGTCGCCGCCGACGAAAAAGGAGAGCGCGCCGTACTCCTCGCGGAGATACTGCATCAGCGTCGCGTACCCCTGTTCGATCTGGATGAACGAGTCGAACTCGTTGAGCCGATCGGTGTACTTTCCGGTGGCGTCGTTGACGTCGAAGTGCGCGATTTGGACGTCCTCGGCGGTCCGCTCGGATTCGGAGAGGAAGTCGCCGGAGAGCACTTCACGGCGGTCTCCGTCCTGAGCCGAGCCCGCGCGCTGCAGTCCGGCAGTCGCCGTTTCGAGCGCTTCGATCGGCGAGGCCTCCAGTCCCGTCCCGAGGCTGATCGTGACCGGGTACCGGTTGCCGATCGTCTCCTGCAAGAGCGTGTGATCGTCGGCGTCGAGCCCGTTCGTGATCGCCACCATATTGTCGAACCGCGTGAAGAAGACGTAGCCGTCGCGGCTGCCGACGAACTGCGCGAGATCCGCGAACAATCGAGACTGCAGCGTCTGCAGGTCCATCTCGCGGCGCGGCTCCGGTGTCACCGTCCACGGGCCGTAATTGTCGATCTGAACGAGAGTGAGCTGGGAGTTCGTCACATCCGTTGCGTAGGACCTCGCGTATATGCCTCTTTCCGTATCAGATTAGATTACCGTATCAATTTTGGGATGGGTAGTCGAACGAGAGTCCCTCGGATGGACGGCTAACGTGCTCGATTCGGTCGCGGACCTCGATGGACTCCTCTCGCGGCTCGCACCTCGCGGCAACAGTTATTGACGTTGAAACGAAACGTTCACTGGGGTAAAACGATGGGAAAACAGATCCTGATGATCGTCGGCGACTTCGGCGAGGACTACGAGACGATGGTACCGTACCAAGCCTTGGAGATGGTCGGGCACGACGTCGATACCGTCTGTCCCGAAAAAGAGGCGGGAGAGACTATCAAGACGGCGGTTCACGATTTCCGCGGTGATCAGACGTATCTCGAAACGCGCGGTCACGATTTCGAGGTGAACGCGACGATGGACGAGATCGATCCGGCCGACTACGACGCGCTCGTCGTCCCCGGCGGGCGGGCTCCGGAGTACCTCCGAACGTACGATGAGGTGCTCGATGCCGTCCGGCACTTCTTCGAGACCGACAAGCCGGTCGCGGCAGTCTGTCACGGCCCGCAGATTCTGGCCGCAGCAGGCGTTCTCGACGGCTACGAGATGACTGCGTATCCGGCGGTTCGCGCCGAGGTCGAGGCGGTGGGCTGTTCGTGGGTCGACGAGGTTACCGTCGACGGCAACCTCGTCACCGGGCAGGCGTGGCCGGACCATCCGGAGTGGCTCGCGGCGTTCCTCGATCTCCTCGGGACGGAGATCGAAACGGGTGAGCCTGCCGTCGCCGACGACTGATACTGTCGGCTGTAACTGTTTCAAACTATTCGCGACCCCGGGGTCGCGAACTTCTTCACAGACGTACAGCCGACAGTATGAACGCACCGCGTCGACGACGAAACGCGACGCCGTTCGATAACCACCCAATCTTTCACGTGGTATGGTACCGTCTGACAAAGTTTTATATCTCAGTACGGCGTTCGGGTTTGTATGGACAGTCAGCCGAACAGTCCGTACGTCTACTCCGAGGAGATCTCGGAGCCTGCGGAACCGTACGTCTCACACGACGAAGTCGAAGAACCGGCCCTACCGGATCCGGAGGGCCGAGACGTGATCATCGCCGACGGGCAGGCGATGAGTTTCCGCGCGTATCACCGGCGCTGAGGCCGTACTCGGACTGATTCCTCGAAAGAATCCCTCGGGACCGCTCGATGCGAGTAGACGTTCGTCGGAGCGGCCGCGCTCAGAACGCGTCGCCGTGGACCGTCGCGTCCGCCTTGAGCGCCTCGCGGAGCGCCGAGTGGACGTGACAGATGTTTTTCGCGCGGTCGAGGATCTCGTCGAGCGTCTCCTCGTCGAGGTCGGCTTCGACGTAGATGTCGAAGCGGATCGCTTCGAGGTCGTCGTCCTCGTCGAGGTCGGCGTCGGCGTCGATCTGAACTTTCCCGAGGTCGTCGTGACCGCGCTGTTGCCCACCGACGCGGAACGCGGGCAGGAAACAGGACGCGTAATCGGCGACGAGCACGGAGTTGGGGTCCGGGCCCTCCTCGCCGAGCGCGTCGATCGTAAGCTCGAAGTCGCCGACTTGGCTGGTGCTCGCGAAGCCCTCTTCGCTGACTGTCGAAGTCTGAATGTCGCTCATTCCGTCCGAACGGACGGCCGGGAGCGCCCTAAAGGTTGCCGACCGGGACGTTTTCGCCCCGATCGACGACGCGAGAATCGGTTACTGATGGCCGTCGCGCGCCGGCTGCGCGCGCTATCTTCCTCGCGTGCGGTCTACTTTCGCGCGCCGCTCTCGATCTCGCTCGCTTCGCTATTCGAGCGTGAACGACTCGTCGCCGTCGAGGACGTGGACCTCGGCGTCGGAGCCCGTGGCCTTCACTTCGCGGACGAAGTCGTCGATGTCGATCTCGATCGGCGGGAACGTGTCGTAGTGCATCGGGAGCACGTGATCGACGTTCAGCCAGTCGGCCGCGATGGCCGCTTGGACCGGCCCCATCGTATAGTGATCGCCGACCGGGAGCGCCGCGGCGTCGGGCTCCAGATACGGTCCGATCACGTCGCGCATCTCGGACATCAGGCCCGTATCGCCGGCGTGATAGAACGTCGTCGCGTCCGCGTCGGACTCCTGGGTCGGCTTCTTGTCGCTGAGGAGGAAGCCCACGGGAATTCCGAGGCTGTGCTCGTAGCCCGTGTTGAGCCCGTTCGTGTGATCGGCACGGTGCATCGTCACGTACGCCTCGCCGCACTCGACGGTGCCGCCCATATTCATCCCGATGCTGTCGGCGAAGCCGACTTCGGCCTCCATATACCCGGTCATCTCCGGGACGCCGACGACCGTCGCGTCGGTGAACGCCCCCGCATCGGCGATGTGGTCTGCGTGCCCGTGGGTGAGAAGCAGGTAGTCCGGGCTCTCGACATCGGCCGCGGAGAGGTCGGTCTTCGGATTGTCGAAGAAGGGGTCGATCAGGAAGGTTGTGCCGTCGACGTCGACGTGCCACGTGGAGTGGCCGTGCCAAGTGAGTTCCATCGTCATTGTCCACCTCGATATTCTACCGGATCGACAATAAAGCGTACTGTCGAGGTGCTTGGATTCGGTGCGGGACAGCCGCACGGAGACCGTGAGATAGAAAGAACGAAATCCCGCGGGACCCACGCGCCGCGTATGTACGCTGTCAGATTCAGAGATCCCGCAGGATCGATCCGAGAGGGCGAGTGGCACGGCGACAGCGTCTCCTTCGGCGGGGAGACGTACGACCTCGCGGACGTCGACGTCCTCCCTCCCACCGAGCCGACGAAGATCGTCTGCATCGGTCGCAACTACGCCGACCACGCCGCCGAGATGGACAACGAAATGCCCGACCGCCCGCTGCTGTTCCTCAAGCCGCCGAACGCGCTCTCGGCGCACGGCGACACCGTGACGCTCCCCGCCGGCAAGGAGCGCATCGACCACGAGGCGGAGCTGGCGGTCGTGATCGGCGAGGCCGCGCGCAACGTCGATGCCGACGACGCGATGGACTACGTCGCCGGATACACGTGTATGAACGACCTCTCGAACCGCGACGACCAGCGCCAAGAGACGAACTGGGTCCGCGGGAAGGCGTTCGACAACGCCGCGCCGATGGGCCCGGTGCTGGCGACGCCCGACGAGGTTCCGGACGACGCCGCGATCGAACTCCGCGTCAACGGCGAGACGCGACAGGCGTCCTCGATCGACCACCTCGCCTTCCCGGTACCGGAACTCATCGAGGAGATCACCACGTATCTCACGCTGGAACCGGGCGATGTCATCGCGACCGGCACGCCCGCGGGCGTCGGCCCGCTCGAAGACGGCGACACCGTGGAAGTCGACGTCGAGGGCGTCGGCGTCCTTGAACACGACGTCCGGATTCCCTGATACTGATTACTCTCACTTGTTGCCGCCGAGCGCCACCCTCGTTGACGGCGCTCGGCGGGAAGAGACGAGAGTAATCAGTATGACGCCCGCTTCGATTCGCCTCGTTCTCCCTGTTCGCCGAACGCCGCCGACGCGGAAGGGCAATCCCTAAGTTTAGGCTACCCTAATCCGATCGCGTGGAACTGACGCGACGGGACGCGCTGGGGGCGTTGGCCGCGGCGGGGGCGACAGTCGGTGGTGCCGTGCTGGCCGGCCGCTTCGATCCGCCGCGAGCGGACAGCGGAGACGCCGCACCCGGTTCGGTCGCCGACGCCGACCCGTCGCTGTCGACGGAGCTACTGGATCTACTCGACGCCGTCGCCGAGGTGCTCTACCCCGCGGCGGTGACCGGCCGTCGGGAATTTATCGAGGAGTACGCCCTTGGTCGAACCGAGGGGCGGCCGGCCTATCGCGACGGCGTTCGAGAGGCGGCCGCCCAACTCGACGCGGTCGCCCGCGACTGGCACGGCGATTCGTACGCGGCTCTCGACGCCGAGACGCGGGACCGACTCCTCCGACGGCTGGGCGTCGAGACCGCCGACCCGGACCCCGACGGACCGATCACCGACCGAATCCGGTTCTACCTCGTCGACGACCTGCTCTTCGCGCTCTACGCGTCGCCCGCGGGCGGTCGACTGGTCGGCATCGAGAACCCGATCGGGCACCCCGGCGGCATCGAGAGCTACCAGCGCGGGCCGGTGAATATCGACGATCCTGATTCCGATGGAGGCAACCCCAATGGCTGACGACGGCGGCATCGGCGACGGTCGCGACCGCACGCCCGCTGCCCGCGCTGACGTCTGCGTCGTCGGCTCCGGCCCAGCAGGCGCGCTCGTCGCGCACCGACTCGCAGCACAGGGAGCCGACGTCGTCGTCCTCGAAGCCGGACCTCGGTTCGAGTTCTCCCGGCGGCGCGAACAACAGGAACAGCACATCCGCCCGGGGATGGGCGACCCGTGGGAGATGGGCGGCCCCCGCGACGACTACACCACCGCCGGGAAACACTACCCGCTGAACGCGGCGCGCGTCAAGGGCGTCGGCGGCTCGACGCTCCACTGGCAGGGAATGGTGATGCGTCTCCACGAACGCGACTTCGAGATGGAGACGCGCTACGACATCGGCGCGGACTGGCCGATAGAGTACGAGGACCTCCAACCCTACTACGCCGAAGCCGAGCGCGAACTGGGCGTCGCGGGCGCGATGGACAACCCCTACGCGCCGACGCGGGAGGAGCCCTTTCCCCTCTCGGCGTTTCCGCCATCGTATTCTGATTCCTTGTTCGCGGAGGCGTGTGAACGCCTAGAAATCGATATGCACTCGGTTCCGAACGCCCGAAATTCCGAACCATACGACGGCCGCGCGGCCTGTCAGGGGTACGGGACGTGTCGTCCCGTTTGTCCCTCCGGGGCGAAGTACACCGCCGAATCCCACGTCGACAAGGCCGAAGCCGCCGGTGCGCGGGTGATCGACCACGCGCCCGTGCAGCGACTCGAACACGACGAGTCGGGCCAAGTCGTCGAAGCCGCGGTGTATACGACGCCCGACGGGACCGAACGCCGACAGACTGCGCGGCGCTTCGTCGTCGCCTGCGGCGGCGTCGAGAACGCGCGCCTGCTCCTCCTTTCAGCATCCGACAGGTACCCGAACGGACTCGCAAACTCCTCGGGCGCGGTCGGCCGCTTCTTTATGGACCATCTGTTCGCGGGCGCAGGGGGCCGGCTCGACGAACCGACGCGACAGAACCACATCGGATTCATCACCAGCGAGTGCCACCAGTTCTACGACGACGAGGAGCCGATCGAGGGGATGAAACTGGAGTTCCTCAACTACGCGGGTCCCTCACCGGTGATCGAAGCGCTGCACGCGGAGACGTGGGGCGACGAACTCCTCGATCAGCTTCGCGAATCGTACGGCACTCACATCGCGATGGGCGGCCTCGTCGAGCAGTTGCCCGACGCCGAGAATCGCATCACGCTCGACCCGGAGCGCCGCGACGACCACGGTAATCCCGTCCCGCACGTCGAGTGGTCGCTCTCCGAGCGAACCACGGACGCGATCCGCCGCGCCAATGAGATCCAGCACGCCGTTTTGGAGGAACTCGGCGCGTCGATTGAGTGGACGGTCGGACCCGACGCAACGGGCCCGGCGTACCACCAGATGGGAACGACACGGATGGGGGCAGATCCCGACGAGAGCGTCGTCGACGCCGACTGCCGGACGCACGACCTCTCGAACCTCTGGGTCGTCGGCTCCTCGGTCTTCCCCACCGGCGGCGCGATGAATCCGACACTCACCATCGCGGCGCTGTCGCTCCGAGCGGCCGAATCGTTGGCCGAATCGCTCTGAGGGGGTCGGCGCGCGGATGAAATCTGACCGAGAGACGGACCCTTAAAGACCCGCGAGCGTCAGCGTACGGGTATGCAACCGAGGGACCTCTCCGAACACGAGGCGTACGTTCCGGGACGCGGGGCCGAGGAGGTCGCGCGCGATCTCGGGATGGATCCCGGGGAACTGACGAAGCTCTCGTCGAACGAGAACCCACACGGTCCGAGTCCTGCCGCCGTGGAAGCGGTCGAGGCGGCCGCACCGGACGTCAACGTCTACCCGAAAGCCTCGCACACCGATCTCACCGAGCGGATCGCCGAGCAGTGGGGCGTCGACGCCGAACAGGTGTGGCTGAGCGCCGGCGCTGACGGCTCGATCGACTACCTGTCGCGGGCCTTTCTGGAACCGAACGATGATATCCTCGTCCCCGCACCGGGCTTCTCCTACTACTCGATGTCGGCGCGGTACCACAACGGGGACGCCTCGACGTACCGAATCTCGAAGGACGCGGACTTCGAGCAATCGGCCGAGGAGATTCTGTCCGCCTACGACGGCGAGCGAATCCTCTACGCGACGACGCCGCACAACCCGACCGGCTCGGTCCTTTCCAGAGAGGATATCCGCACCCTCGCCGAGCGCGTCGACGAGCAGACGCTCGTCGTCGTCGACGAGGCGTACGCGGAGTACGCCGACGAGCCCACGTCGATCGACCTGCTCGACGAGTACGACAACCTCGCAGTCCTCCGGACGTTCTCGAAGGCCTACGGGCTCGCCGGGCTCCGCATCGGCTACGGGGTCGTTCCCACAGAGTGGGCGGACGCCTACGCCCGAGTGAATACCCCGTTCGCGGCCAACGAACTCGCCTGTCGCGCCGCGCTGGCCGCGATCGACGACGACGAGCACCTCGAACGCTCCGTCGAGACTGCCCGCTGGGCGCGGGAGTACTACCACGACGAACTCGACGTGCCGACGTGGGCCTCGGGCGGCAACTTCGTCCTCTGTGAGGTCGGCGACGCGACTGCTGTCTCCGAGGCCGCGCAGCGCCGCGGCGTCATCATCCGCGACACCTCAAGCTTCGGCCTACCCGAGTGCGTCCGGGTCTCCTGTGGGACTCGCGAGGAGACGCGGCGCGCTGTCGAGGTGCTCAATGAGGTCGTCGCCAACGTCACCCCGGAGGCAGTCGATCCGTGAGCCGAATTGCGCTCACCGGCACCCCCGGAACGGGGAAGACGACCGTCTCAGAGATCGTCGCCGAGCAGTTGTCGATGGACGTGATCCATCTGAACGATGCGATTCGGGAGGCTGATCTGTTCACCGAGCGCGACGTCGAGCGCGACTCCCTCGTCGCCGACATCGACGCGGTGGAATCGTGGCTCGCCGAGCGGGAGGCGACGGGTGGCGATGATTCTGAAGGCGATACGCTCGTCGAATCGCACCTCTCGCACCTCCTCGACGTCGAACGCGTGATAGTGCTGCGGTGTCACCCCGACGACCTGAAACCGCGGCTCAGAGAGCGCGGCGAGTCGGAGGCGTCGATCGCCGAGAACGCCGAGAGTGAGGCACTCGACGTGATCCTCGCGGAGGCGGTCGAGCGCCACGGCACGGATTCGGTGTGGGAGATCGACACGACGGATCGGTCGCCCGAGGCCGTCGCCAGCGACGTGGCGGCCGCTATCGAGGGCGATATCGAGCCACGGGTCGGCGTCGTCGACTTCGTCGAGTACCTATGATCCCCGAACAACTGACCTTGGAGGCACGATGACGCTGGATCAGTACCGCGACCTCGCGGACCGACTGCTCGGCCCGTTCGTCGCCGCCGCCGATCGGCTGGGACTGAGCCCCGATGGTGTCAGTGTCGTCGCGTTCGGCTTCGCCGTCGCCGCGGGCGTCGCGTTCGCGATGGCAACGCCCCTGTGGTACGCCCTCGGCGCGCTCTTCGTGTTCAGCAACGGCTGGCTCGACCTCGTCGACGGCGCGCTCGCGCGGGCGCAGGGCGTCGAGAGCGACGGCGGCGACCTCCTCGATCACGTCCTCGATCGCTACGCCGACATCGCGATGCTCGTCGGTCTCGCGGCCGGGATCGACGCCTACGCGCTCGGGCTCGCGGCGGTCACGGGCGTCTTGATGACCTCGTACCTCGGCACACAGATCCAAGCGGTCGGCCTCGGTCGCGCCTACGGCGGCCTCGTCGGGCGTGCGGATCGACTGGCGATCATCGGCGTCGTCGCAGTCGTCGCCGCGGTCGCGCCGCTCGTCGTCCCCGGCTCCGTTCGACCCCTCGGGCTGTCGCTCGTCGGCTGGCTCCTCGTCTTCTTCGCGCTGGTCGGCCACCTCACGGCCCTCCAGCGGTTCTGGGGCGCGTGGTCAGATCTCTCAGAGTCGTAGCTGGCTACCCGTTTCGGGAATTCGAGTCTTGGCGAACAGTCGGCACCCACACTGGCGACGCACTCTCTCGAACGCCGCCATCGGTCCCACGTCGGCGTGCCGAACAACCGCAGAGCGACGCGGGGTGGCGATCAAATCACGGCGGTTGTGGTCTCGGGTTCGTATATGAACCCTCGGCGGACTGGCGGGTGTCGAGCGGTCGTCGGCATCGGCGTCGGCCGGTTCGCGACCGACGCGGGGGAAGGAACTATTGTCCTGCGAGGGAGAGCACCGATAGATGACTGAGGACACGGAGACGATCACCGTCGCGAACGTCAGCGATGGACCGGGAGGCGACGGCGAGCGAACAGCGGGCACAGCGGTTGACCTGCCCGTCGTCGACATCCTCACCGGCCGGGGATTTATCACCGGGAAATCCGGATCCGGAAAGTCGAACACGGCGTCGGTGATCATCGAGAACCTGCTCTCGAACAACTTCCCGGTGCTCATCGTCGATACCGACGGGGAGTACTACGGGCTCAAAGAGCAGTTCGAGTTGTTGCACGCCGGCGCAGACGAGGAGTGCGACATCGTCGTCAGCCCCGAGCACGCCGAGAAGCTCGCACACCTCGCACTCGAACAGAACGTTCCGATCATCCTCGACGTCTCCGGCTACCTCGAAGACAGCGAGGCCCAAGAGCTCCTGACAGAGGTTTCAAAACGGCTGTTCGCGAAGGAGAAAAAACTCAAGAAGCCGTTCTTGATGCTCATCGAGGAGTGCCACGAGTACATTCCGGAGGGCGGCGGGATGACCGAGGCGGGCAAGATGCTCATCAAGATCGGCAAGCGGGGCCGAAAACACGGCCTTGGGATCGTCGGCATCTCTCAGCGTCCAGCCGACGTCAAGAAGGACTTCATCACCCAGTGCGATTGGCTCGTCTGGCACCGACTCACGTGGAACAACGACACGAAGGTCGTCGGCCGGATTCTCGGCTCGGAGTACGCCAACGCGATCGAGGAGATGGGCGACGGCGAGGCCTTCTTGGTCACCGATTGGTCCGACTCGCTCCGACGGGTCAAATTCCACAAGAAACAGACGTTCGACGCGGGTGCGACGCCCGGCCTCGACGACTTCCAGCGGCCGGATCTGAAATCGGTCGACGGCGACCTCGTCTCGGAGCTGCAGAACATCTCCGACGAGAAAGAGCGCCGCGAGAGCGAACTCGCCGATCTCCGACAAGAACTCGAAACGAAGGAGGCGAAGATCAGGCAACTCGAACGCGAACTCGAAGAGGCGCGAGACCTCTCACAGATGGCCGACCAGTTCGCACAGGCGATGTTTCAGAAGGCCGAGTCGCCGTATCGGGGCGGCGACGGGCGAAATCTGAATCGATCAGAAGAACAACAGTCCGCACTCGATCAGTACGATGCCGAGGTAGCGTCCGACGCGGCCGAGGATCCTGACTCGTCCGACCCGGCGGTGTCGGAAGGTGTGGACGACGAGGAGGAGACGATGGTCTCCGCGGCCGCCGCTGGCGCATACCCCGGTTTCGATGGCGATCTGACCGACGGTGAGGCCGACGATATCGACCGAGACGTCCAACCGGAGCGCGCACACGAAGGAACGGCGACGCTGTCCGGGAGAACGGACGTCATCGAGCGGCTTCGTGACGTTGTGGCGTCGTTGCCGGTCGCGTCGCAACGGATGCTGGCGTTCTACCGCGAGGTCGACGCCTGCGATCCGATAGACGCCCACGTGGCAGCGGGTGAGGCGGGGGACAAAAAACTCGCCTACAGCCGGAACGGCCTGCTCCGCCGCGCGGGATTCATCGAGCACGTCGGCCGGGGCCGGTACGCGTACGCGCTTCCGGCGCTTGTCCGCCGGGAGTTCGCCGACCGCCTCGACGAGGACGAACTGCGCGACGTCGTCGCGGCCGTCGAGGATGCCTTTCGCCCCGAGAAACTCGCCGCGCGGGCCGGTTCGACGGCTGAGGAGGGCGAACCGCGGGCAGACGAAGCGAGCATCGAGAGCGACGGCGGCGACAGTCGGGAACACTGAGCGTCCCGAACGCGGTTAGACGGGCAGTGGAGAGAAGCGACTCATATCCGGCCGTTCAGAGCGTCCGCATAATGTACTCGTTTATGGCTTCGATCCGATCCCGCTGATACGTCCAGAATCCGAGCCACTCGTTGGGTTCGTCTTCGAGCGCGAGCAACGCGATGTCCTCGTTGCCGCTCGGATCGGTGTACACAACGAACCACGACCTCAGGAAATCCTCGCTGTAGCCGGCGTGGGCCGTGATCTCCGAGTCCGGCGGCGGTTCCCATCCCGGGCTGCCGTACACGTGGACATCGACGGGGGTCGTATCGAGCGTTCGGTAGACCCGGTGGGTGCCGACTTCGTCCTCGATGCGTGAGAGGTCCTGAAACGACGCCCGGAGCGTTCCCACTCCTCGCTCCCACGCCGTTCGTTCGATGTACCGCGAGAGCAGAATCAACAGGAGTTTTTCCGAGTGGGAGGCCGGATAGCCCCGGAGTCGAAACGGGACGTCGTCGAGTCGCGCTAACGCGTCCGGGAGCGAGATGTCGCTTAGGTCCCGCGTACCAGTGACGAACAGATCGGAGTTGATCAGCAGAATCGAGTCTTGGAGTTCTTCGAGACTCGACTGCGCGATAATGGACCCGTCCTCGACGACGGCCACGACGTCGTCGCCGCTGTCGGGGAGGGTGACCTCTTCGATCGGGATCGGTTGGTTCTCGAAGAGGTTGCCCAACATCCGCTGGATCGGATCCGGCGACGTCCGATTCAACACGACCAGTGACCGCTCGGGATCCGGCACGTCGTCGAAGAACCGTCGGAGGGTCATCGTTCAGAGCGGTTCGACGAGCGATTCGAGCGCCGCCCGCGGGTCGTCGGCTTTCGCGACGCCGGACGCGAGGAGGATGCCCGTCGCGCCCAACTCGCCCGCAGTGGCGACGTCCTCGCCCGAGGAAATCCCCGCACCGCAGTAGACGTCGACGTCCGAATCGACGGCTCCGGCGGCTGAAACGGCATCCTCGACGATTCCGGGGTCTGCCGTCGCCACCGAGACGTCGCCGCCGATCAGTTCAGGCGGTTCGACCGCGACGCTGTCGGGTCCGAGCGCCGCCGCCGCGCCGATCTGCGTGGGGTTGTTCGCACAGACGCACGTGTCGAGGCCGGCGCGCTCCGCGGCGCGAACCGCGCCGTCGACGTCCGCGAGCTTCAGCCGCTTCTCGGAGTGGTTGATGAGCGTCCCGACCGCGCCCGCGTCCGCGACGGATTCGGCCAGTGTGCTGCCGGTGTGGCTGCCGTGGCCGTTCGGGTCGACGTGTTGGGCCCACGTCTCGACGCCGGTGTCGGCGACGCGCGCGACGTCCGCCGCCTGTGGTGAGACGGCGATTCGGACGTCCGCGTCGTTTGCCACGTCGCGCGCGGCGGTCGCGACCTCGATCGGGTCGCACGGGTAGGCCTTGAGATTGACCAGGATGAACACGTGAGTTCGTGTGTCCCAAGGGACAAAATAGGTTGCTCTTGGCTCTCAGAATCGCTGCGTGACGGTGGGCGATCCATCGAAGATTCGGGCCCGAGAGAGCGCCCACCGCGGACTGAAATCAGTCTTTTCGCTTGACGACGTCGCCGAGTGTGGTCGTCGTCGACGACCCGCCCGACCACTCGCTGTCTTCGGTGTCGCCGCCCTCGACGAGCGAGAGTTCGAGTTTCCGTTCGAGTTTCTTCCGCACGTCGTCGGAGGGGAGAATGTCACCGCGTTCGAGCTTTCGAATCAGACTCGCCTTCTCGTTGAGCGACTGCGCGAGGTCCTCTTGGCTCAGTCCCAAGCCCTCGCGCGCCTCGCGAATACGCTGATCGTAGTCCGACGCGATTTCGTCCATATCGTCGAACATATCGCGGCGTCGGCGGGTCGATCCGCTCGACGAACCGCCGCCCGACGAGGACGCGCTAGAGGAGCCGCTCGAACCGGACGACTTCGAGGAGCTCGACGTCGAGTACTTCGTCGATTGAGACGAACTCGACTCAGTGCGGACCTCGGTGCCGAACTCCTTGCAGTCGTCGCACAGTTCGAGTTCGGCCCCCTCGACCTTGACCGTCGTGAGGGACGGCCGCTCACTGCCGCACATCTCGCACTGGGGCATACTCCGTCGTAGTCGAGGGGGCGATATAAAGGACACGCCGCGGGAAAAGCAGACACAGAGATACGCCGCGAGAAAAGCAGACATGGCCAGTAGTCCCCGACGATGAGACAGGCAACTGCGACTCAGGCTTCCACCGCTACGCTTCGGGCCACGTACCGAGTTCGACGTCGACGGTTGTCACGGTCCCGTCTCGCAGCACAGTCACCGTCACCACGTCGCCGGGGCTCGTTTCCAACGCGAGATAGCTGCTGAGGTCCTCGGTGGTCCGAATCGTTTCGTCGTCGATCGAAAGGATGACGTCGCCGCCGACGCCCACACGGGACCCGTCGACGATACGTGTCTCCGACCCGCCTTCGAGCCGTCCCTTCGACGGCCCATCGTCGAGAACGGACGTCACGAGTATTCCCCGCGGCCGGTCCATCCCGATTTCCCGGGCCAGTTCCGGGGTGATGTCGGTGAGGGCGACGCCCAAAAACGAATGCTCGTAGGAGCCGTTCTCGATGAGTTGCGGGACGACGCGTCCGGCGAGCGCAGCGGAAATACCGAATCCGATGTTCTCTCCGGTCTCGGAGTTGATCACCGCGACGACACGGCCGTCGAGCGACAGTAACGGGCCGCCGCTGTTCCCCGGGTTGATCGCTGCGTCCGTCTGGATCGCGTCCGGGATCCGCGTCCCCGTCGGCGCTGGCGCAGATCTGTCGACGCCGCTCACGACGCCCGTCGTCATCGTCCCGCCCAGATCGAAGGGATTGCCGAGCGCGATGACTTCCTGTCCGACCGTCGCCTCGCTCTCGGCGAACGTCAGCGGGTCGGGGCTCGGGGCCGAGGCGGAAAGCTCGATCACCGCGAGGTCGCTCCGCGGATCGGTGCCGACGACCTCGCCCGCAGCCCACCGACCCTCGCCGAACCGGAGGTCAGCGGTCGGGGCGTCGTCGACGACGTGCGCGTTGGTGACGACGTGCGAGGAGTCGGAGGCCGTCGCGTCCGGCGATTCGGTGAGTGCGTCGTCGGGGTCGTCGTCGGGATCGATGTCGGGGTCGTCGTCGGGATCGATGTCAGGATCGTCGTCGGGATCGCCGCCGACCACGAACCCGGTTCCCTGTCCTTGGTCGGTCCGAACGAGCACCACCGAGCCGATCGTTTCGCGGTAGACCCGCGTGTACGGGCTCGTCGGCTGCGCCGTCGATTGGGGAGACGATCCCGGGGAGCCCGCTTCCGTCGTCTCAGTGGTCGCTCTCGGTGCCTCGGTACTACAGCCCGCGAGTGCGGCGAGGATCCCCGCGCCACCGAACCCGAGGAGTTGCCTGCGCGTCGGCGTCGGCTCGTCCATCCTTGGAGGCCGTTCGGAGGGGAGGCATAAGGGCGCTCCGCAGTCGGTCAGCGGTCTCGGGCGTCCGTCTCACGATCAGTGTCCGTCGGTGTCTGTTCGGTGTCTCGTCGCGCCGCTCGCTCGGCATCACGACGATCCATCGTCTCTCGGTTGTCGTGCTCGGCCCGCACCAGCGCGTAGAGGGCGAACGGAGCCACGACGGCGAGTAGCAGAACGACGAGCACGAACGCGCCCTCGGCCATCAGCCGAGGAACACGTCGACGATGTCGCTGCTGCCGGACGTCGTGTCCCGATAGAGCTCCGAATAGCCGCAGTTCGTACACGAGACGACCTTGAAGCTGTTCGTCTGAATGTCGAACATCTTCGAGAGGCCGCCGCCCGTCGTCGAGATCGTCCCGACGTCGGTTTCGGTGTGACCGCACTTCGGGCAACCGCGATCGCTGTCTGGTTGGGGGACCATACCTACTATCATTCCATCGATCCGCATCAATTTTCTGCCGGCGGGTACCCACTGGCGAGCGTTTATATCCGATGACGAGGCCAGCGGGCGTGTGAGTTGATTGCCGACCGCGAACGGTCTCGACGGGTGTGTGGCGCGCCGTCGCGGGACGAGCGGATGCGCCGCCTGTTCGCCAAGCGCTCTGATGCGCCGCCTGTTCGCCAACCACTGCCGTCGAATGCGCCGGTTGCTTACGATGCGCGGCGTCACGTCTCGAAATCGTCCAGTGAGATCTGCCCTCGCGACGCCGCGGGCGACCGCTCCTCGTCTCCGTTCCCCGACTCCGATTCGGATTCGGCACGCGCATCTGGTCTCACCGCGGCGTCCTCTGTCCCGTCCCATCCGTCGAGTCGCGCCTGCTCGCCCGACGCGAAGGAGAGATTCGAGACGCGAACCCCCAGCTTGCGAACCGCGCTGTCGTCGAACTCCCCGAGCAGTTCGAGTGCGACCGACTCGACGAGATCGGGGTCGTCGACCGGTCCGGGGAGCGACCGCTCCCGCGTGTTGACGTCGTACGGCGGGAGCACGGCCTTAATGCCGATCGTCCGATAGGTGGCATCGCGACTCCGGGCGCGAGCAGCGACGTCTTCGGCCAGCGCCGCGAGCGTCTCGCGTTTGGCTTCGGGGTCGTCTGTCGCCTCCGCGAACGCCGATTCTCTGGAGAGGCTCTTCGGCCGCCCGGTCGGCGTTATCTCCCGGTCGTCGTGTCCGCGAGCGCGCTCGTGCAACTCGACACCTCGCGATCCGAACTGCGACCGGAGCGCCGACGGGTCGGCCTCGGCGAGGTCACCAGCGGTCTCGACGCCCATCTCGGAGAGCCGGTCGGCCGTCACCGGGCCGACGCCGTGCACCGAACTGACCGGCAGCGGGTCCAAGAACTCGCGGATTTCGTCCGGTTCGACGACGACCAGCCCGTCCGGTTTGTCGTGATCGGAGGCGATCTTCGCGGCGGACATATTCGGCGCGACACCGACGCTGGCCGGAACGCCGACTTCCCGTTCGATCCGCTGTTTGACGTGGCGGGCGTACCCCTCCGCGAGCGTTCGATCACCGTCGGGTGTCCGCTGCCAGCTCGTCCGATCCGTGACGTCGAGATACGCCTCGTCGATGCTCACCTCGCGGACGACGTCGGCGCAGTCGTGCAGAATCTCCTTGACCGACGCCGCGACCGACCGGTAAAACTCCAGATCGACCGGGCGGTAGTACCCCCGCTCCTCGGCCGTCGTCTCCGTCGGGGAGTCGTCTTCGCCGTCCCCCGCATCGACCCGAGGGAGCCGTTCGAGGGCTTGCGAGATCGGTTGGGCGCTCTCGACGCCGTACGCTCGCGCCTCGTAGCTCGCCGTCGCCACCGCACCGAACGTCGCTCCGGACTCGTATCCCATCCCGACGACGACCGGTTCACCCCGGAGAGCCGGTTCTCGCAGGCGCTCACAGGAGGCGTAAAAGCAGTCCATATCGACGTGAAGCACGATCCGCTGGGTTCGATCGACTTCGACGCCCGGGAGGGTTTCTTCGCTCATCGTGGCTGCGGATCCGAACGCGCGAACGCGGCGATTGGATTCATCGATACGTCTCGATGGGGGAATCGATACGGGAGGGTAGGCGGAGCAGACACTATAGCGTTCGCAAACCGGACCGGAAGTGAAACCACGAGCAATCCTCGACGAGAGTAATCAGTATCAGCCGTGCCGTTCCGTCGGCGGTTCGGTCGCGTTATTTGAGCCGTTCCTGCAGGAACGACGGGTGCGCCGCGGTGATCCCCTCGATCGAGAGCAACGTCTCTGCGATGACTTCGCCGAGAGCGTCGCCGTCGGGGGCGCGGACCTCCGCCATCAGCATGTGATCGCCCGAAGACGTGTACAGCGACTCGACGGCTTCGAGCGCCTTGAGTTCGCGCGTCGCCTCGACGTACCGTTCCGAGGCGACGTCGAGGCCGACGAGCGCGATCGAGGTCTCCGAGAGCTTCTTCGGATCAACGTCCGCGGAGTAGCCGACTATGACTCCTTCCTCCTCCATCTGCCGGATGTACTTTCGGACGGTCGGTTTCGAGACGTCTGCTCGGTCTGCGATCTCCGCGTACGACGCTTGCGCGTCTTCCTCGAGGACGTTGAGAATGCGACTCTCCGTCGAGGTAGCTTCCATATCCACTTCTTTCGTGTGGCAGAAAAAATACCTTCCGAATGCAAAAAGGGAACTCTCAACGCGGAAACAGCCATCAAAAGGCGTGACGAAAACGGGGTGCCGCAGCGCGAACTGTGTCGCCGACGTCGCTCGGTTGCGGTTACTTGTGCTTGTCGAGGAACGAGTCGTAGACCCGTTCCCACTCGTAGTCCTCGTCGAAGTACCGCTCTGCGAGCGGTTCTTCGGGCATCTCCCCGATGCGGCGCTTCTCCTGCTGGTAGGACGGCCGGTCCTCGTCGACGTAGTAGCGACCGGTGAGGACGGTACCCTCGTTGAGGACGTTCTCCGTCTCGAACATCATCTCGGAGGCCTCGTTCCGGTCGGTGTTGTCGAACTCGTAATCCTCAGACTCGTTGACGTCGATGTACGGGACGTACTGCTTGGCGTCCTTGTTCCACGTCGGACACTGCGTGAGGAAATCGACGTGGGAGAATCCGTCGTGCTCGACGGCCTCGACGATGATGTCTTTCGCTTGGTTCGGGTTGACGGCGGCGGTCCGGGCGATGTACGAGGCCCCGGCGTTCAGCGACATCGACAGCGGTCGGATCGGGTCCTTCGCGGAGCCGTGGGGTTGCGTCTTCGACTTGTGTCCCTTCGGCGACGTCGGCGACGTCTGGCCCTTCGTCAGCCCGAAGATCTCGTTGTTGAACACGATGTACGTCATATCGTGGTTCTCGCGGGCCGTATGCATGAAGTGGTTGCCACCGATCCCGTAGCCGTCGCCGTCGCCGCCGGCGGCGATGACCGTCAGGCCGGGGTTGGCCAGCTTGGCCGCCCGCGCGACCGGGAGCGATCGGCCGTGGATCGTGTGGAATCCATAGCTGTCGAAGTAGCTGTTCAGTTTGCCCGAGCAGCCGATGCCGGTGCAGACGAGCATCTCCTCGGGGGAGAGGCCCAGTTCGGCGGCGGCTCCTTTCAGGGCTTTCAGGACGCCGAAGTCCCCGCAGCCGGGACACCACGTGGGCTGCGGTTCGACGCCGGGTGTGTACTCGTTACGGTCGTGTTCGGCGTGTTCGCCGATTGCACTGAATGCGCTCATAGTTAATCACTCGCTGCGGGAACGAATTTGGTCTCGTGGCCGGGCAGCGTCCCGTCCTCGACGATGCTAGTGACGAATCCGTCGACGATCTCGGCAGGCTCGAAGGGGTTGCCGTTGTACTTCAGGAGGCTCGAAAGCTTCTCGCCGTAGCGGCCCAGCTCCTTCTGCGTCAGACCGCGGAACTGCGCGGAGGCGTTCATCTCGACGACGAGCACCTCGTCGACGCTCTCGACGAACTCGGTCACTTCCTCGACCGGGTACGGTGCCATCTCTGAGACGCTGAGCATCTTCACCGAGTGGCCGTCGTCGTTGAGTCGGTCGACGGCCTCCTCGACGGTGCCCTGCTGGGAGCCGAACGTCATAATGCCGTACTCGGCTTCCTCGGGTCCGTAGTGGGTGTTCGTGTCCGCGTCGCCGTCGAGGTCGGCGCGGATGGCTTCCATCTTCTCCATCCGTCGGTTGACCTGATTGACGCGGTTGTCTGGGTCCTCCGAAATGTGGCCGGCGGGCATGTGCTCGTTCCCCGTCGCGAGGTAGCGACCGCCCTCTTGGCCGGGGAGCGACCGCGGGCTCACGCCCTTCTCGCCCTCGTGTTGGAAGCGGTTGTACTTCCCGGAGGGGTCGTGCGGCGCGTCTTCGAGCTCCGCTTCGGTGATGACCGAGCCGAGGTCGGGGTTCGGCTCCTCGTCGAAGACGCTCGCGGGTACGTTCTGCAGTTCGCCGCCGTTCTTCTGGTCGTAGAGGACGATCGACGGGATCTGGTACTCGTAGGCGATCTGGAACGCCCGGCGCGTCTGCTTGTACGCCTCCTCGGCGTCCGAGGGGGCGAAGACGACGCGGTGGGAGTCGCCCTGCGACGTGTACAGGACGTGTTCGAGGTCGGCCTGTTCGGGTTTCGTCGGCATCCCGGTCGAGGGACCGGCGCGCATCGCTTCGACGAGCACCACCGGCGTTTCGCTCATCTCGGCGAGGCCGAGCGGCTCCGACATCAGTGCGAAGCCGCCGCCCGAGGAGCCGGACATCGCCTTCACGCCCACGTGAGAGGCACCGAGCGCCAGCGCGGCGGCAGCGACCTCGTCTTCGACCTGTTCGGAGATGCCGCCGACCTCGGGGAGGTTCTGCGACATAATCGTGAAGACCTCCGTCCACGGCGTCATCGGATAGCCCGCGATGAAGCGACAGCCCTCGTCGAGCGCGCCGTAGGCGATGGCGTCCGAGCCCGAAATGAGGACCTGTTCCTCATCGTGTTCTCCCTCTGGGACCGATACATCGGGCGCGTCGGCATCGAACTCCGCTCGGACGGTGTCGTAGGCGTCGTCGAAGACCGACATATTCGGCTCGAACACTTTCTCCGGCATCGTGTCCTCCATCAGGCTCTTGATGACGTCGGGTTCGATGCCCGCGATGGCGCACGTGACGGCGACGCCGGCCGTGTTGCGCATCACTTCGCGACCGTGTTCGCGAGCGATGGTCCGGAGGTCGATGTCGTAGACGTGCCAGCCGTTCTCCTCGACGCGCTCGTCGAAGTCCGGGATGTCGTCGGTGTCGAGCAGACCGGAGTCGTAGACGATGACGCCGCCCTCGGCCAGTTCGTCGAGGTTCTCCGACAGCGGTTTGACCTCCTCGTTGCCGTAGTAGGCGTTCTCCTGTGGGTTCCGTGCGAAGGAGTCACCGAGTGCGAGCAGGAAGTTGTACCCGTCCCCACGTGACTTCACCGGATCCGCCGAGACCCGAACCTCCGTGTACGTGTGACCGCCACGGATGCGCGACGGATAGTGACGATGTGTGAATACGTGGAGCCCCGCTCGCATCAGGGCCTTCGCAAAATTCTGGCTCGTCGACGCGATCCCGTCCCCGGAACCACCTGCGATTCGCCAGATGAGTTGGTCGTCAGTCATATCTGAGCTCACGGCCCGAGTGGGCCACTACCGAAAACTTTCGGAAGGAGTCGATTAAAGCCTTTGCTATAAGTTACCAAGGAAAGATGATGAAGTTCCTATTATGCCTCGACAACACGTACTAGTACGCCAATTCGCGTTATGAATGGAAGCTATTGTACGCATTCGGTTTGGATTTTCGATAATACACCGTGCCCGTTGGCGGGACCGTCACAACGTCAATAGCGAAGAGTCAGAGTCCCTCCGGCTATTTCGGACGCTTTTGCGTTCTGTCCGAAATGATCGCGAAGCCGGTCGATATATGCAGAATGGGCGATCGAGTTCGGCTACTCGTTCTGCGGGCTGGACGGGTGGTACTCTGTGTCGTACTCACCGGGTTGGTCGTCCAGTCGGTCGGGGTTGATCCGACCGCCGAGGAGCATAAAGTCGAGAATCGTGAGGTTCAGCATCGCCTCGACGACGGGCACCGCACGCGGCGGCAGTACCGGGTCGTGCCGACCGACGACTTGGATCTCCTTTTCTTCGCCCGTCTCCCAGTCGACCGTCTTCTGCTTCTTCGGAATCGACGTGGGCGCGTGCCACGTGATCTCGCCGTAGATCGGCTCGCCCGTCGTGATCCCGCCTTGCAGGCCGCCGTGTTTGTTGCCTTCGGGAACCGGGTCGCCTCGCGCTCGCGGCTCGTTACCGCTCGCGTCTTCCGAGGCGCGTTGCGCCTCGCTCTCCTCGAACTCCCAGTCCTCGTTGCGGTTCTTCCCGGTCCATTCGCGGGCCTCCCGACCCAGCCCGAACTCGAAGGCCGTCGTCGCCGGAATCGACATCATCGCTTGCCCGAGCCGCGAGGGGAACGCGTCGAATCGGGGCGCGCCGAGTCCCCGCGGAACGCCCTGCGTCTCGAAGTAGATCGAGCCGCCGATCGAGTCGCCCTCCTCTTGGTACTCGTCGATCAGCTCGCGCATCTCCTCTGCAGTCTCGGGATCGGCACACCGCACCGGATTCTCCTCGGTGTGTTCGAGCATCTGCTCGAAGCTGACTTCCGGCGCTTCGATGTCGCCGATCTGGTTCACGTGCGCTTTCACTTGGATATCCTGCGTCTCGAGGATCTTCTTCGCGATCGCGCCCGCGGCGACCCAGTTTACCGTCTCGCGCGCGGAGGAGCGCCCGCCGCCGCCCCAGTTCCGCGTCCCGAACTTCGCCGAGTACGTGAAGTCGCCGTGGCTCGGCCGCGGGGCCGTCACGTACGGCTCGTACTTGCCCGAGCGCGCGTCCTTGTTCTCGATGACCATCCCGATCGGCGTCCCGGTCGTGTAGCCGTCTTGGACGCCGGAGTTGATCGAGACCGCGTCCGGTTCGCCCCGCGAGGTGGTGATCATCGACTGTCCCGGCTTGCGTCGGTCCAGCTCGGCCTGTACGTCGTCCTCGTCGAGTTCGAGCCCGGCCGGACAGCCCGAGACCGTCACGCCCATCGCGTCGCCGTGGCTCTCGCCGTAGGTGGTGACCTGGAAGAGCCGACCGAATCGGTTGCCGTTCATTACCTCGCTGTCGTGGTTCCGCGCATATATACGTTGCAGAAAGACGCAATCCGGACGCGCTGGGCGGGGGGTCTACGAATCGCTCGCGACCGACCCTGACCACGGGAACGACTATCCCCGTCCGCGACGTAGTTCAACGCCCGGTTTGTTCGGAACCGACGCTCCCCGAATGCGGAACAGACGACACAGAGTGAGAATTATGCAACATATCGAGTACGCGTACACGCACGGAATGGACAAGGAAGCGGTCCGAGAGCGGCTCGAAACCGCGGAAACAGGCGTTTTGGGGCTCTCGAAAGGAAACGATAGCTACGCGATCCCACTGGCGCATTACTACGACGGCGAGCGCCTCTACTTCCGAGTCGGCGTGACCGACGACAGCAGAAAACGGGCGTTTCTCGAAGCGACGGAGACGGCGACGTACGTGCTCTACGACACCGAACCGACAGCCGACGCGCGGGAGATCGATTCGTGGAGCGTCGTCGTCACCGGAACGCTCACTGAACTTCCGGTCTCGGAACACGATCGTTTCGACACCGCCGCGATCAACGACCGCTTCTCGCCGATTCGGGTGTTCGGCGAGGATATCGACGACATCGGAATCAGGATCGTCGAACTCGACCCCGAGTCGATTACCGGGCGGGAGACCTCGAAGCCGTAGACCATAGCGTTTGTACCGGTCGGAAATTCTGTCCGGCCCTTCGTACCCCAGCCGCCCGTGCTTACTCCGTCCGCTCGACGTCGACGCCGAGCGACGCCATCGCCTCGAAGAAGTTCGGGAACGACACATCGACGTGCTCGCCGCCTTCGATTACGGTCTCGCCGTCGGCAACGAGGCCCGCGACCGCCAGCGACATCACGATCCGGTGGTCCGCGCGACCGTCGACCCGCGCGCCGGTGAGATCGCTCTCGCCGCCGTGAATCGTCAGGCGGTCCTGCTCCTCCGTGACCGACGCGCCCATCTTCTCCAACTCCTCGGCCATCGCGCTCACGCGATCGGTCTCCTTGTAGCGGACGTGTTCGCAGTTCTCGATCACGGTGTCGCCGTCGGCGATCGCCCCGAGCGTGGCAATCGTCGGGAGCAGATCCGGCGTGTCGCCCACGTCGACGGTCGTCCCCGACAGCGACGCGCGAGTGATCGTGATCTCGCCCGCCTCGCGGTCCCAGTCGATCGACGCCCCCATCGCCTCGAGGATCTCGACGATCGCGCTGTCGCCCTGCGCGCTCGGCCGCGCGCCCTCGACGACGACCGTCTCACCCTCCGCCGCGGCGACCGCGCCCGCCGCGAGCAGGTATGACATCGAGGAGAAGTCGCCGGGGACGGCGTACTCGCCGCCGGGGTCGTAGGACTGTCCTCCCGGAACCGAGAAGCCCTCGTCTGTCTGCTCGACGTCGACGCTGAAGTCGCGAAGGACTTCCAGCGTGATGTCGACGTACGGCGCGGACTTGAGTTCCGTTTCGAGTTCGATATCGATGCCCTCGTCGGTCACCGCGCCGGCCATCAAGAGCGCGGTGATGTACTGCGAGGAGACGTCGCCCGGAATCGACACGTCGCCGCCGGGCGTGTCGCCGCCGACGACGAGCGGGGCTTGCCCGTTGCCGCGCGTCGACTCCGCGCGTCCGCCGAGCTGCTGGATCGCGTCGAGCAGGGGGCCTTGCGGACGCGAGCGTAGGGAGTCGTCGCCGGTGAACACGCAGAGGCCGTCGGCGAGCGCGCCGCAGGCCGTCACCAGCCGGGTCGTCGTCCCCGAATTGGCGCAGTCGATCACGTCGTCGGGGACGTCCGGCCGCCCGTCGAACCCGGTCACGTCGATTCGCGAGTCGTCGTCAGACCGCTCGACTGACCCGCCGAAGGCCTCGACGGCGCGCATCGTCGCTCGCGTGTCGGCGCTCACCAGCGGGTCGGTGACGACGGCCGATCCGCCGTACCCCGCCGCGAGGATCGCGCGGTGCGTGTAGCTCTTCGACGGCGGTGCGCGCACGCGCCCCTCGACGCGCGACTGCGAGATCGTGACGTCCATAGGTGTCGTAGGATGCGGGGGCGGTATGATACTTGCTGTCCGATCGCAGTCGAGACCTCCTCGACGCGTTGCCGGGTGATCGAGCCGCTATCGGCGGCTCGGGACCGGCGTACGAACCCTCATCGACGCGTCGCGAGCAGCGCCACTGCTGACAACGCGGCGATTGTCGCGACCATACCGAATCCCGGCGATTCAGTCGATGTCGCGGGTGACTCCTCCGGCGACGACGCCGCATCGCTCGCCGTTGTCGCTTCCGCGTCAGTCGTCGTCGACTCGTCGGTCGTCGAAGTCGATTCCGCCTCCTGCATCGACTGGTACTCCGCGTACGCGTCGGGGTGTACCTGTTCGAGGATCTGCTCGGCCGCCTGCACCGAGCGCGGTGCGGGCTGCTGGAGCAGGTTCGTGTCGACCCGGATGATGTTGTCTTTTTGGCTGGCGTTTGTCGTCGTGTATGCGGCGGTCTCGGGAATGGAACTGCCGGTCGGGGCGATGATCCACTCGGGGTTCATCTCGACGACAGTCTCGTCGTTGAGCATCGCGAAGCCCGTGATGCCAGCGTCGGCCGCGCCGTTCTGCAGTCCGCCGGTCTGCATCAGGTCGCTGATGAACGTGTTCGAGCCAGAGGTGTAGCCGTAGAAATAGTTCAGTCCGACCGGGCGCTCGCTGCCTTCGAGCGCGCGCTCCATCTGATCGACGGACTGGCGAATCTCCGCGGCGCGTTCGGTTCCGGCCTCGCAGTTTCCGGTGAGGCGACCGATCCGCTCGGTTTTGTCGGCGACGAACTCGAGCGACGTCGGCTGTCCGAAGACGTACACCGGGACTCCCTGCGCGCGGATCTGCGCGATGCGGTCGGCCGCCGCGCCGTGAGAGCTGTTCGGCACGAGGACGAGATCAGGCGTCGCGTTGAGCACCCGCTCGACGTCCGGCCCGCTCGCGCCGGAGACGTTCGCCTTCTCGTCCGCGCCGTCGAGGTAGCTCGCGTACTGGGAGACGCCGACAACCTCGTCTTCGGCACCGATCTCCCACATCGTCTGGGCGGCGCTCGGGTTGAGCGTCACGATCCGATCGGGGTCGGAATCGAGCGTGACCTCGGTCCCGGTGGCGTCCGTCACAGTGTACCGGAATTCACAGGTCGCCGCTTGAGAGTCGTGGCCGTGGTCGTACGCGACCGGCTCGGTCGCGATCGATCCGTCTGTTACTGTCGCGGCCCCGACGCCGCCGACGAACGGTCCGGCGGCCGCGGCGACGAGTAGCATCACAAAGACGAGTGCGCTGCGTTGCATACTACCTGCTGCCAACTAATGCAATAAGTATTTGTCTAACCCAAGTGAGCTTGTCAACGTGACTCTCCGAACGCGTACCGTCGCGTGGTCGAGCGGGCTCTGCGGCCTGCTCGCGGCTGTGATCGTCGCGAGCGCCGGGATGGGTTCGGTGTCGATCCCGCCGACAACGGTCGCGAAGGCGCTCCTGTCCGCGGACCCGTTGCCGTTCGCGTTCGAGGTCGGACGGACCCACCGGATCATCGTCCTCGACGTCCGTATGCCCCGGGTCGCGCTCGCGGCGCTCGTCGGCTTCGCGCTCGCGAGCGCCGGGACAGTGATGCAGGGCTTCTTCCGCAACCCGATGGCGGACCCGTCGATCGTCGGCGTCTCCTCCGGCGCGGCCGTCGGGGCCGTCGCGACGATCGTGCTCCCCTTCGCGTTCCCGTTCGGCCTCGAACTGCAGGGCGCGGCGTTCCTCTCCGCCGTCATCACGGCCTTCGCCGTCTACCTCATCGCGACCGAGGACGGCCGCACGCCGACCGCGACGCTGCTTCTCGCGGGCGTCGCCGTCCAGACGTTCCTCGGGGCGATCATCTCCTTACTGCTGCTGCACAGCGGCCAGAGCATCCGACGCGTCGTCTACTGGCTGATGGGCCACCTCGGCGGGACGACGTGGGCGGAGGTCCGGGTGATCGCCTTGGTCCTGCCGCCGCTGTTTCTGCTGCTCTTGGCGTACGCCCGGGATCTGAACGTCCTCCTGCTGGGGGAGGAGGACGCCCACGCGCTCGGCATCGAGGTCGAGCGGACGAAGCGCCTGCTCTTGGCCGCGTCGAGCGTCGTCACCGCGGCCGCCGTGGCCGTGACAGGCGTGATCGGGTTCGTCGGGCTGATCGTCCCGCACGGAATGCGGCTGCTCGTCGGGCCGGATCACCGCATTCTACTCCCGACGAGCGCGCTCGCGGGGGCATCGTTCCTCGTCGCGACCGACACGCTCGCGCGCTCCGGACCGGCGGAGATTCCCGTCGGGATCGTGACCGCGGCGCTCGGTGCGCCGTTCTTCCTCTATCTCCTCCGCTCACGGGAGGTGACCGGGCTGTGAGCGGATCCGAAGACGCATCGACCGCCCCGCTCGTCGACATCGCGGACCTCGAAGTCGGCTTCGGCGAGACGACGGTCCTCGACGGCGTCGACGCCGAGATCGATCGGGGCACGTTCGTCGGCCTCGTCGGTCCGAACGGCGCGGGCAAGACGACGCTGCTCCGGACGATCAACGGCACGCTCACTCCCGATTCGGGCGTCGTCGCGGTCGACGGCCAGCGGATCCAAGGACTCTCCTCGAAGGCGGCGAGTCGTCTCGTCGCGACCGTCCCGCAGAACACCGCTGTCGCCTTCGAGTTCGACGTCCGGACGGTCGTCGAGATGGGACGGAACCCGCACCGGTCGCGCTTCGGTGGGTGGAGTGACCCGGACGGCGAAGCCGTCGAACGGGCATTCGAGTGGACCGAGACGGGGGAGTTCGCCGATCGCTCGGTTTCGACGCTCTCGGGTGGGGAGCGACAGCGCGTTCTCCTCGCGCGGGCGCTGGCCCAAGAGAGTCCGCTGCTCCTCTTGGACGAACCGACCGCCAGCCTCGATATCAACCACCAAGTTCGGACGCTCGAACTGGTTCGGTCGCTGGTTTCGCGCGGGAAGACGGCCGTCGCGGCGATTCACGACCTGAACCTCGCGGCGCAGTACTGCGACGAACTCCTGTTGCTCGCCAACGGGGAGTGCGCCGCGTTCGGACCGCCGGAGTCGGTCCTCACAGAGAACTCGCTCGGGGACGCCTTCGGCGCGAACGCGGTCGTCTCCCGGCATCCGATAACCGGCTCAGTGTATGTGACCGCGCTTCCGGAGGGACGCCGGAAGACGGGCCGGAGAACCGCCGGCCGCGTGCACGTCGTCGGCGGCGGCGGGACCGCGGCGAGGTACCTGTACGTCCTCGACGCCGCGGGCTATGAGGTGTCCACTGGGGCGCTCAACGAAGGCGACACCGACGCGGAGGCCGCGCGGAGCCTCGCGCTCGACGTCGTGACCGTCGACCCGTTCGCGGGCGTCGACGACGACACCCGCGAGTCCGTCGAGCGGCGTGTCGACGCCGCCGATTGCACCCTCGTCGCCGACGTGGAGGTCGGAACGGGGAACCTCCCGAACCTCCGCGCGGCGACTCGTGCTGACAAGGTCGTCCTCGTTGAAGAGCGCCCGTTCGCGGAGCGCAATTACGTCGGCAACGAGGCGCAGCGCGTCTACGAGTCGCTCCGATCGCGCGCGACCGTGGTCGACCCATCGGACGTTCCGAGCGCCGTCGCCCGCGCTGTCGAAGACGGTGTCGCCGAGGGCGAATCGGTGACCGGTTCTGAGTAGAGATTGAATTCCCGATAGTCGAGGGCGAAGGGGCCAACTGACCGGACTGTCCCGATTAATATCTCGGGTCGGTATTGTGTTCGCACACGGCCGACACATTTTTTAGGCGCGCCTACAAATAATGGTCTGAGAACGAGGCGGTGGTACGGTTCTCGCCGTCATCTTGCACCACAAAATGAGTGACGCCCTTCACACTCGCACACGAGATCGCACCGAGCGGCAGCGAACGTGGCGCGACCACGACGCGGAGAACGAAACGACGAACGACGTCGAAGAGCGCGAGGAACAGTCGTCCGAAGACGAGACGGTTCGGTGTCCGGAGTGCGGTTCGACCGACCTCCAGACCGACGACGAGCGCGGCGAGACGGTCTGTACTGACTGTGGGCTCGTCGTCGACGAGGATTC
>Ga0207851_100088_pt1 | contig 77136 bp, 76 predicted proteins | sample A23E3SouthBayCA_FD_187747 | JGI IMG/M metagenome (GOLD analysis project Ga0207851, IMG submission 187747) | Aerobic enrichment media microbial communities from Eden Landing Ponds, California, USA - A23 E3 (SPAdes) | ecosystem: Environmental > Aquatic > Marine > Unclassified | place: Emeryville... | reverse complement strand
GTCGGGGTCGTAGAGGCGGAGCAGGAGCTTCACGAGCGTGGACTTCCCGGCGCCCGTCGAGCCGACGACGCCGACGAACTCGCCGGGCGCGGCCGCGAACGACACGTCAGCGAGCGCGTCGTCGTCCGCACCGTCGTAGGCGAACGTCACGTCCTCGTACTCGACGCGCCCCTCGGACACGTCGACGTCGCCATCACCGGTCTCCAGGGCGGCGCCGCGAGCGAGCAGGTCAGTGACGCGGCGCGCTGACGCGCGCGCGCTCTGGACGCTGTCGATGACGTTCACTGCGAGGCGGCGCGTCGGGTCGAGGAACGACTCCGCGTAGATGAGGAACGTCAGCAGGCTCCCCGCCGACAGCTGCGCGGTGAACAAGTGAGGCGGCCCCGCGAGCACCCAGTAGCCGCCGAGCAGGAACAGCCCCCAGATGCCGACGGTGCCCAGCAGCCACGACGCGGCGTCGTACCCCACGCGCAGGCGGTGAGCGGACCACTTCGAGCGCTTGTACGCGCGGGAGGCGTCGGCGACGCGGGCGCGCTCCGTGGACTCGCCGGTGAACGCCTTCACGGTGTCGAGGCCGCGGACGGCGTCGCGGACGGCGCCGTTGACGCGCCCGACGCTCGCCCGGACGGCGTCGTACCGTGGGCCGAGCAGGCGGGCGTACGTGCGGCCGGCCAGGACCAGGCCCGCGGGGACGACCAGCAGGAGCGCGGCGAGTTGCCAGTTCAACGCGACCATGAACGCGAACGCACTGACGAGACCGCCGCCGTACAGGATGCCGTCGCGCGCGCCGCCGAACAGGTCGCCGAGGTTGTCCACGTCGTCGTTGACGACGCTCAACACGTCGCCGCCGTCGCGCTGGTCGTGGAACGAGAGGGGGAGGCCGGCGGCGGCGTCGAACGCGGCGACCCGAATCTCGTGCAGCGTGCGCAGCGACGCTTCCTCGTAGACGAGGCCGCCGTACCACTTGAGCGCGCTCTCGGCGACGACGGCGGCACCGAGAACGCCGACAGTCAGGGCGGCCTGCCCGGTCGTCGACGCGGGGAGCCACGCGGCCGGGAGGCCGGGGAACGCGAACGACTGGCTCTCCGACAGCAGCGCGTCGACGGCGACGCCGACGACGAGCGCCGGTACGCGCTGGACGAACACTGCGGCGGTGAGCAGGGCGATACCGGCGGCGAACTTGCGGCGGCGCGGCCGGACGAACTCGTCGAGGAGGGCGCGAACGGGCGACTGCGACTCGTGCATCGTCTGGTGGTCGACACACAGCGACTCCACCGGAATAAACGTACTCTGTAGCGCGTTACTGTAAACGAATTGACTATTTGGGCGTGGGGGTCGCCGCGGCCACAGACTCATTACGGCGCGTCGGTGACGCTGTCACATGACCGACGAATCGACGCGCGAGGACGCCGTGACCGTCGACCGGACGCCGCCGGACGAGGTCTTCGGGTTGCTGGCGAACGACGTCCGCGTGGACATCCTACGCGCGCTCGCGGAGACGCCGGACGACGCGGTGGCGTTCTCCGACCTCTACGACCGCGTGGCCGTCGCGGACAGCGGGAACTTCAACTACCACCTCGAGCAGCTCCGCGGATCGTTCGTCCGCGAGGCCGACGGCTACGAACTCACGCTCGCCGGCGAACAGATGGTCGGCGCACTGCTCGCCGGCACGTACACCGCCGACGCCGCGGTCGACCAGTTCGAACTAGACTGGGACTGCCTGCTGTGCGGCGGGCGGATGACGGCGGCGTACCGCGAGGAGCGCGCGTGGATCACGTGCGGGGACTGCGGGAAGGGCGCGCGGTTCCCGTTCCCGCCGGGGAGCCTCGAGCAGTTCGACCGCGCGGAGCTCCCTGCGGCGTTCGCGCGCTGGCTCCGGACGTTCGTCCAGCGGGCGACCACTGGGTTCTGTTACGTCTGCGCGGGCCGCGTCGACGGCGAACTCGCGCGCCTGCCCGGGGGAACCGAGGACGACCCGAAACCCTCGCGGGTGACCTTCGAGTGCCGGCGCTGCGACCGCGTCACCCAGTTCTCGGGGTCGACGCTCGCGACGTACTACCCGGAGGTTGAGGCGTTCTTCTTCGAGCACAACCTCGAACTCCTCGAGGGCCACGCGTCGCGAGCGTGGAGCAGGCTCGACGAGTTCGACTCCCGGATTCTCAGCGAGCACCCGCCAAGACTCGAGGTACGGTTCGCGTACGGCGGCGAACGTGTCACCGCCGAAATCACGCCCGACGCAGAAATCGAGACCGTTCGCCGTCACCAGACCGACGGCGAGACCGGAACGGAGCGTTCGGAGACTGGGACGGAGCGTTAGAGTTCGTCGCGCACGTCGCGAGCGAGCTGCTCGAAGTCCGCGTCCGCCGGAACGACGTCCACGTCGACGCCGTGTCGTTCGGCCGTCTCGCGGGTCGGCGGCCCGATAGCGCCGACGACGGCCTCGTTCAGTCCCGCGAGCGCGTCCGCTTCGACGCCGCGCTCCGCGGCGGCATCCAGCCAGTTGGTGACGGTCAGCGACGACGAGAACAGCGCCGCGTCGAGGTCGCCGGCCGCCGCGAGTGCCACGGAGCCGCCGGCGCCCTCGGGTCGCACGAGTTCGTAGAGAGTCGTCTCGTGGACGTACGCGCCGGCGTCGCTCAGGCCGTCAGTGAGCACCGCGGAGCCGTGGTCGGAGCGCGCGACCTCCACGCACGCTCCGTCGACGTCGTCTTCGAGCGCGGCCACGAGGCCGGCGCTCGTGTACTCGTCTGGCACGAGGTCGACCGTCCAGCCGGCGTCGCGGCAGGCCGCCGCAGTCGCCTCGCCGATGGCGCACAGGGTCGCGCCCCCCGGCGTCCAGTCGGCGTCTGCGGCGAGTTCCACGCCGGTCTTGCTCGTCACGACGACGTAGTCGGCGTCGTCGCGGGGCGAGGCGCCCGTCGCTTCAACGGCGAGCATCGGGTCGGGGACGGGCGTGGCGTCCAGCGACTCCAGCAGGTCGACGGCGTCCGCGAGTCGGTCGTCGTCCGGCCGGAACACCGCGACGCGGGGCTGGTCGCCGTCCGTTGTCGCGCTCGCGTCGCCGAGTGCACCGCGTGCGCCGACGTCCCCGCTCTCACCCGTCATTGGACGTCCTCCCAAATGCCGGCGACGCCGCCGATGACGGTGACGGCTGGCGGTTCGATGCCGACCTCGTCGCGCGCGTCGACGATGGTCTCGAGCGTGCCCGTCGCGACCTGCTGGCCGGGGCGCGTGCCCTTCTCCACGAGCGCGACGGGCGTGTCAGCGTCCATGCCCGCGTCCAGCAGCGCCCGCGTGTAGTCCGGGAGCTTGCCGACGCCCATGAGTACCACGATGGTGCCGCCGGTCGCCGCCAGCGCGTCCCAGTCCACCGCGGACTCCTCCTTGGTGGGGTCCTCGTGACCCGTGACGAACGACACCGACGAGGCGTGGTCGCGGTGCGTCACGGGGATGTCCGCGGCCGCGGGCGCTGCGACTGCGGAGGTGATGCCCGGAACGACCTCGAACGGCACATCGTGTTCGGCGAGGTACACCATCTCCTCGCCGCCGCGCCCGAACACGAACGGGTCGCCGCCCTTCAACCGCACCACGTCGTTGCCCTCACGCGCCAGTTCGACCATCCGGGCGTTAATGTCGGCCTGGGGCGTGCGCTCGCCGCCCGCTCGCTTTCCGACGTCCTCGCGTTTCGCCTCGGGAATCGCCTCGAGAATCGCCGGGCCCGGGAGCTTGTCGTGCAGGACGACGTCCGCGTCCTGGAGCAGTCGCTTCGCCTTCACGGTCAACAGCTCCGGGTCGCCCGGGCCGCTCCCGACGAGGTAGACGGTCCCCGGCACGTCACTCCCTCCGCGCCGCCTCGATGAGGTCGGTCGCGCCGCGCTCCCGGAGGTCCGCGGCGAACTCGCGCGCCTCGACGGCGTAGTTCTCGATGTCCAGGTCGCGGCTCTCCCCGACCTGCTGGGTGCCGTCCCGGCTGAACACCTGCACGTCCGTGCGCACGATCTGACCCTGCACGAGCGCGTAGACGCCGATGGGCGCGATACAGCCGCCGCCGACTTCCTCGAGAACGGCGCGCTCGGTGGTCGCCTCGACGCGCGAGCGCACGTGGTCGAGTGCGTCCCGCAGGTCGTCCGCGACGTCGCTGTCCTTCCGAGCGGTGATGGCGAGCGCGCCCTGTCCGGGCGCCGGCACGTGCGTGTTCGTCGACAGCTCCTCGGCGTGCACGTGCCGGATGAGGCCCGTGCGTTCGAGGCCGATGCGCGCGAGCACGACGGCGTCGTACTCCGTGTCCACCTTGCGCTCGAGCGCGGACTGCTCCAGCGGCGACAGCGAGTCGAACCACTCCTCGACGGTCAGGTCGAACTCGGCGTTCTGGCGGTTGTCGTGCTCGCTGGCGCTCGCGTCCTCGTTGTCGGCTTCGCCCCCGTCCTCGAGGTTCTGGACGCCGTCCTCGATGGTCTCCGTGGACTCGTAGTCGCCGCGCTCCTGCTCGCGGGCGTCCTGGGCTTTGCGCTCCTTCTCTGCCTCCGTGCGGCGCTCGTGGTCGGCCTGCAGGCGCGGCGCGAGCAGTTTCTCCACGCGAGTGTCGACGTTCCCGCGAATCGGCTCCACCTCCAGGTCCGGCCGGTGGGCCTGCACTTGCGCGCCCCGCCGCAGGCTCGCGGTGCCGACGACGCTGCCCGCCGGCAGATCCTCCAGGGGCGTCCCGTCCGGCGTCACGAGCACGTCCGCCGGGTTCCCGCGGCGCGGCACCGCCGCCACGACCAGGTCGTCGGGGACGTCCGTCGGCACGTCCTTCAGCGAGTGGACGGCGGCGTCGACGTTCCCCTCCAGGACTTCCTCGTCCAGTGCACGCACGAACGCGCCCGTCTTCCCGAGGTCCTGGATCAGGGCGTCGGTGACGCGGTCCCCCGTGGTCTCCACTTCCACGAGCTCCACCTCGTGTCGGCGGTTCTCTAGCTCCTCTTTGACCTCGCCGGCCTGCCGGAGCGCCAGCTCCGATCCCCTGGTGGCGAGGCGTATCGCGTCGTCGCTCATACGTCTTCGTCCGCGGGCTGGGTTGAAACCCCCTGCGTTCTCCGCCCCAATCGCCCGCACGGTTCACGGCGGTGCCGCTCGCTCAGTTGGCGGGCTCCCGCTGGTCGCCCGCCCGCAGCTCTCGTCGCCACTCCCACAGATTCGACGGCATCGCCACGTGCTCGGCTCGCTCGCGGAGATACGAGGCGCTCAGCCACGTTCCGGCGACGAGGCCGGCGCCGAGGAGGAGCGCACCGACCGCGAGCGTGTCGCTGCTGCCGGTGACGCCCTCGAAGAACAGCGCGCCGCCGCCGATCACCGCGACGTCGACGACGGCCGCGAGCTTCGCCGGGCGACCGGTGTCACTGGGCCAGTCGCCGCCCGCCGCAGCGACGTCGCGGGCGTCCCGCCACAGCGCCAGCGGCATCACCGCGAACACGACGAGCGCGGGCACGCCGAGCGCGACGGCGGGAATCGAGACGAGGCTCTCGACGTCGGCGACGACGGCTTCCGGAACGACGACGGCGACGACGGCGACCCACAGCGAACTCACCACCCAGAACGCGGTGACCAGCGGGACGGCGGCGACCCAGTACCACCACCGCGACCCGACGCGGACGTTACTCATGACCAGTGGTTGGGGGCGCGGCCGCTTGTACGTCACGGAGGCCGCATCCAGCTACTAGCAGCGGGCGACCGTCACGGCACGCCCTCGGACTGGTGGCGCCGGTAGAGGTAGTAGACCGCCAGCGGCGCCTGCAGCGGCTGGACGACGACGCCGGCCAGCCCCAGGAGGCCGTACAGCACGGGGTCGGGGTCCCAGTCGCCCGCCGTAGCCGCGACCGCGTCCGCGTCCAGGTAGATGGCCACCGGGAACAGCAGCGTCAGGAGCATGCCGACGCCGACCAGCAACAGCACGACGACGAAGACGCCCGCGACGCCGAGCCCGATGCTCGCCGGCGCGCCAACCCCGGGTTCCATCAGACTCGCGCCGGTCACGGCGACCAGGAACGCGGCGATGCTGACGACGAATCCCACCACCGTCGCGACGACGAAGTACACCGGCAGCGCCGCCACCCAGTACCACCACTTGGAGTCGGGTGGCGGCCGCTCGGCGTCCGCCAGGGAGTGTCCGCCCGCGACTGGGGGCCTGGTCCCGGCGACTGGCGCGGGCTCGGACTGGCCTGCGTCCGAGTCTACGCCCGTCTCGTCGGGGTCAGAGTCGGAGGGCGAATCGGGCATACGGATGGGTTCGCCGCTCGCCCTGAAAAAGTTAGAGGGTGGCTGTAGCCAGTGCTGCCGCGTTCAGCCTCCGAAGCGGCTGTATGTCCGCGTTCAGAGCGCCTCTCGGTAGGCGTCGAGGGTGCGTTCGACGTCTTCCTCGGTGTGGGCGTAGGAGACGAACTGGGATTCGTACTGGTTCTGGGAGAGCAGGACGCCCCGGTCAAGCATCTGCGGGCGGAACACGCGGTTCCAGCGGTCGACAGCGCCGCGGCCGACGTCGCCGCCGGTCTTTGGGCAGGACTCGAAGCGGTCACAGCTCGGGTCCTGGCTGCAGCCGGCCGTGCACGTGCCGGACTGGGCGTCGCCGCCGCGCGTGAACACGACCTTGAACAGGCTGTCCGTGCCGACGACGGTGTACTCGGGCGCCTGGTCGGCGACGACGGTCTGCAGGCCTTCTCGGAGCTGTCGCCCGAGGCCGTTCACGTGCTCGTAGACGTCGTTCTCGGCGGCGTACTTCAGGGTCTCGAGGCCCGCGGCCATCGTCACGGGGTGTCCGGAGAAGGTGCCCGCCTGGAAGACGTCGCCGACCGGCGTGAACTCCTCCATGAGGTCCGTGCGGCCGCCGATGGCGCCGACCGGGAACCCGCCGCCGATGACCTTCCCGAACGTCGTGAGGTCGGGCGTGATGCCGTACTTCGACTGCGCACAGCCGAGGCCGCCGACGCGGAACCCGGTGATGACTTCGTCCCAGACGAGCAACGCACCGTGGTCGCGGGTGAGGTCGCGGAGCAACTCGTGGTAGCCGTCGACGGGCGCGACGATGCCCTTGTTCGCGAGGATGGGTTCGACGAGCACGCACGCGATGTCGTCGCCGTGCTCGTCGAACACCTCGGTGACGGCGTCGGTGTCGTTGAACGGCACGGGAATCGTGTGCTCGGCGAACGCCGCCGGGATGCCGGCGCTGGACGGGCCGTGTTCCTCGCTGTCTCCTTCGACCAGCGTGGACTCCTGGGCGCCGTGGTAGCCCGACTGCATCACGACGATCTTGTCGCGGCCCGTGTGCCCGCGGGCGAGTCGGACGGCCGACGTCGTGGCTTCCGTTCCGGAGTTGACGTACCGCACCATCTCGACGCTGGGGACGTGGCGCGCGAGGAACTCCGCGTGCTCGATCTCCAGTTCCGTCGGGAGGCCGTACATCGGGCCCTCGCTGGTGCGGCGCTGGATGCCTGCTTCGACGGCGTCGGGCAGGTCGTGGCCGAGGAGGAGCGGGCCGAGCCCCATCACCCAGTCGACGTACCGGTTGCCGTCGGCGTCGACGACGTGACCGCCGTCGCCCTTCCGGACGAACGTCGGGTAGGGCTGCGGGGCGGCACGGACGGCGGAGTTCACGCCGCCGACGAGCACGTCGAGCGCGCGGTCGTAGAGGTCCCGGGATGTCTCGCGGTTCATACTCGACGATTCGGCGGGTCGGGGAAAATACCTGATGGGTTTCCGCGCGACGCGACGCTGCGTCGCGGTCAGCCGGAAGAAAACCCCGTCCGGGTGTCGGACGGGGCTGCCTGCCACCCGGAGCGGCAGTGAGCAGCCTGGGTCGGGTGGCCGGCACGCACACAGTGAGCACAGTCCGTTGTCGGCCTCGTCGTGGATTCACACCTCCGTGTGATCACCTCCGTCGGTGACGCGCGGGTTCACTACCGGGTCCGAGGCCGTCCACCCGTGCGGGGTACAGTGGACTGGAGTGTTGTGGCATGGACGGGTCGGCGCCGAACGGGTGGACGCGTCCGTGGACGACTGGCGACCGCCACGTGCTGGTGTACGGTCGTCCACGTTCTCGCTCGGAACCGCGGTGTTCGTTCCACGCATCTGCATTTCAGTGACAGCACGTCTCGGTATGTAAAAGTTTGCTTGACAAAGAAACAATTCTATAACTCAGAACTGGGTGTCCGTCCGAACTACGAGGGAACTTCTACGATATAAGGACGTAAACCGTCCAGAAACGCGGGCGTTCGGGCACCAGGAGTGGACGCCCGTTCACGAAAAATTTGCCGGAAGGCGGTCGAAACAGGCGCGCGCGGCCGACCGGAGGGAGACCACGGGCTGTGTGAACGGTGAGTGCCACGAACCGTGAGCCGCGCGGCCGACTGGAGGCAGCCGCCGCCCCTCAGAGCGTTTCGGCGACGTCCTCCGCGAAGTACGTGATGATGAGATCGGCGCCGGCGCGCTTGATGGACAACAGCGACTCCCGGGCCGTCTCCTCGACGTCCAGCCAGCCGTTCTCGGCGGCGGCGTGCAGCATCGCGTACTCGCCGGAGACGTTGTAGGCGGCGACGGGGTGGTCGAACTCGCGGCGGACGTCCGCGACGACGTCGAGGTAGGGGAGCGCGGGCTTGACCATCAGGACGTCGGCACCCTGGTCGACGTCGAGCGCGACTTCGCGGGCGGCTTCGCGGCGGTTCGCGGGGTCCATCTGGTAGTGGCGGCGGTCGCCGAACGCGGGCGCGCCGTCGGCGGCGTCCCGGAACGGCCCGTAGAACGCGGACTCGTACTTCGCGGCGTAGGACATGATGGGAATGTCCTGGTGGCCGGCGTCGTCCAGCGCCTCGCGGATGGCGGCGACCATGCCGTCGGTCATCGACGACGGCGCGACCATCTCCGCGCCCGCCTCCGCGTGCGACACCGCGGTCTTCGCCAGCAGGTCCAGCGTCTCGTCGTTCTGCACGGTCAGATCCGGGTGGTCCTCCGCATCTGCTTCGAGCACCCCGCAGTGGCCGTGGTTCGTGTACTCGCAGAGGCAGACGTCCGTAACCACGTACGCCTCCGTCTCGCTCGTGATGCGCCGCACTGCCTCCTGCACGACGCCGTTCTCGGCGTACGCGCGAGTCCCGCGTTCGTCCTTGGACTCCGGGATGCCGAAGACGATGACCGCCTCCACGCCCGTCGCCAGAATCTCCTCGACGCGCGCAACGGCGTCCTCGACGGGGACGCGTTCGTGGCCGGGCATCGACTCGATGGCCACGCGCTCGTCTGTCGTCGCGTCCACGAACACCGGCGCGACGAAGTCCGACGGCGACAGACTCGTCTCCGAGACGAGGCCGCGAACGCCGTCCCGCCGCAGCCGCCGCGGTCGGTTCGTCAGGTCCATACTCGAGCGTTCGACGCTCCGCGGCAAAAGGGTTCGCGGAACCGGCGTACAGTCGTCGTAAGAATGTGGAACAGTGCGTGGGACGAAGTTGACACCCGAAAGCCCTCGCCCTTTCAATCCGCCAGGGTGTCGGCTGATTGTCGGGCTGGTTCCACGTGAGCTGTGTCGATGTGTGAATCGCGCTGTCGTCGCCCGCTTCCACAACCGTCTTTGCGGGGCGATACCACCCCCGACTGTGGACCGCGACCAACTCCAGTTCTACTCGCTGTACGTCTCGCGGTTCGCGGGCGGCTTCGGGTTCAGCGCGCTCGCGTTACTGCTCCCGAAGTACGCCAACGCGCTGGACGCCTCCGGCCTCATGCTGGGGCTGTTCTACACGGGCTTCACGGCGACCCAGGCGCTCGTCGTGGTGCCGCTGGCGTGGGCGGGCGACCGCTACGACAAGCGCGCCATCTTCCTCGGCCTGCTCGGATTCGGCGTCGTCGTCTCCGTCGCGTTCACGCTCGTCGAGACCTCCTGGCAGCTCGTCGCGGTTCGCGGCGGCCAGGGCATCCTCGCGACCGGCATGGGGCTGTTGAGTCTCTCGCTCGTGGGGGAGCTCGCGTCGAAAGGGACCCGGGCGAACTACATCGGGAAGGCCAACGCGTGGCGGTTCGCGGCGTCGCTGCTCGGATTCGCCGCGGCGGGCGTGCTCTTCGACCGCTACGGCTTCGAACCCGTCTTCTACGTGCTCGCCGCGCTGTTCATCGTCGCGTTCGTCGCCGTGTGGCTCCTGCTGGACGCCGACGACACCCGCATCCGGGGGTTCCCGTTCAGCGACCTCGCGTTCGACCGCCAGATCCTCACGCTCACGAGCTTCCGCGCGCAGTACGCCGTCGCGGTCACGCTCGTGCGCTCGTGGGTGTCCGTGTTCGCGGGAATCGCGGTCGCACAGGGCGGCCTCGCGTACAGCGGCACCGTCGTCGCCATCGTCCTGAGCGGGGAGAAGTTCACGAACATGCTGTTCCAGCCCTACACGGGTCGCCTCTCGGACCGCTACGGCCGGTCGCTGTTCGTCGCGTGTGGCGGCGCGGCCTACGGCGTCGTCGCGCTCACCGTGCCGTTCACCCCCGCCGTCGGGAACGCACTCGGCCTGCCCTCCGCGGTCCCAGTGCTCGGCGCGCTGTCGCCCGCATTCCTCCCGCTGTTGGCCGTCAACGGATTGCTCGGCGTCGCGGACTCCTTCCGCGAGCCGGCGAGCATGGCGCTGTTCGCCGACGTCGGCATCGACGGCGAGGGCATCGCGTCGTCGTTCGGCGTGCGCGAACTCGTCTGGCGACCCGGGAGCGTCATCGCGCCCGTCCTCGGCGGCGTGCTCATGTCTCGATTCGGCATGGAGTGGGCGTTCTACGTCGGCGGCGCGTTCGCGCTCACCGGCGTCGCGACGTTCGTCGCCGTCCTCGTCCGGTCGCACGGCGCCGAAGCGCTCACAGAGTGGTGACGCCCGACCTCTCATTTCGGCGACTGAAACTCCCTTCAGCGAACACCTAACTCGATGCAGTCCCGTGGTTGTCGCATGCCCGGTCCGATGTTCGCGGCCGGGAACTCCGTCACCCTCCGCCCGATCGAGGAGGCGGACCTGGAGTTCCTCGCGGCCGCCCGGAACGACCCTGCGATTCGACGCCCGCTCACGGTGAACAGACCGTCGAACGGCGAACAGACACGCGACTTCTTCGAGGACGCCATCTCGACGGACGACGGCGTGAACCTCCTGATCGCCGCCGACGAGGAGCCGGTCGGCATGGTGTCGCTGTTCGACGAGGACGACATCGCCGGCACCGCCACCGTCGCGTACTGGGTGGTGCCCGACGAACAGGGCAACGGCTACTGCACGGAGGGCGTCGGATTGCTCTGCGAGCACGCGTTCGGCGACCGCCGCCTGAACAAACTCCGCGCGGACGTGCTCGCGACGAACGACGGCTCGCGGCGCGTCCTGGAGAAACTCGGCTTCGCCGAGGAAGGCCTGCTGCGTGAGGAGAAGTTCGTGTACGGCGACTACGTGGACGTCCACCGGTTCGGCCTGCTGGCCGACGACTGGGAGGGGGTCTGAATGCCCGGGCCAGTGTTCGCGACGGGCGATGTCGTCTCCCTGCACACCGTCGAGGAGGAGGACCTCGACTTCCTGCAGCGCGGCCGCAACCACCCCGAAATCCGCCGCCCGCTCACCGACGTCGACCCGCGGAACGGCGAGCAGATCCGGGAGTACTTCGAGAACAGCGTCTCCAGCGACGACGGGTTCGGGTTCCTGATCTGCCGCACCGAAGACGCCGAACCCGTCGGCGCCGTCCACGTGCCGTGGATTCGCGAGAAGCACGGCTCCGGAATGCTGATGTACTGGGTGCTGCCCGAACACCAGGGGAACGGCTACGTCACCGAGGCCACCGGACTCGCACTCGAGTACGCGTTCGAGGAGCGCCGGCTGGCGAAAGTGTACGCCGTCGTCCTCGAGACGAACACCGGGTCCCAGCGCGTCCTGGAGAAACTCGGGTTCGAGCGCGAGGGCGTCCAGCGGAAGGAGACCTTCGTCGACGGGGAACGCGTCGACAACTACCGCTACGGCCTGCTCGCTGACGAGTGGCTGGAAACCTCCGACGCCTGACTGAAACGCGTTTCAGCGAACTAATAACACCGTCGGCGTCTTCCACCTAGGTATGCCCGGTCCAGCGTTTACGCGAGGCGATACCGTTTCCCTCCACCCGATCGAGGAGGAGGACCACGAGTTCATCCAGCGCGGCCGCAACCACCCCGACGTCCGCGTGCCGCTGACGGACACCCGGATTCGGACGCTCGACGACGTCGCGGAGTCGGTCAGCGAAGACGACTACCGGTTTCTGATCTGTCTCGGTGAGGAGGACCGCGACCCACAGCCGGTGGGCGAGGTGGCATTCGCGTACGTCGCCCAGGAGGCCGAGCGCGGCGCGCTCATGTACTGGATCCACCCCGAACACCGCGGGAACGGCTACGTGACCGAGGCGTCGGAGCTGTTCCTCGAGTACGCGTTCGGCGAGTGCGGGTTCCACAAGGTCACCGCGCGCGTGCTCGTGTCGAACGAGGCGTCCGCTCGCACGCTCGAGAAACTCGGCTTCCAGCGCGAGGGGACGCGCCGCGAGTCCTCCATCATCGACGGCGAGTACGAGGACATGTACACGTACGGCCTGCTGGACCACGAGTGGCTGGACTGACAGCTCCGCGCCGACGCGAATCCATAAGCCACCGGCCGTCGTAGCTACCTGTATGCACGACGACACGACGACGTTGCTCGATTCCCTGCTCGACCGCAGTACGGAGCTCGGCAGTGTGGACGCCGTCTACGGTGACCCCATCGAACGCGGCGACCGCACCGTCGTTCCAGTCGCACGCGTCGCCTGGGGGTTCGGCGGCGGTGGCGGCCAAGAGGACGGCCCCGCGAGCATCGACGCTGCGGACGACACTGACGACGACACAGTGGCCGACGAGTTCGACGACGAGCGCGGCGGGAGCGGCGTCGGGTTCGGCGGTGGGGTGCGCGCGTCTCCGGTGGGCGCGCTCGAAGTCACGGACGAGGGAACGCGGTTCGTGCGGTTCGGCGAGAAGAAAACGCTGCTCGCGGTCGCTGCGGTGGCGTTCCTCGTCGGCGTGCTGTTCGGACGCCGGTAGCTACTCGGTCAACACCGCCCGCCACAGGGCCGGCGTCAAGCCCTCGACGCGAAACAGGGCCGGCGTCACTCGACAACTATTCTAGCCAGAAACCCGAACAAATAGCGTTCGCCCGCGCTCTCGCTCCCCGAGCGTCGTCAGTCCGCGGCCGTGGACGTCTCGCCTGCGCCCGCGACTGCTGCCCCCTGTTTCGCGTCGAGGGCTTCCACGAGGAGTTCCGTGATGTCCGTGACCTCGATGTCGTCCTCGTAGCCGCCGGTCTTCCGGCCGTCCTCGTACATCGTCATGCACATCGGGCACGCGACGACGAAGCGGTCGACGCCCGCGCCGGCGTCCGTGTCCTCGAGGGCTTCCCGGATGCGCTCCTCGCTGGGCTTGGGGTCCTCGTCGAAGTCCATCCAGAGGCCGCCACCGCCGCCGCCACAGCAGAACGAATCGTCGCGGTTGCGCGGCATCTCGTCGAGCGTGACGCCCGTCGCGCGGATGACCTCGCGGGGCGCCTCGAACTCGCCGTTGTACCGGCCGAGGTGGCAGGGGTCGTGGTACGTGACGGTGTCGTCCAGTTCCGCCCCGGAGAGGCCGAGCTCGCCGGCGTTCACGAGGTTCTCGACGACCTGCGTGTAGTGGTAGACCGAGTCCCCGTCCTCGAACCCGAACTGGTCGTACTCGTTGCTGAACGTGTTGTACGAGTGGGGGTCCGTGCAGACGATCTTCTCGTAGTCGCACTGCTCGAAGGCCTCGATGTTGTCCTCGGCGAGCATCTCGTAGAGCCCCTCCTCGCCGACGCGGCGGATGTCGTTGCCGTCGTTCTGCTCGTCCTCGTAGAGGATGCCGTAGGAGACGTCGGCGGCCTCGAAGACGCGAGCGAGCGAGCGCGCGACGTGCTGATTGCGGTCGTCGTAACTCGGGTAGTCGCCGACGTACCAGAGGTACTCGACGGACTGCTCGCGGGCGTCCGGCACCTCGAAGTCGAGGTCGTCGGTCCAGTCGGGGCGGTTGCGGTCGGGGTCGCCGAACGTGTTGCCCTTCTGGAAGACGCTCATGACGGCGTCCTCGACGTTCTTGTTCATCTGGCCGGACTCCGTGAGGCGGCGGTTCATCTCCGTGAACTGGGTGACGTGCTCGATGTCCACGGGGCAGGCGTCCATGCACGCCATGCAGGACATGCAGGACTCCATCGTCTCCGCGTCGATGACGGAGGTGCCGCCGTCCGCGACGATGTCCACCTCGTCGCGCTCGCCGGCCTCCCGGCCCTCGCGGTAGGCCTTCAGGTCGAGGATGACGTCACGGGGGTCCAGCGGGCGGCCGGACGCCTTCGCCGGACACACCGACGAGCAGCGACCGCACTTCGTGCAGGCGTCGTGGTCGAGCAGCTGTTTCCAGGAGAAGTCCTCGATCTCCGAGGGCCCGATCTCGTCGGGGCTGGCGTCCTCCGGCACGCGGGGGAGTCGGCGGCCCGCGTCCTCGTCCCGGGCGACGAGATTCGCGTAACTGGAGAGCATGTGGAACGGCTTCGCGTACGGAATCGCGGCGACGAACGCCAGCGCGAGCAGCGCGTGACTCCACCAGACCACGGGGTAGGCGGCGGCAGCCAGCTCGGCGTTGACGCCCGCGACCTGGAGGACGTCCTTGACGAACCAGCCGACGAACGACACCGTCTCGAAGGAGACGTCCCGGGTGGCGCTCGTCCCGAGGATGCGGACGCCTTCGGTGACGTAGCCGCCGACGCCGAGCAGGAACAGCGTCCAGATGAAGAGGTCGTCCTCCGCGCTCGTGTGTTTCCCCCAGAGGCGGCTGTGCCGCACCCAGTACCGGCGGTACAGCGCCATCGCGACGCCGACGACGAACAGGAACCCCATGGCGTCGGCGACGAACGAGTACGCGAGGTAGAAGTCGCCGACGAAGAAGGAGGGCTGGCCGAGCGCGAGCGTCCACACGTCCATGTCGAAGCCGAGGATGGTGGTGGCGATGACCAGCGTCAGGAATCCCCAGAGGATGAACGTGTGCATCAGGCCGGCGTAGAGGTCGCGGTCGAACTGTTTCTCGTTCGACGCGACGAGTTTCGCCGCCGTCACCACCCGCGACGGGAGGCCAGCGAGGCGTTCGGTGGGGTCGTCGGCGCCACTGGCGTACGTCTCGAAGCGCCGGTAGATGCCATACAACAGGATGGCGATGGCGACGGCGGCGAGGTAGTAGAACACCGCCTCGCCGACGTGGCCGATGCGCCAGAACGTCGGCCGGGTTTCGGCGCTTGCTTGCGCCAGCGCGAACGAAGGCATACCAGAACACCTGTCCAGGATTCGCATAAAGGTTGGCAACCCTGAGACCACGCGCGAAGGGTTTACTTCGACCCCACCAGGGCACCCCTTCGACCGGACAAGGACACGCCCTCGATACACGAAATCGTCGGTAAACGGCCCGAAAACCCGGTACAGGCTACGATCTCGACGACTCTCCCGCCATCAGAGGTCGCCCGAGTCGGGTTCGACGCTCAGTGCCGGCCCGGGCACCTCGCCGCGGGCGAACAACTGGGTTACGACTTCGGGGTAAGCCAATAGACATATAGCCGCTCGTAGCACTAGGGTCTCACCATTACATGGACGAGAAGACCGAGGAACTCCGGGACATCTTCATGGACGTGGCCGACGACGAGACGGTCACCGAATCCCAGGAAGACACTCACGGCTCGCTCGCCTCCGAGGAAGACGTCGAGGCGCGACTCCGGGACGCAGTCTCGGAGATGGTCGACAACCTCGGCGTCGACACCCCACTCGCGGTCGAGGACCTGGCCACCGTCGTCGAGGCGTTCTACGCCGGCGAGGACGACGCCGGCATCGCCGAGGCGCTGGACGCCGACGTCGACCCGGAGACTGTCGCCCACACCCGCACCGACCTCCACCTCCTCCGCGAGGACGACACCGACCCGCCGTTCGACTACGAAGCCCTCCGCGACGCGACGCTGGACGACGACGCCTCCGTCTCGGAGTTCCTCGCCGACGTCGACGCCGACGAGGACACCGTCGACTACTACCGCCGCGTCGTCGAGGCCCGCGAGGAGATCCGGCGCGTGAACGACCGCTACCGCGCGGAGTTCGAGAACGTCCTCCGGGACCGCGAACTCTCCGAACGCCTCACCAGTTCCGTCCAAGAGGACGGCCTCGACGGTGCGACGGAAGGTCAGGAAACGGACATCAATCTCTGAATGACACACCACACTCCCGGGCGCTCCCCCATTTCGCTCTCGGTCCGTCGGTGCCCGTCACGTGCCAGCGGTTTTATTGTAGCTTGGCGATACCGAATGGACAGATGACTGACGACGACTTCGCCGACGACGCCCCCGAGGTGGACCCGGCGAACGTCGACTCAGTGGAGGAACTGCTGGACGTCGAATCGGCGGAGGACGTCTTCGAACGGCTGTTCCGGGACAGCCTGACGAACGCCATCTTCGCGTGGATTCTGGTGGGCGTGCTCGCGCTCGTGTTCGCCGACAGCGTCCTGGATTTCGACCGGCAGTGGATGGTGTTCGTCGGCGCTGTCGGCATCATCGTTCTCATCCCCGCCGTCGCGTATCGGTCCTGGCGCGTGATGCTACCGTGGGAGTTACTCGTGCTCGCGTCACTCCCGATACTCGTTCGGGGCCTGTTCGGCGGGACGCTCGGGACGTTCGCCGTCTACTTCGCGCTCGCGGCCCTCGCGCTCGTCGTCGTCGTGGAACTCCACCTGTTCACGTCCATGAACGTCACCCACTGGTTCGCCGTCGCGCTCGTCGTGATGACGACGCTGGCCTCGGGCGCGGCGTGGGCCGTCGTCAGGTGGAACCTCGACCAGTACTTCGGGACCAGTTACCTCACCACGAACGACGCGCTGATGGTGGAGTTCGTCTGGGTGACCCTCGCCGGGTTCGTCGCGGGCATCCTCTTCGACGCGTACTTCCGGCGACGCGACCGCTGGCTGCGCGCCGCACTCGGCCGGGTGATTTACCGATGACGTTGCTCCCACGGCCATCAGAGCCCAACCAGCAGCGGCTCACGCGCTCGATGCAGTTCGTGCTCGCGGCCCTGGTCGTCTGGGGGTTCGTCGGCGGCAACTCCACGGCCGTCGTGAACGGGTCCATCACGCTCGCCATCACGTTCCTGCCCGCGACCATCGAGCGCAAGTACGACCTGCCCCTGGACCCGTGGCTCGCGCTCTGGGTCACGGCCGCCGTCTTCCTCCACACGCTGGGGTCCTCGGGGCTGTACGCGCACATCTCCTGGTGGGATCACGTCACGCACTCGCTGTCCGCGTCGCTGGTCGCGGGCGCCGGCTACACGGCCGCGCGAGCCATCGACATCCACCACGACCGGATTTCGATCCCGAGCCAGGTGTCGTTCGTCTACATCTTCGTCGTGGTGCTGTCCTTCGGCGTCGTCTGGGAGCTGTTCGAGTTCGGTCTCGACGTCATCTCCGCGGCCAGCGGCTTCCAGATGCCGCTCGCCCAGCACGGCCTCGAGGACACGATCAAGGACCTGATGTACAACTCGCTGGGCGCGCTCGTCGTCGCGGTGTTCGGGCAAGCCCACCTCGTCGGCGTCGCCGAAACCCTCGAGCGCTGGTGGCACGCCCGCGCCCAGTAAGCGCGAACGTTCAAGTACGGGAACGGGACCACTCCGTGGCGTGCCCGACGCCGACCACGACGATTCCGCCGGCGACGTAGCGCGTGACTCCGCCACTGACTCGGAGCGTCACTCCGCCGGCGACCGCACTCGCGCCACCGTCGCGTTCAGTGACCTGGCGGTCGCCGTCTACTGTCCGCGCCAGCTCTACTACGCGCGTCGCGACGACCGCGACCCGCCGGCAGAACACCGCCACGCCCGCGAACTCGCCGGGCGGTACGACGCGCTCGCGGTCGCGTCGACGGCCGCACTCGCGACCTACGACCTCGCCGTCGAACCCCCCGAGTTCCGGTCGAACCTCGCCGCGAGCCTCGACCGCCACCCCGGGGTCGCCGATCCCGCCGAGACCGCCGTATTCGTCCGCGGGAAGGACACACACGGCCGTGCAGCGAAAGTTCACGACGGGCCGCTGTCGGTGTCCGTGGTGACGCCGGGGAGCCCACCCGAAGCGGGGGTGTGGGAACCGCAGGCAGTGCGCGCCGTCGCCGCCGCGAAAGCGCTCGCGTGGCGCGAGGAGGCGACCGTCGACCACGCCTACGTCGAGTACGCGCGCCACGGCGTGGTCCGCCGCGTCGAGCTGACGACCCGCCGGAAGGCCGCCTACCGACGCGCACTCCGCACCGTCCGCGCACTCGACGGGCCGCCGCCCCGCCTCCACGACGACGCGAAGTGCGGCGCCTGCGAGTACAGCGACGAGTGCGGCGCGAAGACCCGCACCCTGGGGTCGCTGCTGTCGCTGGGCGGGGACTGACGGGAGCGCTCCAGCGCATCGCAGTCGGTTCGCAGCCCGCGCGTTTGCGCGGGCGTCACCCGTGTTCGGCCAGCCACTCGCGGATAGCGTCGGCGTTCGCGCCCTCGCGTAGCACCTCGCCACGCGCCACGTCGACGACGGTGCTCTCGGTACCCGGCGTCTCCCCGGCGTCCAGCACGACGTCGACGGCGTCGCGGAAGTCGTCTCCGAGGTCGACGGGGTCGGTGACGCTCCCGCGCCCGCTGACGTTCGCGCTGGTCGCCGTGATCGGTGCGACGTGCTCGAGCAGCGCCAGCGCCACGTCGTGGTCCGGCACGCGAACGCCCACGCGGTCGCGGCCGCCAGTCAGCACCGCCGGGACGGAGTCGCGCTTCTCGCAGACGACCGTGACAGGCCCCGGGAGGAACGCTCGCATGAACGCGCGCTCAGTCTCGCCGACGCGAACGTGCTCGAGCGCGCTGTCGACGTCGGGGAACGCGAACGACAACGGGTCGTCGCGGCTCCGTCGTTTCGTCTCGAACACGCGCTCGATGGCGACCGGGTCGAGGGCGTCCGCGCCGACGCCGTACACGGTCTCCGTAGGGTAGACGACGAGGCCGCCGGTCCGGATGGCGTCGGCGGCCGCCGCGATGTCGTCGTCGCTGACAGTCATACCCAAGCGTTGGTCGCCGCGCGAAAAAGCGTTTCAGGTCCCGTTCGCCCGTGGCGGGACTACGCGCCGTCGAGCCTCCCGGTGGCTTCACAGCCCGATGACGGCGTCCTCGACGGCGTCGTAGTCCGGGAACGCGGGCCACTCGTCGGCGACCCACGCGTACTCGACGGTGCCGTCCGGCGCGAGCAGGAACACGGACGGCCGCGGTTCGCTGACGCCCGCCATCCCGTCGAGGCTGTGGCTGACGCCGTACGCTTCGGCGACGTCGTTCTGGGGGTCGCTGAACAGGCCGGTGAACGACTCGATGCCGCGTTCCTCGATGGTGGTCATGTGCTCGTAGGGCGTCGAGATGGAGACGCCGACGACCTGCACGCCGTACTCGTCCATCCCGCGGTCCCTGAGTTCGTTCCAGATGTACGTCGACGGGAACGCGCCGTCCATCGGCGTGAACACCAGCAGTACCGGTGCGTCGGCCAGCAGGTCCGACAGCGCGACGTCCTCCCAGAACTCGGCGTTCACGAGCGGACGCGTGAATCCCGGTGCCTCGTCGCCGTCCTCGACGTGGTCGGCCGGCGGGAGGTCGACGACCTCGAAGTCGAGGTCCATCAGTCCCCACCCCCGTACGTGGCGTCGAGGTAGTCGGCGATGTTCCCGCTCTCGGCCATCGCTACGCCCGTCTCGTCGTCGATGATGGCGGGCACCGTCCGCGCGCCGACGACGCGCTTGACGGCATTCCGGTCGCCGTGCATCGGCTCGACGAACCGCGAGTGGTAGTCGATGTCGAGCTCCTCGAGCTTCCGGGCGATGCGCTCGCAGAACGGGCAGGCCTGCAAGCGGTACAGCGTCACGTGGGCGTCGCTGTGGCGTGGCCGCGGCGTCGCTTCTCGCGCACTCATGGTGGCTCGTTCGCCCGAAACCCGGGTAAACGCTTCGCCTGCGGCGGTCCCCGCGCATTCGAGTGAGCAAACTATTAACCGGCGGGCTGAAAACTACCTCAACTGGAATGGGCAATCTGTCGCTTCCGCTGGCAGTGTTACTATTCGGCGTCGAACTCGGGCAGGACGTCATCGTCGCTGCCGGAGTGGTCACCATCGCCATCCTGATGGGGTTGTCGGCGTTCTTCTCCTCGTCGGAGATCGCGATGTTCTCGCTAGCCCGACACCGCATCGACGCGCTCGTCGAGGAGGGTCGGTCGGGCGCGAAGGCGGTCGACGAACTGAAACGCGACCCCCACCGGCTCCTCATCACCATCCTCGTGGGGAACAACCTCGTGAACATCGCGATGTCCTCCATCGCGACGGGGCTGCTCGGGTACTACCTCTCGCAGGGACAGGCCGTTCTCGCGGCGACGTTCGGCATCACCGCGCTCGTCCTGTTGTTCGGGGAGAGCGCGCCGAAGTCATACGCCGTCGAGAACTCCGAGTCGTGGGCGCTGACCATCGCCGGCCCGCTGAAGTGGTCCGAGCGCCTGCTGTACCCGCTGGTCGTCCTCTTCGACTACCTGACGCGCATCGTCAACCAGGTCACCGGCGGCCGCGCCGCCATCGAGACGAGCTACGTCACGCGCTCGGAGATCCAGGACATGATCAAGACCGGCGAGCGCGAGGGCGTCATCGAGGAGGACGAACGGGAGATGCTCCAGCGCATCTTCCGGTTCAACAACACCATCGCGAAGGAGGTGATGACGCCGCGCCTCGACATGATCGCCGTGACGACCGACGCGTCCATCGAGGAGGCCATCCAGACGTGCACGCAGGCCGGCCACGAGCGCATCCCCGTCTACGAGGGCGAACTGGACAACATCATCGGCGTCGTCAGCCTCGAGGACCTCGTCCGCGAGTACCTCTACGGCGAGTCCGACGACGTCGACCTCGAGGACCTCATCGAGCCGACGCTGCACGTCCCCGAGTCGAAGAACGTCGACGACCTGCTCCGGGAGATGCAGGAGGAACGCGTCCAGCTGGTCGTCGTCATCGACGAGTTCGGGACGACCGAGGGCCTGCTGACCGCCGAGGACATCACGGAGGAGATCGTCGGTGAGATTCTGGAGGGCGAGGAGGAACTCCCGATCAACTTCGTGGACGACGACACCGTTCGCGTGCGCGGCGAAGTGAACATCGAGGAGGTCAACGACGCCCTCGACATCGACCTGCCGGAGGGCGAGGAGTTCGAGACCATCGCGGGGTTCATCTTCAACCGCGCCGGCCGACTCGTCGAGGAGGACGAGACGTTCCGCTACGAGAACGTCGAACTCACCGTCGAGCGCGTCGAGAACACGCGCATCATGAAGGCTCGCGTCCGCCGCCTCCCCGAGGAGGAGGCCGAGGAACTCGAACACGAGTCGCTGGCCGACGGCAACCACGGCGAGGGCGCGTAATCGTCGTCGGGGGACGACCACTAGGCGAGGGCGCCGCCGTCGTCGCGCCGGCCGGCCGCGTCGCCGCCCGGGGCGTGACGTACGTGCTCGAACTTCCGCGGCCGTCCGCGGACTAGAAGACCGCCGAGACGCCGAGGAACGCTGCGTAGCTCACGCCGAGCGCGAGCGCCAGCGACGCGACCCAGGCGGCGATCGTGAACAGCATCTTCCGCCTGCTGACGCCGCCGCCCGTCGACGCGGCGTACCCCGAGCCGACGATGGCGCTCACGATGATCTCGTTGAAGGAGACGGGGATGCCGAAGAAGACGGCGGTCTGCGCGATGGCGAAGCTCGGGATGAGCGCCGCAATCGAACGCCGCGGCCCCAGCGAGGAGTAGTCCTGGGAGATGGCCTTGATCATGCGCGGCGCGCCAGTCCACGACCCGACGAGCAGCCCGATGCCGCCGCCGACGAGCACGTACACCAGCGGGATGTCGTCGCCGACCAGCGGCAACAGCGGGCCGACTGCGAGGCCGACCTGGCTGCCGCCCGCGGAGAACGCCACGAGGCCGCCGAGTGCCAGCAGGAAGTGGCGCTGGCCGCGTTCGGCGTCCCCGGCGACGTCCCGGTAGAGCACCACCGCGACGAGCGCCGCCACCAGGAGCGTGGTCGCGGCGTGGACCGCGAGTTCGGCGTCGCCGACGCGGAGCGCGGCGGTCCGCGCGAGCGACCGGCTGACGTCCGACGGCCCGAAGAACACGAACTGGATGTTCGCGACGATGACCCCGACGACCCCGCCCAGCACGGGCACCGTCGCGGTGTCGCGGTCGATAGAGCGGAGGCCGCGCGCCGTCACGTACGCGATCCCGCCGCCGACGAACGGCACGAGCACCCACAGCGTACCGATCTCGGTGTACTTCGCCCACGCGGGCTCGCCGCCCATCGCCAGTCCCGTCCCGACCACCGCGCCCGTCACCGTGAACGCGGTGGCGATGGGGTAGCCCGTGAACACGCCGATGGCGACCAGCGTCGCCGCGATGATGAGCGCCGTCGTCGCCGCCAGGGGTGACAGCGTCGTCCCGACGACGAGTTCGCGGCCGACCGCCTCCGAGACGTTCGCTCCCTGGAAGACGGCGCCAGCGAACCCGAGGATGCCGACGACGAACCCCGCGCGCATCACGGTGATCGCGTTCGCGCCGACGGCGGGTGCGAACGGGGTCGATCCGGACGACCCGGCCCCGATAGCCCACGCCATGAACAGGCTCGCTATCGCCGCCACCACGAGGACTGCCAGTCCCGCTCCAGCCATTACCCGCCCTCTCCGTGCGGGCCACCTAAGAGACTACCGACCCGCCGCTCATTCGCGTCTACCGGTAGCCAATCGGCCGCAACGTCGAGCGGAGACACCGGCGGCTCGCGGTTCCTGCTCGCTCGGCGAATACGAACGTGTGGCGGCACGGAGGACGGGGATGGTCGCGCAGGGCAGTCAGTTCCGCGTGGACTTCGGTTCGTCTTCGTCCCCGGCTTCCGGGGGTTCGACGCCCTCGACGGCTTCCGCAGTGGTTGTTTCGCGCTCGGTGTCGACGTGCCAGCGGTCGATGTCCTCGAAGGACTCGAGGTGGTCGCGGACCGCGTCCTTCAGGTCGTCGTCGTTGACGTTCACCTCGAAGACGAACTCCTCCTGGCTGCGAACCCGCTGGAGGTTCGCGCTCACGAGGTCGTTGTCGAAGTAGTACGGCGCCACCTGTGTCATCACGTTCTGGTAGACGGCGTTCTCGACCTTCCGCAGCGCCTTCCGGCCGGCGGTGTCGGCCGCTCGCTTCACGTGATTGAGGGAGTCCTGCCACTTCTCGACTGCGGTGTCGGCCTCCCCCTCCTCGAGTTCCTCGTAGGACTCAGTCAGCCGTTCGCCGGCCGTCTGGAGGTCCTCGTCGGGGGACGTCCCCTCCTTCTCACCGGCGCTCTCGCCCACGCTGGCCTGCTCGGCGGTCTTCTCGCTGACCTCCTCCTCGATGCGCTCGTGGGACTTCGGGCGCCACTCGATCCACTCGTCGAACGCGTCTGGATACTCCTCGTGGGCGTCGGCCTCGCGGAGCGCCTGCGTGACGCGCTCCCCGTGTTCGACCATGTCGCCCCACGTGCCGCGTTCCTTGAACCCGGCGACGCTCTCCTCCATCTTGTCGGTGTTACGGCACGCGGCAATAAACCTCTTGTCGCTCGCGGCCCGGCCGGGTGGCCGGCAGCCGCGATAGCGGGATTTAAGCGCTCGCGGAGTCGGGTCGTACGTATGCCTATCGAGGACCGCGGCGACGCGAACGTGCTCACGCACGCGCTGGCGAAGGACACGCTCTCCCGAATCCGGAACGTGGAAACCGAGCAAGTGGAGTTCCGGAAGGGCCTGGTGAAACTCGGCCGCATCAGCGGCTACGAAATCATCGACGGCGCGATGGAGACGGAGTTCGTCTCCCTGGAGACGCCGCTCACCGAGACCACCGGTGAGCGCGTGAAGGGACTGGACAACGTCGTCATCATCAACGTCCTGCGCGCCGCGACGCCGTTCGTCGAGGGCCTGCTGAAGGCGTTCCCGCGCGCGAAGCAGGGCGTCATCAGCGCTGGCCGCGACGAGGAAGCCGGGATGAACGAGGACGGCGAGTTCCCCATCACCATCGACTACGTGAAACTCCCGGAGATCACCGAGGCCGACACCGTCATCGTCGCCGACCCGATGCTCGCGACCGGGTCGACGATGTGCACCGTCCTCGACCACGTCACCGCGGAGATGCCGGACGCGGGCGTCGAGGACCTGTTCGTGCTGTCGGCCGTGAGCGCGCCCGACGGCCTGATTCGCGTCGGCGACCAGTTCCCCGAGGCGGACCTGCTGACCGTCGCCATCGACGATCACCTCGACGACGACGGCTTTATCGTTCCCGGCCTCGGCGACGCTGGCGACCGCGCGTTCCGCACGACCTGACGGCGCTTGCCCCCCACTGGCTTGGTCGCCTCGGCAGCGCTTGCTCCCACAGGATGGGTCGCCTCAGCGGCGCTCGGCTGCCGCGACCACCCTCAAGTTCAAGGCGTTGCCCGTCTTCGACGCCAGTATGAGCGATAACGCGGACACGGAGCCCTGCGAGTGGTGTGGGGACGCCGTGGCGGACCCGCTCTCCCGGACCGTGCGGGTGACGGTGGACCGCTCCCAGATCGACAGCCAGCGACTCTGCCCCGAGTGCTTCGCGAACTGGATCGACCGCTTCGAGGCGGAGATGAAACCCGAGGAGCCCGACCCGACCCCGGACCCGACGCCAGCGAGCGACGACACGGACATCATCGTCGACTGAGGCTCCGCGACGACCCCTTCGTTTCGACTCCCGAACCCGTCGCAGTACGGGGATTACAGTGTCAGGCGTTCCGTCCGAAACGCACCCCTGGCGGCCTATTGTGTACTACGGAGACACCCTCGAATAGCGCCACGCCAGTCAGGCAGCGTCGGCGTCGTCGCTGCTGTCCGCCTCGTCCTCGCCACCAATCTCGCCCTCGGTTACGTCCTCCTACTCGTCACCGTCCTCGTCCTGGTCGTTCTCCTGGCTGTCGTCCTCGTCGTCGGCAGCACTGAGTCCGTCGTCGCGGGGGCGGTCGAGGGCGGGGTCTGCGTCGTGGTGGTCGGAGTAGCCGTCGAACCAGCGCGCGATGCGCTCGATGCGGTCCACGATGTGGCCGGGTTCGCCGGACCGCGAGAGCTCGTGACCCTCCCGGGGGTAGCGGACCAGGCGCGTGTCGACGTCGTGTTTCAGCAGGGCGCGGTAGAGCAGTTCGGCCGTGTTCGCGGGCGTCCGGTAGTCGTTCTCGGCGTGCACGAGCAGCGTCGGCGTGTCGACGTACTCGGCGTACGCGACCGGCGACTTCTCCCAGAGGAACTCGGGGTCGCTCCACGGCACCGCGCGGAAGTCCCCCTCGACGAGCTTGTAGGCGTCCGAGGAGCCGTAGAACCCGGTGAGGTCGTAGACGCCGCGCTGGGCGACCGCGCCCGCGAAGAAGTCCGTGTGGCCGACCACCCACGCGGTCATGTACCCGCCGAAGCTCCCGCCGGTGACGAACGCGTTGTCCGCGTCCACGTAATCGCGGTCGGTGACTTCTCGAGCGCCCGCCATCACGTCCTGCATCGTCACGTCGCCCCAGTCGCGCTCGATGGCGCGGCGGAACGACTGCCCGTACCCGAACGAGCCGCGGGGGTTACACCAGAACACGACGTAGCCGCGCGCCGCCAGCGTCTGGAACTCGTGCCACATCGACCCCGTCGTCGACCACATCCTGTGGGGGCCGCCGTGGATTTCGACCGCGAGGGGATACGTCTCCTCTGCATCGTAATCGGGCGGCGTCAACACCCAGCCCTGGATCTCGGTTCCACCGGACTCGAAGGTGAGCTCCTCCGGTTCGCGGATTGCGCGGTCCTCGAGGTAGTCGACGTTCACGCGCGTCAACCGCGCCTCCTCGCCGCCCGCTGGCGTGGCCGCGACGACGTCCCCGGGGTGGTCCCACTCCGACTGGACGACGCCGACGGTGTCCTCGCCGACCGAGAACCCGTGCACGTGGCGGTCGCCGCCGAGCACGACCGCTGCGTCCGCCTCCCGCTCGCTGTCCGGGTCGAATCGCCGCAGGACGTACCCGCCCTCGTCCGGCGTGCACGCGTAGAGGTAGTCGCCGTCCGGCCCCCACTCGGGCGCGTGACTCGCGTTCCAGAGTTCGACGTCGCGGTCCACGCCCGCCGTCGGCCGCGTGACCTCGCCGCTCGCGCGGTCGTAGACCTCGATCTCGGTCTGCGCGAGCGTCGGGTCGTCCACTGGCTCCGTGGTGTACGCGATGCGGTCGCGTCCAGCCGAGTCGTCCACGGCGAGTGACGGCCCCCACCCCTCCACCGTCGTCACGACTTCGGCGTCGCCGCTCTCGAAGCCGTGGGCTTCGACGTCCCACTCCAGTTTGTCGTCGCTCCCGCGCCGAATCGGGTAGTAGAGCGCGTCGCCGCCCCACGCCGGGCCGAGGCAGTCCACCTCGCCCTCGGTGACCGCCGTCACTTCGTCGGCCGCGAGGTCCACGACGTAGACGTGCGAACGGGCGCCGTCGGCGTACGACTCGTGGGACCTGTAGACGTGCCGGTCGATGACGCGCGGGTCCGGGTCCTCGCGCTCGTAGTCCTCGCTGACCTCGCAGTCGAGGCCCGCCTCGACCTCCTCGGGGCGGACGGACTGCACGAACGCGATGCGGTCGCCGTCGGGCCCCCACGCGATACTGGAGACGCCGCCGACCACGTCAGTCACCTGCTCGGCTTCACCGCCCTCCGTCGGCACTACCCACAACTGGGGACGGTCGTCGCTGGCGCCCCGCGTGGATACGAACGCGATGCGGTCCCCGGACGGACTCCACGCGGGCTCCGAGTCGACGCCCTCCGCGACCGTGAACCGCTGCGGTTCGCCGCCGCCAATCGGAGCGACGTAGACGGTCGCCTCGCGCTCCTCGTCGTCCGTCGCGGTCGCCTCGACGTACGCGACCCGGTCGCTGCCCGGCGCGACCGCCGGGTGGGAGAGCAGCGAGAGGTCGCGGTAGTCCGCCGCTTCGACGGTGTTCATGAATCGACGCAAGCCCGGCTCGCGCATAGGCGTTTGGCTCCGGGAACCACGACCTGTCGCGTTGCTGCTGGTCGGCAGGCCTGCCCCAGGCGCTCGACGCGAACTCGCAGCCTACGTCACGTCCGCGCGGCCGCTGGTCGCGTCCTGGATGCGTTCGCGGAGCGCGTCGGCGTCAGCGCGAGCGACGGTGACGTCGAAGGCGACGTTCTCGCCGTAGTCCGCGTCGAACTCGCAGTCCGCGCCCTCCAGAATTCCCCGGACGGTGCCGGAATCGTCGTACACGACGGTCACCGCGAACCGCTCCTGGGGGCGCTCCTCGACGACGCCGGCGGCGTCGACGGCGTCCTTGACGGCCCGCGAGTACGCCCGCGCGAGCCCGCCGACGCCGAGGTTCGTGCCGCCGTAGTACCTCGTGACGACGACGACCACGTTCTCGACGTCGCGCTGCTGGAGGACGTTCAACGCCGGCTTCCCGGCGGACCCCGTCGGCTCGCCGTCGTCGGACTGGTACTCCCGGAGCATGTACCCGTCTCCTGGACCGCCAGACTCGACTCGAACCCGGTACGCGGGGACGTTGTGCGTCGCGTCCTGGTGTTCGCTCCGCACGGTGTCGACGAACGCCTCGGCGTCCGCGACGGTCGCCGCTGGCGACGCGTACCCGATGAACTCCGAGCCCTGCACCTCGAAGGAGGTTTCGCCGCGGCCCGCCACCGTCTCGTACGCGTCAGTCACACCACGTCCTCGGTGCCGCGGCGAGTTCCCGCTTGCGGTTGCGGACGCGGGATCCGGGTGCGAGTTCCTCGTCTGTCGGACGGCCGCATGCTGCGTGCGTGCTCCCAACCGGGAGACGCCGTCAGGACCCTCCCCAAAGGATTATGCGTGCGCTCGCGAAAGTGATACTCCGATGGCCGCGTTGACGACGTTGGAACTCATCTACGTCCTCTTCAGCATCGCGCTCTCGATGTCGGGACTGGCGATGGTATCGATTGCCGCCAACGCCTACCTCCGGACGGAGCGCCGCGAGATGCTGTTGCTGTCGCTCGGGTTCTCGCTCATCGTCGCCGCCGCAATCGCGACGACGGTCTCCGCGTTCGCCCAGGACTTCGACAACGCCGTGGTCCTGTTGACGGTGAACTACGCGATCACCACCGTCGGCTACCTGTTCGTCATCGCCAGCGTCGTCGGCGAAGCGTAACGCCGCCGCGTCGCTCCTGGTTCTCCGAGGCGCCCCGGCACTGCCGACCCGGTCAGGAGAGTTCGACCGACCGCACGAACGGCAACGCCATCAGCTCCGTCACCACGTCCCCGGGCAGGGATTCGTCGGTGACGAGGTAGAGCCGCGGTTCGTCCGTGAACTCGGGGTCCTCGCTGATGGTCTGGCGGATGCTGATGTCGCGCTCGGCGAGCAACCCGGTGACCTCCGCGACGATACCGGGTTCGTCGGCGTCCTGGACTTCCACCGTGACGACGGTCAAATCGAGGACGGGTGCGAGGTCCATCAGGCTCGGAATCTGGCTGATGTTCTGGAAGATGCGCGTGAGTTCGTCGTCAGCGAGGATAGCTTCCGTCGTCGAGTCGACGACGCGCCGGTCGACGCCGGCCTCCTCGGCGATCTGGGTGTAGGGAATCTCGATGTCCCCGGAGACCACGCGCCCCTCGTCGTTCACCGAGAAGCCGCGTTCGAGCAGGAGCCGGATCACGGCCTGCTGGCCGGGGCTCCCCTCGAACTTCTGCATGATGTCCTCGAACATACCGTGACGGAGACGTCGTGTCGTGAAAACGATGTGGGGTGCCGCGGTGGGCTGGATTCCACGAGGCCCGCCAGGCGGACGTGGGCCGCGTCGGGACAGGAGGCTTTTGGCGACGCGCGCCGTCAGTGCGCGTATGCGTCAACTCGACACCTGTGACTTCTGTGGGGCCGCCGCCGACGGCGTCTACGAAGTCGTTCCGGCGTCCGTCGCCGGCGACCCGAAGCGCCTCGCGCTCTGCGCCGACTGCCGGACCACCCTCCAGTCTGTCGTCGACCCGCTGCTGGACGCCGCCGACTCCACGACCACCGCCCCGGACACGTCGGCCGGAGGCGACGCGTCGGCGACTACAGCGGACGCCGACGCAGAGTCGTCGACCACGGCTGCGGACAGCGAGCCGGCCACTGGCGGCGAGATGGACGTGGAGGGCGAGACGGTCGCTGACAGCGGGACGGCCGTCGACGACGCACTCGACGCCGCCGGTGCCACTGACGACAGGAGTGGTGCGGATGGCGACGACGCAGTTGATGCGGCCCCTCCGGACGAACCCGACAGTTCACCGGCTGACCACACCGATGGCATCACTATCGAAGCGGAATCTGAGCAGGCAGACGTTGAACCCGCCGAAAATGGCGATGCGAACGCGGCCGAGGGGACCGAAACGCAGGCGTCCGAGGCCTCACGGACGCCCCGGCCTGACGGCTACGCGCAAATCGTGCGCCTCCTCCAGAACCGCGACGGCGCGATGCCGCGCGAGGACCTTCGCGTGCTCGCGACGAACGCCTACGACATCGGCGGCCGTCAGTTCGAGGACGCCGTCGACGCCGCCGTCGAGACCGGCGACGTCGAGGAAACCGCGGACGGCCTCCGGACAGTCTGAAGCCGGTAGCGGGATCCCGGCCTACAGTTCTCCCTTCGTGGACGGCGTCCCCGACCGCCGCTCGTCGATGCGAGTCGCGTCGTCGAGCGCGCGCGCCACGCCCTTGAACAGCGCTTCTACCTCGTGGTGGGCGTTCTCGCCCTCGACCTCGCAGTGCAGCGTCAGGCCGGCGTTCGTCGCCAGCGACCGGAAGAAGTGCCGCGCCAGCACGCTCGTGAACTCGCCGACCCGCTCCTGGCTGAACTCGCCGTCGAACTCGTACACCGGCCGCCCGGAGACGTCCACCACGACGCCCGCGACGGCCTCGTCCAGCGGGACCCGGCGGTCAGCGTACCGCACGATGCCGCGCTTGTCGCCGAGCGCGTCAGCGAACGCCGTCCCGAGCGCGATGCCCACGTCCTCGACGGTGTGGTGGTCGTCGACCTCCAGGTCGCCGTCGCACCGCACCGTCACGTCGAACAGCCCGTGCTTCGCGAACGAACCCAGCATGTGGTCGAAAAAGCCGATGCCGGTCTCCACCGTGCTGTCGCCGTCCCCGTCCACCTCGAGCGTCACGTCGACGTCCGTCTCCGCCGTCTCGCGACTCACTGCCGCCGTCCGGTCGGTCATACACGGGACGTGGAGAGCCGGCTACAAGGCCGTTCCGCCTGCTAGTCAGACTCGTACTTGCTTTCGTTAGTGCTGACGGTGACGCCACCTCGAAAGCCCCCTCCCGCTCGCGCCACGCTGCCTCGCTGCGCGCGCTCGCGTGCTTGCGTCGGCAGCGTCGCGCGACCCGTCGGCCCCTTTCGAAGTCCCACCCAACTGGACGGGAGAACTTGGTGGGGAATACCGGCTGGTCAATCGGATGTAGCCTGTTGATAGTCGGTCAGTCCCGGTCGTCGACGGCGGCCTGGGCGTCTTCGAGCGTGAAGTTGCCCTCGTAGAGCGCGGTGCCGACGACGACGGCCGCGGCGCCGGCGTCCCGGAGCGCGACCACGTCCTCGACGTCCGCGACGCCGCCGCTGGCGACGACGGGGACGTCGACGCTGTCGGCGAGGCGGCGAACCGGCGTTGTCTCCACGCCCGTCTGCTGGCCTTCCACGTCCACGTTCGTGAACAGAATCGAGCCGGCGCCGAGATCCGCGTAGCGCTGGGCGGCCGCCGCGGGGTCCAGGCCCGTGCCCTCGGTCCAGCCCTCGACGACCACTTCGCCGTCCTTCGCGTCGAGGCTCACCATCACCGTGCCCGGGTACTCGGCGCTGATCTCGCCGACGATTTCGGGGGTTTCGACGGCGGCGGTGCCGAGGATGACGCGGTCGACGCCGCGCTCGAGCAGTTCCGTCGCGTCCGCGACCGAGCGGATGCCGCCGCCGACCTGCACGTCCACGCCCGTCGCGTCCAGGATGCGCTCGACGGCGGCCGCGTTCGCGCGCTCCCCGTCGAACGCGCCGTCGAGGTCCACGAGGTGGAGGGTGTCTGCGCCCGCTGCCACCCACCGCTGTGCGGCCTCGACGGGGTCGCCGTACCGCCGCTCGGTGCCTCGTTCGCCCTGCACGAGCTGTACGACCTCGCCGTCCTGCATGTCGACGGCCGGCACGACCTCGAAGGATTCGAACGTCATGCCCGCCAATCCACCCGGCACGCCTAAAAGCATCTCGGCATCGGCCGTACCGTTGGATTCCCGCCGGTAGACGCCCGTGACGGCGCATCCCAGATTCCGGGCAGAACAATAACTACTATGACTGCGGGCCGCGAACGCTTCGGACGATGCCGACGGTTGAATACCTCAATTACGAGACGCTGGACGACCAGGGCTGGGACATGGACGACGACGACCTCTTCGAGAAAGCTGCCGACGCCGGCCTCGACAGCGAGGACTACGGCACGCTCGACGTTGCGGAAGGCGAGTACATTCTCGAAGCGGCCGAGGCGCAGGGCTACGACTGGCCGTTCTCGTGTCGCGCCGGGGCGTGTGCGAACTGCGCGGCCATCGTGAAGAAAGGCGAAATCGACATGGACATGCAGCAGATTCTCTCCGACGAGGAAGTCGAAGAGAAGAACGTCCGCCTGACCTGCATCGGCTCCCCGGCAGCCGACGAGGTCAAGATCGTCTACAACGCGAAGCACCTCGACTACCTCCAGAACCGCGTCATCTAAACGACGGCGTGGACCGCGCGTTTCGCATTCGGGCGATCCCAGCCTCGAATGGACCAACTTTTTCGCGCTGACGCCGTTCGGAGAGCCCCCGCCACGCCCCCGCCACACCCTCGAGAAATTCGGGTTTCAGTGGCCACTGGGTCCGTAGCGGGTGCTGTCTAGTCGCTACAGTGGCGGAGACGGTGGCGCCGGCGACCCTCTCCCGTTCGTGACGTACACACTCGGGAGGAGCGTTGCAGCCCGATTCTCGTCTCCCGTTTCGAGAGCGCCCCCGGCACAGAGTCGGGATTCCCGTCCGGACGACGAAACACCGAGACTTGCGGGATGGCGGACAACGGAACGTAATTAAGCGTGTTTCTTCGATTTCTCCTGTAATGCGCCGGCCCGTTCGGGAGCACGTACTGTCCTCTACGAGCCCGGCGGTTCTGAAGTACTACCTCTACAAGGCCACGAAAGCGGTCGAGTTCTACCGGCCGATCATGTACCTCTTCTTCCTCGCACAGGGCCTCAGCTTCACCCAGATCACTATCCTCGAGGCGCTGTACAACCTGACGACGCTGTTCGGCGAAATCCCCACCGGCTGGGTCGGTGACCGGGTCGGTCGGCGAAACAGCCTCCTCGTCGGCACGACGCTCATCTCCGTGACGCTGCTCGGCATCGGGCTCGCAGACTCCTTCCTCCAGCTGGCGGTGCTGTACGTCTTCTGGTCGGCGGGCTACAATTTCCGCTCGGGAAGCGAGGACGCGTGGCTGTACGACACGCTCACCGACGACCGCTCAGCGGACGACTTCGCGCACGTCCGCGGTCGGGGGGAATCCGTCGCCCTGGGGATCGGCGTTGGTGCGGCCGTCCTCGGCGGCTACCTGGGCAGTATCGATCTCTCGTACCCCTGGTTCGTCGCCGCCACGGTCACGGGCCTCGGCGCCCCGGTGTTGCTCTCCGTGAACGAATCGGAGACGTACGAGGAAACAGACTCCGGCGACCTGAGCCTCCGGCGCTCCGTCGACATCGCGATGGACGTGCTCTCGCGCTCGAATATCCGCGCGTTCGTCGTGTACTACTACGTCCTGTACGCCGCCGTCACGTACCTCGTGTTCGTCTTCCTCCAGCCGATCTTCCAGACCGTCGTCGTCGACCTCGGTGTCTCGGAGTCCCGCGTCGAGTCGCTGCTCGGGTGGTTTTACGCCGTCTACAGCCTGTTCGGGGCTATCCTCAGCTACTACACCGGTGCGATACGGGACCGTCTCGGCGTCCGAACCTGGTTCACTGTCCTCCCGTTCGTGCTCGGCGCCGCACTCGTCGGGATGTACTTCGTCCCGCTGTTGGCGCTCCCGACGTTCCTGGTCGCCCGCGGCGTCTCGGACGTGACGCGGTCGCTGGCCGGCCAGTACATCAACGACCGCATCGGGACGCTCGGGCGAGCCACCGTGCTCAGTACGATGGCGATGATCGGCGGCCTGACCGTCCTCCCCTTCCAGCTCGGCAGCGGCGTCATTTCTGACTACGCGTCACCGCTGTTCGCGATCGCTGTTTCCGGGGTGGTCCTCGTCGTCGGGTCCGCTGCCATTCTTGCCTGGGAGCAGCCCGTGGCCGACTGAGTCCGGTGGTAGTTCTCCGGCGAACCTATATTCATTGCCGCACGCAGTCCCGTCCGACGAACGGAGTGGTTGCGCTCCTTACGCGGAGGCGTCGTATCCAGCGTCGGTGACGGCGTCGACGAGCACGTCCGTTTCAGCCGCCCCTTCGACGGTTACCGATTCGGCGTCCCGGTCGGCGCTCGCCTCCGCGACGCCATCCAGGCCTTCGAGCGCTTCTTCGACCGTCTGCTCGCAGTGCCCACACGTCATCCCTTCGACGGTGATCGTCTGCGTCATACCGTCTGGACCTATGGGGGATGCGTCTTTGTCAGTTACTGCTTCAAATCCAAAGCGAACGCGACACAAAACCTCGTGACCGAAAGCGAACGCTGGGGAACTGTATTCTGGCCCCAGCACCTGTACACTGTATGCGCGACCTCGACGAGACTGACCTAGAGATCCTCTCGCTGTTGACCGCGGACGCACGTCGCCCGTTTAGCGAGATCGGTGAGGCGGTCGACCTGTCCGGACCGGCCGTCTCAGACCGAGTGAAGCGTCTGGAGGAGGCCGGCGTCATCAACAGATTCACCGTCGACGTGAATCGCGGCCACTTGCGTGCCGGCGTCCCGGTGTTCGTCCAGTTCGACAACAGCGCGAGCGTCGTCGAGGAGCTCCGCGAACGACTCAGCGGTGCCGACGGCGTCGAACACCTGTTCGTCACGGCCGAGGGGAAGGTTTGGGTCTACGGCCGTACGGAGGGACAGAACGTCCGAGAGTGGATCGAGGGCCACCTCGATGGAACTTCGGCCGACTACTCGGTGACAGTCGTCGACGACGTCGAGTGGGAGCCGTCACTGGACGGCACCGAGTTCGCAATCACGTGTGCGGAGTGCGGAAACACGGTCGATACCGAGGGTGAGTCGGCCCGCATCGACGAGACGGTGTATCACTTCTGCTGTGGGTCGTGCCGGAGCCGCTTCGAAGACCAGTACCAGCGTCTCGAAGAAGGGGTGTAGTGGACTTCGGCGAGTTCGGGGGTGAACTGGCTGTCCGGGTCGCCCGTCTGCCGGGGTGGGGGTTTGATCTAGCCAGGCACTCCCCCAGAACCCGCCACTTTCGATTCTGAATTGTGGACGAGCGATTATTTTGCTTTTGAAGCAGTAAACGCACTAAGGTAGGCCCCCTTTCGTAGTAATAACATGGGTACCAGAACGACACACCTCGATATTTCGGGGATGTCCTGCGCCAACTGTTCTGCAACAGTCGGCGACGCCCTCGAGTCCCTCGACGGTGTGGTTGACGCGAACGTCAACTTCGCTACCGACGAGGGGTCCGTCGAGTACGACCCCGAGGAGGTATCGCTCAGTGAGATTGCCGACGCCATCGACGAGGCGGGGTACGGTGTGGTACTGGAGACGGCGACTATCGCCATCTCCGACATGACGTGCTCGAACTGCGCCGAGTCCAACGAGACCGCTCTCGAAGCCGTTCCTGGCGTCACCGACGCCGAGGTGAACTACGCCACGGACGAGGCGCAAGTGACGTACAACCCCGCGGACACCTCGCTCCAGGCGATGTACGACGCCGTCGAGGACGCGGGATACTCGCCCGTCCGCGGGGACGCCGGCGGGGACGACTCCGATGAGAGCGCCAGCGACGCGGCCCGCGAGGCCGAGATCACCAAGCAGCTCCGGCTGACGCTGTTCGGCGCGGCGCTCTCCGTCCCGATGCTGTTCTTCATCGCCGAGAAGTTCCTCCTCGGGGGGACTGTCCTCCCCGATACCGTCTTCGGCATCGACTTCGGCTGGGTCCACTTCGCGCTCGCGACCCCGGTCTACGTCGTCCTCGGGAAGCCGTTCATCGAGAACTCGTACAAGGCGGTCGTCACGAACGGCCGTGCCAACATGGACGTGCTCATCGCGCTCGGCTCTTCGACCGCGTACTTCTACTCGGTCGCGGTTCTCGGGGGCCTGATCGCCGGGAGCCTGTACTTCGACACGGCGGCGCTCATCCTGGTGTTCATCACGCTCGGTAACTACCTCGAAGCCCGCTCGAAGGGGCAGGCCGGCGAGGCGCTGCGGAAGCTCCTGGAGATGGAGGCCGACACCGCGACTGTCGTCGACGAGGACGGGAACGAGACCGAAGTCCCCCTCGAGGACGTCACAGTCGGCGACCGGATGAAGGTCCGGCCCGGCGAGCAGATTCCCACGGACGGCGTGGTCGTCGACGGGCAGTCCGCCGTCGACGAGTCGATGGTCACCGGCGAGTCCGTCCCCGTGGAGAAGGCGGAGGGCGACGAGGTCGTCGGCTCGACCATCAACGAGAACGGCGTGCTCGTCGTCGAGGCGACGAAGGTCGGCGAGGACACGGCGCTCAAGCAGATCGTCCAGACGGTCAAGGAGGCCCAGTCTCGCCAGCCCGACATCCAGAACCTCGCGGACCGCATCTCCGCGTACTTCGTCCCGGCAGTCATCGCCAACGCCCTCTTGTGGGGCGTCGTCTGGTTCCTGTTCCCCGAGACGTTAGCCGCGTTCGTCGAGTGGCTGCCGCTGTGGGGCCAGGTCGCGGGCGGGCCGGCCGCGGCGGGCGGCGCGGTCACCGTCTTCGAGTTCGCGATCATCGTGTTCGCCTCGGCGGTCCTGATCGCCTGTCCCTGCGCGCTCGGTCTGGCGACGCCCGCCGCCACGATGGTGGGGACGACCATCGGCGCACAGAACGGCGTCCTGTTCAAGGGCGGTGACGTCCTCGAACGCGCGAAGGACGTCGACACGGTCGTCTTCGACAAGACGGGGACGCTCACCGAGGGCGAGATGGAGCTCACCGACGTCGTCGCCTTCGACGGCGAGGGGGAGCCGGTCGCGGACGGTGGCGAACCGACGGCAGACGGCGGCCAGCTGACCTCCCGTGAGCGCCGCTCCGAGGACGACGTGCTCCGGCTCGCCGCGATTGCCGAACGCGGGAGCGAACACCCGCTTGCGAGAGCAATCGTCGAGGGCGCCGGGGAACGCGGCCTGGACGTGAGCGAGCCCGATGCGTTCGAGAACGTCCCCGGCCAGGGCGTCCGGGCGACCGTCGGCGTCTCCGGCTCTTCCGGAGGCTCGTCGGACGAGTCCGACGGCGGCAGCGAGGTACTGGTCGGCAATCGGACGCTGTTCCGGGACAACGACATCGACCCCTCGCCCGCGACGGAGACGATGGAACGCCTCGAGAACGAGGGCAAGACGGCGATGCTTGTCGCAATCGACGGCGACCTCGCGGGCGTGGTCGCCGACGCGGACACCGTCAAGGAGAGCGCGAAGGACGCGGTGAGCCAACTGCAGGCCCGCGGCGTCGACGTGATGATGCTCACCGGCGACAACGAGCGCACCGCCCGCGCCGTCGCCGAGCAGGTGGGCATCGACCCCGAGTTCGTCCGTGCGGAGGTGCTCCCGGAGGACAAGTCCGATGCGGTCGAGGCCATCCAGGCGGACGGCCGGAAGGCGATGATGGTCGGGGACGGCGTCAACGACGCACCGGCGCTGGCGGTCGCCCACGTCGGGACGGCCATCGGGAGCGGGACGGACGTCGCTATCGAAGCGGCGGACGTGACGCTGATGCGCGACGACCCGCTCGACGTAGTGAAGACGATCCGGATCTCCGACGCGACGCTGCAGAAGATCAAGCAGAACCTCGTCTGGGCGCTCGGGTACAACACGGCGATGATTCCGCTCGCCTCGCTCGGATTGCTCCAGCCGGTGCTCGCGGCGGGCGCGATGGCGTTCTCGTCGGTGTCGGTCCTGACGAACAGCCTGTTGTTCCGGCGGTACACGCCCGACGACGACTACGAGCTGCTCGGTCGACTCCGCTGAGCCGGCGCGCCGTGCCCAGAGAATCCCGCTCCGGGCCACTCGAGAGCGCTTCTACAGCTATCCTCGGACGACGACAGCTACCGGACGCGGTCCGTCCTGGACGGAGCGTCGCCCCGATTCGGGAGGCAATTACACCTCGGCGATTTCGGCCGGGAGAGGAGACGCGTCACGTATTAAACCGACCTCGAAATCAGTACGTTGTACGAACACCGCGAAATTCCGGCGAAAATATTTCGCGTTGCCCTCCACTCGTCGAAGAGAGTGTGGGCGAACCTGGGTACGGGTAAAGATTAATCAACTAACGGTGAGAAGTCGTCCCCGTAACTATGTCAGAACACGGTGTAGACGGGCTGAACAGTATCGAGCGGCTCGACAAGGAGCACGTGTTCGGCACGTGGGCCTACCAGAGCGAAGTCACCCCGACAGAGATCGTCGACGCGGACGGCGTCCGGTTCACTGACGCCGACGGCCAGTCGTTCATCGACTTCTCCGGCCAGTTGATGTGCTCGAATCTCGGGCACTCCGCCACGAAGGTCTCGGACGCCATCGCCGAGCAGGCCGAGGACGTCCCGTACGTCGCGCCGAACTACACGACCGAGGCGCGCGCACGCCTCGGCGAGAAACTCGCGGAGGTGACGCCGGGCGACCTCTCGAAGACGTTCTTCTCCACCAGCGGGACGGAAGCCGTCGAGGCCGCGATCAAGATCGCGAAGTTCTACACGGGCAAGGACAAGGTCGTCTCCCGGTATCGCTCCTACCACGGCGCGACGTACGGGTCGATCAGCGTCACCGGCGACCCCCGGCGGCTCGCGTCCGAGCCGAGCATGCCCGGCGCCATCAAGGCCCCCGACCCCTACGCGTACGGGTCGACGCTGGACCCGATGGAGAGCCTCGAGTACATCGACGAGATGCTGATGCTGGAGGGCGACACGGTGGCGGCGATTCTCGTCGAACCCATCGTCGGGTCGAACGGCATCCTCGTGCCGCCCGCGGAGTACCTCCCGCGCCTGAAGGAGATCGCTCACGACCACGGCGCGTTGCTCATCTGCGACGAAGTGATGGCCGGGTTCGGCCGGACGGGGGAGTGGTTCGGGTCCGACGTCTACGACGTCACCCCGGACATCATGACGATGGCGAAGGGCCTGACCGGCGCCTACCAGCCGCTGGGCGCGACCATCGTCACGCCCGAGATCGCGGCGCACTTCGAGGACAACATGCTCACGCACGGCCACACCTACGCCGGACACCCCGTCGCGTGTGCGGCCGGCCTCGCCGCAATCGAGACCTACCAGGAGGAGAAACTCATCGAGCGCGCCAGCGAGATCGGGGAGTACCTCGGCGAACGCATCGAGGACCTCGCGGCGGCCCACCCGAGCGTCGGCGACACGCGCGGCGTCGGCCTGTTCCGCGGCATCGAACTCACCAAGAGCGCCGACGAGCGCGTGCCGTTCGGGGCGCGCGAGGACAAGGTGTCGAAGGGCAGCACCGTCGTCGACGAGGTGTCGAGCACGGCCTACGAGCACGGCACGTACGTCGCGAACATGATCAACACGCTCATCGTCGCGCCGCCGCTGACCATCACCGAGGACGAAATCGACGAGGCCATCGAGGCCCTGGACGTCGCCCTCGAGGTCTCCGACGACGCGATGGACGCCTGAGCAGGGTCGGTCACGCTTTCGTCCCGCCCCCGTCTCGCGGTTGGATCGTATCCCCGCCGCCGCGCTCTCGTCTCGCGGTTCGGCCGCCTCGCCGCCGTCCCGTTGCCGGGCGCCGACGCGCTCGGAGAGCCGAACAGTATCCGAAATTCAGCCCGCATTCCGCGCCAAAATCGTTCGTCCGTTCGGCGAACTGCTAGATCGATTGGATAATTTTATGCACTGCGGGTCACAGGGGCAAGGTATGGCTCAAGCGAAAGTCGGCGACTTCGACGAGATGGACCTCGAGTTGCTGCGGTGCATCGAGGCGGACTTCGACGTCAGCCTGGAGACGCTCTCGGACGAACTCGACCTCTCGAAGTCGGCCATCCATTACCGGCTCAACAACCTCAAGGAGAGCGGCGTCATCCGGGGCGTGACCGCCGACCTCGACCCCGTCTCGTTCGGCCTGGACATGGTGGCGATCACGGAGGTCGCGGTCACCCACGAACAGGGGTACTCAGAGGACATCGGCACCAGCCTCGCGGCCGTCGAGGGCGTCGAACAGGTCTACTACACGATGGGCGACGTCGACTTCGTCGCCATCTCCCGGGTGCAGGACCGCACCCAGATGAACGAAGTCATCGAAGACATGGTCGCCATCGACGGCGTCAACGAGACGTCGTCCCGGTTCGTCATGGACGAGATCAAAAGCGACCCGCAGATCATGCCGAGCGTCTCCGACGACGTCGAGGCCCAACTCCTCGAGGAGTAACCGTTCGGAGCGGGGGCCGCCAGTCGGTCTCGTTCCGACGCCGCCGCTGCAGTGCTGGCCCCACTGACCGCCACCTCCGTCCATCGACGCTTTCGGGCGGTATGCCCCGCAGGCAACGAAAACACCTAAGCGGGCGGCGTCCCCGACACCCGGTAGTGGACGCCTCGATACCCGACCTGGCGCGGTTGCTCGTCGTGCCCGCCCTCGGCTGGGCGGCCTATCGGGACGTGCAGACGCGCCGCGTCACGAACGAACTCTGGGGGCCGCTGGTGCTCCTGGGCGCGGTCCTCGTCTTCTGGGAGGCCCTGCTCGCGTTCGGTCGGCCCGGCGCCTTCCAGCCGTTCGCCGTGCGCGTGGCGTTCAGCCTGCTGTTCGTCGTGCCGCTGGCGTACGCCTTCTGGTACTTCGGCGGGTTCGGCGGCGCCGACGCCCGCGCGTTCATGACACTCGCGGTCGTCTTTCCGACCTACCCGTCGTACGAACTACTCGGGTACTCGCTGCCGGTCGTGGAGACGTACCTCGGCGTGTTCTCGCTGACGATTCTCACGAACACCGTCCTGCTCGGCCTGGCGTACCCGCTCGTGCTCGGCGCGCGCAACGCCGCCGCCGGCGAGTTCTCCGTGGTGATGTTCGTCGGTCGCCGCGTCCCCGTCTCGGAGCTCACCGAGACCCACGGCAGCCTCCTGGAGACATCCTCGGGGTTCACGCGCGACGGCCTCGACCTGGACGCGCTCCGGATGTACCTCAGGTACCGCGACCTCGAACTCGCGGACCTCCGGGTCGACCCCGAACTCCGCGACCCCGGAACGCTCCCCGACGATCCCAACGAACCGACCGACGGCGCGGTCCTCACGGACGGCAGCGGCGACCCCTGGGGCGCGGCCGCGTTCCTCGAGGACATCGACCGGTCGGCGTACGGCACGACGCCCGCGGAACTCCGCGAGGGCCTGGACGTCATCGTGGACAACGAGGAGGTCTGGGTGACGCCGGGCGTCCCGTTCATCGTCCCGCTGTTCGTCGGCCTCCTGGTGGCGCTGACGGGCGGCGACGTGCTCTTCTGGCTGATGGACGCTCTCGGCCTCGTCGCCGCGTGACAACGCGAGCGCCCGCGCTCGATTCGTTGCCGTGCCGCCGTCGCAACCGCTAACCGGCCGGCCGCCCTCGCCCCGGTATGGACTTCGAAGTCGACCTGGACTTCGGTGACGACGGCCTCGTCCCCGTCGTCGCCCAGGACGCCGACACCGAGGAGGTGGTGATGCTCGCGTACGCGAACCGAGACGCGGTGGAAGCGACCGTCGAGACGGGGCGCGCGCACTACTACTCGCGGTCCCGCGAGGAACGCTGGGAGAAGGGCGCGACCAGCGGCCACACCCAGGCCGTCGCGGAAGTGCGCGTGGACTGCGACGGCGACGCGCTCCTCTACCGCGTCGACCAGACCGGCGGCGCGTGCCACACCGGCTACCACTCCTGTTTCTACCGAACGCTGGACGGCGACGTCGTCGGCGAGCAGGTGTTCGAGCCGGACGACGTGTACTGACCCGGGAGCCCGGCCGGCGGGCGGGTCGCGCCCGCGACAGAAAGCCTATCCGGCCGAACGTCCACCTGTCACGTAATGCCAGACGCGCAGGCCGCCCGCGACTCCGCCGACCCCGACGGCGTCGTCGCCGACCTCCAGGCCGCCCACGCCGCCCGCGAGGACGCCAGGACGGCCATCGAGGACGTCGGCGAATCACGACTCCGGACGCTCCGCGAGGCCCTCGACGGCCTCGAGCGGCTCTTCGACCAGTACGAGGAGGCCGCGACCGGCACGGGGGACTTCGAGTCCTACATCGCGTTCCAGGACGACCTCGTCGCGTACGTCGAGGACCTGGACGGCGACCTCCCCGAGCGGGACGCCTTCGAGTCCCTGCTGGACCTCTTCAAGAAGCGCCGGCTCGCGGACAGCGACTTCGCGGAAGCCCGCGACCGGCTGGGCGACGCCCGGGACCTCGCCGGCCGCCTCGAAGCGCTCCAGGACGCCCGCGACGAGTACAGCGTCGCGACCAAGCGTGCGCGGGAGCGCATCGACGAGTACGACGCCGAGATCGAGCGCCTCGAACGCCTGCAGCGGCTCGGGGGCGCCGACCTCGACGCGCCCGTGGACACGCTCCGCGACCCCATCGAGGCGTACGACGACGCCGTCCGGGAGTCCTTCAAGAGCTTCCGGTCGTCGGCGCCCGCCCGCGAAGTGCTGGGTCTCGTCCAGACCGCACAGGCGTACCCGCTGGTCGAGTTCGACCCCGTTCCCGACGACCTCGCGGCGTTCGTCGACGACCGCGAGGCCGGCACCGAGCCGATTCCGCAGCTGCTGGAGTACGCCGAGTACTCGCCGTCGAAACTCGACCACTACGTCTCCGAACCCCGGGCGCTGAAGCGCGCGGTCGGCGGTAACCGAACGTACCTCGACCGCCTGGACGCCGACCCGCTCACGGTCGGGTGGCCGCCCGCGCCCAGGGACGAACTCGTCCACCGCCTCGACGAGGTCGTGTCCGTGGTCGCGCGGTTCGCCGACGACGACGTGCTCGAACACCTCCACACCGTCCGGCGGCGCGTCCGCGACGATGACTACCAGCGCCTCCGGAACGCCGCGGTCGCCGAACACGAACTCACGGACGCGGAGAAACGAGAGATCGAAGCGGGCGTCGAGGACGACCTCGCGGCCGCACGCGAGGCGCGAGACACGCTCCGGGACGCCCTCGAGACGTACTAGGGCGGCTGTCGTCGCTGCCGGTAGCTGGGGGCTTACTCGCCGACCCCGGCTTTCGCCGCGCGCATCGCGGCCGCGAACTCCTCGGCCAGCGACTGCGCCCGGTTCTGGTCTGAGGCTTCCGCGTAGATGCGGACGACGGGTTCCGTGCCCGACGGCCGCGCCAGCACCCACGCGTCGCCGTAGTCCAGGCGGTAGCCGTCGATGGTGGTGCGGTCGACGTCGGCCTCGAGCGCGCGCTCCTCCGCGGCGCCCAGGAGTGCTTCGCGCTCGGCGTCGTTGTCGTAGCCGACGTTCACGCGAACGTTGTAGTAGTCGCTGTACGGCGCGACGACCTCGCTGACCGTCCGGTCCGCGAGCAGTTCCAGGAACCGGGCGCCCGTGTACGCGCCGTCCCGGGTCGTCCGGTACCCCGGGAAGATGATGCCGCCGTTGCCCTCGCCCGCGATGGGCACCGACTCGCCCTCGGACTCGAGTTGCCGGATGCGCGTCATGATCTGCGTGGAGCCGATGGGCGTGAGTTCCAGGTCCGCGCTCGTGCGGTCGCAGACGTCCACGAGGCGCTGGCTGACGTTCACCGCGGAGACCGTGGTGTCGGACTCCGAGAGTTCGGCTTCCGCGAGCGCCGCGAGCGTCGCGTCCCCCTCGACGTACTCGCCGTGCTCGTCGAAGAAGATGGCGCGGTCGGCGTCGCCGTCGTGCGCAATGCCGACGTCCGCGTCCGCCGCCCGCACGAGGCGGCCGAGGTCGCCGAGGTTCTCCTCGACGGGTTCGGGGTCGCGGCCCGGGAAGTGGCCGTCGGGCTGGCTGTTCACGGTGACGACCTTGCAGCCGAGGCGGCGGTAGAACTCGGGGCTGGTGAGCGACCCCGCACCGTGGCCCGGGTCGAGCGCCACGGTGAGATTCGCGTCCGCGATGACCTCGCGGTCCACCGCACCGAGCAACTGGGTGAGGTAGCGTCGGCGCGCGTGCCCGACGTCCCGGTCGCTGCCGACCTCGTCCCACGGCACGGCGTCGAACTGCTCGGTGAGGAACTTCCGCTCGACGCGCTCCAGTTCGGCCACCGGGAGCTCGACGCCGTCCGCGCCCACGAGTTTCACGCCGTTGTACTCCGCCGGGTTGTGGCTCGCGGTCACCATCACCGCCGGCACGCCCTCCCGTTCGGCGTACGCCTGCACGCCCGGCGTCGGCACCACGCCGAGGCGGTCGACGTCCACGCCGACCCCCTGGAGGCCGCTGGTCGCGGCGTTCACGAGCATCCGGCCGGTCGTCCGCGTGTCGCGAGCGACCGCGACGCGGTCGGTTCGCCACACCGACCCCGCGGCCTTCGCGACACCCTGCACGAATCCCGGGGTGAGTTCGTCGTTCGCCACACCCCGCGTGCCACTCGACCCGAACACCTTCATGGCTGGTAGTGTGCTCGCCCGCACCTAATCGCTTCCGAACTCGGCGCTCCGCTGGAGGCGGTGCTCGCCGGTTTCACACTCGATGACGCGAATCCAGTCGGCGTTCCCCGTGACTGGGCGTCGAGCGTCCCGCCGAAGCAGTGGCCGCGCCAACCTATTTTTGTGTTCACGCAGAACCCCCTCGGACGAATGGGCCGACGCGACCTGTGGCTGTCCGGGTGGGGGCTGGTGGTCGCCGCAGCCGCGGTGATGGGCGCCGGGGGCATCTACCAGTTCGCGTGGTCGTCGATCCGCCTCCCGCTGGGCGCGCGCCTCGGCGCGCCCGAGACGTCGCTGGGCACGGTGTTCACGCTGTTCGTCGTCTTCCAGACGGTCGTCCAGTTTCCCGCCGGCTGGGTGCGGGACCGGTACGGCCCCCGACTGCCGCTGCTGGTCGCGGCCGTCTGTCTCACCGCGGGATTCCTCGGCGTCGGCCTCGCGGAGACCCTGCCAGTCGCCGCGTTCGCGTACGCCGTCGGCGGCGTCGGCGCTGCCGCCTCCTACACGGTCGCGGTCAACACGCCCGTGAAGTGGTTCGAGGAGCGCCGCGGCCTCGCGACCGGCGTCGTCACGATGTCCTACGGCGGGCTGAGCTTCCTCCTGATCCCGTCGATTCGCAGCGGGGGCTCGGTCGCGTTCCAGCGAACGGTCGTCGCCCTCGGGGTCGGCACCGGCCTCGCCGCGCTCGTCGCCGCGCTCGTCCTGCACGACCCCGACCGTGAGGACGACGACGAAACCGCTGTGGACGACGAACGCGCGTGGACGTGGCGGGAGACGGTGCGCACGTGGCAGTTCTGGCTGCTGTACGTCGTGTTCGTCGTCGTCAACGGCGTCGGCCTGATGCTCATCGGGAAGGTGGTGTCGTTCGCCGCCGAACTGTCGCTGCCGGCGGCCGCGGGCACCGCCGCCGCGTCCGTCGTCGCGCTCGCCGACGCCGGCGGCGTGCTGCTCGGCGGCGCCGCCTCGGACCGCCTCGGCCGCCGCCGGACCGTCGCCGGGTCGCTGGTCCTCTCCGGCGTCGGCATCGCCGCCGCGACGGTCGCCGGCGACGCGGGCTTCGCCGCCGGATTCGTCGCCGCAGTCGCCGCCGCCGCGTTCTTCCGGAGTCCGACGTTCGCGGTGTTCCCGAGCCTCGTCGCGGACTACTACGGGCGCGCGTTCTCCTCGGAGAACTACGGCGCGCTGTACTCCGCGAAGCTGTTCGGCGGCGTGTTCGGCGGCACTGTCACGAGCGCGCTCGTCGTCACGCTCGGCTGGTCGACGTCGTTCCTCCTCGGCGCCGTCCTGCTGGCCGCCGCGGGCGTCGCGCTCGCGTTCCTCCGGCCGGTCACCGCCGACCAGCTCGCGGGGTGACCGCGCGCAACCGCAACGTTCAGGCCGGCCGACTGCCGGCGTCTAGGTATGCCCAGCGTCCGCGAAACCCGCGTCTACGTCGACCAGTCCGAGACCGTCGAAGCGTACGTCGCCGCCGACCTCGGCGTCGCCGTCGCGCGCGTCTCCCGGGACAAGGTCGGCGAGTTCAGCCTCGTCGAGCGCTGTACGGCCCGCGACGTGGACACGACCGCGCGCGGCATCGCGGCCGCGACCACGGATGACGTCCTGCTCGGCGACGACGACGGCTTCGAACCGACCGGGTTCGGGCCGGCCGTCGCGGTCGCGAGCTACGACGAGGGCGTGCTCGCTGCCGGGGCGGACGGCCGCCTCGCGCATTACGACGGCGACGACTGGACGACGCTGGGCAGTGTCGACGGCGCCGTCCGCGCCATCGACGGCGACCTGGTCGCCGCCGCGGACGGCGTCCATCGCGTGACCGACGACGGCGTCTCGGCGGTCGGCCTCGACGACGTTCGCGACGTCGCGGTGGCTGGCGTCCCGCTCGCCGCGGCGCCCGACGGTCTCTACCGGCTCGGCGCCGGCTGGATGCTCGCCCAGAACGGCGACTTCCGGGTCGCGGCCAGCGACCCCGTGACCGCCGACGCCGGCGCACTCGGACGCGCACACGCCGCAACGCCCGACGCGCTCTACGAGTACGACGACGGACAGGCGGGCGACGGTACCGAGGCTGGGGACGTCGAGGCTGACGAGGCTGGGGGCGAGGAGACTGGGGGCGGCGGCGACGGAGACGACGACTGGCGCGTCCGCGACATCCCGCTGGACAGCCCGGTGGCGGACGTCGGGTACGCCACGGACGGCAGCATTGTCCTCACCGAGGACGGCGCGCTCGCCGTGGACGCCGGCGAGGGGTTCCGGCACCGCAGCCTCGGACTCCGGGACGCGTCCGCGCTGGCCGTCGTCGCCGAGGGAAACGCGTAAGCCGCCGGCCCGACTCGCGTCAGGTATGATACTGAGCGGGTCCGCGACCCAGCAACTCGCCGCGGCGCTCGCAGCGGAACTCGGCGAGGACCTCGGCCGCGTCGAGTACGACTCCTTCCCCGACGGCGAGCAGATGGTGCACGTCCCGCCCGTCGACGGGCGCGCCGTCGTCGTCGCGTCCACCGTGTCCAGCGACGCGCACGTGGAGCTCCTCCAGCTGCAGGACGCCGCCCGCGAGGCGGGTGCCGAGGAGGTCGTCACCGTCGTCCCGTACATGGGGTACGCCCGCCAGGACGAGGCCTTCGAGCTCGGTCAGCCGGTCTCGGCGCGAGCGATGGCGCGCGCCATCTCCACGGGCGCCGACCGCGTGATTACGGTCTGCCCGCACGAACACAGCGTCCTCGGGTTCTTCGACGTCCCCGCGGTCGGCGTGGACGCCGCGGCTCAGCTCGCGGACCCGCTGCCCGCGGATCTGGCGGACCCCGTGTTCCTCGCGCCGGACGCCGGCGCCGTCGCGCTCGCGCAGTCCGTGCGCGACGGCTACGGCGTCGGCGACACCGACCACTTCGAGAAACACCGCCACTCCGGGAGCGACGTCACCATCACGCCCAGCGATATCGACGTCACCGGCCGCGACGTCGTGGTCGTCGACGATATCATCGCCACCGGCACCACGATGAGCGAGGCCATCGCCGAACTCGACGCCCCGAACCGCGTCTACGTCGCGTGCGTCCACCCGCTGCTCGCCGGGAACGCCCGCCTGAAACTCGCCGACGCGGGCGTCGAAGCCGTCCACGCCACCGACACCATCGAACGCGCCGTCTCCACGGTGAGCGCCGCGCCCGCCATCGCCGCGGAACTCGACTGACGCCGCCACGTTCTTCCCGGCTACCCGTCCAGGCCCTGTATGGCGACGACGCGCGAACTCACGAGCGATGCCGACCGCCGTGCGGCCGTCCCGGTACTCCGACAACTCTGGACCGACCGCGACCCCGACGCAGTCCGGGACTGGACGAGCGACGACGACTACAATTTGTTCGGGCGCTTCGTCGACGACGACCTCGTCGCGGTCGCAGGCGTTGCCGTACAGTCGCTGCTCCACCACCGCCAGGGCGCGTGGCTGATCGATCTGGTCGTGGACGAATCCTTCCGGGACGAGGGGCACGGCGCCGCGATGCTGGACTTCGTGGAGTCGTGGGCGGCCGACGCCGACTGCGAGTACGTCGCGCTCGCGTCACCGCTGACGAAGACCGACGTCCACGACTTCTACGACGCACAGGGCTACGAGAAGTGGGGGTACGTCGTCGAGTCGCCGGTCGATTCGCGGCGGTGAGCGGTCACCGCAGGCGACCGATTGCCGCCGCGTCGGGCCGCCACACCAGCAACGCGACGGCGAGCAGGAACACCGCCGTCGAGAGGTCGTACGACCACGCGGTCGCCGTCCCGATCGCGACTGCGCCCCCGGCGAGGCTGGAGACCACGGCCGCGAACACGGGGAGCGTGCAACTCACGCAGGAGAACGCGCCCGCGATGATGCCGGTGGGGCTGGCGGCCGCGTCCAGCACCGTGGCGTACACGAGGTACGCGAGCGCGAGGTAGCCCGCCGCCTGGTACGGCGTCGGCGCGATGCGGAGCGGGCCGATGCCCGCGACGACCAGCGGCCCCCAGCCCGGCGGGAGACTCCAGTGGATTGTCACTCCGGTAGCGTGGTGGGCGGTGGCGACGAGCCCGCTGACCCACGCGAGCACGAGGAAGTACGCGAGGCCGATGCCGGCCGCCAGCAGGCGCCGCCGCGTCCCGGCCGGGCCGGCGTCGGTCCGCCAGACCGCGAGCACGGCGACGTTCAGCCAGACGAACGGGTACAGGAAGTACCGCGGCGCGGTGACGCTGACGGGCATCACCACGAGGAACGCCGCCAGCGCCGCTGCTTCCGCGACGCAGAGCGCGACGAAGACGGCCGCCGTCTCCGGGCGCGGCCGCAGGCGCTGCCAGGCGACAGCGGGCGCGGTCACGAGTCAGTCACCTCTCGGGTCACGGCGCAGTCGTTTCGAGTCACACTTGACGTCATGGTCGGGGCTGCTGCGTTCACGCGTCGACCACCTCGCCGGCGAGGGTCGCGGCCTCGTCGGCGTCGCCGTCGGCCAGGTCCGGGTTGGTGTCGCCGCCGGACTGACTCGGCACCGGGGTCCCGCCGGGTTCGCCGCCGTCGTCGTCGAGGAGCTGGCGCGTGGAGTTCCCGACGACGAGCAGGCTGCTGGCCGCCATCGCGCCGGCGGCGAACAGGGGATTGAGGACGCCAGCGACGGCCAGCGGGACCGCAACCGCGTTGTAGAGGAACGCCCACCCGAGGTTCTGGGTGATGCGGCGGTTCGTCGCCTGGGTGAGGTCGAACGCCGCCGGAACCGCGTCGAGGCGGTCGGACGTGACGACGGCGTCGGCGGCGTCGGCGGCCAGCGCCGTGTGGTCGAGCGCGACCCCGATGTCCGCGGCGGCGAGCGCGGGCGCGTCGTTGACGCCGTCCCCGACCATCGCCACCGTCTCCTCGTCGGCCAGCCGCCGCACCACCTCGGTCTTGCCCTCCGGCGGAACGCCCGCGAACACGTCGTCGACGCCGGGGTGCTCGCGGAACGAGGCCGCGGCGGCGGCGTCGTCGCCGGTCAGCACGACCACGCGCCGGTCCACGGCGAGATCCGAGACGACGTCCCGCCACCCGTCACGGGGGTCGTCGCCGGCGACGAGCACGCCCTGGACGCTGCCGTTCCAGCCGACGAGAACGGGAACGTCGCCGTTCTGTCGGGCGGTTTCGGCGCGCTCCGCGTAGGCGGCCGGAGTCGTCCAGTCCCGCGTCTCGAAGAGCGCGCTGCGGCCGACGAGAACGGTGCGGTCCTCGTCTCCGTCGCCGTCCCCGTCGTCGCCGGTGACGCGCGCCCTCACGCCAGTCCCGGGTTCGCGCTGGAAGTCCGCGACGTCGACGTCGGCCGGGTCGGCGTACTCGGTGACGGCGGCCGCGACGGGGTGGTCGGCGTACTGCTCGACCGCCGCGGCGAGCGCGAGCGCGCGGTCCTCGCCCAGCGAGTCGCGGACCCGCATCTCGCCGGTGGTGAGCGTCCCGGTCTTGTCGAACGCGACGACGTCGGCGTCCGGCGCGGCCTCGAACGCGGACGCGTCGGTCACGACGACGCCCCTGTCGAGGGCTTCCCGGACGCCGCGCGCGACGGCCAGCGGCGTCGCGAGGCCGAGCGCGCACGGGCACGACACGACCAGCACCGACAGGCCGACGAGCAGCGCCGTCTCCGCGGTCGCACCCGCGAAGAAGTGCCACCCGGTCGCGAGGACGGCGAGCACGACGACGAGCGGAACGAAGACGGCGGCAATCCTGTCGGCGAGACGCTGGACGCCCGGTCGAGCGCTCTGGACGTCCCAGAGCGCGTGGACGACCCGGTCGAGCGTGCTCTCGGGGTCGCCGTCGACGCGCACTACCAGCCGGCCGTCACGGAGGACTGACCCGCCGACCGCGTCGTCGCCGACCTCGCGGCGCACGGGCCGGGACTCGCCGGTGACCAGCGACTCGTCGACGACCGCGGCGCCCTCGACGACGGGGCCGTCGACGGGCACTCGCTCGCCGGGCGTGACGACGATTTCGTCGCCCGCCTCGAGGTCGGCCACCGGAACCGTCTCCGTGCCGCCGCCGGTGCGCCGCACGGCGTCCTCGACGCGGTCCGTGGTCAGGTCCGCGAGGCGGCCGGTCGCCGCTCGCTTCACGCGGCCCTCGTAGTAGTCGCCGACGGTCACCGCGAGCACGATGACCACGGCGACGTCGAAGTAGACGTCCGTGCCGCCCGAGAGGGCGACCAGCGTGCTGTAGACGTACGCGGCACCCGCTGCGACCGCGACCAGCAAGTCCATGTTCGGGCGGCCGGCGCGCAGGCTGACGTACGCCCCCCGGAACAGGGGATAGCCGGTGTAGCCGAGAACGACGCTGGCGGCCAGCCAGACGTTCCCGAACAGGTACGCGCCCGCCGACCCCGTGAGGTCGACCAGCAAGTCGTCGGGCGAGACGCCGAGGTAGACCGGGTAGAGGAACAGGACGTACCACAACATCACGAGCATCCCGAAGAACCCGCCGACGAGGAGGCGGCCGACCGACTCGTCATCCTCGCGGTCGTCGGCGGCGTCGCGGTCGACCGCCGAGTACCCGACCCCCTCGACGACACCGGGGAGGTCCCCGCGCTCGACGACATCCGGGTCGTACGTGAGTTTCACCGTCTCGGTCGGGTAGCTCGCGGCGGCGGCCCGGACGCCGTCGTGGCCCGTCGCGCGGTCCTCCACGAACGCCTCGCAGGTCGCGCAGTGCATCCCGGACACGGACAGGAACGCGGTCTCGCCGTCGACGTCCTCGGGGTCGCCGCCGCGGTCCAAGGTGTCGGCCGCTGCGTCCGGGTCGGCGTCAGCGGGCGCGTCCAGGGTGCGAGCGACCGCCAGACACCCCTGACAGCAGTACGTCCCCTCGACGTCGTCGTCGCTCACTGGGGGGTCTGGCGTCGGCAGGCCGCAGAGCGTGCAGGTCATGGTATCACACTGGAATCGGCGGCATCGGGAGCGGGACGTGGGGGACGTCGTAGCCGAACGCCCGCAGCCCGTTCGCGAGCGGAATCGTGCCGGCGACGAGGAACGCGACGCCGAGGCCGCGGTGGAGGCGGCGCCGGACCCCCGCGTCCACCGACCCGAGGACGGTGCCGTACGCGAACAGCGACGGGAACGTCCCGAGGCCGAGCGCGGCGAGCGCGAGGCCGCCGTCGAGCGCCGACCCGGTCGCGAACGCGTACAGGAACGCCGGGTAGAGGAGCGGACACGGCAGCAGACCGTGTATCGCACCGAGGGCTGTGATTCCCGGCCCGGCCGCCCAGTCGTCGACCCGGTCGTGCAGGCGCGTCGTCACGGCGGCGAACACGCCGCCGACCACGGGAACGGACCCGCCCCAGCCGTGACTGCTGGTCCCGGTCGCGTACCGGACGCCGGCGGCGAGGATGACGACCCCGGCAGCGACGCCGACGACGCCGCGGACCGCGTCGCCCACCGCCACCAGGTCGCCGACGTCCACGAACACGCCGCCGACCGCGCCCATCACCGCGCCGATAGTGGCGTAGCTCGCGGTGCGGCCGGCGTTGAACAGCGCGTGCTGGCGGAGTTCGTACGTCGTCGGGCCGCGGTCGTCGCTGGCGACCCGCTCGCCGTACATCGTCACGAGCGGCCCGCACATCCCGAGGCAGTGTGCGCCGCCGAGCAGGCCGACGAGGAGGAACGCCGCGAGTCCGACGTCTGGCGTCACCCCGCTGTCGGCCGCGAGCGGCGCCGCCGGGAACCACGTCATTCGGCGACGCTACCCGGCAACGTGCGCGGTCTCGCGTTCCTCCGGGCCGAACATGTAGTACAGGCAGGCCGCGACCAGCAGGACGTTGAGGAGTGCGACGACCGCCCACAGCGAGTGGCCGACGGCGTAGACGGCGACCGGGACGAGTGTGAGCAGCGCCAGCCCTGCCGCAAGGTGCTGTACCTGGACGTTCATGCCTGCGCATTCGTGACGAACCGTGTAAACGTTTTGCAGGCGTTCCGAAACCCCGGGAACGGGGGCGCCTTTTTTATCGGATACGACGCAACACGTCGGTGGGACAACGTATGGGCACGAGCAACCGCACGCATATACGCGGCGGCCGGGGTCGGGTCACGCCACGGGAGGGCGCAGCCCGGCGGGTCGCCTCGACATTCTCTGGGAGGTGTACCGAATGAGGGACGCGATGGCGGACGAAACGTACTCGCGACGTGGCGTCCTCCGCGCGACGGCCGGCACGGCGGCCGCGGCCGCACTCGGCAGCGCAGCGACAGGGGCAGCGGCCGCCCAGACCGACTTCGAGGGCTGGTTCACGGACGAGGCACCGGGTGGCGCGACCGACAACTACGACGGCGAGGTCGTCGACCGGACCGGCGAGGACGAAATCACGGTGACGGTCGGCGCTGACGGGAACGGCGGCACGTTCGCGTTCGAACCCGCGGCCGTCCGGATTTCGCCGGGGACGACGGTGACCTTCGAGTGGGTGTCGGCCACCCACAACGTTCTCGTGGAGTCCCAGCCGGAGGACGCCGGCTGGGAAGGTCACGAGCCGATCGAGAACTCGGGGTTCTCGTTCTCCTCGACGTTCGAGACGCTCGGCGTCTACAAGTACTACTGTGAACCGCACCTCAGCGTCGGGATGAAAGGCGCCATCGTCGTCGCGGAGGGCGGCGGCGAACAGGAAGACGCCGTTCCCGCCGAGTACGGCGACTGGTTCACCGACGCCGCGCCGGGCGGCACCGTCGACAACTACGACGGGGAGACGGTCGACCGGACCGGCGAGGACGAGGTCACTGTGACGGTGGGTGCCGACGGGAACGGCGGCACGTTCGCGTTCGACCCGCCCGCACTCCGGGTGTCGCCGGGGACGACGGTGACCTTCGAGTGGGTGTCGGACACCCACAACGTTCTCGTGGAGTCCCAGCCGGAGGACGCCGGCTGGGAGGGTCACGAGCCGATCGAGAACACGGGATTCTCGTTCTCCGCGACGCTCGACACCCGCGGCGTCTACAAGTACTACTGTGAGCCCCACCTCAGCGTCGGGATGAAGGCGGCAATCGTCGTCGGGCCCGCACCCGCCGAAGACGGCGGTGGCGGCCCGGCGGGGACGACGACGCCGTTCAGTCCGCTGCTGGGCATGGTGTTCGCGGGCGCTGTCGCTGCCGCGATGCTCCTCCCGGTGCTCGCCGGCTACTACCGCCGCGACCAGCCGGAGACCCCGGAGTACGACGACGTCGAAGGCGAACCGGGCGCCGGAACACAGGAAGCGCCGGTCGAAGAACCGGTCGAGGAACTCGACCACGACGAGTACGACCCCATGGGGACCGCCGCACTCGTGGCGGTGTACTTCCTGATACTCGTCGCGATGTGGGTGTTCATGTACTTCGTGGAGTTCCTCGGGAACGAACTCACGGTGATCGGGTAAACCATGGAGATACATCGATTCGAGAAACTCTGGTTGGTCGCGTCGCTGCTGTTGATTGCCGGGTTCGTCGCGACCATCGTGTACGGCGCCGTCGGCGCCGGCGTCGCGATGGTCGACAACTCGGGCGGCCAGGTGGACGCCTCGGACCCGACGGCGTCGCCCGACTTCCGTGACCCCGGCGTCTACCAGACTGGCGACGGCGAGTACGACGTCTACGTCGTCGCGCGCCAGTTCTCGTTCACGCCGGGATCCGGCACCCCCATCCGGGTGCCCGAGGGCTCTGAAGTGACGTTCCACATAGCGAGCAGGGACGTCACGCACGGCTTCAACGTCGTCGGGACGAACCTCAACACGATGGTGATTCCGGGTCAGGTGGCGCAGCTCACCGTGGAGTTCGACGAGGCGCGCAGCTTCCACGTCGCGTGCAACGAGTACTGCGGGGCCGCCCACCACGACATGACCGGGACCATCGAGGTCGTCCCGGCGGAGGACTTCGACGAATCGGAGGTGGCTGAGGCGTGACGTACGTCGACGACTACCCCGGCGCCGCGAAACTCGTGCGGTGGCACTTCGGCGTCGCGTTCATCGCGTTCGCCCTCGGCGGCGTGTTCGGCCTGCTGCAGGGCCTCTACCGCACCGACTACTTCCGGGAGGCGCTCCCGATCGACGCAACCCAGTACTACACGGTCCTGACCGGACACGGTGTCCTGCTCGCGCTCGTGTTCACGACGTTCTTCATCTGCGGGATGTTCGTGTGGGCGACCACCCGCAGCCTCGACCGACCGCTGTACAGCGACCGCCTCGCGTGGGTCGGGTTCGGGTCGATGTTCGTCGGCACCGCGCTGGCGGCGACGGCCATCCTCAACGGCTTCGCGCCCGGCCTGCCGTTCGACTCCGCGGACGTCCTGTACACGTTCTACGCGCCGCTGAAGGCCCACCCCGCGTTCTACTTCGGGGCCGCGCTGCTCGTCGTCGGGTCGTGGATTCTCGGCGCCGTGTACTTCCTGACGTACCGGGAGTGGCGCGCCGACAACCCCGACGCGCGCATCCCGCTGCAGACGTTCATGGTGCTCACCACGTTCATCATGTGGTACGTCTCCTCGGTCGGGGTCGCCGTCGAGGTTGTGGTCTTCCTGATTCCGTGGTCGCTGGGCTGGATCGGGCAGGTCGACCCGCTGTTGACGCGGTCGCTGTTCTGGTACTTCGGCCACCCGGTCGTGTACTTCTGGCTGCTGCCCGGCTACCTCGCGTGGTACACGCTCCTGCCGAAGTTCGCGGGCGGCCGCCTGTTCAGCGACCCCCTGGCGCGCGTCGTGTTCGTGCTGTTCGTGTTGCTGTCGACGCCGGTCGGGTTCCACCACCAGTACATCGACCCCGGCATCGCGGAGGGCTTCAAGTTCATCGCGATGACGAACACGATGATGCTGCTGTTACCCTCGTTGCTGACGGCGTTCACCGTGGTCGCGTCGGTCGAACACGGCGCCCGACAGCGCGGCGGCGACGGCTACCTCGGGTGGCTGCGCGCGCTCCCGTGGGACGAACCCGCGTTCGCGGGCACCGCGCTGGCGGGCCTGATGTTCGCCGCCGGCGGGTTCTCCGGCATGATCAACGCCGGGATGAACATCAACTACCTCATCCACAACACCATCTGGGTGCCCGGCCACTTCCACCTCACCGTCGGCACCGCGTTCGCGCTCACCGCGATGGCGGTCAGCTACTGGCTGGTCCCGCAGCTGACGGGCAAGCCACTCCGGCACCGCCGTCTGGCGAGCATCCAGCCGTACGTCTGGTTCGTCGGCATGACGCTGATGTCGAACGCGATGCACCGCGGCGGCCTCGCTGGCCTGCCGCGGCGCACCGCCGAACCCGTCGGTGACGCCGGCGCGTCGGCGTTCGACACGGTGTTCAGCACTATCGCCGAGATCCGCCTCCAGATCGCGCTCGGCGCGACGCTGCTGGTGGTCGCGCTGTTCATGTTCCTCGTCGTGATGCTCGGGACGTGGCTGTCGCGACCCGGCGTCTCGGCGCTGTCCGTGAACGGCCACATCCCGGAGCCGCTGTCCGGCGCGTCGAACGGTCCACGCGTGCTCGACAACCTCAAGCTGTGGACCGGCATCGCCGTCGTCCTCGTACTGCTGGCGTACGGCGTTCCGCTCGGGAGCATGGTTGCAGACGGCATCCTGAACCCCGGTGCGTCGCCGTTCCCGGTGTAGGCCACCACCACCCCGCGGTCTTTCCGCACTCGCAACCGAACACCACTCACTGATGTCACGACCACCACGCTCGCACCGCTACACCCACGATGAGTGACGAGCACAGCCGCGACGACGCCGACGACGTCGAGAGTCCGGAGCGGACGGGCCAGGAGGCCGACGATAGCGCCCGTGACGAATCCGAGGAGCCCGAGGACGAGGTGCTGTTGAGTCGACGCTGGGTGATCCGCATCCTGGTCGGTCTCGGCCTCGGCATCCCCATCGCCATCGAAGCGAGGACGCTGGTGGGAATCGTGGCGTCCTGGCTGTTCGGGGACGGCGAGGAACCCGCGACGACGACCCAACAGACGACGGCCGAGCCGACGACGTCCATCGGCGAGGAACTACTCCCGGCGACGGAGCCCGCGGACACCCTCGAGGACGCGTGGGTGCAACTCCGCGACGACTCCTGGCGCTTCGAGGTTGTCGTCAGCGTCGAGAACACGGCGGACGCACCATACACGCTGGAACTCGGCGCAGTGACGACGGACGCCGGCACCCGCGTCGGCGGGACCGAGTCCTCGGGCCGCGTCGAACCCGGGGCGTCACAGACAGTCACGAGCGCGTGGTCGCTGCCGTCGGGCGAAGACCCGGAACTCCTCGCGGTCACTGGCATCACGCACACGGAATCCGGCGACGAACGGGTCGAGCGCGACGTCCGACTCGGGAACATCCCGTTCCGCGGCTGAGGGTCGGTCGCCGCAGTCGACTCATTGAACAGGAATCCAGCGCCGAGCCACCGCAGTCACGCTCAGAGCGGCTCGATCTCCAGCGCCAGCTTCGTCCCCTCGACGTCCCACTCCTCGCGGTAGCCGTCCTCGACGTCCGTGAGCTCGCGGGCGCGGGTCTCCTCCTTGATCAGGGCCTCGTGCTCGGAGACGAGGCGCGCGACGCGGTCGTCGAACACCACCACGTCGAGGCGGATCTCGGCGTCCATCTCGAGGTCGAGGTCCTTGCGCATCTCCTGGACGCGGCGGATGACCTCGCGCGCGTACCCCTCGCTCTCGACGTCCTCGTCGAGTTCCGCGTCCACGTAGACGGTGCCACCGTAGGACTCGCTTCGCTCGTCCGACGAGCCCCCGCTCGCAGCACTCGCGGGACCCCCGTCGAAGTCGACGCCCGCGACGTGCTCGGGCGGTTCTTCCTCGAACGTCACCATCTCCGGCGTGAGTTGGACGTCCCGGCCGAGGGCGTCGCTGACCTGGTCGGCGAGCGCGTCGAGGTCCGGGGTCTCGACGTGGGCGTCGTTGAGCGCCTGCATCACGTCGCCGGCGTCGTCGCCGAACGCGGGGCCGAGCACACTCATGTCGGCGCGCGCGCTGAACGCGAGTTCGTCCCAGTTCTCGCCCTCGTCGACCACGTCGACGCGGCGCGCGTTCAGGCGGTCGCGGAGCAGACCGGGGTGGTTCCGGACCGCGTTCGCGACGCGGTCGTCGTCGGCGTCGACGACGACGCGCGTGACGGGCCAGCGGAGCTTCCGACCGGCCTGCTGGCGGGCGTGACTGCCCGCCTCCTCGATGTCACGCAGCATCGCGACGTCGTCCTCCAGGGCGGGCTGGCGGTAGCGCTCCTCGACCTCGGGCCAGTCGCACATGTGGACGGTGGCGTAGCCGCCGTCGCCCGCGAGGTGCTGGTAGAGCTCCTCGGTGACCAGCGGCGCGTACGGCGCCAGCAGCGCGGTGACCTCCAGCAGCGCGCGCTGCATCGTCGCGTACGCCGCGGTCTTCGACTCGGAGTCGCCCTCCTCCCACATGCGTTCGCGGACGACCTGCACGTAGTACCGGGAGAGGTCCTCCGTGACGAACGACAGCACTTCCTCGAGGGCCTTGTCCTGCTGGAAGTCCTCCCATGCGGCGGTTGCGTCGGCTTTCACGCGCTGGAGCGTCGACAACAGCCACTGGTCGACGGTCTCCAGGCTGACGTCCTCGACGGCCACGCCGCTGCCGTCGCCGCCGAAGCCCTCGGGGACGTTCGCGTCGAAGTCGTCCATCTCCATGTACGGCCGCGGGAACCGGAAGACGTTCCAGAGGATGTTGAGGTCCCGCTGCATGTTCTGGACCTCGTCGTAGGCCACCCGCATGTCGTCGCCGCGCGGCGTCACCGCGAGCACGAACAGCCGCATCGGGTCGGCGCCGTACTCGGAGATGAGCTCCTGGGGGTCGATGCGGATGTCCTTGGACTTGGACATCGCGCGGCCGTCCGGCATCAGCGCGTGCCCGTGCATCAGGACGTTCCGGTACGGCGACTCGCCGACCGCCGCGGTCCCCATGCCGAGCTGCGACCAGAACCAGCCGCGGGTCTGGTCGTGGGCCTCGATGATGAGGTCCGACGGCCACTTCTGCTCGAAGGCCTCGGTCTCCGAGGGGTAGTTCAGGGTGCCCCAGGAGGCCACCGAGGAGTCCAGCCAGACGTCGAAGACGTCCGGCACGCGCGTGTACGTGGTGCCGTCCTGCGTGATGGTGAGGTCGTCGACGGTGTCCTTGTGGAGGTCGACTGAGTCGGGGTCGACGTCCTGGTCGACGAGGTCCGCGAGCTCCTCGCGGGTCCCCACGACGAGCACGTCCTCGACGTCGCCGCTCCAGTCCTCCGGCGTCCAGATGGGGATTGGGATGCCCCAGTAGCGCTGCCGGCTGACGTTCCAGTCCGGCGCGTTCTCCACGAAGTCGCGGAAGCGGTTGTCGCGGGCCCACTGCGGGTACCAGTTCGAGTGCTCCATGTTCTCGAGGAGCTCGTCCTTCACGTCGGTGATGGTGATGAACCACTGGTCGGTGACGATCTGGACGATGCCGGTGTCGCAGCGCCAGCAGTGCCCGTAGGAGTGCTCGACGGTCTGCTTCGCGAGGAGCGCGCCCAGTCGGGCGAGGTCCGCCATGATGTCCTCGTTGGCGTCGCGGACGAACTGCCCCTCGTACTTGCCGCCCTCTTCGGTGTAGACGCCGTCCCCGCCGACCGGGCAGAACACGGGCAGGCCGAGTTCCTGGCCGCGCTCGAAGTCCTCCTCGCCGTGGCCGGGCGCGGAGTGCACGAGCCCGGTGCGGTCGGCTTCCACCCAGTCGCCGTGGTAGACCTGGTGGACGCCGTCGGCGTCAGCGGGGTTCGCGGGCACCTCCTCGGTGAGCGGCGGCGTGTACGACCAGCCGAGCATGTGGCTGCCGGGGAACGAGTCCTCGACCTCGTAGTCGTCGTAGCGGCCCGCCGACAGCACGCCCTCGACGCAGTCCTCGGCGACGTAGAGGACGTCCTCCGTCTCCACGACCTCCTCGCCGCCGGGCGTGGTCGTCGTCTGCACGGCGCGCACCTGCTGGTAGGTCTGCTCCTCGTCGATGGCGACGAACTCGTTGGCGGGAATCGTCCACGGCGTCGTGGTCCACACGACCAGCGACCCCTCGCGGTCGTCGAGGTCGAAGGTCACGTAGATCGAGGGGTCCTCGACGTCCTCGTACTCGACCTCGTTGTTCGCAATCGCGGTTTCACACCGCGGACACTGGCTGATGGAGCGCTTGCCCTGTTCGACGAGGTCGCGCTCGTGGACGCGGTTGAACGCCCACCACGCCGACTCCATGTACGTCGGGTCGACCGTCTTGTAGGGGTCGTCCCAGTCCATCCAGACGCCGAAGGACTTGAAGTCCTCCTGGAGGGAGTCGAGGCTGTTCTCGGCGAACTCGCGACACGCGTCGATGAAGTTGTTGACGCCGAACTCCTCGATGTCCTTCTTGTTCGCGAAGTCCATCTCCTCCTCGACTTTCGTCTCGATGGGGAGGCCGTGCATGTCGTAGCCCGGCCGGTCGGTCACGTCGTACCCCTGCATCCGCTTGTACCGGATGTAGGCGTCCTTGAGGCTCTTGTTCCACGCGTGGCCCATGTGCGCCGAGCCGGACGTGTACGGCGGGCCGTCCACGAAGAAGTAGTCCTCGCCGTCGGCCCGATGCTCCTTGGCCTGCTCGTACGCGTCGACGTCGTCCCAGTAGTCGAACACCCGGTCTTCCACGTCCTCGGGGTCGTACTGGTCGGGCACGTCGCCGAATCGGTCCATACGGCAGTCGACTCGCTCGCACCTAAAAGGGTAATCGGTTGTACAGCCCACACCGTCGCCCGCCAGCAAAACGGGCGGCGGCCCTCCGCGGTCGTTCGACCTTACGCGGCCAGCCGGGATTTCACTTTGTCCGTGAACAGCAGCGTCCCGGCCGCGATGGCGACGACGCCGACGCCCGCCATCCAGAGCCCGAAGACGAACTCGCCGCCGGACAGCGACGAGACGCTCCGCAGTTCTGCGAGCAGCCCCGTCCCCATGAGCCCGGCACCGAGCACAGCGTACCCCAGTGTCACGACGAGGTCGAACAGCTCCGCGAAGTTGTTGAGCATACCCACCGGTATCGGGTCGCCGTTCATAGCCTTTCTGTCTCGAACGGAAAATTTACGAGCGACCCGACAGGTGACCGAGATATGGGCCGCTACGGGAACATCGACTACGCAACGGTCGCGAAACGCGGGACGCTGGCGAGCGTCGCGCTGTTCCTCGTGGGCGCGTTCGGGCTGGCGTTCGCCGCCGAGTCGCTGCCCGCGTGGGAGCGCACGCTGCTGTTCGACGCGGAAGTGCTCGGCGTCCTCGGAATTCTGCTGTGTCCGCTGGTGTTCGGCGTCGTGATGCCGCTGACCGAGTGACGCGTGCCCGACGACGCGACTGTCGCGGCGTGGGTGTTCGTCGTGGTCGGTGCGCTCGTCGCCGCCCTCGGCGCCCTCATCCGACTACGCCGACGCGCAGACCTGCTCGCGAACTACCACGGCGCGACCACGCCCGAGTACGCCGCAATCCACGGCGGGAACGCCGTCGCCGCGACTGGCCTGTTCGTGGTCGCGTACGGCGCCGCGATGCTCGTCTGGGAGCTCCCGGCGTGGACCGTGTTCGTCGTGTCGCTGGTCGTGATGGCGGGCGCGCTCTGGAGTGCTGCACGCGCACAAGGCTATTGACAGCGGCTGGCGGACTGGTGAGTGTGCCCGAACTCCCGGACACTGCGACCCGCCACGTCCTCGAAGGTGACTGCACTCGCTGCCCCGCGCTCGCCGAATCCCGGAACCGTATCTCGTGGGGACAGGGGCCGCTGGACGCCGACCTGGTGGTGGTCGGCGAAGCCCCGGGTGCGGGCGACCCGGACGCCGCGGTGTGGCGGGGCGGCAACCACACCGGCATGGCCTACACCACCCGACACTCCGGCAGGCGCGTTCGCGCCCTCGCGGCCGACCTCGGGCACCCGGACGCGTACTTCACGAACGCCGTGAAGTGCCACCCGCCAGAGAACCGCGACCCCACCCGGACGGAACGCGAGACGTGTGCCGCTCATCTCGCCGACGAACTCGCGATGGTCGCCCCGGACGCCGTTCTCGCGACGGGGAAACACGCCACCGCCAGCCTCCTCGAACTCGCCGACCGCTCGCTCGACGGATTCGTCTCGACTGTGGGCGACTGCGTACGCGACGGCGAACCCCTGGAGTGGTCGGGCGTCCCCTCCGGTGACACCACCGTTTCCCCAGTGCTCGTGCCGGCGCTCCACCCGTCCTACGAGGCCGTCTGGCTGTCCCGCCTCGACCTGACCCGCGAGGCGTACGTCGCCGGCCTGCGGGACGCACTCCGCACGGGTCGGCGTCAGGATTAACACGCACTGCCGCGTGCCGTCACGCATGACCGACGCCTTCGCGGCGCTCGCCGCTGACGACGTCCGCGGCGAGACGTCGTTCACGCTCGACGCCGACCACGCCACCGTCGCGTTCGGCGCGCACCACGACCCGCCCGGCGACCCCGCCGCGCTCGACGCAACCCCCGAGGAAGCCACGCAGGTGCTGGGCACCCCACACCTCCTGGAGCGATTCGAAGTCCTCGCCCGCGAGTCGCTGCGCGGCTACCTCGAAGACGGCCAGGGCGTCATCACGCGCGGCGCGTCCGTCTCGCACCTGGCCCCCGTCGCCGTCGGCGGCGACGTCGCCGTCACCGCGACGCTGGTCGCCGTCGACCGCCCGGACCTCTCGTTTGCCTGCCGGGCGGAACGCGCGGACGGCGCCGCCGTCGCGACCGGGGACCTCACGCTCCGGGTCGTGGACCGCGACCGCTTCCGCGCGTCCGTCGCCGACCGCGCCTGACCCGGCCGGCGATCGAGCGTAGTATTTTAATCCCGGCGTCCGTCCGTTTCCACATGGCCGACGACTGCATCTTCTGCCAGATTGTCGACGGAGAGATTCCCGCTCGCGTCGTCTACGAGGACGCCGACGTGCTCGCGTTCCTGGACGCGAACCCGCTGGCGCCCGGGCACACGCTCGTCATCCCGAAAGCCCACCACGAGACGCTCGGCGACCTGCCGCCGGAGAGCGGGGAGACGACGTTCGCGGCGCTGCACTACCTCACGCCCATCGTCGAGGACGTCGTGGACGCCGACGCCAGCACCGTCGCGTTCAACAACGGCGAGGCCGCCGGCCAGGAGGTCCCGCACGTCCACGGCCACGTCATCCCGCGCTTCGAGGGCGACGGCGGCACCCCCATCCACGCCGTAGCGGGCGGTCGCCCGGACCTCGCGGACGACGAACTCGACGACCTCGCCGCCGACATCGCGGACGCCGCCGGCGAGACGTAGCGACTCGCGCTGCCTTCCACTCGCCCGCGGAGCCGCTGTCGGGGTCCACGGCCATCCACCCGGGATAGAATCGCGACGAAACACGCGAATTTTAGTAGGATGATCAGTCGAAACTACTGGCATGGAGCCACGAACTTCGGCGCTCGTCGGGGTCGCCGGCGGGGCCGGGACGACCCGACTCGCCGTCGAGACGGCAGCGGTCCTGGCGCGCGAGGGCGCGAGCGTCGGCGTCTTCGACGCTGCGCTCGCGACGCAGGGACTCGCACAGTACGTCGACGGTCGCATCGACGCGGACGCGACTGACCTGCTCACCGCGGACGACGCCGACGTCCCGGACGCGCGCTACGACCTCGCGCCGGACGCTCCCGGCGCGGTCGCGGCGTATCCGTCCTTCGCGCCGTTCGCGCGTATCGCCGAAGCGAAGACCCCGGCGGCGGCGCAACGACTCGACCAGCGGCTTTCCGACCTCGCGGCCAGCCACGACTACGTCCTCGTGGACACTCCACCGGTCGCGGCGAATCAGGCCGTGGCTGCCGTGACGGCCGCCGACCGCGTCGCCGCCGTCCTGCCGCCCGGGGACCGCGGCGTCGACAGCCTCCAGCGCGCCCGCGCCCGCCTCGCTGACGTCGGCACCGAGTTCGACCTCGTGATCGCGAACCGTAGCGCCGACGCGCCGCCGGACGCCGACGCCGCCGTCCCGGCCCGCGACGAACGCGGCGTTCCCGACGCTCCCGTCGCGCTCAGGGGCGAGGGCGCGTTCACCGCCCGAATCGCGACGCTCGCCGAATCGCTGTTCGACGTGCACGTCGACGTCGACGCGGACGGCGACTCCGTCCTCGAGACGGCCCGCCAGAGGTTCGCCTGACGGCCCGCTCGCCGCTCCCACGTCAGAGAATCAGCGTCTCGCTCGCCGTCTCGCTCGCCGGTAGGTCTCCCGTCACACGCCGTCGGGGTCGGGGAGCGTCGCGGCGAGGGCGTCCCGCTTGGCCACCATCGCGTCCCGAGACGTGGACAGCGCGCCGTCGACGGCTTCGGCTGCGCCCTCGATGGCGTCGTGCGTGGCGACGAACGCCGCGAGCGCGAACTCGCGCTCGCTGGCGCCGGTGAGGTCGAGTGCGTCCGCGCGCGTCACCTCCGCGTCCAGCCAGTCCCTGAGGATTTCGCGCTCCAGCGGCGAGAACGGCGACAGCCCCTCGAACCCGAGTCGGTGCAGCGTCTTCGCGGCGGTCGTCGGCGCGACCCCCGCTTCCTCGGCGACGGCACCGACGCTCGCGCCGCCCGCGTACGCCTCCGCCATCGTTGCAGCGGTATCCGGTTCAACCGGGAGGTCGGCGTCGAGGGCAGCGAGCTGGTCCGCCAGCGACTCGCCCGTCCGGTCGACGCTGGCGACCCCGCGGTCCCGCTGGCGCGTCGTGACTGACACACCCTCGGCGATGTCGGTCAACCCCATGCGTTCCGGTTGTCCGCTCACCCACTTAAAATTTCGACACCCAAGACAAGAATTGAACAGTCGGTGGGGGTGGAACGTACCGGTTACCGGTACGTTGTTGTGGCGTGAAGCGGCTGAATTCGGGGGATTCGACCCGCGTTTAAATACCACTCCCGGACCTACGTTCAGGTGTGATGAGTCAGTCAGTGACCTGCCCCGAGTGTCGGGGCGCCGTCCGGCAGCGCGCGACCGAACGCATCTGTACCGACTGCGGCCTCGTCGTCTCCGAAGACCGCATCGACCGCGGGCCGGAGTGGCGAAGTTTCGGCGACGACGACACGAACCCCGAGCGCACCGGCGCACCCCTCACCCGCGCCCGCCACGACCGCGGGCTCTCAACGGAAATCGGGCGCTCCACGCGCGTGAAGGGCCGCAAGCGCCGGCGGCTCGCCCGGATGCGCCGCCAACACAAGCGCGCCTCCATCCCCTCCAAGGCCGACCGCAACCAGGTCTACGGGTTCACGGAGATCCGGCGCCTCGTCGGAAAACTCGACCTCCCGCGCAGCGTCCGCGACCAGGCGTGTGCGCTGTTCGACTCCGCGCAGAACGAGGACTTGCTTCGCGGGCGCTCCATCGAGGGGTTCGCCGCAGCGGCCGTCTACGCCGTCTGCCGCACGAACGACCTCTCGCGCACGCTCGCGGAAGTCGAAGCCGACGCCCGCGCCGACGAGGGCGAACTCTCCGCGGCCTACGACGCGATGAACCGCGACCTCGGCCTGCCGACGGGCCCCATCGACCCCCGGGACTACCTCCCCCGGTACGCCACCGAACTCGACCTGCCGCAGGCCGTCGAGCGGACTGCCGGCGAGTACGTCGCGGAAGCCAGAGACCGAAACCTGCTGTCGGGCCGCAACCCCAGCGGCGTCGCAGCTGCCTGCCTGTACACGGCCGCCCAGGACCACGACGAACCGCTGACGCAGGCCGACGCCGCGGACGTCGCCGACGTGACGCCGGTCACCCTGCGCTCGACGTACTACGACCTCGACGACTAACACACCTCACCAGCCACACTGCCGGTCGTCGCCTCGACTCGTTCTCTGCTCGGTCCTACTGCATGCAGCGCCGCACGTGGTCGGCGAGCGTCGCGAACCGGTCCGCCGCCGTCGTAGCTGGCGCGAGCGCTGCGGCCGGCCGCCCCGTTTCGACGGCGGCGGCCGCGCAGGCGGCGTCCGGAACTGCGACGACTGGTGCGCCGAGCGCGGCCGCGACGTCGTCGCTCGCGTCGCTCGCGCAGTTGTAGGCGACGGCCGCCAGGCCCGCGTCGAGTTCCACGGCCAGCGAGCGAGCGCGCAGCGCGTCCGCCAGCGCGGCGCGGTCCGGCGTCGTCACGAGCACGCACGCGTCGGCGACGAGCAACGGCAGGCCGACGTCCGCGCGCAAGCCCGCCGGGCAGTCGACGACCACGTCGCCGTACTCGCTGGCCACCGCGTCGAGGGCGTTCACGACGCGACGCGGGTCCGCTTCCCGCGCGCCGGCGAGCGTTCGCCCGCACGGCAGCACGCTGACGGCGTCCTGTTCGCGGACGGCCTCGACGGCCGTCGCGCGGCCCGCGAGCACGTCGTGGAGGTCCGGTCCGCGGCCCGCCGGAACGTCCGCCATCCCGAGGTCCGCGTCCACGAGCACGGCCCCGAGTTCGGCCGCGAGGTTGAGTGCCGCCGTCGTCTTTCCGACGCCCCCCTTCCCGCCGCAGACGGCGAGAATCACTCCTCGACGACCTCCCGGAGGCGGGCCGCGCGCGCCTCCAGCGCCGTCACGCGCTCCCGGTCGGTGTCCGTTGCGTCACCGGTCTCGGCCCGCGTGCTGACCCGGTCCAGCCAGTCGCGGACGGCGTCGGGGAGGACGGTCGTGGGCGGTGCGATTGCGTCACGCGGCGGTCGCGGATCCCCGAGCTGGGCGAGGGTTTCACCCGGGGAGGGGCCGCTGCCGCCGGTACAGGCTTCTCCGGCTGCCGGCTCACTACGAGCCTCCTCTCCAGGTGACAGTTCGGCGTCGGCGGCGCGCTCTGTCCACGCGAACGCCGCGGCCGGGGTCGCTGGCTCGGCGGGCGTCGCGTACCCGAGCGCCCTCGTTTCGCCGGCTGCGACGACACCCTCCCAGCCGCCGTCGTCCCAGCCGGCGACCGGGAGCCCGTCCTCGCGGGGCGGCCACACGCTCCCGCCGCACTGGTCGGCGACGCGGACGCGGGCCGCGTGAACCTCGTCGTTCACCACCCGAGCGGCGACGAGCGTGACGCCGCGCCGGCGGTGAATCTCGGTCTCGAGTCGCATGTCGTGGAGTGCCCGCGCTCTCCGGCTTAAAGTTCGGCCAGCAGGACGGGCGCGTCGAGGGCCGCCCGTGCGCGACCCGCGTCATCGAACCCGGCCGTGACGACCAGCGGCGCCCCGAATCGGGCGATTCGCGCGATAGCACACGCGGCCGCCCAGTCCGGGCCCGCGTATTCGGTCGGGTGCGCTGGTTCGCCTGGCACGGGAAGCGCCGCCACCGCTCGCCGGAACGATTCCGCGAACGCGTCCGCGAGCGTCCTGCGCGCCGCCCGCTCGAGATTCCCCAGTCGATCCTCGAGTTCGAGGCGGCGCTCTCGGGCGTCCCGGGCAGCGCGCGCACGCTCTCGGGCGGCAGCCAGGCCCTCACGAGCGGCGTGGTGTTCGGTCTCGCGTTGCGCGAGTTCCTGCGTCGCCGTTTCGAGCGCGGCCCGCGCGTCAGTCCCGGCCCCGCCGTCCTCACGGCGGGCCTCGACGCGACCGCTCGCTCGCGCGACCCGTTCGCGGAGGCGTTCGACGTCTTCGGCCGTCTTCGCGACGCGCTCGCGGGCCGCCGCGAGGTCGACTGCCGGCGCGTCGATGCCAGCCAACTCCTCGCCGAGACGGCGGAGCTCGGCGTCGTATTCGGTCGTCGCACCCCGCGAGCGGGCCGCCGCCGCGACTGCCGGGATGGTCGAAAGGGCGACGCCTCGATGCAGCAAGCCCACGCGGTCGTGCAGCCCCGGTCCCGCGGCGACTCTCCCGCTCTCACCCGTTCGCGGGGGTGCAGCAACCACGCGGTCGTCCGGGTTCCGGACCGCGCGGAGGACGGCGTCCGCGGTGACGTCGACGTCGCGGAGGTCGATTGCGCGGCCGCGGCGGTCGACGCCACCGAAGCGGACCCTCATAGCTCCGCGTCGTTCATCGCGTCCGGGTCCGGGTGCGTCGTCCCCGTGGCGAACTTCGCGTACGGCGTGCTCCGTGCGTCCCGTGTTTCGTAGGCCGACGCGGCCGTCCGCACGCGCTCGGGGACGTCGCTGAACTCGTTCAGCGGTTCGGTGCGCTCGAGTTGCACGTCGCCGCCGTGCTTCTCCCGGAGGCGCAGCGCGTGGAACGCCCCGAGCTCGGTCTCCGCGAGCAGCGCCGCGCGCCCGAACCGCCGGACGACGCAGTCCTCGTGGGTGGTGCAGACGTTGCGGAGCGTCTGTCGGGCGGCCTGCGAGTACGTCACGACCAGCAGCACTACCCGAACCTTCGAACGAGACTTAAAATTACTTTCGAACCGCCGGAATCAACTCAGGCGTTCGACGCCGAACTCGGGGTCGCCGTCGACCCTCGCGGCAACCCGCTCCCGGGCGGCGTCCTCTGACTTCGCGACCACGACGACGCCCTCCACGCGCGGGTCGCCGGTCGCCCGGTACGCGGCGCCGTCGTCCTCGAACTCCGTCGCGTACGTCCGCAGCACGCCGAGCACGCGGTCCTCGACGTCCCCGAGGCTGGCGTCGCCGTCCTCGAAGTCCGCGAGCGCGTCCTCGACGTTCCGGAGCGCGGAGATTCGGTCCATCAGATGCTGCGGAGGTGGTCCTTGTTCGGCTGGTAGAGTTCGCCCTTCTCCTTGAGTTTGTCAATCTCGTGGCGGGCCTTGTCGGCGTCCATCCCGACCTCCTCCGCGCGGTCCAGGACTTCATCGACGGGCGCGCCCTCGTCGAACTCGTCCTCGATCTCCTTGATGATCGCCTTCACGTTCTTCACGCGGTCGCGCTGGGTCTTCGACCGGCCGGTCTCCACGACGTCCGCGTCGTACTCCCCGGTCTCGGGGTCGACGCCGATGTCCTGCAGGCACGACCGCACGATGGAGATGACGCGCTCGGCGTCCGCGACTTCCACCGTGTCCGAGAGCCGCACCCGCGCCGACGCCTCCGCGAGCCGAACGAGGGCTTCGAGTTGGCGGGCAGTCACCGGCACCGGCGCGTCCTCGCCCTGCCCCTCCGCGCGCAGGTCCACGTAGAACTCCTCGATGGCCTGCTTGGCCTCGTCGGTCATCGTCGGGTAGCAGTTCCGCCGCGAGTACGCGATGTACTTCCGGAGCAGGGACGCCTCGATGGCGGGCGCGACCGTGTCGGTCTCGGCGGCCACCTCGTCGGCGGTGTGGTTCGAGTTCGCCAACTGCTCCCGCTGGGTGTTCAACTCGCCCGCGTAGTTCGTCTGCAGGATGTGCTCGGCGAGTTTCGCGTCCTCCTCGGGGTCGGGCTTGTCGGTCACCGTGAAGATGAGGTCGAACCGCGAGATGAGCGCGGGTTCGAGGTCGATCTGTTCGCCGATGGGTTCGTACTGGTCGAAGCGCCCGTACTTCGGGTTCGCCGCGCCAAGCAGCGAGCACCTGGCTTTGAGGGTCGCGTTGATGCCCGCCTTCGAGATCGAGATCTTCTGCTGTTCGAGCGCCTCGTGCATCGCGGAGCGGTCGTCCGCGGCCATCTTGTCCAGTTCGTCCACCGCCGCGACGCCCTGGTCGGCGAGCACCAGCGCACCGGCTTCGAGCGTCCACTGCTGGCCGTCGCCGAAGTCGTCGCGCACCGCTGCCGCAGTAAGACCCGCACTCGACGACCCCTTCCCGGACGTGTAGACGGACCGCGGCGCGATATTTTGAACATATGATATGAGGGCCGAGTTGTGAGAAACGACACCGTTCGAGAGATACGTGTGTGTACCCTCGACTTCGAGGTCATAGACCCACTCTTCGGCCGGCTCGACGGGATCGATTGACTCGATTCGCTCCCAGGAAACGTCGTTCTCGACGAGACTACGGAGCTGTTCGACGTCTCTTTCGACCGAGAGTGCGTCGTCGATCTGTGTACTGAGATTGCGTTTCGCCGACGTCACCTTTCCGCCGTCCGGTACAACATTGTTCCGCTCGGAGTAACTCACGGCAGTCTGTTCGACGCCAATTTCGCGTGCGAGTGTCGCCTGCGAGACGTTCAGTTCCTCCCGGACTGCGGTGATGTCTCTCCAGTTTCCTTCCTCCACGTTCCGCTTCGTTTCACGTAGCCACGCGAGTCGTTCCTCGAACGCCTCGACGACCTGCCGAAGATTCTCTCGACTCGGGTTCCGGTCGCCGCGTTCGTAGTGCTGGTACGTGGTTCTCGGAACGCCGCAGTCGAACTGCGAGAGTTCGAGCGTCTCCCGGATTCGACGGAGTTCTTCGCCGATACCGGGAACGACGTCGACATTCGTGTTGGCGGAGTGGTCGTCGAACTTCCCGGCAGCCGTCGACTTCCGTTTGGTGACGAACCCGACCTGTTCGACGTACCGCTGGAAGCTATCGCCCCCGATACGGAGACGGTAACTCCCGTTCTGTCGTGATTGGAGGCTCGAGGTGACGCCGAATACGAGCAGGAGAGCGCGAACGCCCTCGAGCAGTTCACGACTCATCGAGGGCACCGTGATTTCGCGTTGTGTCGTCGAAACGTGCCCCTCGGCGTCGACGTACGCCCGCAGGAACGCTCGTTTTATCTCCGGTGTCGCCTGTCGTATGGCATCAGGCACACGCTGGTCCGCTGACCGCTGTAGAATCGCTGGCTCGAGCCCTTTGAGGAAACTCGCGAACTCGCCGGAAGTGCAACGAACCGTCTTCGCGGTTTTCCCTTCACGAGGGCCGCTGACCGCGTAGGTAAGCCCCAGCGCACTCAGCGCTTCAGTGACGTCATCGAGTATCTCTTCGGCTTCATTTATCACTCTGGCGTCGCCGGTGTGGTCGTCACCGAGGACGACGTATCCTTCGCCGACGATGTATCCGACGAGGCGTGCGAGCGACGGTGTCCACGTCTCTGGAAGGTCGAGACGGACTGCGTTCTCCGACCTGGACCGACGATACTCGACGTCGAGAGTATCGTCTCCCTCCGTCGGTAGCGAGCGTGGCGTCGCGACGAACTCCCCCTGATCGAGTTCCTCTGCGGTCCGTCCCGTGATTCTCCCGTCCTGGTTCACGAACAGTGGGTGGGACGGCGTCACCTCTATCTCGCGACCCCTCGACGTCCGAATCCGGTACATCCGGTCCGGCGATTCGCGCTTCCACACCCTGGTTGCTTGCCGTTCATCGACCATACCATCAGCCTCTAGCGAAAGAACGGAAAGATCGGCATCGTCGTACACGCCATCATCGACGGGTTCGGGGTCGTCTAGGTTGTCCTCGACAATTTCACGGATCGGACGCTCCGTTCCATCAGCGAGAGTGACGCGCGTATCCCCGTCCAGGCACTTACCCGTACCCGGATCCCCGATGAGTAGCATGTGGAGGTCGCCGCGGATGCGTGACTCGTCGGGGAGGTGTTTCGTGACCCCGGAGAACAACTGCAGGATCATCGCGAGTTTGGCCTCGCGGTGGCCGTAGATAGACGGCGCCATCGAGTCGACCATCTGCTCGTAGAGGTTCTCGCGCTCCGAGATCTCGACGATCTGCTGTTTGTCCTCCTCCGTGATGTTCATCTCCTCGAACTCCTCGTCCTCGATGACGACCGACAGTCCCTCCATGTAGAGGTCGAAGACCGGGGACTCGTCGCTACCCTCGCTCTGGTCGAGGCGGAGCACGCCGGAGACGGTGACGTGGTCGCCGGGCGTGACCTCGCCCGTGATGTCGTCGGTGATGTGGACGTCGATGCTCTGCGGAGTCTCGCCGCCCGCCAGTCCCTCCGGGGACTCCTGGATGCGGAGCTTCTGGGAGTCGACGAACTCCGAGCGCTCGGGGTCGAGCTTGAACGGTCCCTGGCGCTCGCAGCTCTCGCACTGGTAGGGCTCCTGGAAGCCGGCGTCGCCCTGCGGGACTTCGGTCTCCGCGCCGCAGCGCTGGCAGACGAAGACGGCGCGCTGGATCTTCGGGCGGACGTCCGTCGCCTTCCGCACCATCCCCTGCACGCTGACCAGGGAGTTGAGGTGTTCGGCGCGGATCGCTCTGATCTCGGTGGATTCCTCCAGGCCGTAGACGCGCACGTGCGCCTGTCCGAGGCTGACGTCCACGGGGAGGTCGTAGAGCCGGAGGGCTTCCTCGGCGGCTTCCTTCAGGTCGTCGGGGTGGTTGATGAAGTCGTCGGCGAGGTCGGGGTCCATCTGGTAGAGGTCCCGCCAGTCCAGGTGCAGCGACTTCGACTCGCGGGGGTACTTCCGAGCGAGCTCCGCGACGTCGTCGCTGTAGTACCGGCGGTAGAACTCCTCGAACCTGTCGACGAGTTCCTGGTTTGCGGCCTGCGCCATTCTGTCCACGGAGAGTAGCGCGGCCTCGCCTATGAAGGTTCGCAAAGGTGGGGGACCTCGTCGCTTGCGGTCCCGGAACAGCTAAACTATCCGGCTTTGAAACCGGGATAACGTCGCCACTCCGATGACTGAACTGCTCTTCGCCGGCTACGTCGCGATCTTCGGCGTGTCGGCGCTCGCGTGCTTTGCGGGGTTGATACGAGTCGGCCACGTCGACGACCCTGACACCCGGCGCGGACTCACGTGGCTGCTGGTGACCAGCGGCGGGTGGGCGGCCGCACAGGTCGGGTTCCTCGTGCTCCCGACCGCGAGGCTGCAGGTCGCCGTCTACGTCGTCGGCCTTGTCTTCGGCATCGCCACCGTCGGCGCCTGGCTGTACTTCTGTTCGGCGTACACGGGCCGCAGCCTACACCGGAACCCGGTCCTGCGGCGCACCGCTGTCGGCGTGTTCGGCGCTATCGTCGCGCTGAAAGTGACGAACCCGCTGCATGGACTGTACTACACGACGCAGCCCGCGACGAGCCCGTTCCCGCACCTGTCGGTCGAACACCAGCTCCTGCACTGGCTGGTGATGGGGCTGGCGTACCTGTTGGCGGGCATCGGCTACTTCGTGCTGTTCGAGTTCCTCGACCAGGCCGGCGCCGACACGAAGCCGCTGCTCGTGCTCGTCGGCGTCACGGGGCTGCCCATCCTGGCGGACGTCGTCGGCGGATCGACGACGCTCCTGCTGGAGCTCACGTACGAGTCGGTCGGGGTCGCGGCGTTCGCGGTCGGCGTGCTGTTCGTCTACCTCGAGTTGTTCCAGCGCGTCCAGCTGGCCAGCGACACCAGCGACGCCGTCGTCTTCCTCACTGACGACGACCAGGTCCGGGACGCCAACACGGAGGCCGTGGCGCTGTTTCCGACGCTGGCTGGCGCGACCGGCCGGCCGCTCACCGACGTGGCGCCCGCAGTCGCGGACGCGCTCGACACCGGCGACGTCATCGAACGCGAACTGGACGACGACCGTCGCTTCCTCCGGGTCGACACGACGCCGTTCACGTACGGCGGGACGCGCGTCGGCCGAATGGTCGTGGTGTCGGACGTCACCACCGAGGAGCGCCACCGCCGGGAGATAGAGCGCCAGAACGAGCGCCTCGGCCGCTTCGCCAGCGTGGTGAGCCACGACCTCCGGAACCCACTGAACGTCGCGTCAGGCCGCCTCGAGCTGGAACGCGAGCACCGCGACAGCGAGCACCTCGCGGCCGTCGCGCGCGCCCTCGACCGCATGGATACCCTCATTACGGGCGTGCTGTTGCTCGCGCGGGAGGGCGCGGACATCGGCGATCAGACTCGCCTCTCGTTGCGCGCGGTCGCCGAGCACGCGTGGGACTCCGTCGCCGCCGATGGCTCGACACTCGTGGTCGACGACGAGGTGTCGTTCGTCGGCGACGAGGACCGCGTCGTCCAGTTGTTAGAGAACCTCTTCCGGAACGCCGTCGAACACGGTTCGACGAGCCCTGGCTCGCAGGCTGGTCAGGACGCCGCGGAGCACGGTACCGCGGACGTCACCGTTCGCGTCGGCGCGCTCCCGGACGCCAGCGGGTTCTACGTCGAGGACGACGGCGCTGGAATCCCCGCCGAGGATCGCGATGACGTCTTCGACGTCGGGTGGTCGTCGTCGAACGGCACCGGCATCGGGCTCGCGATCATTCACACCATCGCGGAGGCCCACGGCTGGACGATCGACGTCACAGACGCCGTCTTCGGCGAGGACGACCAGCCCGGCGCGCGCTTCGAGATTCGCGACGTCGAACTCGCGGAGACCGCGACGCCGGCCGCAGACAGAGAGTGACCCAGTAACCGCTCCCGCGGCGTCGTTCGGGAAGATTCATTCGCCTCCGCGACCTTGCTCCGGTGTGCCCGAGACGCTGGACACCCAGGTGCTTGCCGTCGTGGACCCCGAGGAAGTCGCCGACCACGACCTCACGCCGGAACTCCGGGACCTGGCCGACGCCCGCTACGTGCTCGTCTGCCGGAAGGGCGGCGCGCCGTCCTGGCCCGAACGCATCAAGTCCTTCCTCCTGCGGCGCCCGATCGAGGCGATTACGCTGGTCGCGGATTCGGCGCCCGAGGAGGGCGCCGAAGTCACCGCGCACGCCGAAGCGACCGACGTGCCGGGCGTCTACGACGTCACGCGATTCGAATAGCCCTCCGCGTGCTCGACCGACGCCCGGACCGGGGACGCCTCGTAACTCCACGTCGAACCCGATCGTCGTCCGGCCGTCCGCTGCGCGCGTAACTCGCCGTCAGCGACCCGGCACGCTCGGACAGTGACAGCCGCTGCCGTCAGTTCCTCGCTGAGGCGCCCGGCCGCGGCCACTGCTCGTCGAACTCGTACTCCTCTGCCCAGTTGATACTGGGTTGTCGCTGTTCCGGATCCTCGACTCGCAGACTCATCGTTCGACCGAACGACGCCCGTTCCAGGAGATACTGCTCGTCCAACTCCTCGCAGTGGACGACGACGTAATCCACAGCAGCCGCGTCTGGCAATGTCGTCTCGCCCGTTGCGAATCGAATTCGACCGTCCGTTACCGCCCCATCGCGAACAATCGCTCGATGCAGCTCGCCAGCCGGACTCCGCAACAGCACGTCGTACGCCGCATCACTGTCCGCAGCCGTGAAGACATCCACACCCCGCTCCCGGAGCGACTCGACGACCCGCTCCCGGGTCGACTCGGGCGGGTCGTCGCTGGTCTCCGGCGGCCAGCGCTCGTCGAACGCGTAGTCCTCTGCCCAGTTGATACTGGGTTGTTCGACGTTCGGTTCGGCGACACGGAGGCGCATGTTCGAGGCGACATCGTCCTCGTCCACGAGATACATCGTCTCCAGGTCGTGACAGTAGACGAGGAAGTAATCGACGTCGCCATCGTACTGGTCGTGGACGTTCCCACGCGAGTTCGTGTGCACCGAGTACCCTCTGAACTCGACGGTTTCGCCGTCGAACAGCCCCGTCTTCACCTGTAACCGGTAGAACGAGTCGGACGCCTTGGCGACGAGATCGTATCGCTCGCTGTCCCCGAAGGGAACCGAGACGGGAACGCCTCGCCGCTTCAACTCTGCGAGGGCTACGGCCTCCGTCACCTCTCCCTTCCGATGCGTCTCCATACACGAACCCCGGCACGACGCCATATAGGCTTTATTGACTATTTCTCCAGTAGGGTGCAATCGGTTGTCGGTCGTGCCGGAGCTAGCGCTCGCTTGTCGGTTCGAGAATTCGGCTGCGAGAGAGTGGGACCGCCCGGATATTCTTCGGGATTGTTAGCGTGCGCTTCGAGACCTCTACTTTCGGGTTCGCTATTTTCAGTTATCATCGGTGAATGAATCGAGAGAATCGACGTGCTGACGGCGGTGCGCTTCCATCTGGTTGCGGTACCGGCGCCACCGCTCATCTTCGTCCGGTTTGTCGTAGAACTGCTCAATCTGGTCCGTGTTGCAGCGCTCGGAAACCACGTTCTGGGGAACGCCCCGGTTGAGTTGCCAGGTGATCGACCCCGTCCGGATGTGGTGAGGGGACCGACTCGATGGACATTTGCTCGCGTGGTCGCGGTTCGTCCACTGGCAGTCGGGGATGTCCTTTCCGTGTGGGCAGACGCCGCGACTGCAAGGGAGTGTTGCCCGGTAGCAAACCGTCCGTAGCGTATTCGCCGTCGGACGCCCCTGTGCGGACGCGAGGAGCGGCTGGCGCCCATGTTCGTCCCGAACCTCGTAGCGGTGTGTCTGGATGTACTCCGAGACCACCTTCATCGTGGCCTGAGGGACTGCGACAGGGCGCTCGCCGCGATACTTGTTCTTCAGTGGCGTGTCGGTCTCCGGCCTGTGGCGGAATTCAACGTAGTTGTCCTCACGGTACACGTCTCGGAGGTCGAGCGTACGCAGCCCGCCGATGCGGGCGCCTGTGAACCAAGCAAGCTCTAGAAACGCGTGCTGACGCGATGCGTACGCCTTGTCGTTTTCGCGATGGTAGTCGATGAGCGCTAGCGCCTGGTCCTGATGCAGTTTCGTGTCGCTAGACCGCTCGGCACGGTCCACGTCCGGGAACGGGACTTTGTCGGCGAGGTCACGGTCGTTCGCGCCGAGCCTTTCGAGAAACCGGCAGAAGTCCCGAAGCGTGTACATCTCGTTCTCGACACTGGTCGCTGCCACGTCCGCACTCCGGATATCGTAGTACTCGTTGATGTCGTAGGGTCGGAGATCCCCAACTTCGGTGATTCCGACGGCCTCACACCACTCTACGAATAACTTCAGTCTCCCGTGGTAGCTCTGGATGGAACTCTCCGTTCGGTCGGCCCGGCGGCGACGTAGGTACCGCTCTTTCGACTGCCGGGGGGACATTTTGGACGGATCGCGCCGTCGACGCGTTGAATCGCTCACGCCTCTCCCCCCGCAACTACAAGCTGGTTGCGTCGCTCTGCGTTACCTTCTTGGCGGTCGTCGTTGTGGTGTCGCATGGTCTCGTGTTCGGGTCTGTGTCGTGCGTTTACGCACCGCCACGGCCGGGGCACGGGGCCCGCGGATTGGAACCCGACCGCACCCTATCAGGTGGTAGTGGCAGGGTGTGGTCGGGGACGGCCGCGACGATCCGGATTTATTCATTACCAAGGGCGTTGGATAAACCACTGCCTGCAGCGGAGTGAAAGTGAAACTAGTTCTCGCGAACCGCGCACTAGACAATTTCGGCGACTAGCGACGCTTCTACACGGAATACTTCGGTTAAGTACGCTGTCGTCCACTTTCGCAGTGTGGTTGTCTCGCATGGTCTCGTGGCGAGGCAGCCCCGCCGGCCCACAACCCGGCGCACCGACCGACTCCTTCTCAGCAACGACGAAGCGCCTCACGTCCCACCGACAAACCCGACCCACTTAGAACTTTGCAGTATATGCTGCATATACAAAGTATACAATGAGAAACTGCCTCACACCGGAGCGACTAAGCGAGCGTTGTCCGATAACAGACCCATGCGGCCCCGAGTTCCAGGTATGAACGAGGTTGACGATGCAATCTTAGAGTTCTTCGAGGAGCTTGGGAAACCCGGCGGGAAACGCGTTTCTCTGCCACCGACGCCCGTACATCATCATCTGACTGATTCTCTTGGCACTGTCGAGAGAGACGCCTCCACGTTTTCGCGCAGAATGAGCACACTGGCAGAGCGCGGGCTCCTGGAAGTCGAAGATGAGGAAGCCGGTTATTACCGAATTTCCGACAAGGGCCTCGCGTATCTTGCTGGAGAACTGGATGCGGCCGATCTCGAGGATTGATTATCCACGTAGACCCCAGATATTTGCGCTTTGGAAGTGTCTGGGCCAGTGAACGCTGACCCAGATAGGGATCAGTCGTTCCGACTAAGTGCGACTGCACCGGCAATGACAGTGCCGGCAACAGCAACATCGACTGCCCCGTTCCCGGTGGTTACCACTTCAGGTTCACCGAATGGCGGGAGGAAGTCGATCTCAGTTTTCGTTCGGGCATTTCTTTTATGCATTCACTCTCACCTCCTCAGTCCCTAGGGGTGGCCTATGTATATCGTTTTGAACAGACCATCGGACTGTATCATCTGTTTGTCTATTCACGCCTAAAAATCTGTTGCCGATTTAATGATTGAAACGGTTAAAGAACGCTTTAGACCCCAATATTCTGGCGATTTGGGTAGTAAGTTAATACGTAAATAACCACACTCAGATTACGGACAATTTCGGTAAATGTACGGCCGCGTTTTGGGGGCTCTGACCACCCCCTCAAACGTCGTTCTACTCACGGTGACGCGGTAAAAATGAACGGGATAATACCACCATTTCGGACAGGATGTTGGAGGGGACCTACAGGCGCTGGTGAACTAGCTCAAATACCACTAACTCAGTCGATTTCTCCGGGATTTTCTCGAGATAGTCTGTGCAATGAATCGGTTAAGTAGCGGCTGGCGGTCGGTCTGACGCGCAGTATGGCAACTTCAGAGTTATTCAGCCTCCACAGTAAGGGAGGCTTCGACCTGCAGGATATCGTCGTTGCACCGGCGTTCAGTCTCGCGGC
>Ga0207851_100087_pt1 | contig 77142 bp, 91 predicted proteins | sample A23E3SouthBayCA_FD_187747 | JGI IMG/M metagenome (GOLD analysis project Ga0207851, IMG submission 187747) | Aerobic enrichment media microbial communities from Eden Landing Ponds, California, USA - A23 E3 (SPAdes) | ecosystem: Environmental > Aquatic > Marine > Unclassified | place: Emeryville... | reverse complement strand
GTCGAAGCCGTCGGTGAGGTGGGTGTAGGGCGTGATCCAGGCGTTCGAGGAGTAACACGCGGTGTCGTAGCCGGCGGCCGAGAGCGTCTCGGCGAGCGTCGTGGCGCCCTCGAGATACGGGTTCTCCTGATCGGCGCCGTGTTGACTGGGGTAGAGCCCCGTAAACATGGAGGCGTGGACGGGGAGCGTCCACGGCGCGGGGGCGACGGCCTCCTCGAAGACGGTCGCCTCGGCCGCGAAGTCGGCGAGACCGGGCGTGGTCTCCCGATGGTAGCCGTAGGGCGTGAGGTGATCCGCCCGAACCGTGTCCATGACGACGAAAAGGACGTTACCGGGGGCGTCGCTCGACATAGCGATCAGTGTGTCGGTCGCGCGAATAAAGCCCGCGGATCGGCGCGACCCTACCGCCAGTCGTCGAGGACGGTCGCGTCGCGGAGCTGGATCGACAGCCAGGCGCCGTCACGGGAGACGTCGGCGATGACGAACTCCGAGGTGCCGGCCCCCTCGTCAACCGAGGCCATGACATCCGAGCTCTCTCCCCCAACGGTCGTCACGTCGGTCGCCATGTATGTTAGATAGTAACACTCTCATATAAATACGTCGATACGAGGGAGGGACGGGCGGGCCTTCGCAGAGTATTAGAGGGTGGGCGGCGGAACGGGGAGCATGCACGTAGCCGACGCGATGACGCCCCGCGCGGACGTCGTCACCGTCGACCTCCCGGGGACCCGGGACGACGCCCTCGAGTATCTGCAGGATCGGGGCTTCTCGTCGATTCCCGTCGTCAAGTCGACGGCGGACGGCGAGCAGTACCGCGGCCTCGTCTCGCGAGACGACCTCATCGAGAACCCCGACGAAGACCAACTCGCCCTGCTGATGCGGGACGTGCCGACGACGACGGCGGAGACCGATATCGTCGACGTGGCGTCGACGATGCTCGCCGAGAACGCCCGTCGGCTCCCGGTCGTCGACGACGAACTGGAGGGAATCATCACCGTGACCGACGTGGTACGGGCCATCGCACGCGGCGACGTAGACGGCGAGACGCCGGTGGCGTCGCTGGCGTCGGCGGCCGTGAACACCACCTACCACGAGACGCCACTGCCCGTCGCGGAGCGGGAGATCAAATACGCTGGCGTGCCGTACGCGATCGTTCTCGACGACGAGGGCGAGATGACGGGGATGCTCACGGAGGTCGACATCCTCGAAGTGGCTCGCGTAGTGGAAGGCGAGGACGACACCGGTGAGAGCATCGCCAATCAGGACGACGAGTGGATGTGGGAGGGGATCAAGGCGGTCGGCAATCGCTACTTCCCCACCCGGAACGTCGAGATCCCGCGCGAACCCGTCGCGACGTTCATGACGGCGGACGTGGTGACCGTCTCGGGACGGAAGACGGCAAAGGAAGTCGCCAAACTCCTCCTCTCGAACGACATCGAACAGGTCCCGCTGATCGACGGCGGCGCGCTCGCGGGTATCGTCCGCGACGTGGATCTTCTGAAGGGCGTATGAGCGACGCGCGCGCGATCACCGAACTCGCGAAGCGTCGGGGCTTTTTCTTCGGAGCGAACGAGGCCTACGGCGGCGTCGCGGGCTTTTACACCTTCGGCCCGGAGGGTGCGGCGCTCAAACGCAACGTCGAGTCGGCGTGGCGGGACCGCTTTACCGTCCGCGAGGGCAACGACGAAATCGAGGCGCCGACGATCGGTCCCGAACCCGTCTTCGAGGCGTCGGGCCACCTCGACGGCTTCGACGACATGCTCGTCGAGTGTGGCGAGTGTGGCGAGAGCCACCGCGCCGACCACCTGATCGAAGACGCGAGCGACATCGAGGAAGCCGAGAGCCTCCCGATCCCGGAGGTCGAGGAGCTGATCGGAACCTACGAGATCAGCTGTCCCACCTGCGGCGCCACCCTCGCCGGCCGGTCGGTCGAGGAGTTCAATCTCATGTTCGAGACAGCCATCGGTCCCGGCTCCGGCCAGCCCGGCTACCTCCGTCCCGAGACGGCGCAAGGCATCTTCGTCGAGTTCCCGCGATTGAAGGAGTACGCCCGCAACACGCTGCCGTTCGGAATCACACAGATCGGCCGCGCCTACCGCAACGAGATCAGCCCCCGGAAGGGCATCGTCCGAACCCGGGAGTTCACGCAGGCGGAGCTAGAGCAGTTCGTCGACCCCGACACCGACGAACCCCCGCTCGACCGCGTGGCGGACGTGTCGGTGCGGCTCTACCCCGCCGACGAGCAGGAGGATCCCGAGGGCGGCTACGTCGAGACGACGGTCGGCGAGGCGGTTTCGGAGGATATCATCGCCAGCGACTGGGTGGCCTACTACCTCGGCGTCGCCCGCGAGTGGTACGACCGGATCGGCGTCGACGGCGACCGCTTCCGGTTTCGCCAGCATCTCCCCGGCGAACGCGCCCACTACGCCGCCGACTGCTGGGACGCCGAGAGCGAGGTGAGCGGCGCCGTCGACGACCTCGACGACCCCGCGAGCGGCGACTGGATCGAGATTGCGGGCTTTGCCTACCGCGGCGACTACGACCTCTCGAAACACGCCGAACACGCCGCCGACGACTTCACCGTCTTCGAGCAGTACGAGGAGCCGCGGACGGTCGAGCGCGCGGTCGTCGAGCCGGACATGAGCGTCCTCGGCCCGGAGTTCGGCGCGCGGGCCGGCGACGTGGCCGACGCACTGTCCGACCTCGCGGCGCGCGATCCCGAGGCGTTCGACGGCGAACGCGTGACCGTCGAGGTGGACGGCGAACGCGTGACCGTCGACGCCGACGTGGCGAACTTCCGGGTCGAAAAGCAGACCGAGGCGGGCGAACACGTCACGCCCCACGTCGTCGAACCGTCCTTCGGCGTCGACCGGACGGTGTACACGCTGATCGCGCACGCGTACGACGCCGACGTGATCGACGGCGAGGAGCGCACGTACCTCTCGCTCGCGCCCGAGGTGGCGCCGACGGACGTGGCGGTGTTCCCGCTGGTGAGCGACGACGAACTCGAGGCGCTCGCCGGCGAGGTGGTCGCGACGCTGCGCGACGCCGGACTGTCGGTCGCCCACGACGACTCCGGCAACATCGGGCGGCGCTACCGTCGACAGGACGAGGTGGGGACGCCGCTGTCGGTGACGGTCGATCACGAGAGCGTCGAGCGGGAGGTACAAACGGTGACGGTCCGGGACCGGGACACGACCGAGCAGGTGCGGATCCCGGTGGCGGAACTCCCGGATCGACTCGAGGCCATCCTCGACGGGCGGTCGTCGTTCACCGACCTCCTCGACGGCTACGAGCGCGTCGAGACGGACGTGACACGCTCCTGAGGATGGAGGTCGCTGGGAGCCGACCATGACCGCGGGCGCCGAACTCAAGCGGCGCACGGTTCACGCCAGCGGCGTCGGGTTCCCGGCGCTCTACCTCCTCAACCTCGCCGAGTGGCGGACGGTCGGCTACCTGCTGATCGTCGGCTCGGCGGTCGCCGCGGTACTCGAAGCGATTCGACTCGGCGTCGGCCTCGACTGGGCCATCTACGAGACGCTCACCCGCGAGTACGAACGGGACAACGTCGCGGGGTACGCGCTCTACATGTTCAGCATGACCGGCGTCGCGTCGGTGTTCGATCCGGCCGTCGCCGTCCCCGGGATGTTGATGCTCGCGCTCGGCGACCCGGTCAGTGGCCTCCTCGGGTCGAACGAGGCGGGGCGAGCGAAGCGGGCGGGCGTCATCGCCGTCATGTTCGGCGTCTGTTTCGCGCTCGCGGTGCCGGTGCTCGTGGGGACCGCCCCGCTCTCGACGGTGCTCGCCGCCGCCGCCGTCGGCGCCGCGGGGGCGACGGTCGCCGACGGCTTCACGCCCGTCGTCCGGGGCTACGTCCTCGACGACAACCTCACCATCCCTCCGGTCGCGTGTGTAGGGATCTGGCTGGTGTTGCGCGTCGCCGGATAACGTCGGGGCGATCGACCGCGCACGACCAGCAAGAACCTCAAATATTCAGTCATATTGGGATACCTGTCGATACCCGATAAAGTTCGAACCGCCTGACTGAGAGACGTAAATATCGGAGACCTACAGCGTCACCGATATGACCGTGCTGACGATGGCGAACCTCCTGTCACACTCGACGGCGGCGGTGTCCTGGGACGACTGGCGCTACAACATCTCCATCGTCACGCTCGGCAACGCCTTCGCCGGCGTCGCCACGATGGGCGCGGCCTACTGGGACATCAGCGCGTCCGACAAGCTCGAACCGCTCGGCGGCTCGTCCGCCCGGCCGAACTTCAGCAGCGCCGCCGCCGACTGATACTGTCGGCAGTGACGACGGTTCTGACGCGAAGGTGAGTCCCCGGCTCCCGTGCGACGCCGGACCGAGCGACGTCCGCCGACGCCGGATCACGTCACTCCCCTATGTTTAACAGGCTCACGTCGCAGACGAACGTATGGTGAACGCACTCTGTCGTGCCCCGGCGGAAGAACTCGCGCTACGGGTTCGGCGGGGCGACCTCTCGCCCGTCGACGTAGTCGAGGCACATCTCGATCGGATCGCCGATCTGAACGACGAGATCAACGCGTACGTCCACGTCTTCGACGACCGGGCGCGGGAAGCGGCCCGCGAAGCCGAGGCGGCGGTCGAGGCCGGCGATCCGCTCGGGCCGCTCCACGGCGTCCCGGTCGCGATCAAGGACCTCGAACACGTCAGGGGCGCCCCGACCACGTTCGGATCGAAGCCCATGGCCGAGTTCGTCCCCGCGGAGAACTCCCTCGTCGTGGACCGCCTGCTCGAGGCGGGAGCCATCGTCCTCGGCAAGACGAACACGCCGGAGTACGGACACAAGGGAACGACAGACAACCGACTGTTCGGCCCGACGAGCACGCCGTTCGACACGGCGAACAACGCCGGGGGATCCTCGGGCGGGAGCGCCGCGGCCGTCGCCGCCGGCCTCGCCCCCCTCGCACAGGGCTCGGACGGTGGCGGGTCCGTGCGCATCCCCTCGGCGTTCTGTGGCGTCTTCGGGATCAAGCCGACCTACCGGCGCATCGCCCGCCCGAACCGCCCGAACGCGTTCACACACACGCCGTTCTCACAGCTCGGCCCACACGCCCGGAGCGTCCGCGACGCGGCCCTAGCCCTCGACGTACTGGTCGAGCCCCATCCCGGGGATCCGATGGTCGCCCCCGACGACGGGACCGAGTTCCTCGCGGCGACGGATCGCGGTATCGACGGCTTCGAGGTGGCGTACAGTCCCGACCTGGGAGTGTTTCCGGTCGAGGCGCCCGTTCGCGAGGCCGTCGAGGACGCGCTCCCGGCGTTCGAGCGAGCGGGCGCCGACGTCACGAGGGTGGACGTGAGCTATCGCGGGCGGACGCGGGCGGAACTCGAGGAGGCGTGGCTGTCCGGATTCCGGGTCAAGTTCGGGGCGCTGGTCGAGAACAAACTGGCCGACGGCGTCGACTACCTCGGCGAAGACCGGTCGGCGGCGACGCCGGAGTTCGCCGCGATGGCCGAGGCGGGGACCGCCATGGATGCCGTCGACTACAAGCTGATGGACGACGTTCGCACGGACGCGTTTCTCGGGATCCAAGAGGTCTTCGAGGAGTACGATCTGTTGGTCGCACCGACGCTCGCGGTCGAATCGGTCGAGAACGACCCGGACGCGGGCACCGTCGGCCCGAGCGAGGTGAACGGCGAACCCGTCGATCCGCTCATCGGGTGGTGTCTCACCTACCCGTTCAACCTGACCGGCCATCCCGTCGCGAACGTCCCCGCGGGACGGGCCGCCAGCGGGATGCCGGTGGGGCTGCAGGTGATCGCCCCGCGGTTCGCCGACGACGACGTGCTCGCGGCCAGCGCCGCCGTCGAGCGCGTGCGCCCGTGGGCCGATAGCTACGCGGGGCTGTGACCGCCGACGGGCCCGCGCGGCGACGGGGACAACCGGAGCCCGAACGGGGAACGTGCCGATCATCGTTTCGGGGGTTTCGGTCCTCGATCGCCCACTTATATCGGTTTTAATCGGCGGAATACAACCTTATACACCGTATATCCGATAATATATCGGACGTTCGTCGTCGTAGGAGCCTATAACTCTGAGTTCATAAACGATTACGCTTATACACCGCACACAACACATACTGATACGAGAAAATGTGGAAGATACTGGCCAATATCCGGTCAAAGTTCGACGTTCGGCGTTCCCGGGTGAGCATCGATGAGTAACGAGAAGGAAGCGTGGAAGGAGGGAATGTACGGCGACGAGGTTCGCGAGAAACTCGTCGAGTTCGCCGAAAAGGGCTGGGAGTCGATCCCCGAGGACGAGCGGGACATGTGGTTCTCCCGGTTCAAGTTCTGGGGCGTCTTCCACCAGCGCGACGGACAGGAGGGCTACTTCATGCTGCGGCTGGCGAACGCCAACGGTCAGCTGACGGCCGAGCAGCTCCGGGCGATCGGCGAGGTGGCCCGCGACTACGCTGCCGGGCCGATCGACGATCCCGAGTTCGGCGACACCTGGATCGACCTCACGACCCGCCAGTCGATTCAGCTCCACTGGATCAAGCTCGAGGACGTCCCCGCCATCTGGGACAAACTGGAGTCGGTCGGCGTGACCACCCGCTCCGCCGGCGGCGACACGATGCGCAACATCGTCGGCTGTCCGGTCGCGGGGAAAGACACCGCGGAGCTGGTCGAGACGCTCCCCATCCTCGAACGGCTGGAGGAGGACCTCCGCGGCGACGACACCCTGGCGAACATGCCCCGGAAGTTCAACATCAGCGTCACGGGGTGTCGCGAGGGCTGTGCGCAGGACGCGATCAACGGGATCGGCCTCGGACCGGCCGAGAAAGAGCTCGACGCGTCGGAGACACCTGGGGAAGCCGGCGAGAGCCAGGTCGTCACCGGGTTCAACGTCCGGATCGGGGGCGGCCTCGGCGGACGGGAGTCCCGCCGTACGCGGAGCATCGACACCTTCGTCACGCCGGAGAACGCCTACGAGGTGGTTCGGGGATTCGTCGAGCTCTACCACGAACACGGCCGCCGGGACAACCGCCAGCGAAACCGGAGTTGCTTCTTCGGCGAGGTGGAGAGAACCGAGACGATCCGGGAGCTCCTGCAGGAGTACGTCGACGTCGACCTCCACCGCGCCGGCCGGAGCGTCCGCGACGAGTACACGTACAACGCGGGACGGCCGCCCGAGGAGGGCAAGGCCGACCACGTCGGCGTTCACGAACAGCCGAGCGGCGACCACTACGTCGGGCTGTCGGTCCCCGTCGGGCGGCTGACCGCCCGGGAGACCATCGCACTCGCCGACCTCGCCGAGGCGTACGGCTCGGGCGAGATTCGGCTCACCCGCCGGCAGAACCCGCTGATCATGGACGTCGACGATGAGGCGCTCGACGCCCTCCTCTCCGAGCCGCTCCTGGACACGTACCGCCCGTCGCCATGATCGAACGCGCGTCGTGCGAAGACGCGTGCACCGCGACGGGGACGCTCAACACCACCACCGACCGCGCCCACGAGGTGGGCGTCGATCCGCCGGCGGTCACCGTCGTCGGCGACGTGGTGGCGGTGCGCGACCGAGTGTCGGAGTATCCGCGTGCCGCGTGACGATCCGGCCGTGCCGACGAAGTGACACGCCGGGCGTTCGCAAGATATTAGTAGCGAGCCGCGACTTCTATCGACAATGGACTGGACACCGATGCTCCCGTCCGAACGCGTCCGACCCGCGGCCCGACGACTGCGACGACGGGGCCGTTAGGCCCACCTTTCTCTCACTCCCCTCGTCCGTCCGAACCTGCAGCGCCCCGCCGTGAGCGCCCCGTTTCTCATTTTATTTCAATTACAAAAACGTAGAATTTAAGTCCGTGAGGGGTCGAGAAGTCGGTAATGACACGTGTGGCACTCGCGTTCTCCGGTGGCCTCGATACGACAGTGTGTGTTCCGCTCCTCGAGGAGGAGTGGGGGTACGACGAGGTCGTCGGCGTCACGGTCGACGTTGGACAGCCCGAGGAGGAGTTCGCCGAGGCCGAGGAGACGGCCGAGGCGCTCGACCTCGAACATTACGTCGTCGACGCCAAAGACGAGTTCGCGGCGCTGTGCATGGAGTCGGTCCGCGCCAACGCCACGTACCAGGGCTACCCGCTCGGGACGGCGCTGGCGCGGCCCGTCATCGCCGAGGCGATCCTCGACGTGGCGACGGCACAGGACTGCGACGCCGTCGCCCACGGCTGTACGGGGAAGGGCAACGACCAACTCCGGTTCGAGGCCGTCTGGCGCGCCTCCGACCTGGAGGTCATCGCACCCGTGCGCGAACTCGGACTGACCCGCGAGTGGGAGATGGAGTACGCGGCCGAGAAGAATCTGCCAGTCGAGGGCGGCAACGAGGGGGTCTGGAGCATCGACACGAACCTCTGGAGTCGCTCCATCGAGGGTGGCGACCTCGAACGGCCGGGTCACGTCCCCGGCGAGGAGATCTACGACTGGACGCAGGCACCGTCGGGTGACCGTGAGGAAGTCGAGATCACCTTCGAGAACGGCTACCCCGTCGCCGTCGACGGCGAGGGGATGGAGCCGGTCGCCCTGATCGAACACCTCAACGAGGTGTCGGGAAAACACGGCGTCGGCCGTACCGACATGATGGAAGATCGGATGCTCGGGCTGAAAGTGCGCGAGAACTACGAGCACCCGGCGGCGACGACGCTGCTGAACGCCCACGAGACCCTGGAGTCGCTCGTGTTGACCAAAGAAGAGCGCGACTTCAAGCGACTCGTCGACGACGAGTGGTCCCAGAAGGGGTACGAGGGGCTCGTCGACGCGCCGCTGATGGGGGCCCTGGAGGGCTTCATCGACGCCACCCAGACCCGCGTGACCGGCACCGTGACGATCCGGCTGGAGGGCGGACAGGCCCGCCCGGTGGGTCGCGACAGCGACTACGCCGTCTACGACGAGAGCTTCGCCTCGTTCAACACCGAGGACGTGGGGTCGATCACGCAGGCCGACGCGACGGGCGTCGCGAAGTACCACGGCTTCCAGGAGCGCCTCGCCGCGAAGGTGCTCGCGAAGGCCAACGCCGAGGAGGAGTAGCCGTGCACGTCGGCCTCCTCTACTCGCGGATCCGGCGCGACGAGAAGCTCCTGCTTTCGGCGCTTCGCGAGCGCGACCACGAGGTGACGAAAATCGACGTCCGCAAGGAGCGGTTCAACATCCACGAGGCGCCCGACGCGTTCGACGACGTCGACATCGCGATCGACCGCTGTCTGGCGACCAGTCGGAGCCACTACGTGACGCGCTTTCTGGACGCCTACGGCGTCCCGGTCGTCAACTCGGCGGCGACGGCCGAACTCTGTGCGGACAAGGTGAAAAACAGCCTCGCCCTGGAGGCGGCCGGCGTCCCGACGCCGAACACCGACGTTGCCTTCACGACCGACAGCGCCCTCGAATCCATCGAGGCCTTCGGCTACCCCTGCGTCCTCAAGCCCGTCATCGGGTCGTGGGGGCGCCTGATGGCCAAGGTCGACTCCCGGAGCGCCGCCGAGGCCATCTTAGAGCACAAGGCCACCCTCGGCCACTACGAGCACAAGGTGTTCTACATCCAGGAGTTCGTCGAGAAGCCGGGGCGTGACATCCGCGTCGTGGCCACGGACGGCGAACCGGTCGCCGCGATGACCCGAAGTTCGGACCACTGGCTCACCAACGCCGCGAAAGGCGGCGAGGTGAACGAGTTCGCGGTGGACGAGGAGATGGCCGACCTCGTGAAGCGAGCGTCCGACGCCGTCGGGGGCGGACTGCTCGGCGTCGACCTCATGGAGACGGGCGACTCCTACACCGTCCACGAGGTGAACCACACGGTGGAGTTCAAGGCGCTCGACTCCTGTGTCGACTTCGACGTGCCCGCGGCCATCGTCGACTGGCTGGAGACCAAAGCCGAACGGGAGGCGACGGCATGAGCGGCGGGTACACCGCGAGCGTCGTCGGTGCGAGCGGGTTCACGGGCGGCGAACTCCTCCGCTTGCTCGACGGCCATCCCGAGTTCGAGGTGGTCCAGGCGACGAGTCGGAGCTACGAGCGCAAGACGGTGGGCCACCAACACCCCAACCTCCGGGGGATGGACCTGCGATTCAGTTCGCCCCAGGAACTCGACTCCGTCGACGTACTCTTCGCCGCGACGCCACACGGCGTCTCGATGGAGCGCATCGACGCGTTTCGAGACGCCGCCGACACGGTGGTGGATCTGAGCGCCGACTTCCGACTCGGCAGCGAGGCGGCGTACGACGAGTGGTACGACGGCCACGACCGGCCGGAACTGCTCGCGGAGGCCGAGTACGCCCTGCCGGAGCTCAACCGCGAGAATCTCCCGGGTGCCGACCTCATCGCCTCGGGCGGCTGCAACGCGACGGCGACCATCCTGGGGCTGAAGCCGCTGTTCGACGCCGGGCTTCTGTCGGGCGACGAGCGGGTCGTCGTCGACGTGAAGGTGGGCTCTTCGGAGGGTGGGGCGGGGGGCGGCGCCGCCTCCTCGCACCCCGAGCGGTCGGGCATCGTCCGCCCGTACGCCCCGACCGGCCACCGACACGAGGCCGAAATCGAGCGGTTCCTCGGGCTGTCGGTCTCGTTTACCGTCCACGCGGTGGACATGACCCGCGGCGCCGCCGCGACCTGTCACGTCTTCCCCGACGGCCCAGTGCGGAAAAAAGAGCTCTGGAGCGCCTACCGCGAGAGCTACGGCGACGAGCCGTTCGTGCGCACCGTCGCCGGCGGAGGTGGCGTCTACCGCTACCCCGAACCGAAGGCGGTCGCCGGCACGAACCACGGCGAAGTCGGCTTCGAGGTCGACCCCGGGAACGAGCGATTGGTCGTGTTCTCGGCCATCGACAACATGATGAAAGGGTCGGCGGGACAGGCGGTCCACGCCGCCAACCTCGCGCTCGGCATCGAAGAGACGGCCGGCCTGGAGTTCCAGGGGCTGCATCCCGTGGGGGCGCCGTAGGATGACGGTAGTGGTGAAAATCGGCGGCGCGAAGGCGGTCGATCCCGCCGGCGCCGTCGGGGACGTCGCGGCTCTCGTCGACGACGGCGAACCCGTCACCGTCGTCCACGGCGGCTCGACCGCGGTCGACGACCTGCTGGATCGGCTGGGAATCGAGCCGACGTACGTCGAGACACCGGACGGCGTCGTCGGCCGCTTCACCGACGAGGCGACGATGGAGGCGTTCACGATGGCGATGAGCGGGGTGAACGCGGACCTCGTCGCCGACCTCCGCAAGGCGGGCGTCGACGCCGTCGGGCTCTCGGGCGTCGACGGCGGCCTGATCACCGGTCCCCGGAAGTCCGCGGTCCGGGTGATCGAGGACGGCAAGAAGAAGATCAAGCGCGGCGACCACTCGGGGAAGATCGAGTCGGTGAACGCCGAGTTGCTGGAGACGCTGCTCGCGGACGGCTACACGCCCGTCGCGGGGCCGCCGATGCTCGCCGACGACGGCGTCCCGGTCAACACCGACGCCGACCGCGCGGCCGCCGCGGTGGCGGGCGCACTCGGCGCGACGCTCGTGATCCTCACCGACGTGGCGGGCGTCTACGCCGATCCGGACGACCCGTCGACGCTGATCGAGTCGGTGACTACCCCCGCGGCGTACGAGGCGCTCACCGACGCCGCCGAGGGGTTCATGACGAAGAAGGTGATGGCCGCGACGGAGGCGCTGGAGTCCGGCGCGAGCGAGGTAGTCGTCGCCGACGCCGACGCCGACGCCCCCGTCACGGCAGCACTGGGCGGAAGCGGTACACACATCCATCGGAGTGCCCTGGAGGACATATGAGCGGGTTCGTCTTCTCGGAGAAACCCATCGGCATCGAGCGCGGCGAGGGAGCGACCCTCTACGCCGACGACGGCACCGAGTATCTCGACTTCGGCGCGAGCTACGCCGTCACCCCCGTCGGTCACTGCCACCCGCAGGTCGTCGACGCGGTGAAGTCACAGGTCGAGGATCTCATGTACGTCCAGGCGTCTTACCCCGTCGAGGGGCGGACCGAACTGTACGAGAAGTTGGCGACGGTGTCGCCGCCGGGGCTGGACAACGTCTGGCTCTGCAACTCGGGGACCGAGGCCAACGAGGCGGCGATGAAGTTCGCCCGCAACGCGACCGGCCGGTCGAAGATCGTCGCCACCCGTCGAGGGTTCCACGGCCGCACCCTCGGTGCCCTCGCGATGACGTGGAAAGACAAGTACAAGCAGCCGTTCGAACCGCTCGCGGGTGGGGTGGAGTTCGTCACCTACGGCGACGGCGAGGAACTCGCCGACGTGGTCGACGAGGAGACGGCCGCCGTGTTCCTCGAACCCATCCAGGGTGAAGGGGGGATCCACCCCGCCGACGCGACGTATCTCCGACGGGCCCGCGAGGTGACCGAGGCGGCGGGTGCCGCCCTCGTCTTCGACGAGATTCAGACCGGTGTCGGCCGGACTGGGACGCTCTGGGCCTGCGAGCGCGCGGAGGTCGACCCCGACATCCTCACGACGGCGAAAGGCATCGCCAGCGGCCTGCCGCTCGGCGCGACGGTCTGTGCCGACTGGATCGCCGACGCCGACCCCGAGCACGGCTCGACGTTCAGCGGCGGGCCGGTCGTCTGTGCCGCCGCCAACGCCACCCTCGACGTGGTGGTCGAGGAGGACCTCCCGACGCGGGCGGCCGACGTCGGGAGCTACCTGATGGAGTCGGTCGAGGCCGCCGACCTCCCCGTCCGCGACGTGCGCGGACAGGGGCTGATGATCGGCCTCGAGGTGAAGCGGGGGTCGAACCGCCTGCTTCGCGACCTCGCGCTGGAAGAACAGGTGCTGGCGCTCCCGGCCGGTCGGACGGTGCTGCGCCTCCTGCCGCCGCTGACCATCGGCGAGGAGCACGCCGACCGCTTCGTCGACGCGCTGGAGGCGGTGCTGGGATGACCACGAGCGGGGTGGACTCCGACCGCGACGTGGCGGACACGGAGCTAACCGACGCCCAGCGTCTGCTGGTCGACCTCGTAGCGATCCCTTCGCCGTCGGGCGAGGAGGAGACGGCGGCCCGACATCTCGCCGACTTCTTCGAGTCCCACGGCCGCGAGGCGCGGATCGACGAGGTGGGGAACGTCCACGCGCCCGCAGACGACGCCGTCCTCCTGACCTCCCACATCGACACCGTGCCCGGCGACATCCCGGTGCGGATCGAACAGGAGGACGACGAGCGGGTGCTTCGGGGTCGCGGGAGCGTCGACGCCACCGGCTCGCTGGCGGCGATGGCCGTCGCGGCGGTGGAGACGGGCGTCAGCTTCCTCGGTGTCGTCGGCGAGGAGGTCGACTCCCGGGGCTCGCGACACGTGATCGAGAGCGACCGGCCCGAACCCGGCGCCGTCGTCAACGGCGAGCCGAGCGGGTGGACGGGCATCACGCTCGGCTACCGCGGCCTGTTGGCGGGGACGTACGTCGCCACCAGCGAGTCGGGCCACACCTCCCGCCCGGAGAACAACGCGATCCAGGACGCGATGGACTGGTGGGCCGACGTCGAAGACGAGTTCGACCCCGACGAGTACCTCCCCGTCTTCGAACGGGTCACCTGCAAGCCGACGGGCTTCGAGGGTGGCCCGAGCGCGGACGGCCTCTCCGTCGAGGCGACGATGGAGGTGCAGTTCCGCGTTCCGCCGGAGTACACCGTCGACGACGTGCGGGAGGTGGCCGACGGCCAGTTGGAGACGGGCACGGTCCACTGGTACGACCACGTCCCGCCGGTGATGCAGAGTCCGCGAACGGACGCCGCGCGGGCGTTCCGGGCCGCCATCCGGACGGCCGGCGGCGAGCCCCGCCTCCTCCGGAAGACGGGGACCGCGGACATGAACGTCTTTGCGTCCGCCTGGGACTGCCCGATGATCACCTACGGTCCCGGCGACTCGGATCTGGATCACGCGCCCAACGAGCACCTCCCGCTCGACGAGTACGACCGCTCGATCGAGGTGCTGATCGACGCCTGCGAACGCCTACAATGATCGAGACCACCGACCTCCTCGACGTGGACGACCTCACGGCCGAGGACCTCGAGACGGTGTTGGACCGTGCGGCGGCCATCAAGGCCGGCGAGGACGAAACCGACCTGAACCGGCGGACGCTCGCGATGGTGTTCGAGAAACCGAGCACCCGCACCCGGACGTCGTTCGAGACAGCGATGACCCGCCTCGGCGGGCACGCCATCTTCCTCGGTCCGGACGATATCCACCTGGGGAGCGGCGAACCGGTCAAGGACACCGCCCGCGCGCTCGCGGGCTACGCCGACGCCATCATGGCGCGGCTGTTCGACCACGACGATGCGGCGGAACTCGCCGCCTACGCGGACGTACCGGTCGTCAACGGCCTGACGGACGACGCCCACCCCTGTCAGACGCTCGCTGATCTGCTGACGATACGGGAACGCTTCGGCGGCTTCGACGACGTGACCGTCGCCTGGGTCGGCGACGGCAACAACGTCGCCCAGTCGTTCGTTCTCGGGGCGGCGCTGGCCGACCTCGACCTCGTCGTCGCCACGCCACCCGAGTACGGCATCGACGCCGACGTGCTGGATCGGGCCGCGGCGCTCGGCTCGACCCCTCGCCTCGTCGACGACCCCGACGCGGCCGTCGCCGACGCGGACGTCGTCTACACGGACGTCTGGGTGTCGATGGGCGAAGAGGACCAGCGCGAGGAGAAACTCGCGGCGTTCGAGGGCTACCAGGTGAACGGCGACCTCCTCGCGGGCAGCGACGCCGCGGTGATGCACTGCCTGCCCGCCCACCGTGGCGAGGAGATCACCGACGAGATAGTCGAGAGCGACCGCGCCATCGTCTGGCAGCAAGCCGAGAACCGACTCCACGCCCAGGCCGGACTGCTGGTCGAGTTGCTGGCGTAACCGGGCGTGCGTCCCTCACGGCCGACCACCGGAGCATTTTGTTCAACTGATCAACGTATATCAATCCACGCGCGTCGTGCGAGCGGCGCACACGCGCCCCGAACACCGTTGTCGTCGGGCGCGGTTCGCTCGTTCATGGCGACCGTAGACGAGACGGCACACGACACCGGCGAACCGAGCGGCAACTGGCGGGCTGGCGTGGTCGGCGGCGTCGTCGGGGCGCTGGCGATGGGAGCGCTCGTCCTCGCGATGAACACACCGACGCTGGCGGTGGCGATTCCCTCACTGTACACGCTGGCGCCGCCCCCGAACCCCGGACTCGGGATGGTGGTCCACGTCTCCCACGGGGCGGTGCTGGGGGTCGTCTTCGCCGGCCTCGTGGGGGCGCTCGAGGTCCAGTCGGCCGGCAAACTCGTCGGCTTCGGCGTCGCCTGGGGCGTCGCCACGTGGGTCGTCCTCGCGGCGCTGCTGATGCCCCTGTGGCTGAGTGCCGTCGGATCGCCCGCATCGCCGCCGTTTCCCAACTTCGCGCCCCCGTCGCTTTTGTGGCACGCCGTCTACGGGGCGGTGCTGGGCGGCGTCTACACGGCGAGCGAAGGCGCGCTGTGAGCGGCGAGGCGGCGGACACGGTGTGACGACACGACCGCGCCGCCCACACGACCACCCAGGGTTTTAATCTCGGCACGCGTAACCCACTCGCGTGGCAGAAACGGCGGGACACGAGCGGTTCTTCCCCTACGACGACCCGTATCCGAACCAGCGGGAGGCGATGGACCGCATCGCCAACGCCCTCTCCCGCGGACAGGACGTGTTGATGGAGGGGGCACCGGGGACGGGCAAGACGCTCTCGGCACTCGTGCCCGCGCTCGCCCACGCCCGCGAACACGACCGGACGGTCGTCATCACGACGAACGTCCACCAGCAGATGCGTCAGTTCGTCGAGGACGCCCGCGCCATCAGGGAACAGGAACCGATCCGGGCGGTCGTCTTCAAGGGAAAGGCCTCGATGTGTCACATCGACGTGGGCTACGAGGAGTGTCGGAGCCTCAAGGAGACCACGCGCTCGCTGGTCGAGGCCGAGACGGATCGCCGAGAGCTCGCCGAGCGAAGCGAGGCGCTCCTAGACGACGTGCGGGCGGGAAGCGACGAGGCCGCCGAGGCCCGCGCGGCCGTGATGGACGAACTCGAGGATCTCGAGGCGGAACTCGAGGAGTTAGAAGCCGCCAACGTCTGCGAGCACTACCGCGCGAACCTCGTCCGCGACACCGACGCGTTCCAGGACTGGCTGTTCGAGGACGTCCGCACGCCCGAAGAGATCTACGCCTACGCCGACGAGCGGGGGTTCTGTGGCTACGAACTCCTCAAGGAGGGGATGGAGGGGATCGACCTCGCCGTCTGTAACTACCACCACCTGCTCGATCCGACGATCAGGGAGCATTTCTTCCGGTGGCTGGGCCGCGATCCCGCCGAGGTGATCACCGTCTTCGACGAGGCCCACAACGTCGAGGCGGCGGCACGGGAACACGCCACCCGCACCTGCTCGGCGCGGACACTCGACGGGGCGTTGGCCGAACTCGACGAGGTCGACGACTCGCGGGCGGCGCGGGCCCGGAACGTGATCGAGGCGTTTCTGTCGGGACTGGAGACGGCCGTCGACGACGCGCTGGGCTTTGGCGAACGCGAGCAGGTTGGCGACGACTGGCACGACCTCGCGATCGCCAACGACGACCGCCGCGACGATCTGACGCTTGCCTTCCTCGACGCCTACGAGGGCGAGGGAATCGACGCGGAGATCGATCTCGCCTTGCAGGTCGGCGAACGGCTGGACGAAGAGTACGAGGAGGCCTACCGCCGGGGTGAGTCGACGACTCGGACGGAGTCGGCGACGCTCCAGGCCGCGAGCTTCGTCGCCGACTGGATGGGCCACGGAGCGGAGCTGGGGCGGCACCCGATGGCGGCGGTGCGGCGGGACGGCGGGACGGGCGACGTGTACGGCCGGGCCGAACTCTACACGTGCATCCCCCGCGAAGTGACCGAAGGCCTGTTCGACGAGGTGGCCGCGAGCGTGCTGATGAGCGCGACGCTCCGGCCGTTCGACGTGATCGCCGACGTCCTGGGACTGTCGGATCCGGTGACGATGGCCTACGGGCTGGCGTACCCCGAGGAGCGCCGACGGACGTTCGCCGTCGAGGGGCCAGCCCTGTTCGCGAGCGAGCGCGACGATCCCGAGACGCAGGTGACGGTCGCCGGGACGCTCGCCGACGCCGCCCGGATGACACCCGGCAACACGCTCGTGTTCTTCCCCTCGTACGCGGAGGCGGAGCGGTACTACGACCGGCTGGACCTCGCGAACGCCTACCTCGACGAACCGGGGACGGCGACGGAGGGCCTGCGCCGGCAGTTCGTCGACGGCGACGACGCGACGCTTTTCACCTCGCTGTGGGGAACGCTCGGCGAGGGAGTGAGCTTCGACGGCGACGACGCCCGGACCGTCGTCGTCGTGGGGGTCCCCTACCCCAACCTCTCCGAGCGGCTGGAGGCGGTCCAGGCCGCCTACGACCGCGTCTACGACGACCGCCGGGAGGCGGGGTGGCGCTACGCCGTCGAGATTCCGACGATCCGCAAGACCCGACAGGCACTGGGGCGGGTGATCCGCTCGCCCGACGACTTCGGCGTGCGCGTCCTGTTGGATAAGCGCTACACGCGTGCCGCCCGCGACATGGGCAAGTACGGCGTCCGGGACTCGTTTCCCCCCGAGGAACGGGACGAGCTGATCGACGTGGCCCCCGAGAAACTGCAGTTCGCGATGCTGAACTTCTACGCTGATCTCGACGCGTACGACGGCGAGCCGCCAGCGCCGTAGCACCCGGAAGGCCTTTGTCGACGGCGCCACGCGCCGGAAATATGCGACGCGGTGCCCTCCATCCCCACCTCGTCCTCGCGGTAGTCGTGCTGCTCGCCGGCTGTGCGGCCCCCAGCACGCCGGCCGAACCGACGGACTCGGTGACGGCGACGGCCACGGCCACGACGACCGAACCCGCCGACCCGCTCGCCGTCGAGTACACCGTCGACGCCGGCCCGATCCCCGACGACGTCGAATCGGTGACGGTCACGCTGCGGGTGGTCGCCGTCGAGCGCGCGGACGACGCGGGGCCGTGCTGGCGGGAGACCTACACCGGCCCGTACAAGCCGACGATCACGCCCATCCGGCCGCCGAGCGGCGAGTGCTACCGATCCGACCCAGTGACGTTCGATCTGGCCGCCGTCGACGGGGAGCGGTCGGAGCGGTTCGCCGTCCCGGGACGGTTCGACGCCGGACACGCCCTCGTCGCCACGAACGTGACGGCGACGTACCGGAACGGCTCCACCGTGACCGGACTCAGGGGCGCGAGCGGGAAGCGGGTGCGCGTCGTCGAGGGGTCGCCCGCCGGCCCGTACCGCGTGACCCTCTCGGTCGAGGCGTACGACGACCGGCCGTACGACTACTGGATCGTCGCCGAGGCGGCGTGACGATCAGGGACGCGGCAGCGACACCGTCCACGCCGGCGCGCGACGGGTGCGGCTCCAGAGTTCGAGTTCGGAGACGGTCCACGTGACCGGGTCGACGTCGCGGGCACGGAGGGCGTCGAGCGCGTCCCGCGTGTCGGCGCCGCCGCCCCGCGCCAGCGTGACGTGTGGGACGTACGTCTCGCCTTCCAACTCGTCGTCGACGACGCCGAACGCCTCGGCGAGTCGCCGGTGCAGGTCGTGGAGACCGGGGCTCTCGACGGCGAGGTAGACGACCGGTCCGGGGCCGTGAGTCGGCGTCTCGAAGGCGTCGACGCCCGTCACCCGCGCCTCGAAGGCCGGGGTGGGCGAGAGCGCGACCCGGAGGCGCTCGCGGAGGCGGTCGTACTCGCCCTCCGCGGCGTCGAAGCGCTTGCAGACGAGGGTGTGTCGGTCTCGAATCCGGTCGAACGGGACGAGCCCCGGGTGGAGGTCGGCCGCGAGGCGCTCGACCGACGGCGGAACGGGAACGTTGAGGCTGTACACGCTAGATTCGATCGAGTAACCAGAGGACGATCAGGACGACGACGACGAGGCCGAGGAGGTTCGGAAGGAAGCCGAGCAGGCCGAAGAAGATGTCGAACACCTCGCCGACGATTTCGAGGACGAGCCAGACGAACACGAGGACGAGCACCAGTTTCAGCAGGTCCTCCACGTCCAGCAGGGCACGGTTCATGGGCGTACGCTGGAGGCGAGCGAGCAAAAGCGTAGTGGCGGGACGCCGGCACGGGGGTGGGTCCTCCCGCGGTGGTGTCGGCGCTCGGCGCTCAGAACTCCGAGTCGAACTCCGGTGCGATCCCGTCGTCGGCGTCGAACTCGAACTCCTCGCGCAGTTCGTGGATCCGGTCGCGGATGTCCGCGGCGAGTTCGAACTCCAGGTTGTCGGCCGCGGCCGCCATACGCTCTTCGAGCGCCTCGATCCGGGCGCGGGCCTCCTCCTCGCTCTCGGGCGCGTCGCCGGTGACACTCGAGGTGTCCGTCTCGCTGCCCGGGAGGTTGGTCTCGCCGACGTCTTTCTGGATCGTCGTCGGTTCGTGGCCGTGCTCCTCGTTGAACGCCCGTTGAATGTTGCGGCGGCGCCGCGTCTCGTCGATAGCCGACTGCATGGAGTCGGTCACCTCGTCGGCGTACAGCACCACTTCGCCGTTGACGTTGCGGGCGGCCCGGCCCATCGTCTGGACGAGCGTCGTCTCCGAGCGGAGAAAGCCCTCCTGATCGGCGTCGAGGATGGCGACCAGCGACACCTCGGGGATGTCCAGCCCCTCCCGGAGGAGGTTGATACCGACGAGCACGTCGAACTCGCCGAGACGCAGGCCGCGGATGAGTTCGTGACGCTCCAGCGTGTCCGTCTCGTCGTGCATGTACTCCACCGCGACGCCCGCCTCCGAGAGATACTCCGTGAGGTCCTCGGCCATTCGCTTGGTGAGCGTCGTCACGAGGACGCGCTCGTCCCGTTCGATCCGCTCGTCGATGCGATCCATGAGGTCCTCGACCTGCCCGGTCGCATCGGCGACTTCGACCGCGGGGTCGACGAGATAGGTGGGGCGGACGATCTGTTCGACCACCCGTTCCGACTCCCGGCGCTCGTAGTCGCCGGGCGTCGCGGAGACATAGAGGGTACGGTCGGTCTTGGCCTCGAACTCCTCGAACGTCAGGGGGCGGTTGTCGTAGGCCGTCGGCAGCCGGAAGCCGTTCTCGACCAGCGAGTCCTTCCGGGACTTGTCGCCTTCGTACTGGCCCCTGATCTGGGGGAGGGTCTGGTGGGATTCATCGACGACCGTCAGGAAGTCGTCGGGAAAGTAGTCCAACAGGGTGTAGGGGGCCTCGCCCGACTCCCGGTCCGAGAGGTGGACGGAGTAGTTCTCGATGCCCGAGCAGTAGCCCGTCTCCTGCAGCATCTCGAGGTCGAACGTGGTCCGCTCCTCGATCCGCTGGGCTGCGACGAGGTCGCCTTGGCGCTCGAAGTAGCGCACCCGATCGTCCATCAGCGCCTCGATTTCCTCGATGGCGTCCGCCAGGCGCTTCTCGGGGATCGAGTAGTGCTCGGCCGGATGGATCAGGACGGCCGGTTCCCGACTCTTTACCGCCCCCTCCAGCGGATCGAGTTTCGTCAGGCGATCGATTTCGTCGCCCCAGAACTCCACGCGAACGGCGTAGCGACCGTACATGGGGAATATCTCGACGGTGTCGCCCCGGACCCGGAAGGTGCCCTGCGTGAAGTCGACGTCGTTGCGGTCGTAGTTGAGGTCGACCAGTCGGGCCAGGAGGTCGTCGCGGTCGATCTCCTGTCCCGCTTCGAGACGAAGCGCCATGTCGACGTAGTTCGCGGGATCCCCCAGGCCGTAGATGGCCGACACCGAGGCGACGACGATCACGTCCTCGCGGGTCAAAAGCGAACGCGTCGCGGAGTGGCGCAGACGGTCGATCTCGTCGTTGATCGAGGCGTCCTTGTCGATGAACGTGTCCGTCTGCTCGACGTACGCCTCGGGTTGGTAGTAGTCGTAGTAGGAGACGAAATACTCGACGGCGTTGTCCGGAAAGAGGGTGCGAAACTCCTCGTACAGCTGGGCGGCGAGGGTCTTGTTGTGGGCGATGACGAGCGTCGGCTGCTGCAGCTCCTCGATCACCCACGAGACGGTGTTGGTCTTGCCCGACCCGGTCACCCCGAGAAGCGTCTGCTTCTCCATCCCGGCGTCGTAGCCGGCGACGAGTTCCTCGATGGCGTCGGGCTGGTCGCCGGCGGGGTCGAACGGTGCCTCGACCCGGAAGGGACGGTCGGCGTCGGGGCGATCCGGCTGGAGCGGCCCGGAGTTCGCGTCGCTCACGGTATCGGTACTGGTCGCTCGACGAACTTGACCGATTCGCTTGGGCGGGTGGCGACCGAGAGCCACGACCGAAGCAGTCGCGGCCTACCGGACGCCCCAGAAGACGGCGAGTCCGACGGTCGTCACGACCGTCACGAGCAGCTGGAGCGGGGCACCGACGCGGACGTAGTCGGTGAAGCGGTAGCCGCCCGGCCCGTACACCATGAGGTTCGTCTGGTAGCCGACGGGTGTCATGAACGCCGTCGAGCAGGCAAACATCACGGCGAGCAGGAAGGTGAGGCGGTTCGCGCCGACCCGGGCGGCGGTGTCGACGGCGACGGGGATCATCAAGACGGCCGTCGCGACCGGGGTGACGACGTTCGCGAGCAGGGCGCTACAGAGATACACCAGCGCGAGCACGCCGAACAGCGGGATGGCGGTGGCGCTGGCCGAGAGCAGCCCCGCGAGGACCGCGTCGCCGCCGGTGCGCTGCATCGCCAGCCCGAGGGGAAGGACGCCGGCGAGCAGGAAGACGACGTTCCAGCTGACGGCGTCGTAGGCGTCGGCCGGGGACAGACAGCCAGTGACGATCATCGCCACGACGCCGCCGAGGGCGGCGACGACGACGGGCAAGAGCCCGAGGGCGGCGACGACGATGACCGCCACCAGAATCCCCGCCGCGACCGGCGTGCGGGGGTCGAGCGACGGAGTCGCCGTCTCGGCCCGGACGGCCGCGGCGAGGTCGCCCGGGTCCTCGGCCTCGCGAGTGACGATCATCTCGCCGCGGTCGGCGAGGTAGGCGACGGCGCCGGCGGTCGTCTGGAGCAAGAGCGCGTCGCCAGCGTGGAGTTCGACGTCGTCGAGCTCGCGGGTAGTCACCTCGTCGCCGCGGCGGACGGCCAGCACCGTCGTGTCGAAGCGCTCGTCGAGCGCCGACTCGCCGATCCGCGTTCCGACGAATCGGGAGTCACCGGGGAACACCACCTCGACGAGCGTTCCGTCGTGAGGCGTCCCGGCCAAGTCGTCCTCGGTCACCTCGTCGTGGTGACGGTGACGGAAGCCGTACGCCCCGGCGACGCGGTTGGCGACCTGCAGGGTCGTACGGACGGTGAGTAAGTCGCCGGCCGCCAGTCGGCGGTCGGTCGTCGACGCGAGATACGACTCGCCGTCGCGTTCGACCTGGAGCACGTCGAGGTCGGTGCCGGCGTCGACGTCCATCTCGGCGACGGCCTCGTCGACGGTCAGCCCGATCAGTGGGGAGGACTCACGGACGACGAGTCGAAGGAGATGGTTCTCCAGGCCGAACGACCGCGTGAGGTCGTCTGCGGGGTCGATGCGCGCGGGCGTGAGCCACCGCCCGACGGTGAGGAGATACGCGGCGCCGACGGCGAAGACGACGACGCCGAGTTTCGTGAACTCGAACATCGAGAGGGGGTGACCGAGCAGTTGGCGGGACAGGTCGCTCGCGAGGATGTTCGTCGCCGTGCCGACGAGGGTCAGCGTCCCCCCGAGCATGGCCGCGTAGGAGAGCGGGAGGAGGAGCTTCGACGGCGAGATACCGTTCCGGCCCGCGATATCCGTGATCATCGGGATGAAGACGGCGACGATTGGCGTGTTGTTCACCACGCTGGCGGCGAGGCCGGTCGTCCCGACGGTCGCGCCGAGGAGGCGGCGCTCGCTCCCGCCGGTCGCCCGACTCAGCAGGTCGCCCAGCCGGTCGACGAGACCGGTTCGCTGGACGCCCTCGCTCAGCATGTACATCGCGACGACGGTGAGCGTCGCGGGGCTCGCGAACCCGGAGAGGGCGTCGGCCGCGGAGATGCGCGTCCACGGCTCGAGGACGGCGAGAGTCACCAGAACGGCGAGAGCGGTGGTGTCGCTGGGGATCCGCTCGGTGACGAACAGGAGGAGAGCGACGAAAACGAGGGCGAACACCAGCGCCGTTCCGGGCGTAGTGGGCGAAACCATCGGTTCGGATTGCGTGGGCAGCGATATAAATCGAATCCAGGACGGGGCCGAACGCATATTCGATCGGGCCCCCAACGGATCGTATGGACGGTGCGTGCCCACGTCGCCGGCGATTCGCCACCGCCGACGAGCACGACGGCTGTCGGGGGGGAAGATGAGCGAGGTAGCAGTCGACGCCAGGGAGTACGTTCCGGTTGATCGCTGGCGACGACTGGGACGGCTCGGCGCGATTCGAAAGCGGGTCAGACGGATCGCGGTCGGGGCCGGAGTCGTCTTTCTCGGCCTGACGCTCGCACCTTCCGGGGGGGAGCTGTCGACCCTCGTCGGGGTGGGTCGCCTGCTCTCGCTGGTGACCGGTCTCTCCGCGTGGTCGGTGAGCGAGGCGCTCGGGGAGGCGACCGGCGACGACGGGGACGGGTCGGTTCTCGCGGCGGTGGGTGTCGTCGTCCTCGTGGCACTCGCCTGGAGTGCCGAGCGCTCCGACGCGGGGGCGTTGCTCTGGCGACTTGGGCTGGGGGAGGCGGCGTCCGCGATTGGCACCGGCGCCGAAACCGGCGGGGCGGGCGTCGACGGCGGCGCGACGTCGACGGCGCGTGTGACCACGGAGACCGATCCGACGGCAGGCGCGGCGGTCGATCCGACGGCGACGGCGGCCGCCGATCGGGACGTGAACGCGGGGGCACGACCCGCCGGCACCTACCTCGGATTGGTCACAGTCTTCCTCGTCGGGGCCGCGGCGCTCCTGTTGGCGCTGCCCCGAGCGGGCGGGATCGGTCCCGGAAGCGTCGGCGTGTTCCTGCTCCTTACGGCCGCCGTCGGGAGCGTCGTCGGGCTGTTCGCGGGGGTATCGCTCCGGTGATCACGGCGGTGGCGAACGCGACGAGGAGAAACGAGCGCCACGGCACCCGATCGGGCCGCGAGTCGACCCCCGACAGCGAGAGGGGTTCGTCGCACCGCGCCAGGAGGATCAGGCCGGCGACGGCATACAGTACGCCACCCCAGCGGTCAGAGGCCGGACTCCGGGGCCGTGGCGGCCTCCCCGTGGTTCAGGCGGCCGTCGTCGAGGCCGGTGACGGACGCCGGAGCGGGGCGAAGCGGCGTCGGGACGCCGACGGTGTGGCCGGTCCGAAAGGACTTGAACCCCGGACGGTGTACTGGTCGGGTATGGCTCACGAGCAACTCCAACGGGCGAGCGAGGAACTGCGCGCCGCGGCCGAGGCGGCCGGCGGCGAGATCCGAGAGCGACTCGAACGCCAAGCCGATCAGTTCGCGAAGCTAGCCGAGTCGGGAGCGGACCACGGCCGTCTCGCACGCCACGAGAACGCGCTGCGGGAGATAGAGGCGGAAGCGAGCGAGGGCGTGAGCGACCACGTCGCGGCGGCGAAGGAGGCGATCACCGCCTACCGCGAGACGATCGAGGGCGTATAGCGGCGTGGGACCGTCTCCCGAACCCCCCGGCTTCGGGTGGAAGTGAGCGCTCAGCAGACGTTTTTCGGCTTGACGCCCATCGACTCCAGTGTCTCGACGTAGTCGTCGTACGTCGCCTCGACGACTGCCGTCGCGGCGTCGGCAGCGCGGTCCCAGTCGTCGTCGGACGAACACGCCGCGTCGAGGGCGTCGAGGACGTGGTCACGGTCGGCGTCGACGCCGTCGCGGACGTCGCGGAACCGATCGGCCGTCGAGGGGTCGGCATCGCCGACGAAGAACCCGACCATCTGGCCGACAGTCCGGTCGAGGACGAGCAGGTAGCCGAGGGCGCCGCCGAGGCGGTCGACGGTCCCATCGAGGGCGGCGAGGGCGGCGTGAGTGTGGCGGTCGGCGGCCGCGGCGTCCGCGTCGAGGGCGTCGCGGCGGTCGGCGGCCGCGTCGGCGAGGGTGTCGAAGGTGGCCGCGTCGGCCGCCCACGACTCGAACGTCTCGGCGGCCGCGGCGGCGTCGGCGGCCGCGGCGGCGCGGACCGCCTCGCCGGTCATGTCGCCGTCGGTCAGGGCGTAGAGCCACTTCGAGGAGCCGAGTCGGGAGAGTTGGGTTTCCAGGTCGTCGGTTACGGTGTCGACGAGTGTCGTGCCGTCCATGCGCGGCGATACGGCAGGGGCTCGTTTGTATGCATCGCCACCGATCGGCGGAGGAACGCTCGACTCGAAAGAACGGGTGGTCGCGGCGGCAGCGGCGGCAGCGGCGTCAGTTACCCGTCTCGATGGGGGCGCCCACGAGGTTGCCCCACTCGGTCCACGAGCCGTCGTAGTTGATCGTGTCCTCGTAGCCGAGGAGTTCGTGGAGCGCGAACCACGCGACTGAGGACCGCTCGCCGATGCGGCAGTAGGCGACGGTCGTTCCCTCGCCGTCGATGCCCTCCTCGGCGTAGAGTTCCTCGATTTCCTCGGGGCTTTTGAACGTACCGTCGTCGTTCGTCACCGCGGCCCACGAAATGTTCTTCGCGCCGGGGATGTGGCCGCCGCGCTGGGCGGTCTCCTGCAGTCCCGGGGGGGCGAGAATCTCGCCAGAGAACTCCTCGGGGCTTCGCACGTCGACCAGCGGGAGGCCACGTTCGACGGCGTTCTCGACGTCCTCGCGGTACGCACGGATGCTCTCGCGAGGCCCGGAGGCCTCGTAGTCGACGGCCGAGAACTCGGGGACCTCATCGGTGAGCGGATAGTCGTTCTCCAGCCAGTAGTCGCGGCCGCCGTCCATCAGGCGCACGTCGTCGTGGCCGTAGTACTTGAACTGCCAGTAAGTGTAGGCCGCGAACCAGTTGGAGTTGTCACCGTACAGTACGACGGTGGAGTCTTCGGAGATGCCGTGGCTCCCCAGCAGGTCCTCGAAGTCCCCCTTCGAGAGGATGTCACGCGTCGTCTGATCCTGGAGCTGGGTCTCCCAGTTGAATCCGATGGCGCCGGGAGCGTGCCCCTCGTCGTAGGCCTCCGTGTCCACGTCGACTTCCACGAGCCGGTGATCCGAATCGTCGCTCTGGAAGTCCTCGAGGTGGTTTTCCACCCAGTCCGCCGAGACGAGGACGTCCTTCGCGTACGCTGAGTCTGACATAGCATCGGACCATACGTCACCCACCCGTATAACCCTCACACCAACGGCAGACACGGCCATTCCTCGTCTCAAGCGGAAAATGTTGCCACTTTTCGAACGGCTGAACGGTCGTGTGCAGCGGCTGGAGCGGCGGGACGGGACAGAAGAGGCAAATGTTGTCGTCGAATGCGACGGGGAGGGGAAACGCCGTCACTAAATCCGGCGGACCTGTAGGGACGGCCATGATCGAGGACATCGTCGTGTCGGTCGACTGGCTCGCGAACCACCGTGACGAGGTTCGCGTCGTCGACGTGCGCGACGCGTGGGAGTTCGACGGCATCGGGCATATCCCCGGGGCGGTGAGCGTGCCGTTCGACCGCTTCCGCAGTAGCGAGGGCGACGAGGGGCTGTTGCCGGGAGCGGAGCGTTGGACCGGGCTGATGGAGGAGGCGGGAATCCGACCGGACGACCGCGTCGTCGCGTACGACGACGAACACGGAGTGTTCGCCGCACGCTTTCTCGTCACCGCGCTGCTGTACGGCCACGGGACGGTCCACCTCCTCGACGGCGACTTCAGCGCGTGGAGTCGGAACCACGAGACGACGACCGAAGCGGCGTCGGTCGATCCGTCGGCCTACGAGGTACGGGAGCCGTCGTCGTCGCCGCTGGTCGACTTCGAGACGGTGCGGGCGGCGCTCGATACCGACACCGTGATCGTCGACACCCGCGAGGCGTGGGAGTACGCGGAGGGACATCTCCCGGGGGCCGTCCGACTCGACTGGCGAGAACTCGTCGATTCCGAGACGCGCGGGCTGAAACCCGACGAGGAACTCGAATCCCTCCTGGCCGAACGCGGGATCACGCCGGACCGCCGGATCGTCCTCTACTGTAACACCGCCCGGCGGATCAGCCACACGTACGTCGCGCTCACCCACCTGGGCTACGAGCACGTCGACTTCTACGAGGGGAGTCTCACCGAGTGGAAGGAGCGAGGAGGGCCGCTGGTGGAAGGGGAAGCCAGAGAGGGAAACGAGTGATCGATAGCGGGCCCTGAAACGGACCGAGAGCGAGTCACGGATTCGAACGGGCCGAGAGCGCAGGTCAGTCCTCCGGGGTGACGTCCCGGTCGAGTTCGTCGGCGAGGAGGTCACCGGCCTCGACGACGAGCGCGACGGCGAGGGGACCGGCGATGATGCCGACGGGCCCGAGGGTCAGGAGTCCCCCGACGAACCCGACGAAGTAGAGGCTCCCGGGGAGGCCCGCCGTCCCCTGGGCGAGTCGGGGGCGGATCACCACGTCGGGGAGCCACGCCACGAGGACGGCACCACCGACGAAGACGAGAACCGCCCGGGAGGGCTCACCGGCCAGCAGGTGGGCGACGGACAGCAGAGCGACCAGGACCGACGGCCCGACCACCGGGAGAAACTGGAGGATCGCCGAAAACACTGCCAGCGTGAGGAAGTACGGGTAGCCGAGCAGGAAAAAGAAGACGAGTCCGATAGCGAAAGTTCCCGCCGCCGTCGCGGCCTGAAGGACGTAGATCCCGAAGAGGGTGGCGCGGGCCCGCCGGTTCAGCGCGCGGACGGCGTCCCGGTAGCCGTGTGGGACGAGCGCGAGAACCGCGCGGTGGGTCTCGGCGATCCGCGAGAGCAGCGCGAAGACGACCATCACGAACACCGTCAGTTTGAGCGCGAGGACCGGCGCCGCGAGCGCGAACACGCGGGCGAGACGGCGACCGGAGGCGACGGCCACCGCCCGAGCTTCGGCGAGAGTGACGGTCGTTGTAACCCCGGCGAGTTCGACCGTGACGGTCGGCGGAAGCGCCGAGAGGAAGGCGATGATGGCGTCGAGGCGGACGGCGATCACCACGACGAGCGGAAGGGCAAGAACGACGACCCCGAGGAGCGCGGTCGTCGTCGCGACGAGACTCGCGGTCCACGGCGAGAGCCCGCGACCGACCAGTTCCTCGCGGAGCGGCGAGAGCAGGTAGGCGACCGTCACCGCGAAAAAGGTCGTCGCGAGGACGCCGGTGAGGATGGCCGCCGCTCCGATCGTCAGGAGGCCAAAGAGCGCACCGAGCACGTATCGCCGATCGATCGCCACGATGACAGTTTCGTCTGGTGAAGGCATAACCATTTCCCGCCCAGGTCGCCACGCCTTCGCCCGATCCAGACACCACGCCTTTACGCGCGGCCGCCCCCCATCGATCATGGTGGGTCGATCCCGGCGGTACAGATTGGCGGACACCGCACAGCAGATCGTGGGCGGGTTCCTGCTCGCGGGGCCGTTCGTCGTCACGGAGGAGGTGTGGGTGCTGGCGGCGAACATGTCGTGGTTCCAGACGCTAGTGACCGTGACCATCGTCTTCGGTATCGGCTACGGCGCCCTCTACAAGGCCGATGACCGCGACCCCGAGACGGAGACGGAGGTCGGCGGGATTCCGGTCCGGTTTCTCTCGCTCGTGCTCGTCTCGTACTGTTCGGTGCTCGTCCTCGCCGTCGCGTTCGGCGCGCCGACGACCTTCCTCGGTCCCGACGCAGTCGGGGGAGTGACGGTCGGCGTCGGTGATCTCCAGGTCGCCGTCAGAACGGTCGAGGTGACGGTCAAGGCGGTCAGCGTCGGTACCGTCTTCAGCGTCGTGGGGGCCGCGACCGCCGACTCGCTGTTCTGAGCGGTGCGTCGGGGGCAGCGGTCGGCGCCGTCGTGAACCGGCGTCACCGACCGCCGCCACACGATCCACCCGCAGTCTTAAGTCCGTCCGGTCGGAGGGACGGGTATGGATTACACGCTCGCCATCGACGGCGCGCCGGCGACGATTCCCGGCGGAACTGGCGTTCTCCTCCTCCACCCGAGCATCGGCGAGACCGACCGGATCGACACCGACTTCCTGAAGACCGACACCGACAACTTCCTCGTCATCTCGACGCGAACCACCGCCCGCGAGGTCGAACAGAAACTCGAACACTACGACGTGGACGAGTCCCGGGCCGACATCCTCGACACCCTCTCGGTCGAGCGGGGCTACTCCCGACGGCCCTCCGACCGGGTTCACTACGTCGCCTCGCCCGACGACCTGGACGGCATCGTCGCCAAGACGGAGGCGTTTCTCGACTCCCACGGCGGGAAGCGGCGCGTGAGCGTCGACTCGCTCACCGAGATGGCGTACTACGCCGACGAAAAGCGGGTGTACGAAGCGACCGGACGGCTGCTCGACCTGCTGACGACGTACGACGCCGTGGGGCTGTTCCACCTCTCGAAGGAAGTCCACGACGCGGAGACGCTGGAACGGTTCCAAGACCTGTTCGACGGCGTCCTCGACCTCGGCGTCGACGGGGACGTGACCGTCGACTTCGGGGACACGTAGGCTACACACCGATTGGACGTCGTTGCAGTTTTAGCCGTTTCTCTACTCCAGCGTCTCGAACGTCTTGTTCGCCCACCGAACCGCGTAGTCGGCGCCGTAGTCGACGTACGCCGTCGTATCGAGCGCCGCGAAAGGCGCCGGCAGGTCGAGGCCGTGTTTGATCGCGGCACAGGCGAGTTCGGTCGCGTCCGAGAAGTCGGTCTCGCCGCGAGCGACGGCACCGGGAAGGCCGTCGACGCGGTCACGGAGGCGGTCGCCGGCGTCGATCCACGCCTCGTGGAGCGCGGGGGAGTCGCCGGCCCAGTTCTCGAAGATCGGTCGGGTCCGTAGGCCGAGCCACCCGTCGTACAGCGCGGCGGCGATCTGATAGGTCGACGCGGGGTCGAGCGATACCGCGGCGTCGAGGTCGGGATACCGCTCGGCGAAGAAAGGAAGGAAGGATTCGGGGACGTCGAGACCGACTTGGACGAGCGCCTCGGCGATCAGAAAGTCGAGGAAGGCGTCGGGAGTCCCCGCCGCGCGGGCCTTACAGAGGACGATCGGGGGGTCGGTCTGCCGGGTCCACGTGACCGTCCCGTCGCCAGGCAGGCCGACGGTGAACTCCGATCCGGCGTACCGACGAAGCGGTCCCGGAGCGTCGGCGGGCACCCACTCGTCGGGGTGAGAGACCGGATCGAGGGCGTCGACGAGGAGGCCGAGATCCTCGGCGGTAGCGGGCGGCAGCGTCTCGAAGTCGGCGTCGGCGTCGAGGACGATTGCGTCGGGCGCGTGGGTGTCGTGGACGGCCGCCAACTCCCCCGAGAACGACCGGCGTTCGAACATCAGCCGAGGAGGAGACCGACCGCGAGGACGGCCGCGATGATCGCGGAGATACCAACCGTTCCGAGCACGACTTTGGTCGCCTGGCTCATGTGCGGACAGTCGGCGCGGCGTCTTATAACGGTTTCAGTATCGGGCGTCGATCCCGTATCGCGGTCGCGCCGTACCGGGACTCCGTCACGTACGCCACCGTTTCGACTCCATCGAAAATCCGTCATTTCGACTCCACCGAAAATCCGCCAGCGAGACGGTCTGTGGACCGTAGAGCGGATCGTTGCATCCGAAAGAATGGGGTCAGATTCGGGACGAGAGCGTCGGGACAGAGACGAGAGTCGACCGATGGGATCGGGTGGCGGTGCCGACGCGGCGGTGAGCGACCGAAATCGTCGGGATCCGAACGAATCCGCGGTTCGATAAAAAGGGTTACGGCTCGTCGTCGCGCCACGTGTCGACGACTTCGATGACGTAGTGACCGTCCTCCTGGAGCGAGATGATACACTCCTGGCGGTCGTACAGTTCCATGAGATTGAGTTCGTACTGCCCGGGTTCGAGGATCTTGATGCTCTCGAACTGGTCGTTCAGTTCGGCTCGCAGGTCCTCGATCCCAGGGGAATCGGCGGAATCGTCGGTGTCGGGAGGAATCGCCCGCGCGGCGTCGTCGTCGGCTGCGGGTGGAGGCGCCGCGTCGTCGAGTTCGTCCGGGGAGACGACGTCGCGACGGGCGTCGGCCTGGGCCGTATCCTCCGACTCGTCGAGAACGCTCGGATCCGACTCGGCCTCGATGTAGTCGGTGTCGACAGGGGTACGTGCGTCAGGGTCGTCGACTGCGGGAGCGTCGGGGCGCGACGGTGGATCGGCGGACGGTGCCGCGGCGTCGGCGTCCGAGCGGGAGCCGGTGGTCGTGGCTCGAGATTGAGACGATTCGGACGATTCAGGGGCCGCGTCGTCCCCGAGTGTCGGGGTCGGCGTCGCCGAATCGGGTTTGAACTGGAACTTGTTGCCGCCACAGTCCGGACAGCCCGAGAGCATCTCCTTGGAGCCGTCGGGAAACACCCGCTCGCAGTTCGTGCACTGGTGAGGCATGGCTACTTGCGCGAGACGAGCGCGCTGATGAGGTTCTCGTCCTTGTGGAGCGTCTGAATCTGGTTGGCCGGCCCGATGACGGTGAGTTTCTTCGTCGACTCCCGACCCATCAGGCGGTCGAGGAAGCTCCGGTCGGCGGTCTCCGAACGGGGGTACGTCTCGATTTCGATGCCGTTGAACTCGTCGGGGCTGATCTCGGTCATCGTCACCTCGATGAGTTTCGATTCCTCGTCGGGAGAGAGCCCCTCCTCGAGGATGACGATGTTCCCGTCGCGGACGCCGTCGAGGATGAGCCGAATCTTCTCCATGCTCGCCATCCCCTCCATCCGGGCGCCGCTGATGAGGTCGATCTGGACGCCGTCGGCGTCGGTCGGCGTGGCTTCGGGCATCTCTATCACCCGAAGTACTCCGCGATCTTGTCGTACACTTCGTCCATGTTGTCGCCTTCGAGCGCCGACAGCGGGATCGTCCGGTGCTGGGGGAACGCGTTTTCGATCTGCTTGATGTTGGAGTCCTCGAGATCCGTCTTGTTCGCGAGGATGAGCACCGGGAGATCCTGGCTCTCGATGATCCCGATGAGCATGGTGTTGACCTGCGTGAACGGATCTTCGGTGCTGTCGAGGACGTAGATGACGCCGTCGACGTCTTCGCGGAGCCAGTGCATCGCCTCGGCGACCCCCTCCGTCGCCTCCCGCGACCGACGGACGGCGTCCTCCTCGTCGATGTCGTGTTCGAGGAACTCCTTGTAGTCGACCTTCGTCGTCACCCCCGGAGTATCGACGATGTCGATGGTAACGGTGCGGCCGTCCCGTTCGATTTCGACGTTCTCCTTGCGCCGAGCACGCCGAGTCTCGTGGGGGACGTGGCTCTCCGGGCCGATGGCGTCCCCGGTCCAGTCGCGTGCGATGCGGTTCGCGAGCGTGGTCTTCCCGGCGTTCGGCGGGCCGTAGATCCCGATACGCTTGGGATCGCTGGCCGAGAACAGCCGATCCGTAACTCGTGTGATGCTGTCTCTGAGTCCTGTGAGCAGTCCCATCCTATCCTCCCGCACCTCCCGTCTATCGCCGCGAGAGGGGCGTATGCGGGATGAACGTCCCGCCGTTCACTTAAGTGTGCGTCAGACAACCATAAGGGGCCTGTCAGTAGCGTCGGAACATTCGACGGGCGAGACGACGGGGAAGTCGGACGGCGTTGGACTCCCACTCGCCGACGAAGGTGGCGTAACTGCCCTCGGGACGATGCCCCCCCCCCACCCCTTCGTTTCGGGTGGAACCTCCCACTCCGGCGGGTGACGGAGAGCGACCGATCCTACTATTCCTACATACGGCCTGTGAAAAAATCAGGGTTGTCTGCAGTACGGGTGTTGTTTCACATGTTGCTACTTATGCTTTTCTTTATCTAGACGACTCCTACGTCGTCACCCCCCACCCCCGCGTTGTCGCGTTCCACCCGAAACGAAGGGGTGGGGGGTCGGTCTCGGGCGCCGGAAGCCCACACCTCACCCGTCCCCACCAGTATCGGTGAGTCGTTCCCCGATCGTCGAGTCGTCTACGCCGGCGCCCCGGAACGATCCCGACCGGCCGCCACACCGACACTGCCTTCGCCCCCGCCTCCGGGCGGACTCGTCTCCGAGGGGAAGGTTTTTCTACCACCTCCTCCTCTGTTTCCGCTGCACCATCTCGACGCGCCGTGACGGGAGTGGACGGGGGAGTACGGTGATTTCCCGGATCGGTCGCTCGTCTTCCAGTCGAAACGATGGGGTCTCAACGGATGGATTCGAACGATACACCGCCCGACGATAGCCCCGACGAGGAGGAGACGAGCCTCCACGACGCCCGCGACCGAACGACTGACATCTCCCGTGACGTCGACATCGACGACGTCCTGGACGACGAAGCCGACGACAGTCGGGGATTGTTCGACGACCTCCTCTCGGGTGAACCGATCTTCGAGAACAAGGAGGTCCTCCGTCCTTCCTACACCCCGCACGAACTCCCTCACCGGAACGAGCAGATCAACCAGATGGCGACGATTCTCGTCTCGGCACTCCGTGGCGACACCCCCTCGAACATCCTCATCTACGGGAAGACGGGGACGGGCAAGACGGCGAGCGCGAAGTTCGTCAGCAAGGAGCTCGAATCTACCTCCCAGAAGTACGACGTCCCCTGTGAAGTCGAGTATATCAACTGCGAGGTGACCGACACGCAGTATCGCGTGCTGGCCCAACTCGCCAACAAGTTCATCGCCAAGAACCGCACCGTCGCCGAGGAGCGCATCGACGAACTGACCGACCTTCGTTCCGGCGTGACCGACGGCGACGTGACTCTGGCCGACGCGTCGTTCGACTCCGTCGACGACATCGACGACCGGATCGAGACGCTCGAAGCCGACCGCGACGACATGGAGGACGTCCCCATGACAGGGTGGCCGACCGACCGCGTCTACACTTCCTTCTTCGAGGCCGTCGACTACCACGAACGCGTCGTCGTCATCATGCTCGACGAAATCGACAAGCTCGTCGAGAAATCCGGCGACGACACGCTCTACAACCTCTCGCGGATGAACTCGGAACTCGACAACTCCCGCATCTCGATCATGGGCATCTCGAACGACTTGAAGTTCACCGACTTCCTCGACCCCCGCGTCAAGTCGAGTCTCGGCGAGGAGGAAATCGTCTTCCCGCCGTACGACGCCAACCAGTTGCGGGACATCCTCCAACACCGTGCCGACGTGGCGTTCAAGGAGGGCGCGCTCACCGAGGACGTCATCCCCCTCTGTGCCGCCTTCGCCGCGCAGGAACACGGCGACGCCCGTCGTGCGCTCGACCTTCTCCGTACCGCCGGCGAACTCGCCGAGCGCGGCCAGGCCGACACCGTCGAGGAGAGCCACGTCCGTCAGGCCCAGGACAAGATCGAACTCGACCGGGTGGTCGAGGTCGTCCGCACGCTCCCCACCCAGTCGAAGATAGTGCTGTTCGCGATCATTCTCCTCGAAAAGAACGGAGTCCACAACATCAACACCGGCGAGGTGTACAACATCTACAAGCGACTCTGTGAGGAAATCGACGCCGACGTGCTCACCCAGCGCCGTGTCACCGACCTCATCTCCGAACTCGACATGCTCGGTATCGTCAACGCCGTCGTCGTCTCCAAGGGCCGGTACGGGCGCACGAAAGAGATCAGCCTCTCGGTTCCCGTCGAGGAAACCGAGGCCGTCCTCCTTTCGGACTCCCGACTGGGCGACATCGAGAACGCCCAACCGTTCGTACAGGCGCGCTTCGACAACTGATAGGGAGTATCTCTCCGTCCGTAGCGCCTCGCCACGACGGTCCGGCGAGACGCCACGACGCTTTCCGACCGCCCTGCGAGCGGCCGTTCCACACCGACACCACTACGACTCTCACCGCTCCCAATGCCGACGATGTCCGCCACTGACACGCCGCCGTCACGAACTGCGCTCCGGTCGCTCCCGTACGCACTGCCGGTCGCCGTCGGTCTCGCCTGTCTCGCGTGGAGTCTGACCGACGTCGTCGCGACGATCACCGACGGCTACTGGGTCGTCGTCGACCTCCTCCCCGCCATCGCCGTCCTGACGGTCGGGGCCGGATTTCTGGTGTTCGGCGGGATCGGTGCGCTCGCGTGTATCGCCCGCACGGTCTGATCGGGGATGCCGCCGGGCCTACGACGGCGGTGCGCGCGTCGCCGCCGGGGCTACCGGGATCCGTGTCGCCGCCGACGTCCCCGCCGTTCCCGTCCGATCGACCGCTCCCGGTTCCCCGGCGGTCGGAGCGCCGGCGGTCACCCCCGCTGCGGTCACGTCCGGTGTCCGTTCGGGCGTCGTGTCGAGGACGACACCCGAGACGCCGAGCCGTACCCACCCCAGATACGGGATTCTGACCCGGGCGACCCCGACGATCCAGCCGGGTTTGACCGGGCCGTTTTGGCTGATCCCGTTCACCTGATCGTACTGCGCGTTGGCGTCGCCTTTCGTCACGAATCCGGCGTGTGGCGCCGGACAGTTGGGCATCTCCCCGCAGTCGCTCGCGCTCACGTGGTCCGGATCGGTCCGATCGTACCAGTTCTCTCCCTCTTCGACCCAGAACTGCGTGCGGTGGATCACGGGCGGGCCGGCGTCGCCGGGGTTGTCGTAGACGATGACCGACCCGTGGGCCCCGAACTTCCAGTAGCCGGTCTCGCGGCCCACGTCCCGCGTGACGACTCCGGTTTCCCCGTGGCCGACGTCGGGTGCGAACCGACCGGTGTCGGTGATGAAGACCAGATCACCCTTGTGCATGTGTGGCTCCATGCTCCCGCTCTCGACGGCGACCATCGGCGGCCAGACGCCGCTGATCGCAAAGAGGAGGAGTCCGATGGCGACGACGGCGCCGATGGACAGCGCCGTCTCGCGAACCACCAGCAGGGGACCGTCCGTCGCCGTCAGTACTCGTCGGATCGGCCCCGGCGAGCCGCCGTCGTCGCCGTCCGGAGGTTCGGGGCCGTCGTCGACGCTCATCGGTCCCTGTTACCCCCCACCGGAGTTGAAGCTTCTGGACTTCCGGCACCCTTTTGCCGGAACCGACCGACCTCTTCGTGTGCCTCTGGAGACGCCCGCGCGCATCGTCCGCGAACTCGCCCGCCGCGGATACAACGCCGAACGCGAGGCCGTGACGCTCCTCGCGGGCGCCCCGAATCCCACGACCGCCCTCGACGACGCCGTCGAGGCGGCGCCCGACGACGCCCTCCGCCTCACGGCGGAGCACGTCCGGTCGACGCTCGACGCCGATGGGGCCGGTGCAGCGACGGGCGCCGACACCTCTCCTGCCGGGAGGACCGCCCCCGCCGATACCGCCACTGACGCCGATTCCCCTGCCCCCGCCGATACCGCTACCACCACGACCACCGCCGACACCACCGCTCCGGACCCCTCCGTTTCGACTCCAACTTCCCCCACGCCGTCGGAGCCTGCCCCGTCCGACGCTCCAGTTGAAACGAAGGGGTACGAGACGGGCTCGGCGGGGGGATCGACCCCGGCGACGAATCCGGACGCCGACGCTCCCGAACGCACGATCGACGTCGAGGGGGACGTGACGGGTCGCAGCACCGGGACCGGCGAGTACGCCGATTTCGTCTCCGTCTTTCGCGACCGGTACGAGAAGCTCTCCGGCAAGCTCCGGGGACGGGTGAACCATCGCCCGGCGTCGGCCATCGCGGACATGCCGGGCGGGAGCGACGCCGCGATGATCGGCCTCGTCAACGACGTGCGCTCCTCGGCCAACGGCCACTGGATCGTCGAACTCGAAGACACGACCGGCACCTTCCCTTGCCTGATCACGAAGGACCGCGACATCGCGTCGCTCGTCGACGAGCTCCTGCTCGACGAGTGCGTGGCGGTGGAGGGGACGCTCTCGGACGACGCGGGCATCATCTTCGCCGACGCGTTGCATTTCCCCGACGTCCCCCGGACCTACAGCCCGTCAACGGCCGACCGACCGGTTCAGGCCGCCCTGATCTCCGACGTCCACGTCGGGAGCCAGGAGTTCATGGCCGACGCGTGGCATCGGTTCACCGACTGGCTCCACACCGACGAGGCCGCAGCCGTCGAGTATCTCCTCATCGCCGGCGACATGGTCGAGGGTGTCGGGGTCTACCCCGATCAGGACGAGGAACTCGACATCGTCGACATCTACGACCAGTACGACCGCTTCTCGGAGTATCTGAAGGAGGTACCGGGCGATCTGGAGATCGTGATGATCCCCGGGAACCACGACGCCGTCCGCCTCGCCGAGCCTCAACCGGGCTTCGACGAGGAGCTTCGGGGGATCATGTCGGCCCACGATCCGCGGATCGTCGGCAACCCCGCGACCGTGACGATCGAGGGCGTCTCCGTTCTGATGTACCACGGCGTCTCGCTCGACGAGGTGATCGCCGAACTCCCCGAGGAGAAAGCGAGCTACGACCACCCCCACCGGGCGATGTACCACCTGCTGAAGAAGCGTCACGTCGCTCCGAAGTACGGTGGCCATATGCGACTCGCCCCCGAGGAGCGGGAGTATCTCGTCATCGAGGACGTTCCGGATATCTTCCACACGGGCCACGTTCACAAACTCGGCTACGGCAAGTATCACGACGTCCTCGCGGTCAACAGCGGCTGCTGGCAGGCCCAGACCGCCTTCCAGAAGAGCGTCAACATCGATCCCGACGCCGGCTTCGCACCGATCGTCGACCTCGACACGCTGAACCTGACCGTCCGGAAGTTCGCCTAGGCGGGGTCGAGTCGGTATTTCACCGTCGGCTTCCCGTCGAATCGCGGTCCGGTACCGTTGCGCCCGAAGCCTGCCGCTTCGGCTGCCTCCCGGATCGCCTCGTCGTCCTCGACGGCCAGTAGTTCGACGGTCATGCCCTCGGCCGTGGCGAAGCGGACTGGCTCGGCCAGCAGCCGTTCACAGGCCGCCGCCGTCCCCCCCAACTGCGTCACGTGGACGGTTCCATCACGAACGTCGAAGCTGACGAAGCCGGCGACGTTCCGTCCCTCCTCCTCCGTGTCGGCGTTCGGCCCGCTCGCCGTCGCCTCGCGCTGAGCGACTCGGACCGTCCGGTCGTGGATCAGGTTTCGGATCACGTCCGCCGGCACGTCCGCGATGGCCGAGAGCGCGTCGGCGTCGGCCTCGACCGCGTCGCGCACTTCCATACCCACCCGTAGTCGCGGGAGCCGCTTAAACGCTCGCGTGGATCGGGGTAGATCGCCCCGGCATCCTGCGGCGGTGGGCGCACGCGGCGTCCCCGCGACCGCTGTCCGCGCGCCCGTTCAGCCGTCGGCCGCCCCACTCGCCTCGTCGGCCGGATCGAGTTCCACGTCGATCTCCGCGGCGGCGGCCTTGTACTCCGGGATCTTCGCCCGCTCGTCGACCACGTCGTTGGTGAGGCGGTTGGCCGACGATGCCGAGAAGTGGGGGGTCGTCCAGACGGTCCCCTCCTTGATATCCGTGGTCACCTGCACGGTGACTCGGATCTCGCCGCGGCGCGATCGGAGCGTCACCGCGTCCCCGTCGGCGATCCCGTACCGCTCGGCGTCGCTCGGGTGGACGTCGACGAAGTTCTCCGGATGCTGGCGGTTGAGCGTCGGCGACCGGCGACTCATCGTCCCCGTGTTGTAATGCTCGATCAGCCGCGCCGTCGTGAGGATCAGGGGGTACTCCTCGTCGGGCGTCTCCTTCGGGGGCTGGTGGCGGACGCCCTCGACGTGGCCACGCCCGCTCTCGGTCGTGAACCCGTCTTCGTAGAGGTAGGGATCGCCCTGGTCGCCGGGTTCGAGGCAGGGCCAGTGGAGCCCTTCCGTCCCGAGCAAGTCGTAGGTCATGCCGTGGTAGATGGGACACACCTGTCGAAGCTCCTCGAACACGGCCTCGGGGCCCTCGAAGTCGAAGCCGCCGTCCGCGCCGAACAGCCGGGTTCCGATCTCGGTGAAGATTTCCAGGTCGTCTTTCGTGTCCTCGTAGACCGTTCCGATCCCGCGCATCAACTGGACGCGCCGGTCGGTGTTGGCGACGGTCCCGCTGCGCTCGGCCCACGTGGTCGCGGGCAACACCACGTCTGCGTAGGCGACGGTGTCGGTCGGGAAGATATCCTGTACCACGACGAACTCCAGGTCGGCCAGCCGTTCCGCGACCCGGTTGGCGTCCGGTTCGCTCATGATCGGGTTCTCACCCATGACGTAGAGCCCACGGATCGAGTCCCCGGCCGCACGCGAGATTTCGACGTTCGTCAGCCCCGCTTTCGGCGGCACCTCGAAGCCCCACACCTCCTCGACTGCGGCCCGGAGGTCGTCGTCCTCGACGTTCTGGTAGCCGGGGAGCGTGTTCGGCATCGCGCCCACATCGCAAGTCCCCTGCACGTTGTTCTGGCCGCGGAGGGGATTGACGCCCGTTCCGGGGCGGCCCACGTTCCCCGTGAGTAGGGCGAGGTTGATCTCGTTTTGCACGTTGTCGACGCCGCAGGTGTGTTGGCTCATTCCCATCCCGGTGAAGACAGCGGCGTTCCCAGCGGTGGCGTACACCTCCGCGGCGCGTTCGATATCCTCTAGCGGGACGCCACACGTCTCGGCGGCGGCTTCCTTGTCGAAGTCCGTCAAGGTCGCCGTGAGGTCGTCGATCCCGTCGGTGCGCTCGGCGACGAACTCCTCGTCGACCCAGTCGTTTTCCAACACGGTCTTGATGACGACGTTCAGGAGGGCGATGTCCGTTCCCGGCTCTACCTGGAGATGCTGGTGTCGCTCCGTGTCCTCGATCTCGAACGACCGCGTCGTCTTGTTCGCGTGCGGATCGACCTGGATCACCGTCGCCCCGTCGAGTACCGCCTGCCGGAAGTAGACGCTGTTGGCGATGGGGTGTTGCTCGGCCGGGTTGGCGCCCTGAATCCACAGCACGTCGGCCGACTCCATCAAGTCCTGCATGCTGTTGGTCATCGCGCCCGCGCCCAGACTCCGTCGGAGCGCGTACACCGTCGAGGCGTGACACATCCGCGTGCAGTTGTCGACGTTGTTTGTGCCGTAGCGACGCGCGAGTTTCTGCAAGAGGTAGTTCTCCTCGTTCATCGACTTCGAGCACCCGAAAAAGCCCATCGCGTCCGGGCCGTGTTCGTCGCGGATGCGCTCCATCTCGTCGACGATCAGGCCGAAGGCCTCGTCCCACGTGGCCTCGTTGAGGTCGCCGTCCGCACCGCGTATCTGCGGGTGCTTCAGTCGATCCTCGTGTTCGATCACCTCCGTCGCGGCCCCGCCCTTGATGCAGATACGGCCCTCGTTGACCGGCGCGTCGCCCCACGGCGCGAATCGCATGTCCTCGGTGACCGTGATCCCACATCCTACCCCACAGTACGGACAGATCGTCTCGACGGTGTCTTGTTCGCTCATCGGAGCGTGCTCCACGTAGTCGTAGATCGCCTCCTGGCTACAAAAATTATTAATGTATTGACTAAAATCGCCAAACACCAGCCGGCGGGCGGCGCCGGTCGCCCCGGCCGTCGCGCGGCACCCGGTTCCGATCGTAGGGAAGTGAACACAGTTATTACCATCCATCTCGCTACCACCTGCCATGCCTGAACACTCGTCTACCGTCGTGGAGGCCCCGCGATGCGCGTAGTCGCGAAGTTCGGCGGTACGTCGCTCGGGAGCGGCGACCGAATCGAGCGTGCGGCCGACACCGTCGCGAAAGCGGTCGAGGAGGGACACGAGGTGGCCATCGTCGCCAGCGCGATGGGGTCGACCACCGACGAACTCTTGGAGGAGATCACGTTCGAGGCCGACGACGCCGACCGTGCCGAAATCGTCAGTATGGGCGAGCGGACGAGCGTCCGGATGCTGAAGGCGGCGCTCCGATCCCGTGGCGTCGAGGCCACCTTCCTCGAACCCGGGAGCGAGGAGTGGCCGATCATCACCGACGAGTACGGCGAGGTCGACGCCGAGGAGACGCTGCGACGCGCCCAGGCGCTCGCCGCCGACCTCGACACTGTCGTCCCCGTCGTCACCGGCTTTCTCGCCCAGACCCTCGACGGCAAGGTAACGACGCTCGGTCGCGGCGGCAGCGACACCACCGCCGTCATGCTCGGGAAGTTCATGGACGCCGACGAGGTGGTTATCGTCACCGACGTCGAGGGCGTCATGACCGGCGATCCGCGCGTCGTCGAGGGCGCTCGCAACGTCGGTCACATCACCGTCGACGAACTCCGGAACCTCTCCTTTCGTGGTGCCGAAGTGGTCGCCCCCAGTGCCCTCTCGTACAAGGACGAGGATCTAACGGTCCGCGTCGTCCACTACCAGCACGGCGACCTGCTGACCGGCGGCACGAGAATCGAGGGCCAGTTCCAGAACCTCATCGACATGCAGGACGAACCCCTCGCCTGCATCACCGTGGCGGGCCGTGCCCTGCGGAACCGGCCGGGTATCCTCGCCGACCTCGCCCAGGCGCTCCGGAGCGAGGGCATCAACATCGACGCCGTCGCCAGCGGGATGGATTCGGTCACCTTCTACGTCAACGACGACCTCGCCGAGGACGCCGAGTACATCCTCCACGAACAGGTCGTCGACGACGAGACACTCTCGTCGGTGACGGTCGAGAGCCAGTACGCCGTCATCCGGGTGACGGGGGGTGAACTCCCGAACCGCCCCGGCATCATCCTCGATATCGTCCAGCCGGTCTCCGAGGCCGGCATCAACATCCACGACCTCATCACCTCCGCCACCTCCGTCGCTATCTTCGTCGACTGGGCCGACCGCGAGCAGACCCTGGAAATCGTCCAGGAGCAGACGATCTGACGACCACGTCGCTCCATCCCTCCTCGACCGTCCCCGATTTTCACTCGTGGGGTACTGACCCCGCCCGCTGGCTCCGGGATGCGACCACGTCGAGCCCCGGACTGTAGTAGTACACCGGCTCCCCGTCGGGTCGTGCGAAGCCGTGGGCCGCGAGGAGCGTGTTCGTCTCTACCTCCGCGACGGCCGGATACAGCGTCCACGGCTCGTGGTCCACGTCGGTGTACCGGATCGACCCGTCCTGGGCCTGCGTGTAGAACCGATACCGCTCGACGAGAAACGCCGCGAGGGGGTCGCCGGGCGCGGCGAACGGTTCGCCGGTCGGCCAGTACGTCACCTCGTAGTGTGCGGGCCGCTCGCCCGGATGCCGCCGCCGACTACCGAATCGGATCCGACCGTCCGCCCCCGTCAGCGAGATTCGCGCGTAGTAGTACGGGAGGTGATGGAAGAGTCGCGCACCGATCACGCTCGCCACCCCCTGCGCGTCGAGGCTGAAGAAGTAGACGCTGGGGACGCCGTTGCGTGTCACGTACGTCCGGAGGTTCAGTTCGGGCAACTGCACCCCGGCTGCTTCGGGGAGACCCTTCGGTCGGACGGCGACGTTGGTGAACGGGACGACCGAGAGCCACGCCGAGCCGTCGTGCGTGTCGGGCGCCAGCCCCTCGGGGAGGTGGGCGTCCATCACGGCCGGCTCGACCGGCCAGTTCTCGAACAGCAAGTGCCGCCACCCCATCTCCAGCGGGAGAACCATGGATCCGCTTGGGGGGCTGCCACCAAGTCCCTTCGGGCATTCGGTTCGGTCACCGCCCCTCTCGCAGTCGCGTCCCGATCCGGGCCGGCAGTCCCGCCTCCTCGACCGCCGCGACGACCGCGTCGACGTCGTACACGACCCGCCGCTCCTCGACGGTCACCGCCTCGCCGCCGCGGCCGTCCCCCAGTTCGACCACCGCGTAGCCCGCCCGCGGGTCGCCGTCGCGTGGCTGGCCGACGCTCCCCGGGTTCATCACCACGCCTTCGTCGAAGACGCGGTGGCCCTGGACGTGGGTGTGTCCCGTCACCAGCAGATCCTCGCCGTCGAGCAGCCGCGCCGAGAACTCCTCGGGGTAGGTGTAGCGGTCCGGGTCGTCGGGGTGGCCGTGGACGACCTTCACCCGCCCGTCCGCGACGGTCAGTTCGGCGGGCAGATCCGCCAGCCACGCCAGCGCGTCGTCGTCCAGTCGCTCGCGAGCGTGATCGACGCCCGCGGCCGCCATCCGGTTGAACCGGAACGACGACCCGCTGGCGACCGCTCGGTCGTGGTTGCCCATCACGGTCGGAATCGAGCGCTCCCGGATCGCCGCGACGCAGTCTCTCGGCCACGGGTTGTACCCCACCACGTCCCCCGCACACACCAGTCGATCCACATCCGGCAGGTCGTCGAGGACGGCGTCCAGCGCGATCCGGTTGCCGTGTACGTCGGAGATGACGCCGAGGCGCATGGAGTCGCTTGCGGATCACGCCGGTTAGGCGTTGTCGTGCGCCCGGACCCGACGGTTACTGCGCTCTCCCCACCGCAGCCGAGAAACGACTCCCCCGGTCGCCGAATCACCCGCCAGCGGCCCACGACTGCCCGCTCGAACGTCGGCATCGCGGGGATACCGTCGACGGTCGGCGTCGCGGCGAGACGGCGGTGGCTCGCGGCGCTCGGGATGGCCATCGTGGTGGTAGTGACGGATCGGCGTCGCGTGGGTCCTCGACGCCCGCCGCCGCCGCGATCGGTCGAGTTAGTCGCGGTTGACGATACCCGTCGTCACGCCGCCGTCGTCGACGGCGACGCCGGCCGCACAGACCGCGTGTTCGAACTCGAGGTCGTACGCCTCGCGGGCCGCCGCCGCCGCGGTCGACGCCTCGAAGTCGAACGCCCGCGGCCGATCCTCCTCGTAGGTGGCGACGAGCGTCGGCTCCTCGACTGCCTCGACCAGCAGTGCGTCCCGGCCGACGATTCCGACCGTCGCTGCCTCGTCCTCGATCACGCCCGCGATCCGGGGCGTGTCGTAGTCGTCTTTCTCGTAGTCCAGCGCGAGCAGCGCCGTCGCCAGTGCGTCGCGAGCGGGGTAGCCCAGATCCAGCTTTTCGGTCACCGGATCGACGTGCGAGCCGTTGCCCAGTACCGCACGCCCCTCGCTCTCGCGGACGCAGTTGTAGGCGATGTAGGGGTTGTCCGTCTCGGGAGCCTCCGGCGTCGGGGCGACGGTGAGACTGCCCTCGCGCTCGACGATTCGACGGTTCGGGAACGACCGGGACGAGACGCGGTAGGCGCCGACGCCCGGGCCGACGACGACGAAGCGGCCGACGTACATACTCCACCCACGCACCGAGCGCCGAATGTAGGTGTCGGTTCCATCGCACCGACCGAGCCACGACCTTCAGCATCCGGCCCGTCTTCGATGGGGTGTCTGTGCGGCGCCGCGACGCTCCGATAGCTCGTCGCCGTCGGCATCGCCGCCCAAAGAGCCTTGACCGCCGCCGTCGACGTAGTCGCCGTGTTCGATCCGGCCGACTACGACCCGCAGGAACTCCGGTCACTCGCGGGTGTCGACGCCGACGCCGACGTCGGAAGAGGCGTCACTCTCCCGTCCGCAGCGGGGACGGACTACCGCCAGGCCAAGCCGGACGAGCCCTCCCGGACGCAGTGTGAGCGACTGGTCGCCGTCGGCGGCGTCGACCCCGCCGCCCTCGGCGACCGGCCGTACCTCCTGACGTTCCCGGACGCGCCCGCAGCCCGCCGGATCGGCCGCGACTGGATCGCCCACCTCGTGCGGACGGCCGACGAGGAGGCGACCCGCGACGCCATCGCCCGGTACCATGCGCGTGGCTGGATCGGCGACGACGCCGCGGCGACACTCGACGCGCGCGTCGGCGACGCGGTTCGGGTTCTCGATTCGGGCGACGGGTCGCTCGACCGTGCCGACCACCTGCTGAGTTTCGCCCACGTGATCCGACTGCTCGGGATCGACGGGGACTGACGGCCGACGATAATTTTGCCGTCCACGCCGACGTCGGGCATATGCCCGGGGATCCCTACGGTGTCGAGATGTCGGAGACGGAAATCGCGGAGTTTCTCACGCGTCGGGGGCACGGCGTGCTCTCCTTTGGCGGCGAGGACCCGTACGGGCTACCGATATCGTTCGGCTACGATCCGATCGACAACCGGTGTATCTTCCAGCTCGTCTCCGCCCCCGACAGCAGGAAACAGGCGTCTCTGCGGGAGTCCGACGCGGTGAATCTGGTCGCCTACGAGTGGGTGGCGATCGACGACTGGCGAAGCGTCGTCGTCGACGGCCGACTCACGCCGATCGAGGCCGACACCCCTGCCGCCATCGAGGCCGCCGGGGTGTTCGCCGAGTACGGATCGGTCGTCGGGCTCAGCGTCTTCAACCGGCCGATCGACGAACTCGACGCGGCGTGGTACGAACTCCGGATCGACGAGATGCGAGGGTACCGGTCGCCGGCCGGGGGCGGGCGTGAGTAGGACGATCGGGCCGACCGGCCCCGTCTCGCGTCCGACTTCGCAACACTCATATGCGACTCGCGGGTACAGTGTGGTGACTCCGGTACTGGAGTCGATCCAGTCAGTCCCATGGGGTAGCGGCCAATCCTGAAGCCTTCTGGGGGCTTCGACCCAGGTTCGAATCCTGGTGGGACTACTAAAAATTCTTACATAATCCAAACTGAAGAGCGTCATCCAGAGGCGCTCTGCACCCCCACCATACGTGAGTTCGCTCCGTATAGTGGGGGTGCGTCGGTGTGACGCCGGGTGTTTCTCTCTCCCGGCAGTCATCAGTCGACGCCCTTGCGACGGTTGTTCTTGATGACCGTCCGCCCGGCGACATCTTATATTCGATATTCGATACATTAGGATTCCAGCAGACACTCATCCGGGCTGTTCGCGAGGGACTCCGCGGACGCACTCCTCGCGAAGCGCTCGAACTCCTAGAGGAGCGCGATCTCGATCTCCCTGACGCTGATCTCGTCGGACTTGCGATCCGGACCGCTGCGGGCGACGAGCGAGCCATGTGGGATCTTCGGCGGGCGATCCGGTCGATCGGGAGAGGCCACTCCGACCTCGAAGACGTATTGGTGCTTCCGGAGTTGCTAACGCTCTCGGATCGCACTCCGACCCTCCAATTTCGACTGGAACCGGAGTGGTTTGACCGTCGTCGCGATCAGCGTGGTCGCGTCTGCGAGATTCTCGCAACGCTCGCGCGCGCCTGTGATGTGCAGGTGGTCGGTCGGCGCGTTGATCTCGTTCACCTCGCCCACGATCATCACGTTCAGCTTCCGGATAGCGTTAGGGAGCAGTGCAGAGCGTGGGGCATCGAGGGCGACGCCCAAGAAGCACTCGCGACCCTCGATCCTGATGGGCGTGCCGTCGAGCTGCTACGCCGGATCGCACAGGCCGACGCCGAGACAGTCCCGTACGAGCGCCTCTACAACGCACTGGAGGTCTCACCGGCGCGTGTCCGGCAGCTCCTCGCGGACCTTCGTGAGTACGGGCTCGTCTCGGATCGTTTCGAGATTCCCGCTGGTAGTGCTGTCGAGCTTCTCCAAACTGGAGCGGATGTGCTGGATACGCTCGACGCCGAATACGGTCAACAAGCCACGATCGGCGAGGTGGTCTCTGAGCGCGTTAGCGAGACCGGAAAACCGCTCCAAGATATGCCGTGTAACCACGCGCATGCACGGGAGGGGGGACAGGAGGGTCCTGCGGCAGCTGGTGAGGCCGGCCAGCGTGGGTTCCGTCGGGAACGGCTCCCCAGTCTCCACACGCCGACCGACTGGAACCGGTCGGAGTACATCGCCGCCCAGGAGTGTGCCCCTGATGGCGGCGTCTCGGTGGTCGATCACTCTGTCGAGGGCCGGGACGATCGTGCCGAAGGGCGGCTGTGGATCGATCAGGACGCTGACGCGGTCGGCATCTCCTGCGAGTTCGACTCACCCATGCCCTACTGGGTGAGTACTGCAGCTGCGTTAACGAACTGGCGTGTCTGGGAGTTCGTCCTCACCGAGGACCGTCTCCTCGAGGCTGCAGACTTCGCCGATCTCTTCGACGATCATCGTCAGATTCTCCGCGGCTCTCGGTGTCTCGGCCACCTTCCGGATGACCACGAGACGCCGGCCGACTACATCGACGCGCTCCAGACCGCTCGGGATGACCTCCTCGAGTTGACCAAACGGTGGCACCACGGCGACTACGAAGACCGCGATCGGTTCCGCGGGACGATCACTCGCGAGGCGCTCGGACTCGTCGGAACGATGGTTCATCTGCTGGACCTCGTCGACGTCGACATTACGTTCGAGGTGCGAGTCCCCTCGCTCCCGAAGTTCGATACCGACCATCGCCGGACGATGGCACAGTCCCTGGCGATCGGACTCGCCATCTGTTCCCGATACGGGCAACACACTGGCTACCGGCAACTGTTCGAGACACGTGACGAGAAACTCGACTGGACGACCGGACTCGATGTCGACCACGACGACCCGCTCGGGGCCGCCATCCCGAGTGTCTCCGTCATCGGGAACTGCGGTGGCAAACCCGAATCGCTCGCAACGCTCTTCCAGGAGGCACTCGCCGAGCCGCGTTCTCTTCGTGATGATGCCCCCGAGATTGCGGTCGACATCCCAGTTGTCTCCGAACACGGCCGGGAGACCTACGCTGCAGTCGTCCGATCGCTGGCCGCGACGAAACGCTTGCGGGCCACTCGCGAAGCCGTTTCACTGTTCCACGGGCTCGCAGCGACGCCCTATGACGTGGCACTGGCACTGGGGCGTGGACTCTCGAAAGAAGGGATCGAACGCGATATCCGCCCCAGTGAGGTCCGCCGTGCCCTCCAGGGACTGCAGTCTGATGGCCTCCTCGCGAATGCCGCCCCGACGGTCCGAGACGTGGTCGCGACGCTGCTCCGCGCTGCCCGGCCACTCTCCCAGGCCGAGTTAGCCGACCGGGCTGGACGGTCGGCGCGGTCGCTCCGAACACATCTCCCACGTCTCGAAGCGCTGGGACTCGTCGAAGCGACTGGCCAAGGCTACCGGCTCTGTCTGTCGTTCTGTACCGACGAGGAGCGTCACGCGACGGTCCTCCCGCGGCTCGTCGACGAGGACCTCACCCTCGCTCGAGACGTGCTGTACGACGCCGTCGCCCTCGAAGAGCCACCGGATCATGTCTGGCGGATCTGGACCGATCTTGGTCCCGGCGGTGTCCCAGATATCGATGCACTCTCCGAGCACATCGCGTGGGCCAGCTGGGCGATCTCGGCCTGTCGAGCGCTCGCTGCTCAGGCAGCCGTTGCCGAGACATCGGTCGCGACGGCCCGCTTCGGGGCCCAGATCAGCCAGTGCAGTCTGCAGCAGTCGGTGGGAGGTGTGTCGGCGTGATCTACGCCATCCCCGACGACCTGCCGGAGTGTCCTCAGTGTGGCCGTCCAGTGCGAGCGGCGACACGTGTTGGTTCGCGTGCTCGACTCTTCCCCTGTGAGCATCAGGTTCCGGAGCGTGTTCTTCGACCTGCCCATCTCGACGATGGATCTGCCTCAGCTGATGGAGGTGGGTCGGCGTGAGCACGATGCCGGTCCGAACGACATATTTCACCGCCCTTTCCCAGGGCTCGGCAACACCGGCGCCGCGAGACGATATCTTTGCCGTCGTCCGATATCCTGCGGAGTGGATCGACGACATCGTCGACCGGAATTTGCAGACGCTCGCGCCGCCTGAGCACTTGCTTGATGCCTACAAGAAGATCGAGGAAGCGGCTGAAGCCGATGGTCACGAAGAACCACAGCGGGTTGCGTGGGAAAGCGTCGAATTCGAAGCTCGCTACCTCGAACATCTCGATTCGTCGGGTCCACAGCAAGTCCTCGAAACGCTTCGGGAGCGTGCGACCGAGCGAACGATATGGTTCGTTTGCTGGGAGGCTGACGACACCTACTGTCATCGGCGACTGCTCGCCGAGCGTGTTCGCGAGGGCCTCAAGATCGGCCCGTCACAGGGTGACGTTCGTGAGCCCTGTGCTGAAGGCGCCCATGAGATCGTTGCGTCCGCTCACTCGGCTCACGGACGCGAGTGTCGGAGGTGCCACCTCTCGGTACAGACGCTGACTGATTGGGTCGGACATGAACTGGAGGGATCGACGTGAGCCATCACTCCAGCAGCGGAAGTGAGCGAAGTACGCGGCGCGGTGGGAAGCTCTCGGTGTTCCCGTACCCCGGCGGGAAGACGCCCTACGTCGATCACATCACCGACTGCTTCCCGATGCACCACACCTACGTCGAGCCGTTCGGAGGCTCGGCGTCGGTGCTGCTGAACAAGCAACCAAGCTACGCGGAGGTGTTCAACGACCTGAACAACGACATCGTCCACTTCTTCCGCGTTCTTCGCGATCGCGAGGAGGAGCTGGCGGAGTGGGTCTCGCGAGTGCCGTTTTCGCGAGACGTGTTCGACCGGTGGGCGGACGCGTTCTGGACCAACGATCACCGCCCCGAGGACGACATCGAGCGCGCCGGTCGGTTCTACTACCTGCGCTTCGCGAACTTCAACGGCCGTCTCGACCGCCGGAACGGCTTCAAGACCGGCGGGAAGCGCAACGAGGCGCGATCCTTCCGGTCGGCGATCGCGAACCTCGAAGCGGTCGCTGACCGGCTGGCCGAGGTGACCATCGAGGCCCAAGACTACCGCGCGGTGATCGAGCGGTACGATCGCGACGACACGCTGTTCTACCTCGATCCGCCGTACGTCGATGCGACGGACGCCTACTACCGCGACGACGACCTGGAGTTCGACCACGCGGCGCTCGTCGAGACACTCGCCGACGTCGAGGGCTACTGGATCTGTTCGTACGGCGACCTGCCGGAGGGGTTCGCGGAGATCGCGACGACCGTTTCGGGATACACAGCGCGGTACTCGATGCGATACGCAGACCGCCGGGACGAAGCGGCCGAGCGCCTCGTGATGAACTTCGACCCGACGAATGTGCCGGCGTTCAGCGAACCGGAGCAGACGACGTTGGGCGGTGATCGGGCGTGACGGACTACCACCTCTACGCGATCTCGGTCGCGTGCCCGGTCTGCCACGAGGTGACCCAGTTCGTCGAGACGACCGAGGCGCCGGTCGCGCTCGACCAAGACGTTCCGCTTCGCGGGAAGGACCACTGCCCCAGCTGCGGCGTGGACCTCGCGGCCGTTGACGGCGAGTGGGACCTCCGCTCGGAACACGAGATCGAGACCGTGCTGCCGGCTGAGGAGCGTGGTGGGGCGTGACTCGAATCCTCGACGAGTCGGACATCCGGGCCGGCCGACCGCTCGACCGCAAAACACTCCGCTCGACTGAGGAGGGCTACCTCTGCCAGTGCAACGCGCACGGGTGCGAGTGGGAGATGCTGGTGCCCTCGATCGAGATCGCTGAGGCGGCGGCGAACACGCACATCTACCGACAGCGCCGCCACCAGGACGCTTCCCACGTCGGCCGGTGCGTCGCCGAGGTGATCGACCTCGACAGCGACCGAGCCCGGCGCCAGGGCGATAACCATCACGTCTACATCGGCGAGGTCGGCCCGCGAGAACCGCTCGCGTTCGACGGCGAGTTCGGGCCGTGGTATCCGCGAGCCACTGACGACCTTGATGCCCTAGTCCACCGCGGCGACCGGATCAAGCTGTCGTGGGGCGACGACCGCCACGGCAAAGTCGCCAGGGTGTCCGCGACCCGGAGCGGCGGGATCGCCACTTGGTCGGTCGTGTACGCCGATCCGGGCACCGACCTGACGCGGAACGACTGGCAGCCGAAGTTCAAGAACGAGTTGATCGCCCGCGACGGGGCGGTCTACTGCCGCTACGGCGAGGAGTTCCTGGGGGCGCCGGACTTCGAGGTCGTCGGCGAGACCGACCACCAGGCCGACTTCACGGAGTTCGCTGGAGCGACGAGTGACGACTGACGCGACCCGCCTCCGCCAGGACGCCCGCGGGGTTCGAGCCCCCGACGGAGGCCTGCCCGCAAGGGCGTGATTCGATGAGCGTAGACCAACCCGACTTCGTCGACATGATCGACGAGGCGAACGACGAGTTTCGAACGCCCGACAACCTCGACGAGGCAATGTTCGAGGGCGGTATCGGCTTCCACACGTTCTACAACCCAGAGGGTCCGGCGTCGGGCCAGTACGGCCCGCAGACGGCCCTCCACGCCGCCTTCGAGGAACTGACGGAAGAGATCGTCCTCGATCCGCGGATCGTCGAGGAGAACCAGGGCGAGGTGACGCCGGCGACCATCGCGACGGAGTTCCGCGAGCAGTGGTCGCACTTCGGCCCGCGCGGTGATCGGTTCGGCGAGCTGCTGGCCGAGGAACTGGAAGCGAAGCTGCGGATGCAGGAGGGTCGGGACGATGGCCACTGAACAGACTCACGGCCACATCCGCGGCGAGAACCGACCGGACCTGGACGTCTACCTGAACGGCGAGCGGATGGTCGAACACGACGCCGTCTCGGAGGGCATCGTGCTGCGTCACGAGACGGTCTCGAAGGTGGTCAAACTCACCGTGATCTACACGGACGGCCTCCGCGTCGGCGGGATGGTCTGGGACGACCCGGCCGACGCCTACGACACCCAGGGCGCGGACGTTCACTTCGACCGCGTGGGCGACGCGGGCGACGTGTTCGCGCGCTTCGAGGCCCGCGAGTCCGGGCGCGACCTGACCGTGGAGCTTCGGGAGGTCGGAGATGCAGAGTAGCGACGCGATCCAGACGTTCCACGTCACGATCAAGGCGTGGCAACGGCACCACGACCCGGGCGAGGCAGACTGGGAGCAGTACGAGGTCGACGCCGAGGACGCTGAGGACGCCGAAGAGAAGGCCATCGAGAAGGCGAAGAACCACATCTCGCGCTCGATCATCGACCGATTCGAAACGGAAGGCTACGAGGTCGTGGAGGTGTCGAAGGCATGATCGACACGGACGAACTCTCCGAGGAGGAGATCGCGGCGGTCGTGAACACGCGGATGTTCCAGAAGACGCTCGCCTACCGGCGGCTGGCGGATGGCATCGAAGTCCTCGAAGACGAGGATCAGGTATTCGAGTCGCTCGTGAACTCGATCACGAAGCGCCACTCCTCGGTGTCGACGGAGTCATCGACGCGGGAGTTCTTCGAGCTGTTCCGCGACGAAGTCGAGACGTTCACCGAGTCGCTGGTGGACGAGGAGGAGGGCGGCGACAACGAGGACCTCCAGGACCTCGTGATCGACGAGCGGGGTGAGGCATGAGCGTCGAAACAGACGCCGAGGAGGGCTTCAAGACGGACGTCGACGGCGTCGCCTTCGGCGAGTACCTGGACGCTGTCAGCGCGATCTGCCACGAGGCAGTCATCGAGCCCCACGACGGCGGCACGCAGACCGAGGCGGTCGACCCGGCGAGCGTGGCGATGGTGCGGGCGACGCTTTTCGCGGAGGCCTTCAACGGCGGCGTCGAGGCGACCCGCTTCGGATTCGATCCTGACCGGCTCGGTGAGTTGCTGACGGATGATCCGGTGACGACGCTCGACTACGATGCCGACACCCGGAAACTCGACATGGTGACCGGGCGGTATCGGTACACGCACGCGGCCCACGACCCGGACACCGTCCGCGGGACCGACGGTCCACCGGAGATGGACCTCAACTTCGAGGGCGTCATCCCCGCGGCGGATCTCAAACACGCCGCGGAGTGGTTCGACGGGTTCACGACGTACATCCGGATGGGCTACGATCCCGGCGAGAACGAGTTCTGGATGGAAGCGATCGAGCGAAACGGGGACAGCATGGGAACCGACGACGGCTGTTTCTCGATCCCGCTTCTCAACCCCGCCGAGCGCGGACACGCCGACTCGCACTTCTCGACGGACTACTTCCGAGACATCGTCGACGCGATCCCAGAGGGCAGGATGGTGACGCTCCAGCTCGGCGAGGAGTTCCCGATGATGCTGTCCTACCCGATCCACGACGGCGCCGGCGAGCCCTGCGGCCGCGTCGAGTTCATGCAAGCACCCCGAATCCAGAGTGATTAGCCGATGACCGCCACTACCACCGACGTCCCGGACAGCATCGACATCGAGATCACCCACGAGGAGGCGTTCGGGCCACTCGACCCCGCGGACCTCGACGAGGACGAGCGCCAGATGTGGGTCGACATGGAGGCGGACATCCAGCGCTCCGAGGCGCTGCGGGAGATCGCCGAAGAGCAGCTGGACGAGGACGACATCCCGGAGGCGAAACACCTGCTGTGGATCGACGAGGCCGAGGTCTACTCGCTCTGTCCGCCCTGCTACGACCGGAAGGCTGACGCCGCGTGGACCGGCGGCACCGAACATCCGCATCACGGTCGCCTCCGGTCGAAGATGGAGGAGCGCGTCGCCGAGGGCGCCCCGTGTACCGACTGTAAAGACGCGCGAGTGCGCGAGTTGAAGGCTGATCTGGAGGAACAGATCGACGTGGAGGTGACGCTCGCCGATGACTGACGCTGATCGTCCGGGCGACCTCGAACGCTACGCTGTCGACTGCGCGCTGTACGCCGCCCGATGGACGCACTTCTGGACGCCGGCCGATCCGGACCACGGCTTCCTCGACTACTTCGAGGCGGCCGTGGCGCGGAACCTCGGCCTGCTCTGGGGCTTCGAGACCATCGGGGAGGACATGGACCGGCGCGGGATCGTGCCGCCCACGGAGGGCGAGCAGGCGACGCTCGTGACCGACGGTGGGCGCTCCGAGTGTCCCGACTGCGGCCACGAACTCGATACCGCGGAGAACAACGACGCGCTGGCCGCTGACGACGAGCACGAGTACTTCTGCCCTCGCTGTGGCCGACTCTTCGAGGACCAGGCGGCGCTGACCGACGGCGGTGAAGTCCCGCTCCCGATCGAGGACGTGATCACGCCGACGCTCGACGAGTGGGAGCATCGCGGCGGTGGGTGGCACACCTGGATCGACGACGACCAAGAGTTCCGCGTCCACATCGAGATGGTCACCCTCGAAGTCCCCGAGGAGCAAGCGGCGCTGAACGCCTTCGAGGTGCGTCTCGACGACCTGCGCGACGGCCGGCCGTACCCGGTCGTCGTCCGCGAGACGCTCCGAACTGACCGGCTCGCCGTCGCCGTCGCGGAACTGCTGGCAAGCGAGCCCGAACGGTACGCCGACGACTGGGGCGAGGTGGCGCCGCGACCCGAGGAGGTGGGTCGCTTTGACGAGTAAGCGCCTCAAATTCGCCTCCGAGCACGTTGACCCGATGCTCGCCGGCCGGAAGTGGGCGACCATCCGCCACGACCTCGACATCGACCTCTCGCCCGGTGACCGGGTGGCGCTCGTCGACGCCGGTCGCGAGGAGGTGTTCGCCCGCGCGACGGTGGGCGACATCTACCACGTCGACGCGGAGTTCATCGTCGACGCCGATTTCGAGGGCCATCGGAGCTACCGCTCGACTGCTGAACTCCTCTCGGAGCTGCGTCGGTACTACCCCGACGCCGAGTTGACGCCCTCGACGCGGCTCTCGTTCATCCAGTTCCAGCGCGTCCAGCAGGCCGGCGACTACGACCTCCGGCTCGATCCCCGCGAACCGCGGCCCGAGGAGGTGGCGCACCGTGGCGAGTGACCTCTGGAACGCGGAGGAGGACGACCTCCCGCCCACGAAGCCCCCCACGGGCGGCACCGACCCGGCCGAGGACGTGATCCCGACGCCCGAAGGCCGGGTTCGGGCCTACTTCAACGACGAGTTGATGGCCTACAACCAGATGGACTTCCAGGTCTCGTTCGCGGGCGACGACGTGCTCGCCCCGGAGTTCCTGGCCTTCCAGCCGCCGGTGTCGATGTGGCCCGACGAGGAGCCGCCCGAGGCCGAGGCCCAGCTGGTGATGCCCGACCGCGGGATCGAGATCGTCGAGCCGCCGGAGTCGAGCGAAGGCGAACGGGTGTTCCATCCCGCCGGCGCCGAACCCTTCGACTTCGAGATCCGGATGACGGTGACGCCGTACCATCCGGAGATGGACGAGGCCCAGGAGGTCGAGCATGGCGGCGAGTGAGCACGCGCACGTCCTGATCGAGCCCGACCGCACGGCCGCGGCCATCCGCGAGTACCTCCGCGCCCACCCAGAACTCCGCAAGGACGCGTACGCCCACGAGGGCCGCGACCCGCTCCTCGGCCTCTGTTACCCGGCCGCGGAGGCGTACTACCACGCCACGGGTCGCGAGCACGACATCTACTGCCTCTCGTGGTGCGACGTCGACGAGGATCTGGACGGGACGCACTGGTATCTCCGCGAGGCCGACGGGGAGCGCCGCTGGATCGATCTGGCGCTCCCGACGGAGCCGGAGACGCTGCCGCCGTTCGAGGTGGGTCGGCGCCGGCACTTCCTGACCGGTGACGACCCGAGCCAGCGCGCCGAGCAGGTCCTCGACGAGACAGGGGTGGCCGATGCCTGAAACGCGCACCGCCGAGGATCCGACGAAGGCGATCCTCTCGGACTCCGGCCTCAACAAGAAGGCGCTGTGCGACTACGTCATCAACGTCGCGACGGGCTGCCGGCACGGCTGCCGGTTCTGCTACGTGCCAAGTACCCCCAACATCCGGACCCGACCGGACATGCTGAACGACGCGGCCGATGTCGAGGACCCACAGCGCGAGTGGGGCGACTACGTCCTCTATCGCGACGATCTCCCCGAGCGCCTCGACGCCCATCTCGACCGCAAACGCACCTGGACCGAGACGGAGGGCGGCCAGGGCATCGTCGGCGTCTCGTTCCACACGGACTGCTTCATGGACGAGCGGGCCGCCGAGATCACTGCCGGCGTGATCGAGACGCTCGCCGATCACGAGCAGTACTGCCGCATCCTCACACGAAACCCGATGCTCGCGGCGCAGTACCTCGACACGTTCGTCGAGGCCGGCGAGTACGTCACTGTCGGCTCGTCGATCCCGACACTGAACGAGGCGCACATGGACGCCCTCGAACCCGACGCGCCGCCCATCGAGTCCCGCCTGCGCGGCCTCGAACGCTTCGCCGAGGCCGGCGTGTCGACGTACGTCTCCATGTCGCCGACCTATCCGGGGATGAACGTCCGCGACATCGAGGCGCTCCTGGAGCGGATCAGCGCCGTCGACCCGGACGTGGTCTTCCACGAGCCGATCAACCCCCGCGGCGGCAACTACCAGATGACCGTCGCCGCGGCGGAGGAGGCCGGGTGCGACGGCCTCGCTCGGCAACTGGTCAACGTCCAAGGGCCGGACGCGTGGCTTCGCTACGCCGTGAGTCACTTCCGCGCGGTCCAGCGCCTCGGTGACGAACTGGGGCTCCCGATCTACCTGTGGCCCGACGCGCAGCTGGTCGAGCAGGCCGAGGGACGCTTCGAGCGCTACCTCCAGCACTGGCGCGACAGGCAGTCGCCCGAGGGGTTCGCCGGCCGGCCGACCCCGTCGACGCCGCCGATGGACATCGGGGCGATCCGGAAGACGCCCTCGCAACAGAGTGCCCTGGGAGAGTTCGCAGCCGATGGCGGTGAGAGCCGATGAGCCTCGGGGAGTTGCTGAAGGCGATCGTCGAGGCGATCGCGGACTTCGCTGAAATCATCGAGGAAGTGAAAGAGCAGAAGCGCGCGGGAGGCAACCCGCCACCGGAGGTCTCCGTCCACGACGAGATGATGCGCCGGTGGCCGACGCGCCAGGAGGCCCGCCAAACTCGGGCGTGGCCGCCGTTTGAAGGGCATCGTCGAGGGCTGGGTGATCGCGATGCCGCGTGATCGCACGCCGTGGGAACTCCTGATCTTTGCGGGGGTTCTGTTCTCGCCAGTGGTCGCGGCTGCGCACGGATACATCACGCCGTCAACGGCGCTGTTCATCGGGGCGATCATCTTCGGCATTGGACTGAGCGCGCTCAAGCTGACCGTCTGGAGGCGCGAGGATGCCGCGTAAGCTCCGACTCCTCGCGGTCGTCCTCCTCGTCGTCATCGCGGGGTGTGGATCGGCGCCGGCGGCCTCGACGTCAACCACCTCACCGACCCCGACCGCGACGCCCACCCCGACACCGACGGCGGAACCGCCGGCGCGAGAGGACATCCGCATCAAACAGAACGGGACGATCAACGCCTCGTACCTGAACCGCTCGGCCGCGACGCTCTACCGCTACTACGCGGCGCCAGCCAAGGGCGACCGGCCGTGCCCGACCGCCGCGAACGACACGGGCGCCGCGATCCAGTGCTCGGCGGCCTACACGCCGGTCGACATCGCTCGACAGACCATGCACGCCGGCCCCGAGGGCGCGAGCGAACAGAGCCGGAACGCGGCCATCGCGTACGCCATCTCGGTCTACACCATCGTCAACGAGTCCGTCGAGTGGGAGCAGTTCGGTCCGAACTCCCGGCTCGACGAGCGGCTGACGCCCGCGGCGAAACACGAGTTCGACACCGCGTTCGGCTTCCTCGTGCTGGCGAATCACGAGCTGCGGATGAACAGCCCTGTCGGGAACCAGTCGTCGACCGGAGCGGAGGTCGAAGATGCTTGACTTCGCGAACGCCGCGGAGATCATCCGCGAGGGCGTCGCAGCCGTGGGAGGTCAGGAGGTCCTGTGGGGCGCCGTGATCGCGTCGGTGCTCGTCCTCGCGTTCGTGACCACCGGGATATGGTGGGTGCGCCGGATACTTCGGGCCGCCGGGGTCCGGTCTCGACAGGAGGTCGAGGATGCCGAGTAACACCGACGAGTGGTCCCGCTTCGACCTCGTGCTGATAACGGGTCTTCGAGCGGTCGTCCTGATCGCGGCGCCGATCATCATCGCCGTACTCTACGAGCCGCTGCTCGGTGGCCTGCTCCTGGTGGGGCAACTGTTCTGGATCGCGTGGTACGAATCGCCGCTCTCGGAATCCTACCGCGAGGCGATGCGGGAGGTGTTCGGTCTCGATGGATCGTGATCTACGACTCTCCCAGCTCGGCAACGAGCGTGTCGAGCAGCTGGCCGAGGAGCGAGCTACGGGCTCGAAGGACAGCGTCGAGGATATCGAAGCGTCGGAGGTCGGGGTAGCAATCATCATCGGCGTGGTGTTCCTCTCACTCACGCCACCGGGATGGGTCGGTCTGGTCTACCTCACAACTGACCGCTCCTACCCGGAATCGCTGTCGTTCGTCGTGGCGACGCTCGCGGACGTGATCGCGTCGCACTTCGAACTACTCGTCGTCGCCGCGGTTGCCTTCTCGCTGTTCTCGCTGTGGCTCGAACGCCAGCGGTGACCAGAACCACCTGTTCTCGACGACTGGCTCAGAAGGACGACGCTACTTACGCTCTGTCGGGGAAACAGTTAGGACATGCTTCGTACCCTTCGTCTTCCATCTCCTCGGGCGTAGCGTAGACCGTTTCGGCGGCGTGTATCACTTCCTGGAAGATCGGGTGGTCGCAGTTCGGCTGATGATACAGTTCCTGCGTGAGTTCGAGTTGCATACTCACGTCTCTCGTCTAACACTACTTAACCGTCCACCTGTCAGAGCGACACCTGGCTCATCGACTCGATGATGTTCTCCTCGGTCGGCGCTGCGAGATACGGTTCGATGGCGTCGTAGGAACTCCACCCGCCGAGGGCCATCACGATCCGCGGCGAGACGTTCTCCTCGACGAGGAGATGGTTCGCCCAGCAGCGACGGAGATCGTGCGTCGAGACCTTTCGGTAGTCGTCGTCCCCGGTCTCCTCGGCGGCCACGTCAGCAGCGTCACCGACCCAGTTCTGTACCTGCCGCTTCTTCACATCGATGAAGGGGTCTCCCGGAGCGAGGTCGTTCTCCTGCTCGTAGCGCGCCAGCAGCACCTCCACGTCGCGGGGGAGCCACGTCTCGCGGTACTTCCCGCCCTCGTACTCGCCGGTCGTGTCCTTCCCCGAGACGACTTCGAGCTGGTGATGGCGACCGTCCTTTGTCCGGGTGACGTGCTCGGGCGCGACGTCGAGCGTCTCTGCGACGCGGAGGCCGCAGTCGCCCATCAACCGGATCGCGATCTCCCGCTGAAACGACGACGCCGAGCGAGGAAGTTCGTGGTACTCGTCCCGACTCATCCAGACGTTCCAGGTGCCGTCCTTGTTCCGCTCCGTTCTCATTACGTGTTAGTCTTGAATTTCACGCAACTTAGTGGTTCGCACGGCGGCGGTTGCTACCGTTCTGGAGTGGCTATCGGGTGAATAGTTGCGCGTTTCTATACAAACACGAAATTACGAATGTCCGACTTCATTAGTAGAATCGAACGTTTCTATCTCGCCTCGGAGCGTCAGCCACACGACTGACGCACGTCCGACTACAGATATAGTTTCGAGATTCGTATAGCGACATATAGTTTACTGCGGCCGTGAGCGGGGATAGAGACGGCGCCGGCGACGAACTCGCCGCGAGGATCGGTGGTCTCGCGGCTCCAAGTGTTGGGGTCGAACGCCCGAAATCCGGTTGCAGAAAGCGTCATCCGCCGATCCCGACGCTCGTCGCGTCGACGTCGTCGCCGACGGTCCCGAACGCCGAGTTGTCGCGGGGCGCGATGCCGATGTCCGCGAGCGACCGCTCGATCAGCGGGATCACGCGCTCCACGTCGCGCATCTCGACCGTATCCGAGAGCCGAACCCGCGCCGAGGCCTCCGCGAGGCGCTGGAGCGCGTCCAGCTTTCGGACCGTGATCGGGAGCGGCGGCCCCTCGTACTCGCCCTCGCCGGCCATGCCGTCCGCGAAGCGCTCGGGGAGCGAGGTCTTCGTCTCGACGAACCACTCGCGCATCCGCTCCTCAACCGCGTCGTCCCGCGGGATCGGCCGACACTGTTTCGCGCGCGTCAGATAGGCCGAGAACTCCTCGGGCGAGATGTCCCCCTGCACGTCTTCGAGGCGTTCCGGATCGACCTCCTCGCCACGAGCCAGCTTCCCGGCCGTGGTCCGCGCGCCGATCACCTTCGAGGCGATGGAGCGGATCTGGTCCTCGTCCTCTTCAGTCTGCATCGTGAGGATGAGGTCGAACCGCGAGAGCAGCGGGCTCTGGAGGTCGACTTGGTCGGCGATCTCCCGCGTCGGGTCGAAGTGCCCGCCGGTCGGGTTGCCCGCCGCCAGCAGCGCCGTCTGGGCCGGAAGCGTTGCGTTCTTCCCGGCTTTCGAGACGTGGACCTCCTGTTTCTCCAGGGCCGAGTGCAGCGCGTCGAGGTCGGAGGTGTCGCCCTTGTCCAGCTCGTCGACGACGGCGATACCCTTGTTCGCCCGGACGAGAGTCCCGGCCTCGATGCTGAACTGCTCGTCGCTGAAAGAGTCCTTCGTGATCGACGCGGTGAGGCCGGCGGCCGAGGAGCCGGTCCCATCGGTGATCGCGCCCCGCGGAGCCTTCTCGTAGGCAGCCTCCAAGAGGTTCGACTTGCCGACGCCCGGGTCTCCGAGGAGGTAGATGTGGGAGTCGCCGCGGTGGAACGCCCCGTCGGGTGACTTGCGACGCCAGCCGGCGAAGAGTTGGAGGACGATGGCCGCCTTCTCGATCCAGTTCCCCTCGTGGTCGGGGGCGAACGACGCCACGAGGCGCTCGAAGCGCTCCGGGTCCTCCCGAAGTTCGTCGATCACGGCCTGGTAGGCCGAGAGGTCGACGTCGTCGAGACCGCCCTCCTCGACGGTGAAGCCGCGGCCGATCACCGTCTTCTCGTAGACGACCTCGCCCGTGTAGACGGGCTCGTGCTTGCCCGTGAACGTCGTCCGGGCACCGCCCTCGACACGCTCGTCGCCGGCGAGGTCGTCGAGCAGATGGATGTCGATGTGTTCGGTCTCGCCTTTTGCGTCCTCGGGCGGTTGCTGGAGGCGGATCTTCTGGTAGTCGACCCACTGCGACCGGTCCTCTTCAAGCCGCATGAAGCCGCCGTCGTCGCACTCACGACAGCCGCCGGGCGGCTCGCGGATCTTCCCGAACGCCGGCTGCGGGACGCGCATGTTGTAGCCACAGCGGACGCACTCGAACTCGCCCTCGTGGAGCCGCGGGTTCACCTCAGTCCGCTTGGTGATCTGGCCCTCCAGCGCGATTAGCCGGTTGACCTGCTCGGCCGGCGAGAAGCCACCGACCGCGAACGTCGCCGCCTCGGGGAGGTTGACGAACTCGACCTTGGCGCGAGCCATCGGCCGGACGTGGTCCTCCTCGGCGCCGTAAGACTGGAGCGCGTCCTCGAAGGCGTCCCGCATCGTCTCGGGCCGCGCGATCACGTCGCTCGCGATGCCTTGGACGTCGTCGAGACCGAGTTCGCCGTCCTCGTCGACGCGGTCGCCCGCCAGCGTGATCTGATCGGCGCCGATCCCGAGCGTGTCCGCATCGGCCTCGTAGGCCGCGAGGTCCTGCCAGTCGATGGTGAGCGTCCGCTTCTCGGGGTACTCCTCGCGAAGGTCCGCGATTGCCTCGTGGCAGATGGCTTCGAGGGCGTCGCGACAGCGGTCCTCGACGCTCACGACAGCATCGCTCCCCAGTCGACGTTCTGGAGTTGCTCCCACGCCATCTGGCCGAGCGTCATCGAGCGGTCGACGTTGATCGAGACGACGCCGAGGACGGCGAACACGAGCAGCAGCGCCGCGACGACTTTCAGATCGTGCTGGGCGGTCGAGCCGGCCGACGCGACCACCGACCCCGCCGCGGCCGCCTTGTGCGCCCACGTCACGGTCAACAGGAGCGCGACGACGACCGTCACCGAGACCGTGCCGGCGAGACCCAGCTGGGCGAACGCCGCCTCGACGAGGTCGCGGACTACCACTCCGGTTCACCTCCTCCCGCGAGTGCGAGCAAGACGAGCGCCACGAGTGTCAGCGTCGTCGGGATTAGCAGCGGCCCGAGTTGGGCGATACCGACGAGCAGTGCCGACGAAATGGCAACCGCTGGAGCAGCCAGCATCGACTGAAGCGCCTGTTCAACCGCCACGATTTCGGTTGCAGCCTCGGCCACGAGAGCCGTCAGGACGACATAGCCGAAGATGGCTGGGTCGTCGTCGGTTTGCATCACTTTCCATCCCCCTCGTCGGCGTTGATCCGCAGCACGGTATCCGGCGTCGACGCATCGGCGGTCTTGGCTCGCCGCCGCGTCCACCACCAGTAGACGACGATGCCGATGGCGGCCATCACGCCCAGGACGCCCGCAAGCGGGAGCGCTGCGTTGAGCGCGTTCGAGAGCGGTTGCGCGAGGACGAGCGTGAACCACGTCGTCACGGTCTCCGGGCTGATCAGCAGCAACCCGAGGAACAGCGCGACGACGACCGCCAGCAACACGAGCGGCGAGCGGTAAATCGCTCGCTCCGGAACGTCCGGCCGTCGCATCCGGCGCTGCTGGTAGGCGATCGCGCCGGCGATGATCCCCAGCACGATCACGACGACGAGCCCGGGGTTCAGGACCGGCATCGCCGGGATCACCGGCCCCGAAGCGCCGCCGTCCCAGAACGATCCGCCGCCGGACGACGAGACGTTGCCGCCGTCATCGTCGACTTGGAACTGCAGCGTCTCCTCGCTGTCGTCGTCCGAGAGCGTCAGCGGGGAGTTCGCGGTCCCCTGATCGACGGCCGTGTCCCGGGTCGTGGAGTAGAGGGCGTAGTCCGTGTCGTCCTGGGCGTCGATGAACGTGAACTCGACGTCGTCGCCCGCGGACGCTCCAGGAGCGACCGAGAACTTCGGTTCGTCCCGGAGCGGATCGTCGACGGAGACACGGACCTCGCCGCTCTCCGCGTTGACCCGAACGGGGATCGTCGAGACACGGGCGCTTGAGCCCGCCCCGGCGCCGGGCGCGAACATCTTGTGGTAGCCATCCGAGGTGATTTCGGCGAACTCGTCGCTGTCCCACGACTCCTTGTAGAGGTAGTTGATCCGCGTTCCGTCGGGCGTGTTCCCGAGTGAGATGTACGCACCATCCTGCCACGAGTCGATCTCGAACTTGGTATCCAACCGCTCGCCCATTACCGTCGGTTCGAGGACGGTGATCGAGCCGTCGATCACGTTGACCTTCCGGCCAGTCGTCCGGACCGCGACCTCGTCGCCAGCGCTGACGCTGCCCAGCTGAACGGTCAACTCGGTGCCGTCGAACCCGTAGTTGTCCGAGGAGACCGTCGACCACGTCCCGCCGTTGGTCCGCGTCTCGATGGACCGGATCTTCGTGACATCGCCGTCGAACGGGATCGTCAGCGTGGCCGAGGAGCGATCGCTCGCGTACGTTTTGGATACGTTGTAGCGCTCGCTCCACTTTTCGCCCTCGTAGTCGACCGTCTGCTTGTCTTGGGCGTCATGTCGGTAGTCGAGATCAACAGATGGGGCTGGGGCGTCGCTGCCCAGAGACCCGTCGCCAACCGAGACGTTGACCGTGTTAGATGAGTCGATCCACGACTCGTTAGCTGTGAGTGAGACCGTCTCGCCATCCGAGAGTGCCCCCGAGTGGCTCGTTGCGTGGTCGTTTACCTCCAGAGAAGGATCGACCGTCTCAGCTCGCTCCTTGAGCTTGAGTGTGGCGTTAAGGTTCCCCGCTCCGGAACCTGAGAAATTGAGCGATTCCGAGGCCGTCGTCACGTCGAACTCGACCGTTATCGTCTCACCGTCGTTAAAGTCCCCGAGCGACTTTGAGACGGAGTTATCGTCCGAGACGGAGACGCCTGAGACGGTGGTTTGTGGGCCAACAGTCAGATCGCCGTAGTTGTCGAATACACTCGTCCCTTTAGTGTACCATCCCTGTGAGGAAGAGTCGTCCGCCCTCAAATAAACGACGTCAGCACTACCGTCGTTGTCGGTGTTTTGAGTGACGAACTCGACGGTATACGCAGTGTTAGCAGACATTTGATAGGACGAATCAAGGTCGATAATCTGGTCGCCGGTCGACCAATCAGGATCCCATCCGTCCTTTACTTTCGTCCCTTCCGAGTAAGTTGTATCGGGACTTTCCTCAACGATGTATATATCGACTGAGGCACCGTAATCGGCTCCTGCGGTCTTGCTAATGCCTACCGAGAGCGCACTTATCGTCTTATCTGTCGACGGCTTCACCCCGACAGATGTTTGATAACCGGCGTCTCCGGTTGTGTCTCCCGCGAAGATTTGGTTTCTGTCGATTGTGCCATCCCCGAGATCAGAGACCGGATTGTGGGGGTTGTTTTCGCGTTCCGTGACGCTGAGGACCGGCTCACCGTTGGCACTTGGACCACTCGGGTCCGCGTTCCCTGCGATCGAGAGCGAAGTCGATCCGCTCGGAGAGAGCCCCGAAGCCGTCTCGTTGTCCCACTCAGTCGCAGTGTGGCCCGTGACGTTGATGCTGAAGTCAGAGACCGAGTCGAGAGAACTGACATCGTAGTTGAAGGACGACCTGTCGGTATAGGTCCCCGACGCAGTCACAGTCCCGGCGAATGAGACGCTGTTCGTCGAGAAGTGCGGCACTTCGAAGACGAGCATCCCCGCCTCGTACTGCACGTTAGCGGTCCACTCCTCGCCGTTCTCGTGCGTGCCGTACACCTGCTTGGGCGTGTGGCCGAGCGCGTCCCGGACGGCGCCGGCGTCGAGCGCGACCTCGCGCCCCGCCGAGTGCGTATCATCGCGCAAGACGAGCGCGATCCCGCGGTCGCCCGAGAGCGTGGCCGTGTCGTTCGTATCCAAGTATCCGCGTGCGCGGCCGGGCGTCGTGACGATCACTTCAAGCGTGTTCGCGTAATCGCCGGCCATCACCGATCCCTCGATGTCCGACGCTCTGAGCGACATGTTCTGCGCTTCGCCGACTGGGAAGTCTTCCGAGACGTTCGAATCGGGAACGCCGACCATGCCGGCCGGCGCCGCCGACGCGGTGCCAACGAAGGCAACCGGAGCGACGAGCGATCCGACCAGCAGCAGGCACAGCGCCAGCGCTGCGAGGCGGTGGGTAGGGGGCGGGCCGTTGCGGGGGGTGTGTCCGGTTCTTGTTCCCGAATACGCGCGCGGGAGTGATCTCAGTTTTCTGACCGCTTCGGCGATTCGTCGGCTCACGCGCCGACACCCCCCACCTCGCTGGCTGACTTAAAGCCGGCCGAAGAGTCAGGAATCCGAGCGACGACGATCTCGTTGCCGTCGCCATCCACCATCCGTACCTCGAGGGCATCCTCCGCCTCGACGAGGTGGTCGACGAACTCCAGGTCCTCCACGGGGGAGACGAGGTCCTCCTCGATGCGCTGGTTAGTGATCGAGACGTAGCCCTCGCCCGGCTGCTTCACGTAGAGACGCTCGTAGTGCTGGTTCTCCCACTCCTTCATCACTGTGTCGTCGAACTCGACAGTCTCTGGCGTGTTGGACTCCTCCTGTGCGAGCGCGTCCGGCCGGCGTGCCGGTGCCGAGAGCCGGATCTGCAGGAAGCGTGCCTCGTCACCCGGCTCTGGCGGGACATCTTCCCACTGGAAGAGCGTGAAGCCGGACTCCGCGTAGCAGAGCGCCGTCCCCACGTCCTTGCCGCTCATGATGTCCTCTTGCATCGGGACGGTGTCGAAGCCCAGCGGGATCGAGCTCTTGTAGTCCTTCGTTGGGTTCGGAGACCCGTCGGGCATGTGGATCCGCCAATCGAACTCCCGGCGGACTTCGTCGAAGATCTGCGTCTCGTGGTGCGTCGCGAAGACGAACGTCAGGAACGCGCGACGCGAGTCCGCGAGAGCCGCCCGCACGGCCGCGACCTTGTCGAAGGTCCGCTGGTCGTCCTGCTTCGTCTCCGAGCGGGAGGGCGTGATGTCCCCCGTCTCGTCGAACATCAGCACCCAGTCTTGGAACGGACCGAGGTAGACGCGTGCGACGATGAACGCGTACCACCAGTGGATCAGAGAGGTCTGGGGGTTATCCTCGTCCGCCTCCCAGCGCGGCGTGAACGGGAGATCGTCGTAGTCAGTGTCGGTCTGCTTGAACACGTCCTCGCAGCCGGCGAAGCTGGGGTCCGGGTAGATGACGTTGAACGTCCCCTCGGGACGGTCCCCGATCGTCTGGAGGAGGTCTTGGACGCTGTCGTAGTAGACGACGTCGCGAACGATGTCCTCGAGGTCGTCGACGTCCGAAACCGGTCGGTCGCTCTCCTCGTCCATCCACCGGGCGTCAACCTCGGCGTTGGCGGGCAGGTAGAGCGTTGTCCAGTTCCTGAAGGCGAGCCACTCCGACCGCTTCGGAGAGCCGCGCCAGATGATCCGAGAGCCGTTGTGCGACATCATCTGTCGCCCGAGGTGCTTCAGCAGCGTCGACTTCCCACAGCCTTTCTTTTTCCCCCGGATCAGGGCGTTCGTCCCCTTCTTCGTCTCCGTCTCGGTCGGTGACCGTTCGTGGATGACGAGGTCGGGATAGACGATCGCGTCCTCGTTGATCTCGGTGAACTCCTCGATGTCGATGTCGGTGATCCCGTACCGCTGCCCCATCTCGTAGGCGTCACTCTTCCAGTGACCGGGCGCGGTGTAGGTCACCGACTGACTCGTACGTTCTCCCCAGTCGTGCCCCGTCGGGGGCGTGCCGTTGTTTTGGTTATCAGTAGACATGGTTATCCAGAGGGAATATGCTGCTCAGTCTGCTCTCGCTCGGGGACTTCGGCCGTCTGTGAGGCCACCCGAGCGGCCGCCCGGTTGAAGCCCGGCAGCAGGTACTCGGCCGCCCACGACTCACGCGTAAACCGTGCGCGGGCGTCTGTGCGGTCGGTCATCCGTCGGCGAACTTCTGTCTCGAAAAACGCACGCTCGATGTCTTCGCTGTCGAGCTCCGCGTAGCTCATCTGAATGACGCGCTGGCCCCACGCCAGCAGCGCCTCGTCGCTCTCGAAGCCCTCCAGCAGACTATCGAGCGCCCACGAAAGCTGCTCGTCGAGCACCTTCAGCGCCGGGCGCATCCCTGGTGCCTCGGGGTCGTCGGCCAGATCATCGGGTTCGTAGTCCGGATCCTCGTAGTACTCCGAGGCCGTCCAGCGGAAGTCCCGCTGAGCCTGATGGACGGCCGGGAGGATGTCCTGCGCGGCGATCCCGCGACGAACCTCCTCCGGCGCGCCCTCGGAGAGGCCCCGGGACGTCCCCCACGGCTCGCCCAGCAGCGCCGACATGACACTCGCGTCCGTGCCGCGCGTCGCGAACCAGTCGTCCTCGAGGGCACCGACCGTCGCGATCACGACGTCCTGCATCCAGCGTAGGACCTCGTGGCGCGTCTCGAAGCCGTCCAGCAGCGACGCAAGGACGCGGTGCTGGCGACGCGAGAGGTTCGCGAGGGCGGGGCGGGGGACTTCCGTGTCGAGGTCCTCCTCGCGGAAGGCCGCCTCGACGCGGTCGCCTGCCGTCGACGGGAATGCTCTACTCATCCCGCCCTCCCGGATCATCGCCGAGGTACCGCTGGGCGAGTTCGTCCATCTGCGAGGCCGAAGCCTCGTCCTGGAGTTCGCGCTTCTTGGCCTTCTCCTCGGCCTTGTCGCTGTGGTAGCGGGTGAACAGCGACTCCCAGGACTTGATGTCCCCGAGCGTGCTCGCGTGATCGATCAGCCACGCGAGCGAGTTGCCGTACTGCGCGGCCGCGAGCTTCGCCCGTAGATGCCCGGGCTCGGGCGTCACGACCGCGTACCCGAACAGGCCGACGGCCGAAATGAGTGTCCCGAGGATCGCACTCTCGACGAGCGCGTAGCCAGCCAGGGCACCGATGCCGAGTACGAGCGGGCCGCCGAGGATCGCCCGGAGGTTGATGTGGCGACGATCCTCCTCGTCGTACCACATCAGCTTCGGGAACTCCAGCGAGAAGCCCTCGGCCTTGTAGTCCAGCGGGTTCTCTGCCTCGGGGTCCATCAGCCAGACGTACTCGTAGGGACCCTCGTCGACGGGGATCGCCGACTGCGGGTTCCCCTCGACCTCCAAGTCCGCCCGAGCGCCGCGGAAGCGAGCGAGGAACTTCAACAGCCCCCGTTTGATGGCCGTGAGCGTGCCGTCGCGACGGACCATCCGCATCGGGATCACGTCCGCCACGATCTTCCCCGGGATCGCCTGGATGTCGACGCGACGCCAGTCCTTGCTGCTCGCCTCGGCCTCTGTCGCCGGCCGAGCCGCGGCCTCGACGCGATCCGCGAAGGCGCCGATCTGGCGCTGGAGCGGGAGTACGCCGCCGTCCGTGACGGTGCTGCCGTCGACAGTGATCGGGTCCTGGTTCTGTCCGCGCTGCTGGCGCGTCGGCTGGCGCTCCGCCGAGGAGGCCATCGCCGACGGATCCAGGCCGTCCTTCGCCCGCAGGCGCAGGAACAGTTCGAGATGCGTCTCGTTCGAGTACCACCCCGCGGCGAGGACGCCGAGCAGGATGCCCCCACCGACGCCGAACAGCCACGGCAGGCGGATCAGCGTCCGACTCAGCGTCCGCCAGAACACCGCCGCGACGACGATGCTGATGAGGCCGCCGATGGCCCACACCAAGAGACTCATGTTCGGGCCGCCGCGCGCGTGTTTGACCGCCTCGGCGCCGGCCTTCAGCGTGACCGCCGTGAAGCCCGCGAACGGGAGCACGACGAAGCCGAACGCCCACACGAGGCGGCCGCCCTGGGAGGTCGTCGAGACCGCTTGGGCGGCCTGCGAGGACTTGTGGACGAACGTCCAGCGCTGCCCGTCCGGGTTGGCGAGGCAATCCGGCTGGTCGGGCTCCTGGACGCACATCGTGACGCGCTTTCGCTCCTCGAAGTGATCGTGGAGGTCGACGCGGATCGGCTCCGCGTAGCCCGACGAGACCGAGCCCTCGACGGTGTGGGTCACCACGTCGGTGGCGATCGTCTCCGAAGTCGTCGAGCCGTCCTCGCGTTCGACGACGCGCTCTTCGGTCTCCCAGTACGCGATCCGGATCACGATGTCCTTGGTATCAAAACCGTACTGTCGAGACGCGAGTTGCACGTAGTTGCGCCGCACCATCTGTCCCGCGTTCAGCCCCGACCACATCGGCGAATCGGAGCCTTCGAGGACGAACGGATGGAGCGGGAGGTTCTTCAGCCGCCAGTCGCCGTACGCTTCGCCGCTGCGGACGCCGGCCGGCGCGTTCGCGGGTTGCTCCCCGCCGACGCGCAGCTGTTCGAGTGAGTAGTCTGCCGGCGTCGACGCGGTTGAGTTGGTGGTCGAGTCCGACTGATCCTGCTGGGCGGCCGCCGGCGCCACGACGCCCCCGACTGCCACGAGGGCGATCAGCAGGATCGCGCCGACGGCGACAGACCTGCGCACCACGCTCAGAGCACCCCCGCCGAGTTGCTTCGGATCTGCATGGCTGCGAGCGTGCCCAGCCCGACGACCAACATCGCGAGGCCGAGGAACCACGTCGATCCCAGCGGGATCAGGCCCTCCAGCCACGCCCAGCCGAGGCCGGCGACGGTCAGTCCCGAGACCATCTGCGGGGCCGAGACGAGGATGTCGCCGATGATCTCGAAGGCGTCGCCGAACGTCATGCCCGCCTCGTAGAGGCCGCCGAGGATGCCGGTGAAGACCCCGGCACCGATCCCCGCGGCGCCGCCGAGCGTCCGGCGCGTCCGGTCACCGACCGCGCGGCCGACCTCCTGGGCGTCGCGGTCCTCCTCCCACTCGGAGTAGACCCACGCGATGATCGTCACCCCGAACGCGACGAGGATCAGTATCAGCCAGTTCGTGAGCAGGAACGCGGTGACGACGTCGCCTATTTGCACGCCGACCACCTCCCAGCGGCCGCTCGGTTGCTACCGTTCGTTGCGTTCTGTTTTATGTGTGTCATGTCTTGGAGTTCCGTTGTCGCGAGCGTTTGTAGAGCAGTACTCCGAGGAAGCCGAGGCCGAGGATGCCGACGACCATGAGCCACGGGATCGAGGGGAAGAACGCCGGACCGACAGTCCCCGCGAACAGCCGACCGAAGGTGAACCAGTCGCCCGAGAGGATGAACGTCGGGTCCAGCGTCACCAGGCCGGCCGCGAACGACCACAGGCCCGCGGCGACCCCCGAGACGATGCTGTAGACGGCCGTCGCGGCCGCCGTGATCGTCGCGGCCACCTTGCCGGCGTACTCCTCGGCGTCGTCCTCGTCGATCATGGGAGCAACCCTCCACCGCCCGGGACCGCGTCGAGCGAGACCCGGAGGATGACGTAGACGGTGACCGTCAGGATCGACGCGAAGACGACGACCGTGAGTGTCGCCGCGAAGGGAGCACCGAGGCCGGCACTGGTCAGTGTCGACTCGACACCGCCGAACGCCAAGTCGATGACCCCGTTCGAGGACGACGAACCGAGGATCGCCTCTTCGGCTGGCTCAAGGGCGCTTGCGATGCTGGACTGCGCATCCGCGAGCCCACCGCCGATTAAGTCCGCCCCCACGCCGATGTAGCCGATCAGGTACTCCGTCGGCGTGATGATGAGCGTCGAGATCAGCGCCGGGATGACGATGCCGAGGATAAAGCTGGTCGGGTCACTGAGGAAGCTCCGCACCGTGCCGCTGTTCGCCACGATGGTGTCCCATAGACCTCCGCTTGGACCACCCTCACTCATGCGTACGGCCTCCGTTCCCAGATCGTCGCGGCGATGCCGACGATCACGATCACCTCGATGGCTGCCAGGATCGGCGCGGCCGGGCCGGCCTGGACGGCCTCGACCGCGGCGGCCTGCCACGAGGCAACGATCAGGCCCGCACCGCCGCCCAAAATCGCCTCGATAACCCGCCGAACGAAGCCTGCGAGGCCGTTGATGAGAGCGACCTGGAAGCCGATGATCGCCTCCAGCACCGCGATCCAGAAGCCACTGACCGCCAGCCCGATCGACGAGAAGATCACCGTCGCGAGCGTTCCCCACAAGATGCTGTTGCTCGATTCGTCGTAGAACCGACCGCTGTTGAGTGAGGTTGGCTCGCTATCTCCCCCCGACCCGGATGTCTTCGTCGCGGCCGAGTTATCGCTAGTCACCGGCGATCACCTCCGGATCGGCGTTGGGGGCGGTCATGTGGATCACTCGTCCGTCGAGTCCCCGTCCTCGTCGTTGCCGATTACCGGGATGTCGATGCCCGTGCCGGGCACGTCGCTGTCCCGCCGGTCGAGATACCACGTCACGATGGCGACAACACCGATCCCGATGAGCGCCGCCAGCAGCGGGAGGAACGGTCCGAGTTCGTTCCACGGCGACGTCTCCAGTTGCCTCGCGGCACTGGTGAACGACGAGCCGATGAAGTCCGCCGGCGCGGACGTGAACGCCCCGATGAACGCCGCCCCACCCTGCGCGAAGGCGTCGATGATGCTCGTGTAGAAGCTCACCGCCGCCTCGCCCAGCGCGATGATCGAGGTCCCGATAGCGGTCATGATCCCGCCGATGATGGCGAGAAACGCCTGGCCGAAGTTCGGGAACTCTTCATCAGCATAGCTGATGTAGGTCTTGGCGGAATCGAGGCGGACGCTACTGCTGCCGTCCTCGGCCATCCTCACACACCCCCAGTCTTCGAGGAGCCTCCGCGGATGCGTGCGACTGCGGCGAGCGAGCCGACGACGCCCATGACCCCGGCGACCGCCCAGTTGATGAAGCCGCCGAAGAAGCCGTCACCGCTGAAGAACCCGCCGCCACCGCCCGTTCGCTGGACGGCGCCGAACTGATCCTCGGTCAGCTTGTACTGGTACTTCACGTCGGTAAACGTCCCCGCCTGGACCGTGTCGTCGAGCGTGACGTTCGTGCCCTGGGAAGAGTACTTCGACGTGATGTCCGAGTAGGACTCCACATCGCCCCAGTCGGCGTCTTCACTGACGCCCTCGGAGATCTTCACCGCGATGATGCGGTCCTGCGTGACGCTCTGCGTGCCTTCGAAGTCCGTGTCGGAGTACGAGAGGTCGTACGCACTCGCGAAGCCGAACCGGTACTCGAAGTTCGCCGTGCCGTGGTAGCCGGGGTACTCGTTGCCCGTCTCTTCAGTGGTGAGGCGGACGCGGTCGCTCGGGAGGTCCGAGGCCGACTGCACTACGTCGATCGACAGGCCGCGGATGTCCGCGTTGGAGAACGTCTCGCCCAGCGTCGACAGATCCGAGACCATGATCGAGCCGGGCGTCTTGACCTCCATGTGGTCGACCGTCTCGAGCTCGTCATCGTCGTCCGTGTCGACCTGTTTCGAGCCGAGCATCCACTTGCCCGTCTTGTCCAGGTTCAGGCCGGCGATCTCCAGGTCTGCATCGCCATCCGAGACGGTCACGGTGACCTTCTGGATGTTCGCGAACGTGCCGTCGCCGTTCGTCTCGGTCGACATGTCGCCGAGTTTTCGCTGGTAGAGGTAGCCGTCGCCCGTCTGGTTGGCGATCAGGTCCTCGCCGCTCGTCCGCGAGCCGTTGATGACCGCGACCTTCCGGTCGCCGTCCTCGTCGACGGCCGCGATCTCGACGACTGCGCCCGAATCGAGCGTCTTCACGTCCAGCGCCGTCTGGAGGACGCGCTTCTGCTCGTCGCTCGTGAGCGAGAAGTTCGCGAAGGTGAACACCGCCGTGTCGCCGCTCGTCTGGGAGCTCGTTGAGAGCGCGACCGCCTCGACGTTGTTCGCTGTCTCGACATCGGCGATCGAGGCCGAGCCCGCCGAACTGGACACGTCCTTGCTCCACTCGGTCGCCTCAAGCGCGCTCACGTCCTCTTTCCCGTGCGGGAACGCCCCGTAGTCCGAGGCGTTGATGTCGGTGACGACGAACGAGTACGGGTTGTCCACCGACTCGTTCACATGCGCGTACATGGACGTGAGATCGCCGTCGTTACTCTCGTACTGAAGCGGCGAGTTCCAGCCCATGTCGTGGACGGCCTTGGTGACCGTCGCTGACTGCTCGGGGTTCGGCGTCGGTTCCGCGTCGAAGTTTGGTTGGCCCGTCGCCGCGGCGGCCGGCGCTGCGCTGGCCACCAGGACGGCGAGGAAAATCGCTACGACTGTCGTGAATCGAGTTCCTCGTTTCATGAGAATATCACCGATTCAGGCCGGTGTGGGCCTTGGTTTCGCAACGTTGCGACTTTCGGGAAGTGGGCCGTGCGTCGGAGGTCGTCCAGATACTCGGCGAACGCCTCCGAGACGGCGATACCGTCCGGACTCATGATTCGCGCCCCTTCTCTTCGCGATACTCGACGAGCGGATCGTCGCTCAGTGTGTGCCAGGAGAACAGGAACATGAACGGCGGCGCCATCGCCGCCAGCCAGACCCAGCCGAACGGTGTCGAGCTGAACAGCAGGATCAGGACGGCCACGAGTGTACTGAAACTCGCCGCGATGGTCCCCGAGACGACCTTCGCGTCGTCGCTGAGGCTCACCGCTCAGCCTCCACGTACGCGCGCCGGCCTTCGGCCCGTCCGAGGCGCGTACTCGCGTAGATCAGCACGCCGCCCAGCAGCGCGACCAGGAGCGTCCCGGTCGGCACGGCACCGCCGGCCGACGCGGCTGCGCAGACGAAGCCAAGGAAGCCCGTTCCGAGACTGCCGAGCGGCCACAGTTCACGGCCGACATCGACGAGGTCGCCGTGATCGAAGGCGTGCCCGACGCCGGCGCCGTCGGCGCGGAGCGGCCGTTCTGCCGTCCGATCGGGATCGATCATCGCGGGATCGGTATCGGCCGTCGCCGAGAGATCGTCCAGGCGAGCTTGGAGCATGCCCTCTGTCTCGAAGTCGCCGACGTCGAGGACGCACAGTCGCTCGCCAGCTGCATCAGCAACGTTGTACCGGCCGCCGTCGTTCGTTCGACGGCACAGCGTCAAGTCTCGGTAGGACAGCATCTCACGGTCGCGCGGCTCGTCCCGCAGCAGGTCGAGGAGTGTGTAGCGGCGGCGGGTCATCTATCACCCCGCAGTCGCTCGATAGCGCGCCGGAGTACAGTTCCGAGCCGTCCTTCGTGGGCCTGCTTGCCAGCGTCGTGATGCTGCCACGAGTCCCAGTCGCCGCTGCTCACGGGGCGATCCTCCCGTCGTGCCCTTCGCGGGCGTTGTGTTCCGGTTTCACTGTCGTCCCCTCCAAACGGGTAGGGGTACTCGGGCCGGCTGACGGCCCGATGCTCGGACGCTTCGTCGCAGAGCGCAAAAACCTCCGAAAAACCACGGTCCAGACCGTGGTTTCACCACGGTCAGACCAAGGTTTAACCGTGGTTAGGCACATCTTTCGCGTATCTCACGATGGCAATTCAGAAACTACGTGATCTCGACCGGACGTCTGCGGGGGTGACGCTCCCACGCGATGATCTCAAACTCGAAGGGCTGATCGATCCGGATGGGTCTGTGGCCGATCGACCAGTGAAGGTCGAGCGGACTGACGATCGGACCTGGGAAATCGAAGTGCTTGACCCCGACGACTACCCCGCCTCTGCTGACTGACGACGTCGCGACGATTCTTGCTGCCCTGCTCGGTGAGACCGTTCTCTCACCGCCTCATATTTCCCCCCTTTCCTGACCGAAAGCATTGTTACACGTGCCAGCCCATCCCCAAGTATTCGTGGTCCAGTTCGTTTCCGAACGGGAACTTGCCGAGACGTATGAGAACGGCTGGGAGACCGTCACGCAGTATCGCACGGCGACCCAACTTCGCGAGGACAATCCTCAGATGACACGAGCCGAGATCGCCCGGCGTGTCGACCGTCCGCCCAGTGCGGTCCGTGGCTGGCTCGCTGAAGATAAAGTACCAACTGTCGTATCGGCGGTTCGAACCGCCCGCGAACGGGGATGGCTAGGGGTTGAGCCTGATTCTGAGCGATTTCGGGCGCTCAATCAGTTGGTCGCCTGGATCTTTTCCGGCGGCGGGATCGCAACGGATACCTTCGCTCCGCATTTTTCCGTTGATGACTCGTTGATGCTGGCGGTTCTTGCCCAGCACTTTCGCTGGCTACAACTCGGCTATCGCTGTCGTCACCTGGATGATCCCGATCGCCACCTCGAAGTCGTCCCTACCGATGGCGGGGTGATTCTGGGTCGGATTCTGTCGGTTCTAGGTGCTCCCCGCGGGGTCAAAGCCCAAGCCGACAACCTCTCGCTGCCGTCGTATCTCTCCGCTGTCGATCCGGATCTCCAACGTGATTTTATTCGCATTCATCTGCTCAACTGCACGAACAATCCCGAGCAGGTGGGAGCGTATATTCACTCCACCCAGTCGGAACAGCAAGCACGACAGCTCCGTGATCTCGTTGTGTCGACCACGTTGGGGTCGGCGACGGCCAACAGTCACTCACAGGTGTGGGTGTCAGCGGCGGCTGTCCGTGATCTGGCCGGCCTCAAAACCCGGGCTGGCCGCACAACTACGCCAGCCGACGCCAGCCTGACCGAGAACTCGATTGCCCGTCTCAGGTCGGGATTGGCGACGGTATCCCTGTATGGCACCCAGATCCCCCCGACCGAGCGGGCAATCGCCTCGACGTTCCGCCGAACCAAAACCCCCGGCGGCTATCGCTATCACCAGTGCTACCAGGCTGCTCGGGATCGCGATGAATCCCGGACGACACTCGCTACCGACCTGGGCGTTCCTGAATCGTCTATCCAAAGCTGGCGGCGTGGGAGTCGCCCTTACGCGACGAGCAGTCTCGAACGGGCCTATGAACGTGGCTGGTGTGAACCGCCAGCAGACAGCGAGACGGCGATGACACTGACTGCACTACTTACCTGGATTCTGGCTCGGGGTCGGATCCGAGAGGACTACTATCCTGTCTTTGGCGCGAGTACTACTTCCCAACGGGAGCGATTCGACGAGCTTGCCGACACGCTGTCGCTGTCCTACGGGACGGTTCGACCTGATGATCCCGAGTGGCCGACTGAACTCCGACTGGACAAGGATGGCACGCTACTCGGACGGATCCTCTATGCGTTGGGTGCACCGCGGGTGAATCAACCCCAGCAGTCGGCCCCGCTCCCGCCGATTGCCTACTACCACCCTCGCCACGCCCAGCAGGTCGCTATCATCTGGTGTCTGCATCATGCCGATACTATCCCGGGTACGTCGACTGAGGCCGTCACGATCACAATCCCGCCGCGAGCCGGCGAGCAGTTCCCTGATTCGCTCGCTGATGTCTTATCTGGTCCACTCAATTGGGCGATCGAGCGCCCCGAACCCCGCACACTCGTCGTGATCGATCGTCTTCCTGCCCCGGCCGTCTGACGCTCGTCAGTTGATCTAAGGTCACCTTTGTCAGGCAAGTCGTAAGATGTGATTCTATTCTGAAACCACAAAACACTTAATATAGGCATAGTATCTTTTGGACACCCCTACCGGTGGCTGCGCAGCGTAGCCACAAAATTCCCGACATGAAAGAGGATCGGCCTCAGGATTGTCACTGCAATGCAGACAACACAGCAAAAAATGACAGACTATAACGACAAGGCCCGTGCAGTGATCCTTGCGACGATCATGGTTCTCAGCGTCTTCGCTGGGACCGTGGCGTTCTCAGGGACCGCTGCTGCGGCTACTAACTACGAATCCGGGAACGATAACCTGGATTCAACGAGCGTTACGAACACGACAGTACAGCACGATGTCAGATTCAATGTTTCGGCAACGGCTACCGGCACAGAGTCGTTCCCCGTTAGCACTGACACTGGATCTGCAACGATCGAAAACGTCGATCTCACTGTTACCAACAGTACTGGGGATGATGTCACCGTCACGGGTGACGCTACCCCAGTTGAGTACACGGCCACGTCAACAGGGACTAATCCCAGCGATCAGTACACTGTTACTGGGACTATTACTGTTGATTACACCGATCTGACTGGACCTGCGTCCCAAACTGTCCAAATCCAGGCAGACGGTAGTAATATTGGTGGTGGTGTCACTGTTAACTTCGGCGAGACCCGCGCCGGCCCCAACGGTGAGCTTGACGGGTTCGACACCACCGACGGTACCGGTACGATCTTCGATGGTGCCACCGTCTTCCAGGGTGAATCCGACGTCTTCCTCTCCGGCGCCCTCGAACAGGGCGTGACGAAGACAGCCGGTAACGCCGAGGGTGTCCCCCTCGAAGAGCCCAACGTCCCGCAGGACCAGCCGACCGGTCTCTACACGATCACCGGTAGCTCCGGTGCGCCCGGCGTGACGGTGCAGACGCCGCGTGTGACCACGCTGGACGTGCTGAACTCGAACGGCGACGACATCGCGGGCGGCTCCGTCCGCGAGGGCACGTCGGGTCAGTCCGGTTCCGGTGACCTCACGGTCGTCGGTGCCTGGAACTACGACGCTGCCGAGAACCTCGAGATGACCGTCGAGGACGAGAGCGGTCTCGACGTCACCGACGACGTCACCAACAACGCGGTCTTCACGGGTAACCAGAAGGGAACCAGCCAAGGCTCCCAGTCGGTTGCGACCAACGAGGTCGGCTTCGACCTCAGCCTCGCGGACTCGGGTACCGGCACGTACACGATCGAACTGGCGGGCACGGACGACCTCGACTTCGGTCAGGCCAGC
>Ga0207851_100083_pt1 | contig 78342 bp, 73 predicted proteins | sample A23E3SouthBayCA_FD_187747 | JGI IMG/M metagenome (GOLD analysis project Ga0207851, IMG submission 187747) | Aerobic enrichment media microbial communities from Eden Landing Ponds, California, USA - A23 E3 (SPAdes) | ecosystem: Environmental > Aquatic > Marine > Unclassified | place: Emeryville... | reverse complement strand
CAGGAGCGCCCGATCCGGGTGGGGACGCACGGCAACTCGGCGTTCGGGCTGGCCTGTGTCCTCGACTACGCGCGGACGACCGGCGACGACGCGCTGGCCGCCGCGGCGAGCGACCGCGCCCGGGACTGGTTCGCCGACGACGCCGACTACCCGCTCGCCTACGAGCCGCTCGGCTGGGACTTCCTCTCGCCGGGGCTGGCCGAGGCCGACCTCATGCGTCGGGTCCTCGACGGCGAGGCGTTCGCGACGTGGCTCGCCGCGTTCCTGCCCGACCTGGTCGGCGAAGCGTCCGGGACCGACGCCGAGTCGGCCGGCCCGCCCCTCGACCCGATCGGCGTCGACGCCGACACCGAGGACGGGATGGAACTGCACCTCGTGGGGCTGAACCTCTCGCGAGCGTGGTCGCTCGCGGGCGTGGCGGACGCGCTCGAGGGGCAAGAGATGGTCGCAGACGCGGCGCCCGACCGACTCGCCGAGAGCGCGCTGGGCCACGCCCGGGCGGGGCTCGACCGGGCGTTCACCGACGAGTACGCCGGGGCGCACTGGCTCTCGTCGTTCGTCCTCTATCTGCTGACGCGCGAGGAGGGCGCGATTGCGCCCGCACAGCAGTGACCGGGCGCGGTGCGGTGGCCGTCGGTGGTCTAGCGACGACGAGTGAGTGCGTTTAAGCCCCGTCGCTCCCAGTGGGCGGACGTAACCCGTGGCAGCAAGCGCTGGAAGCGACCTGATACTGTTGGTGGCAGGCATCATCGGGATCGGCGTCCTCGCACAGGTGTTCGCCGCTCGCCTCCGGATCCCGAGTATCATCTTCTACATCGCGGCCGGACTGATCCTCGGGCCGGGGCTGGGCGTCATCACGACCGATTCGTTCGGGTCGGCGCTGACGACTATCGTCGGCCTCGCCGTCGCGATCATCGTCTTCGAGGGGGCCTTTCACCTCCACGTCGATCGCATCAGGGAGGCGCCGGCGGCGACGATACGACTGGTGACCGTCGGGGCGCTGATCGCGCTCGGCGGCACCGCGCTGGCGGTGCGGCTGGCCTTCGACGCCGACTGGGAGCTGTCGCTGCTCATCGGCTCCCTGCTCGTCGCGACCGGGCCGACCGTCATCGCGCCCATCCTCCAGGTGGTCCCGGTCCGAGACCGCGTCGCCGCCGCCCTCGAAACCGAGGGGATCGTCAACGACGTCACCGCCGCCATCTTCGCCGTCGTCTTCTTCGAGGCCGTCAACCCCGAGTCCGCCTCCCAGAGTCTCCTGCAGGGCTTCGTCTTCCGACTCGGCACCGGCCTCCTGTTCGGGACCCTCGTCGCCGGCGTCGTCTACTACCTGCTCCGCTACGTCGACCTCTCGCCGGGCGACGCGCCGCGCAACGCCCGCCTGCTCGTCCTCGCGGGCGCGCTCGTGGCGTTCGCGAGCGCGAACTCGGTCCCCGGCGCCAGCGAGGCGGGGGTCGCCGCCGCCGCGACCGCCGGCTTCCTGCTCGGCAACGCCGACGTCCCCTACGAGGAGGAGATCACCGACTTCAAGGGCGACATCACGCTGCTCGTCCTCTCCTTCGTCTTCATCGCGCTCGCGGCGCTGCTGGACATCGAGGCGTTGCGCGAGGTCGGGGTCCCGGGGCTCGCGGTCGTCGCGGCCGTCTCGCTGGTCATCCGCCCGCTGCTCGTATTCGTCTCGACTGCGGGCAACCGCTTCACGACGAACGAGAAACTGTTCGTCAGTTTTGTCGGCCCGCGCGGGATCATCCCGGCGTCGGTCGCGACGCTCTTCGCCGTCGAGTTGAGCACCGCCGGACTCACGCAGGAGGCGAACATCCTGCTGGGCACGGTCTTCCTGACAATCCTCGCCACGGCCGTCGTCCAGGGCGGTCTGGCGCGCCACGTCGCGCAGTACCTGGACGTGATACCAATGAGAGTCATCATCATCGGAGGCGGGAAGGTGGGCCGCTCGCTCGCCGAACGCCTCGAAGAACGCGGCGAGAACGTCGTCGTCATCGAACAGGACGAAGCGATCCTGGAGACGGTCCGCAACGCCGGCTTCACCGCCGTCAACGGCGACGGCACGGACACCGAAGTCCTCCGCGAGGCCGGCGCCGAGAACGCGAAGACCGTCGTCGCGGCCACCGGTGACGACGACGCCAACCTGCTGGTCGCACAGCTCGCGAGTTCGAAGTTCGACGTCGAACGCGTCATCGCGCGCGCCAACAACCCCGACAACGTCGAGGCCTTCGAGGACCTGGGCGTCCGGACCATCTCCTCGGCCATGGCGACCGCGTGGGCCATCGACAACCAGATCGAACGCCCCGCGATCGCCCACTGGATGACCGACGTCGGCCGCGTCGGCGACATCCAGGAGGTCGAGGTCACGAACGAGGACATCATCGGCAAGCCGATCAGCGAGGTCGGCCCGATGCTTCCCGAGGCCTGTCTGGTCGCGCTGGTCAGCCAGGGCGACCACGATTCCGCCGAGGTGCCCACCGCCGACTACGTCGTCAAGGAGGGCGACCACCTCACCCTGCTGGGTCGCTCCGACTCGGTCAAGAAGGGCATGGCGATGGTCGACCCCGAGAACAGCTGAACACGCTCTTTTCCACGGCGGTCAGACGCTCGCGCCCTGCATGAACAGCAGGTGGTCGGCGGCGTCCTCGACGGCGTCGGGAGCGGCGTCGAGCGACGCCGCCAGGTCCCGCACGAGCAGCGCCTCGGCGGTCTCCAGCCGCGCGAAGGCCTCCTCGACGACCGCGGCCCGGTGGCCGTCGCAGTCGCTCTCCAGCGCCGCGATCCGCTCGATCTCGGCCGTGTAGCCGCCGGTCTCGCCGCCGCCGACCAGATCCACGACGCACGCCTCCGTGAGGTCTGCGAGCAGGTCGGCCGCCTCCACGGTGGTGGCGGCCATCGCGCCGAACTCCGTCCTGACCGACTGCGAGAGGTCCGGGTCGATGGTGTCGAGCTGGCGGACGAACCGCTCCGTGGCGTTCGGTACCGCCTCGACCGCCGCGTAGAGGCGCATCACCTCGCCGGTTCGCAGGTAGACCTCCGTGTAGTTGGGCGGCGCGGCGTCGCCGAGGAGCCGTCTGATCTCTCGAAGTGAGGCGTCGCAGGCCGATTCGCGCTCGCACAGCGACTGGGCGGTCGGCCCGAACTCGTCGGTGCCGTAGCGCTCGAGCGCGGTCGGCAGCAGCGACACGCAGTCGCGCACGTCCGCCAGGTACGCGACCGTCGCCTCCAGCACGTCGTCCCCGTACTCGTCGGTGAGCGTAGCCATCGCACGCAGGTAGTCGGTGCGGCAGTGAAACTCCTGCTAGGAGCGCTATAGAGCGCTCACCAGCCATCCGTTCCCGAGGAGAGGTTCTGGTCCGGTCTCGCTCAGGGCGCGTGGAACTCGATGGCCGCGCCGCTGCCACCTTTTTCCCGCTCGGGTCGTTCGCTTCGCTCGCGACCCTCGGGCAAAAAGCTGGACCAAAAAGCGCGGCCGAGGTCGGGACGACCTGTGTGAGCGCTACTCCCCCGCTCTACGGCGCGTGGAACTCGATGGCCGCGCCCTGACCGAAGCCGACGCACTCGGTGGCGAGACCGAGGTCGTCGCCCCGCCTGTTCATCTCGTGGATCAGCGTGACGGGCAGACGAGCGCCGGAGGCGCCGAGCGGGTGGCCGATGGCGATGGCGCCGCCGTTGACGTTGTACATCTCGTCGTCGAAGCCGAGTTCGCGCTGACAGTAGAGCGTCTGACTGGCGAAGGCCTCGTTGAGTTCGACGAGGTCGTAGTCGTCGGTGTCTCTCCCCGTTCGCTCACAGAGCTTGCGGACCGCGGGGACCGGGCCGATGCCCATCACGGTCGGGTCGACGCCGGCGACCATGTGGTCGCCGACTTCGGCGAGCACGTCGAGGCCGTGGTCGTCGGCGAACGCGCGCGAGGTGACCATCGTCCCCGCCGCCCCGTCCGAAATCTGCGAGGCGTTGCCCGGCGTGATCGTCCCGTCGCTCTTGAAGACGGTGGGGAGGCCGGCGAGCGTCTCCATGTCCGTGTCCCGGCGGATCCCCTCGTCCTCGGAGACGGTGCCCTCGTCCGTTTCGACGGGGACGATCTCGTCGTCGAAGCGACCAGAGTCGGTGGCGTCAGCGGCGCGCTGGTGGCTCCGCAGCGCGTACTCGTCCTGGGCCTCCCGGGAGACGCCGTACTCCTCGGCGACTTTCTCGGCGGTCATTCCCATCTGGAGGTCGCCGATGTTGTACAGTTCGGCCATCCGCGGGTGGACCTTGTGGGTGTTCTGCCCGAGTTCGACGCGGGTCATCGACTCGACGCCGCCGGCGATGACGCAGTCGCGCTGGCCCGCGCGGATGGCGTCGGCGCCGCGCATGATCGCCTCCGCCGAAGAGGCGCACCAGCGGTTGATCGTCGCCGCTGGCACGTCCTCGCCCAGCTCCGAGAGGAGCGCGATGACCCGCGCCATGTTGTTGCCCTGCTCGTCGCGCTGCTGGGCACAGCCCCACAGCAGGTCGTCGACCTGCTCGCTCGCCAGGCCCGTCTCCGCGAGCATCTCGTTCACGAGGGGGATCGACATGTCCTCGCTGCGAACGTCCGCGAAGGCGCCGTCCTCTTTCCCCTGCGGTGTGCGATACGCCTGCACGACGACCGGCGTGGTGTCTGCCATACGGCGAGAGACGAGTTCAGTCGTGTTAAACCCTCACAAACAACGGACATCACGTTTGGAGTTGATCCGGCGACGCCGCTCGCTCGGGTGGACGTTCGGAACTCCCGGAGAGTCAGCTCCTCCCGGGAACCACGGGCGATGTGTCCCGCTGGGACCACACGCCGTGGCCGTCACCGGGAGGCGACGGGCCCGTCTAGCCGCCGAGTTCGACGAGGAACAGCAGGATGCTCGGTGCGATCAGGAGCACGAGACCGACGGCGACCAGTCCGATCGGTATCAGGACGGTCACGTCGGTGAACAGCCAGACTCCGACTCCGGCCAGAATGGCTATCAGGCCGAAGATCCGGAGTATCCAGGCGAACGCGTCCTCTAATCCGAGATCCGCCGCCAGGTCGACGACTTCGAGGACTTCGTCCATGGCACCCTCACAGTCGTCTCGCGACCGACATAAATGTGACGAGGGGCTCTCTGTCGCGTTCGTCCGGGAGAGCGCCCCTCGCGCCGTTCCAGCGCCCCCTCACGCCGTCCCGGTCGTCTCGCGGACGAACCGCAGCCGAACGCCGAGGTCGTCGCTCTCGGTATCGACTTCGAACTCGCCGCGGGACTGCTCGATGGCCCAGCGGACCAGCCACAGTTCGAGCCCGAGGATGTGTTCGAGCGGCGTCTCGGTCCCGTGGGCGACCACGCCCAGTTCCGCGGCGGTGAGCGTGTCGCCGCGGTCCCGGATCTCGGTAACCACGGCGTCACCCTCGTCGCGGACGCGGACCGTCGCCGCAGCGCCCTCGCCAGTCGCGACCAGTTCGAGGACCGACTCGAGGGCCGACTCCACGGTGCCGTGGACGCGCACGGTCGCGTGAGCCGGCGTGTCCACCCGGACGCTCGCGGCGGGGTGGCGGTCGCCCACCGCGACGGCGACGTCGCGGACGAGGGTCGCGAGGTCGACCTCGTGGAGTTCCCGGTCGTCGTCGTCGAGGACGACGTCGAACGCCCGGACCTGGTCGGCGATGGCCAGCAGTTCGTCGGTCGCGTCGTGGATGGCTCGGCAGGCCTCGGCAGCCTCGTCGGGCGTCGTCGAATCCGCCGACGGGCCGGCCGTCGGCGGGTCGGTCGTCGACGGATCGACCGCTGACGGGTCGCTCGCTGTCGCCGGGTCGGCCGCCGTCCGCTCGCCGCGTTCCGGCGGTGTTCGTTCGACTCGCGCGCTCTGCAGTTGCTCGGTGCGGCCGCGGATGACGTTCAGCTTGTTGCGCATGTTGTGTCGGAGGACGCGGTTGAGGACCGCGAGTCGCTGCTTGCGCTCCTTGCTCGCGGTCACGTCGCGCTGGAGGCCGAGGTAGTGCGTGACCGTCCCCGACGCGTCCGTGACGGGTGTGAGGGTGAGGCGGTTCCAGAACGGCGTCCCGTCCGCGCGGTAGTTGCGAACGTCGACCTCCACGGGACGGTCGGCCTCGATAGCCGCGCGCAGCTCCGCGACCGGTTCCGGGTCGGTGTTCGGCCCCTGGAGGAACCGCGGGTTCCGACCGAGGGCCTCGCGCTCGTCGTACCCCGTGATCGCCTCGAAACCCTCGTTGACGGAGACGAGCGGGTTGTCCGCCCGGCGGGCGTCGGCGATGGTGATGCCGATAGGCGCCTCGTCCATCGCCCGGTCTTGCAGCCGGAGCTGGCGCTGGGCGGTGGCGACGAGGACGTAGACGAGCGCCGCGCTCGCGAGCACCTCGGCGAGGGCCTTGACGCCCTGGACCTCCCGGAGCGTCGGCCCGGAGAGCCATAGCGGGAGTAGCAGGTCGGAGGCGAGGAGCAAGAAGAGGCCGAACGCGAGGTAGAGCGCGGCGACCCCGCGCGGCGAGAGCGGCTGACCGTCGGCCCGGCCGCCGAGTCGGTCGAGGATGCGAGAGGTCATGCGAGTCGTCGTCGCCGACTCTCTGGCGGTTCGCTGCCCGGCAATATAAGCCTCGCCGTTCGTCGGGCGACGTGGCCGATCCGCGGTTCGAATCCGGCGGTCGACCGGCGGAGTTCGCGGCACTTATACGCCGCCGCGCCGTACTCGACTGGGAATGAGCGATCCGGAGCTTGCGGTCGTCGAGTTCGTGCTGACGGCGCAGGTCTACAGCGAGAACCGGAGTCTCGACCCGGACGACCTGCCGCCGGACTACCGCGCCGTGTTCTACGCCGACGGGGAGATCGAGCGCCCGCTGTCGGCCACGTCGACCACCGCGCGCGAGGCCACCGGCGTCGACCAGCCCTGGCAGGCCGTCTCGGGACTCATGTTCACCGACCGCGACGACTTCTCGGGCACGCTGACGTTCACCGACGAGGACATGGCCGAAGAGTGGTTCCTCGACCGCGTCGACGCCGACCGCCTCGGCGAGAATCCCGTCCTCACCGCCGAGTACGGCGACGAGATCGACGGCGTCGACTACGAGACCGCCCGCGAGGAAAACCGCCCCGTCCGCGCCGACCGCGTGTGGATCGACAACCTGCTCGAGGAGTACTTCGACGAGGACGACGAGGACGACGAGGAGATGCTCGACCTCGTCGACATCCGCGCCCCCGAGGAGGTCGAGATGACCATGGACGATCTGGTGCTCACGCCCGACCAGGAAGGCGAGATCCACAAGATCGTCAAGGCCATCGAACACCGCGACTACCTCGCCGAGATCGGCCTCCGCGAGATCGGCAAACTGCTGTTCGTCGGCCCGCCCGGCACCGGCAAGACCTCCGTCGCCCGCGCGCTCGCCAGCCAGCTCGACCTCCCGTTCGTCGAGGTCAAACTGTCGATGATCACCTCTCAGTACCTCGGCGAAACCGCCAAGAACGTCGAGAAGGTCTTCGAGGTGGCGACGCGCCTGTCGCCGTGTATCCTCTTCATGGACGAGTTCGACTTCGTCGCGAAGACCCGCGCCAGCGACGAGCACGCGGCGATAAAGCGCGCGGTCAACACCCTGCTCAAGAGCATCGACGAGATCTCCCTCATCGACCACGAGGTGTTACTCATCGGCGCGACGAACCACCCCGACCAGCTCGACGCGGCGGCGTGGCGCCGCTTCGACGAGATCGTCAACTTCCCCAAGCCCGACGACCAGATGCGCGCCGACATCCTCCGCGTGGTCACCAGGGAGATGGACATCGTCGACTTCGACCCGATGGAGGTCGCCCGCGAGACCGAGGGCCTCACGGGGAGCGACCTGCGACTCGTCCTCCGGGAGGCCGTCCTCGACGCGCTCACCGAGGAGCGCACGACGCTCACCCAGCAGGACCTGCTCGACGCCGTCAAGGACTTCGAGGAGCGGGACAACCTCAAGGATCTGGATATGATAGAAGGCGACCACGACGCCCTCGTCGCCGGCGGCGACATCTCAGGCACCGACGGCGGCCACGACCACTCACACGACCACTGACGGCTGACTCACGCGTCTCTCCGTCAGCCAGCACTCGCGACAGTTCGCCCCGCGCTCGCCTCGGCGACGAGCGCACGAGGCCGGTTCTCGGTGACGTACCAGCTACGTTATATAGTATCGAGTTGTATCACTCTCATGTATTCGAAGAAGGTAGCGGTGCTGTTACTGGCAGCGCTCGTGGTCACCGCCGGCTGTCTCGGCGGCGGGTCGGGGGACGGCGCCGAGGGCGATGGTGGGGACGGGGCGGCCGGCCCCGGGGACGATGGATCCGGCGATGCGGGCAGTGACGGGAAGTCGGACGGCGACGGCGACGCGCCGGTGAACGACAAGGACGACGGTGACGCCGGAAGCGGCGGTGACGGGGACGCCGGAAGCGGCTCCGACGGCGCTCCGGGGAGCGGCGGTAACGGCGTCGGCCTCGTCGAGAACCGGACGGCGTACCTCCACGCGGCCGGCAGCTACACGTCGGTCTGGAGCACGAAGATGACCGAGGGCGGCGTCGTCGTCGGCGAGCAGGCCTACACGAACGCCGTCGACTACGTCGGCGAGCGGTCGCTGTTCGGCATGCGCGTCAGCGACGACGGCACGGTCCGGACCGACTACGAGAGCTACTTCGCCGACGGGACGTCCTACACGCGCTACGGCAGCGGCGAGGACGCCACGTACGTCACCGGCGACGGCGAGTTCGCCCCCGACGACACGCTGTTCTCGCCGACGCTCCACGCCTCGGAGACCGACCTCTCGGGGTACACCAGGGTCGGGACTGAGACGTTCGACGGCGTCGAGGTCACGCGCTACGAGGCGAGCCAGCTGACCGACTGGTACGGCAACGGCTACGACGACGAGGTCGAGTGGACCGAGTTCACCTACGTCGTCCTCGTCGACGGCGACGGACTCGTTCGCTCTGAAGGGTGGTCCGCCACCGGCGTCGACGCCGAGGACGTCGCTCACACCATCGAGTACAGCTACTCGCTGACCGCCATCGGGTCGACCGCCATCGACGAGCCCGACTGGCTGGCGGAAGCCGAATCGGCCTGAGCGGCGCGGTCCGGCGGCGCGGGCGACCCCGCGTCGTCGCGGCGCGGGCGGGAAACGGCCACCCTCTCGCGAGGAACTTTCTTGGGCCGGGGCGCGCACCGTTCGCGTATGCCCTACCGCGTCGTCGGCGCGAACTTCGACCAGATGCACCTGAACACCAACCTCGAGTGGGCGCGCGACCACCCCGACACCGAGGTCGTCGGCGTCTGCGACGAGGAGCCCGACACCTCCACCGGCTCCATCGACGAGGCCGTCGCGGATCTGGACCTCCCGGACGAGGCGGTCTTCGACGATCTGGACGCCTGTCTCGACGCGACCGAGCCCGATATCGTACTCGGCGCGCCCCGGAACTCGCTGCACGCGACCTTCGTCGAGCGCGTCACCGCTCACGGCGTCGACGCGCTCGCCATCGAGAAGCCGATGGCCGCGACGCTCGCCGGCGCCGACCGGATGCTCGAGGCCGTCGGCGACGAACTGTTCGTCGTCAACTGGCCCGCGACGTGGGACCCCGTGATACACACCGTCGAGCGACTCGTCCGCGAGGGGACGATCGGCGACGTGCGCGAGGTCCAGTACTACGGCGGCAACGCCGGCGCGCCGCCCGAGGGGAGCTGGTTCTACGAGGACAGCGAGGGCGGCGGGTCGATGCTCGACTACTTGGGCTACGGCGCGACGTTCTCGACGTGGTTCCGCGGCGGCGACCTCCCCGAGCGGGTCACCGCAGAGCGGTTCGTCCCCGAGGGGCGAGACACCGACTTCCAGAGCGCGACCGTCTGTCGCTACGACGAGGGGCTCTCGACGTTCCAGACGACCTGGCGCATGCTCACTAACCCCTGGGAGACCGAGCCCCAGCCGATGAAAGGCTACGAGATCATCGGCACGGAAGGCGCCGTCAGCACCCGCGAGCGCGACGTGCCGATCCGGGTCACCACCGAGGAACGCACCGAGGGCTTCGTCGTCGACGCCGACGCGCTCCCCGACCGCTACCGGAATCTCGTCGCCTATCTCGTCCACTGCCTCGATACCGGGAGCGAGCCCGAGGGACCGAGCGACCCCGAATTCTGCCGCGAGGTCCAGCGGGTCATCGAGACCGCCAGACAGAGCGCCGAGCGCGGGGAGGGGCTGGATCTGGTGGAGTGAGCGGCGATCGGGTGTCGAGTCGACGCCGACAGCGGTGAGACTCGCCGGGACGCGAGCGTTGATTCCCGCGGGGCGGGGATGGCGAGTATGCCAGTCGAGATCGGGATCGTCGGCGCGGGCAACCGCGGCCAGACCCACACACGAGCGTACAGCGAAGTCGACGGCGCGGACGTCGTCGCCGTCGCGGACATCGATCAAGAGGCAGCGACCGAACTCGCCGACGTGCACGGCGTTCCCGCGGTCTACGAGGACTTCCGCGAGATGTTCGCGGACGCGGATCTGGACGCGGTGAGCGTCTGCGTCCACAACAACCTCCACCGTCCGGTAGCGGAGGCCGCCGCCGACGCCGGCTTGCACGTCTTCTCGGAGAAACCGCTCGCGGCGACCTACACCGACGCCAAGGCCATCGCCGACGCCTGCGAGGAGGCCGGCGTCCACCTCGGCGTCCAGAACACCGACCTGTTCTCGAAGGAGACCCGCGCGGCGCGCACCCTCGCCGACGCGGGCGAACTCGGCGAACCCTACTACGCCCGCGGCGTCTACTCGCGCCGCCGGGGCCGCCCCTACATCGACGGCTACGGCACCCCCGGTTTCGTCTCGAAGGAGTCGGCGGGCGGCGGCCCGATCATCGATATCGGGACCTACGTCGTCGGGCAACTGCTCGACCTGCTCGGCAACGCGCAGGTCGAACGGGTCGGCGGGTCGACCTTCGAGCACACCGACGAAACCTACGACGAGGCCCTCGTCGGCGACAACCGCGAGGTGTACGCCGAGCGCCTGGACGACTCGGGCTACGACGTGGAGGACGCGGGCGTCGGCACCGCGCACCTCGCCGACGGGTCGGTCCTCGAACTCCGCGCGGCGTGGCACATGTTCCTGCCGAGCGAACCCAGCGTCGTCGCCGGGACGCAGGGCGGCGTGCAACTCGACCCCTTCGAGTTCTACACCACGACCGAGGACTACGAGGCGACGGTGTCGCTCGATCTGGATGGGTTCGATCGGCGACACGGGCTCATCGCCGGCGACGGCTACGACCCCGAACCCGTCGGCGACCAGTTCGCCCACTGGGTCGAGACGGTCGGCGGCAGCGCCGACGACCCCGTCCCCACGGGCGAAATCGCTCTGAACTCCATGCTCGTCATGGAGGGGATCTACCTCGCCTCCGAGGCCGGCCGCGAACTCACCCGCGAGGAGATCGCCGAGCGCTCCGAGTCGACCGCCGCCGATATCTGAGGTCGCTTCGGCTCTCGCCAGCTCGATCACGGCCGTTTCTCGCTCCCGAGCCCAACCGTTAACCCTCGGAGTTCCCGAGGTGCGGTATGGACCTCTCGCTCGTCGACCTCTCGCCGGTCCCCGACGGCGCGACCGCCACCGAGGCGTACGCGAACACCGTCGAGACCGCCCGACAGGCCGAACGGCTCGGCTACTCGCGGGTCTGGGTGGCCGAACACCACGGCATGAGCGACGCCGTCGCCGGCGTCGCGCCCGAGGTGTTGCTCGGCCACCTCGCCGCCGAGACCGACGCGATCCGGATCGGCTCCGGCGCCGTCCTGCTCAACCACTACAGCCCGTTCAAGGTCGCCGAGCAGTTCGGTGCGCTCGACGCGCTCGCGCCCGGCCGCGTCGACGCCGGACTGGGCCGGGCGAACAACTCGCCGGCCGCCGACCGCGCGCTCGGGACCGAACGCCACGTCCGCAACCCCGACGAAGACCACCGGGAGAAAGTCGAGGCCGTCGCCACACATCTCTACGACGAGTACCCCGACGATCACCCCTACGCCGACCTCGGGATCCCGCGGTCGGCCGCGGACCCACCCGTCCCGTGGGTGCTCGGGTCGAGCCCGTCCAGCGCCGAAATCGCGGGCGAACTCGGCCTGCGCTACTGTTTCGCGGCGTTCATCCGACCGCAGTTCGCCGCCCACTCCTTCGAGGCCTACCGCGAGGCGTTCGAGCCCTCGGACCTGGTCGGCGGGGTCGACGAGCCCGAGGCGATGGTCGCCGTGAACGCGATCTGTGCCGAGACCGACGAGAAAGCGGCGCGGCGGTGTGCGGTCGCCGAGGCGTCGTACAAACGGATGGAGCGCGGCGAGACCGGCGCCGCGCCGTCGGTCGAGACCGCTATCGACGAACTCGGCGGCGTCCCCGATCCGACGCCCCCGACGCTCGATCCGGACGAGTGGCCCCGCGCCCTCTCCGGGAGCCCGGAGACGCTGGCCGGGCTCTTCGACCAGATCGCCGACCGCGTCGGCGTCGACGAGGTGATGATTCAGCAGGTCGTCGCGGACCACGACCACGCCCTCCGCTCGCACGAGTTGCTGGCCGACGGCGTCGGGCTCGACCCTCGCTGAGGCGCGCGACCGCGTGGATCGCCGCGCGGTCGACTGGGCGCCGCCCGGTCGCAGGACAGCGACACAGTTTCAGTTCCCGCGGGCGAACGCCCGGTCGATGTACGTCTCTCCGGCGGTCCGGACGATCCGCGACGACCCTATCGAGGGCGAACCGGTCGAACTGCTCGTCGAAGCGGCCGACGGCACCGACCTCGCTTCCCTCGCCGAGCGCCTCGAATCGGCGGGCGCCACCGTCGAGGCGGAACTGGAGTTCGAGACGCTCCGGGTGTCGATCGCACAGGACGCGGTCGGGGCGGTCTGTGACTGTGCGGGGATCGAATCGGTGGAGACGGCCAACACGCTCGGCATCGACCCCACCGGCGCCGGCGAGGACTTCTGAGAGCGACCACCGCCTGCCTCAGTTCCGACGGACGACGCGCACCCCGGCCCCGAGAATCACGAGGGCTGCGAGCAGCGTCGCCAGTCCGGTCGGGCCAGAGGCGGGCGTGGCCGTCGGCGTCGCCAGCGGGTCCGAGCCCGCCTCGACCTCCGCCCCGTCGTCGACACCGTCGCCGTCGGTGTCCTCGATGGTCGGTTTCGTGCCGTACTCGTTCACTTCGGGACCGTCTTCGAGGCCGTCGCCGTCCGTGTCCGCGACCGTCGGATCGGTCGGGTACTCGTCGACCTCCGCACCGTCGTCGAGGCCGTCCCCGTCGGTGTCTGCGACGGTCGGGTCCGTCGGGTATTCGCTCACTTCGGCCGCGTCGGAGAGCCCGTCACCGTCCGTGTCGGTAGCGGTCGGGTCCGTGCCGTACTCGGTCACTTCGGGACCGTCGTCCAGTCCGTCGCCGTCCGTGTCAGCGACGGTCGGATCCGTGCCGTTGTCGCGTTCGGCGCCGTCGTCGAGGCCGTCCTCGTCGGAGTCCGCGACGGTCGCTCGCGTCTCGCCCGCGACCTCGGTCGCGTCGTCGAGGCCGTCGCCGTCCGTGTCTGCGACGGTGGGATCTGTGCCGTGCTCGTTGACCTCGACCCCGTCGCCGAGACCGTCACCGTCGGTGTCGCCGACGGTCGGATCGGTGCCGTACTCGGTCACCTCGGGACCGTCAGCGAGGCCGTCCCCGTCCGTGTCCGCGACCGTCGGATCGGTCCCGTTGTCGAGTTCGTCGCCGTCTTCCAGCCCGTCCTCGTCGGTGTCGGCGGCGGTCGGGTCCGTGCCGTGGTCGCTCCGCTCGATCCCGTCATCGAGCCCGTCACCGTCTGTGTCCGCGACCGTCGGATCCGTCGGCAGGTCGGTCGCCTCGCGACCGTCGTCGAGACCGTCGCCGTCAGTGTCGACCGCGGTCGGGTCCGTGTCGTACAGATTCACTTCGCTCCCGTCGGTGAGGTCGTCGCCGTCGGTGTCCGCCGCGAGCGGGTCGGTCTCGCCGTCGACTTCGGTCGCGTCGGAGAGGCCGTCCCCGTCGGTGTCCGCAGCGGTCGGGTCGGTACGGTGGTCGTCGATCTCCGCGTCGTCGTCGAGTCCGTCGCCGTCCGAATCCGCGGCGAGCGGGTCCGTGCCGTACTCGCGGACCTCCTCGCCGTCCGGGAGTCCGTCGCCGTCGGTGTCCGCGGCGGTCGGGTCCGTGCCGTTCGTCACCTCGTCGCCGTCGTCGAGGCCGTCGTCGTCTGTGTCCGCGACGACCGGATCGGTCTCGCCGTCGACCTCGGTCCCGTCGTCGAGGCCGTCACCGTCTGTGTCCGCGACGGTCGGGTCAGTCGGCAGAGACGACACCTCGCGGTAGTCGCCAAGGCCGTCGCCGTCGGTGTCGTTGACGGTCGCGTCCGTCCCGAGTTCGACGACCTCGCGGTAGTCGCCAAGGCCGTCGCCGTCGGTGTCGACGACGAGCGGGTCGGTCCCGTTGCGGTTCTCGGCGCGGTCGGTGAGCCCGTCGCCGTCCGCGTCGGCGGTCGGGTCCGTGTCGTACAGCGACGGGTCCTCTGGGATCGAGGTGTTGCCGGCCCGCGGGACGACGCTGTCGATGTAAGGGCCCATGTCCGTGCCCGCCACCGCCGAGACGGTCGATTTGAACGCCTCGTAGGTGAGCGTCTCCGTGCGCTCGTTCAGCCGCGCGATGACCTGCTCGAAGCTCTTGGTGCCCGCGGTCGCCCGCCTGATGCGGACGTCGAGCGCGGCGACGACGCGACTGCCCTTCTCGTACTCGACGCCGGGGCTCGGCCACGTCTCCGCGTAGCGCAGGTCGGCCGCACCGTAGCGGTCCGTCGTGAGCACGCGGTGGAAATCGACGAACGCGGCGGTCCCGCGCTGGAGCGGGACGAGGTGCTCGTAGAACTCCGCGGACCCCTCGTCGAGCCAGGCCATCGGCGACCGCTTGGACCACTCCTGGCGCGTGTGGACGTACTCGTGGACCCACGTGTTTGCGTATCCGGTCGCGAGGACGGACCCGGCGACGAAGAACTCCGGTTCGCCCAGGTTCGGCGTGTACCCGCTGTTGACCTGGTCGGGCAGGACGAAGACGGTCAGTTCGTCGTTTCGCGCCCCGACGGCGAGGGCGTCCGCGGCGTAGGCCAGCGTCCCGAGGATCTCGTCGGTGCTCGCGAACAGCTCCGCGTGGTCGGAGACGACGAGTCGCTGGGTCTCCGTCGCCGTCTCGTTGGTCTCCAGCCGATAGCCGCCGAGGTAGGTCAGCTCCCCGCCGGCGTAGCCCGTCGCGCCGTCGGCGAGCGCGAAGGCCTCCGCCCAGCCGGGATTGCTCGCCGCGGGGTCCCACCAGTAGTGAAACCGGGTGTCGACGTCCTCGTTGTGGACGATGCTCCAGCGGGTCGTGTCGAGGGCCTTCGCGGTACCGAAGCCGGTCGACTGGTTGACCGCCGCGCGGTAGGTGATCGCGGGCGTCTCGGTCTCCTGGTCCCAGGCGTACTGCTCGTTCTCGCCGCCCCGGTCGAAGCCCGTCGCCGCGACGAACGTCCCCACGTCGGGCAGGCTCAGCTCGAATCGGGAGATCGCCGACGGGAGATGCACGACCGCACGGATCCGCACCTCCCCCGGCCGCTCGGGCAGGCGCTCGAACTCGTGGACCACGCGGATCTCGTCGGGGTCGGTCGCCCCCTCGGCCGGGGTCGTGTCAGCGTCCGCCGCCGCGCCGCCGGCCGCCGCTGCGTCGGCCGCGGGCGCGCCCCCGGTCGCGCTCGTTGCACCCTCTTCGCCCGCTGCCGCCAGCGCGATCCCCGCGGTTCCGATCCGGAGTGCGGTCGGCCCCGCCGCGACACCATCGGGCCGATCCCGGGCGGTCTCGCCGTCCGCAATCGGACGCCCTCGCGCGGCGGTCGCGACCGCGGAGGTGGGTGCGGTCCCCGCGTCGGTCGTGGCCCTCGCTACGGCCGACCGCGAGGCCGTCGCCGGTCGTTCGCTCGTCGGCTGTTCCTCGGCGGTCGCTCGCGCTGCGTCGCTCTCGGGAACGCCGACCGTTCCGCCCGCGTCGCCCACACCCGGTGCGGCGGCGCCGACGCCCGCGAACGCCGCCGACGCGACGATCACGAAACAGAGCGCGAGCGAGCGGACGCTCGCGGACCGACTTGTCATTGACGGGACCGAACCGCGCCCGCAACTAAACCGTTGTCCCCCGGCTATCATCTGGAACAAACGCCCTCGCCTCGGCGGGGGATTTTTCTCCGCCGGAGTGAACGTACGGGTAGATGGACATCGAGACGATCCCGGGCGTCGGCGAGAAGACCGCCGACGCGCTGTCGGACCTCGACGACCCCGAGCGCGCCCTCGAACAGGGCGACGTCGCCGCGCTGGCGCGGGCCCCGGGCGTCAGCGACGGCCGCGCCGCCCGCATCGCCCGAGCCGCCATCAGACAGCGCCACGGCGACCCCGGCGGTTTCGCCGCCACTCCTCGCGCCTCCGAGATCTACGGCGAGGCACTCGATCTACTGACCGAGCGGACCGTCACCGGCTACGCCGAGCGCCGTCTCGAGACGTTCTACCCCAGCGGCGTCCGTTCCCGGGTCGAGGAGTCCCGCGAGTTCGCCCGCACGGCGATGGAACGCGACCCCGACCCCGAGGTCCGCGGTGCGCTCGCCGGCGTCGAACCGCTGGAAGCGGCCGCCGACGTCCGGGTCAGGGACCGCTGTCTCGCCACGACCGATGCCGAGACCTACGCCCGCGCCCAGAAACTCGTCCCCGAACTGAGCGTCGAAATCGTCGACGATGCCCGCGGGCTGGCCGACCTCGCGCGGGGCTACTCGACCGTCGTCGCGCTCGACGAGGCCTTCGCCGGCGTCGACGTCGATGGCGACGTCCGCGTCGAACCGACCGCTCTCAACGACCCCGCATCGGTCGTCCCCGAGCGGACCCTCGCCTTCTTCTCGCAGAACCGCACCCGCCTCCGCGCCGCGGCGGAGGTCCACCGCGTCGCAGACCTCGATCGGCCCTGCGATCTGGACGCGCTCGACGACGCGCTCTCCCGCCTGGACGGCGACGGGCGCGTCGCCGGCGACGAGACACTCGACAGTCTGCAGACCGCCGTCGACGACCTCGACGCGGCCGTCTCGACCGCCGAGAGCGTCGCCAACGACCGACTCCGCGAGGCTATCGAGGAACGCGACGTGACCATCGAGGGCGCGGACCTGCTCTCGCTGGTCGAGCAGGGGGCGGGCGTGGATTCGCTGCTCCAGCGCGAACTCGAAGCCGAGTACGCCGAGGCGGTCGCCGCGGCGCGCGAGCACCTCGTCGACGCGCTCGGCGTCGACGACTACGCCGACATCGCCAAGCAGACGTTCCCCGACCAGCCCACGTTTCCCGTCGAGCGCGACGAGTCGGTCGTCACGCGACTGCGCGAGGAACTCACCGCGGCGCGGGACCGCCGGGCGACCCGACTCAAGCGCGAACTCGCCGCGGACCTGGCGGACCTGCGCGACGACGTGGACGCGCTCGTCGAGGCCGCGCTCGAACTCGACGTCGAACTCGCCATCGCCCGGTTCGCCCGCGACTTCGACTGCACGATGCCCGAACTCGGTGGGGAAGGGTTCGCTATCGAGGGCGGGTGCTCGCCGCTGCTCGACGTTCCCTTCGACGAGGTCGACCCCGTCGACTACGAGGTGTCGGGCGTCGCGCTCCTTACGGGGGTCAACAGCGGGGGGAAGACCTCGATGCTGGATCTGGTCGCGCTGTCGGTGACGCTGGCGCACATGGGACTGCCCGTCCCGGCCGAGCGCGCCCGCTTCGAGCACGTCGAGGCGCTCCACTACCACGCCAAGACCCAGGGCACGCTCGACGCGGGCGCCTTCGAGTCCACCCTCCGGGAGTTCGGCGCGCTCGTCGAGGACATCCGCACCGGCGACGCCGGACGGGTGCTCGTGCTCGTGGACGAACTCGAGAGCATCACCGAGCCCGGCGCGAGCGCGAAGATCATGGCCGGCATCCTCGAAGCGTTCGACGAGCGCGAGGCCAACGCAGTCTTCGTCACGCACCTCGCCCGCGAGATTCGGGAGTCCGCCCGGGCGGACCTGGCCGTCGACGGCATCGAGGCCGCGGGGCTGGTCGACGGCGAACTCGAGGTCGACCGCTCGCCGGTCAAGGGACAGCTCGCCCGCTCGACGCCCGAACTCATCGTCGAGAAACTCGCCGACGAGCGCGACGGCTTCTACGTGGAACTGCTAGAGAAGTTCGAGTGACGACCCGCTCCCGGCGGCGTCCGAGAGTCAGTGCTGGCGCCGGGTCAGCCACCGGGTGAGATACACGGTGAGCGCGGAGCTGACCGCGATCCCCAGCAGGAGTCCGATAGTGCCGCCGATACCGCCCGGCAGGTCGCCACCGCCGCTGCCGCCGCTGCTCCCGCCGCCGTCGGCCCCCAGCGCCAGGAAGACGACGATCACGACGACCATCGCGATGAATCCCGCGACGGAACCGGCCGCGCTCGCCACCGCGAGGGTCGTGTCGTCGCCCTCGGGGCTGTCCAGCGCGGTGTACGCGCCCGAGAAGATCGCGACGACCGGGCCGAGGAAGAAGCCGAAGATCGCCCCGAACACCGACAGTATCTGTCCGGTCGTCCCGTCGAACTCGCCCATCTCGCTGAACAGCCAGAACGTCAGCCCGTAGCCGATCCCGACCACGACGAAGAGCCCGACCGTCAGCAGGAGGTACTTCCACACGCCCGGGCCGCGGATGTCGTCGACCATCGACCCGCCGCCGTAGCCGCCCTGGCCCGCCGTCGTCTGTCCCTGGTACCCGGCCTGCCCACCGCCGGACCCTCGGCTCTGGACCGCGCCCTGCCCCTGCGGCGCGTTCTGGCCCTGCGGTGCGCTCTGTCCCTGCACCGCGTTTGGCCCGCCGGTCGGCCCCCGCTGTCCGCCTTGCGAACCGCCGTGCCCCTCGGCGGTCGGTGCCTGTTCATCTGCCCGATCGCCCCGTTGCCCGCTGTCTCCGGACATGCCAATCGCTATTTCTGACCTGTTACAAAATGGTTGTGTTAGTTTCCAGATATCTGTGGCACCGAGCGAGCGGTCTTTCGACTATCGGCCCAGAGGGGTTCGACAGGTGTCGTCTCGCATTCGGTCGGGGCGACCGACCGACGTCAAGAGTTTTGGGTGGGGCTGCCGACACGGCGGATATGGACAGTCGCGAGTACGAGTTCGAGGGTGCGAGCCCGGACGTCCACGGGTACGCGCACGTCAGCCGGGAGGCGACGGTGGTGGGCGACGTGACCATCGAGGCCAACGCGAACGTGTGGCCGGGCGTCGTCCTTCGGGGGGACGTGGGCCCGGTCCGCGTCGGGCGCGAGTCGGCCATCGGTGACAACGCCACCCTCCACGCCTCCGAGGTGGGCGAGAAGGTCATGGTCGGCCACGGGGCGGTGCTCAACGACGCCACCGTCGCCGACGGTGCCCTGGTCGGCTTCAATTCGACGGTCAGCGACGCGACCATCGGCGAGGGCAGCATCGTCGCGATGGGCACCGTCGTCCCGCCCGGCTACGAGGTGCCTCCGGAGTCGTTCGTCCGCGGAATGCCCGCCTCCGTCACGCCGCTGTCCGAGACCGCGATCGACCCCGAGAGCGTCTTCGAGGCCTTCTCCTCCGGCGACTACGCCAACCTCGCTCAGCGTCACAGCGAACTGTTCGAGTAGGCTCTCAGAAGATCCCCTTCTCCGCCATCCGCTCGCACCACTCCACGCAGGACTCGGCGCCCTCGCGGAACGCGATATCGGGGTCGTAGTCCAGTTCCTCGCGGGCCTTCGAGATGTCTGCGTGGGTGTGGTCGGCGTCGCCCGGCGGCTGTTCGACGTGTTCGGCGTCGACGCCGCCGAGGATGTCGTCCAGCGTCTCGACCATGTCGTTGACCGTCACGCGGCGACCGCTGCCGAGGTTGTAGGTACCCTCGCCGCGCTCGGCCGCCGCGACGGCCCCGTCGACCACGTCGGAGACGTGCGTGAAGTCGCGGCTCTGCTCGCCGTCGCCGTAGATCGGGATCGTCTCGCCGGCCAGCGACTTCGAGATGAACTTCGTGAAGGCCTCGTCGGGGCGCTGGCGCGGGCCGTAGACGCTGAAAAAGCGCAGGAGGACGTGCGGGATGTCGGCGTTCCCGCAGAGCATCCGCGTGACCTCCTCGGTCTGGACCTTCGAGAGCGGGTAGGGCGCGATGGGGGCCAACTCGCGCTCCTCGCTGACGGGCAACTCGTCGAGGGGGACGTTACCGTAGACCGACGAGGAGGAGGCGACGACGACCTTCGCGGCGTCGTCAAGCGAGTCGATCAGTTTGGCGGTGCCGAGGACGTTGATCTCGGTGTAGGGGACCGGGTGCTCGACCGAGTAGCGGACGCCCGCGATAGCGGCGAGGTGGAAGACGTATTCGGGGTCGCTCGGCAGGTCGGCGAGCGCGTCGTCGTCGGTGATCGAGCCCTCGACGAGGCGGAAGCTCCCGTCGGAGTCGGCGGCGGTCGCCTCGATCTGGTCGACGTTGTCGCGCTTGATCCGCGTGTCGTAGTAGTCGTGGAAGTTGTCGATCCCGACCACGTCCGCGCCGTCGGCGAGGAGTCGCTCCGTCACGTGCGAGCCGATGAATCCCGCGGCGCCGGTGACGATGTGAGTCATTACCGGATGGGAACGCGGAGGCGTCAAATAGCTGTGGAAACGAGACGAACCGCGTCGGACGAGCGCGACAGCGCAGGCTGCGACTCTATCCTGGTCAGGTCGCAGCGGCGCCGTCGAGAATCGCACCGAGGTTGTGCACGAGCGTCGAGTAGTGGGCGTCGTCGGTGATATAGAGGTCGGGGTCGGGCAGGCTGTCCGCGAACGCCTGCGCGAGCGCGAGGCCGACCGTCTCGTCGGTGCGGCCGTGCCACAGGCGGACTGACGGTTCGACCGCACTGGCGTCGAAGCCCCAGTCGTTGCCGACCATCGGAAGGTCGTGGGCGGGTCCCTGCGAGCCCTGGCTGAACGCCTCGGCGCCGTCGGCGAAGAGCACGTCGCCGTTCGGGCCGTCGAACAGTTCCCGGTCGGCTTCCGGCGACCCGCCGACGAGCGCTCGCTCGAACGCCGGCCAGTTGTTCGCTGCCAGCCACGCCGACGAGGCGAACGCCGCCCGCGAAAAGCCCGGCACGAACCGCGTCGCAGAGAGAATAGCCTCGTTGAGCGGGTCGGCGCTGTCCCGGGTCCACGGCGGCGTGACCGTGCTCGCCAGCGCGACCCGTCGAACGCGCTCGGGCACCTCGTGCGCGCAGGCCAGCGCGTGCGGGCCGCCCCCCGAAAAGCCCGCGACGCCGAAGCGGTCGATCCCCAGTCGATCGGCCAGCGCGCAGACGTCCGCCGGCCAGTCGAGCAGGCGTCGCCCCCGCTGGAACTCCGACTCGCCGAAGCCCGGTCGGTCCGGCGCGACGACGCGAATGCCCTGCTCGGCCGCGGGGTCGTCGGCCAGCGACCACATGAGCCGCGAGCCGATGACGCCGTGGAAACAGAATACCGGGGTTCCGTCGGGGTCGCCGTATTCGGCGTACGAGAGGGTTCGCTCGTCAGACAGTTCGATCGTCTCCGGCTCGTCCATTGGTGGCTGTGCGTTCGACTGCGCGCACAAACGGGTATCGCTTCGACGTGGGTCTGTGGAGAGTGTATTGACCGGCAAAGTGTCCACCACGGTCAGGGTGAACGTACCCGCAGGAGTGACCCTGACCGCCACCGCCAACAGCCTGAAAGCCCCTGAAGGAACGACTTCCACAGCAACCGCACACAGCGTGAAAACCCCCGCTGCAGTGAGCACGACTGCGACCGCAAACAGCCTGAAAGCCCCGACGCGTTCGACTCGGGGGCCTCGCTGCGCGCTTCCCTTGCTCCGCTCAGTCCAATGCTTACTTCGTCCGCCGTCGTCGAACGCGTCGCCCCTTTCATTCCCACCCGCACAGACTGTCCAACCAGCCGTCACGGGCGGGAATGAAAGGGGCCGTGCGCTCGTCGCCGCCCCGGCGACACAAGCACTGCAGCGAACACAGTGAGCGAAGCGCGCAGCGAGCCGCGGCGGTACGAGCGTGCGGGGGCTTTCAGGCTGTTCGCGGTGGCGGTTCCAGTCTTTGCCGCGGGGGCTTTCACGCGGTTTGCGGTGGCGTTCGCTCGCGTCCGTTCGACGGCGACGTCACCAGCCGAGACCGTCTCACAAGGGACCGACACGCCTACTTCCCTCCGTCGAGAACCGCCGCGTATGCTCAGCAGGCAGTTCGTCCGGGAGAACCCCGAACGGGTCCGCGACGCCATCGAGCGCAAGGGCGTCACGGGCGTCGACCTGGACGAGATCCTCGAGATCGACGACGAGTGGCGCGACCTCAAGGCCGAGGGCGACGGCCTCCGACACGAGCGCAACGAGGTCTCCAGCGAGATCGGCGAACTCAAACAGGCCGGCAAAGAGGCGGAGGCCCAGGAAGCCATCGAGCGCTCGCAGGAACTCAAAGACGAACTCCAGGCCGTCGAGGAGCGCGCCGACGAACTCGAAGCCGAACTCGAAGCGCGGCTGCTCGAACTCCCCAACATCCCCCACGAGTCGGTGCCCACGGGCGAGGACGAGAGCGACAACGTCGAGCGCTACCGCGAGGGGTTCGACGACCTGCGCGTCGACCCCGACGACGTGGTCCCCCACTACGACCTCGGCGAGGACCTCGATATACTGGACTTCGAGCGCGGCGCGAAGGTCTCGGGCGGCGGCTACCAGTTCGTCAAGGGCGACGGCGCGAAACTGGAGCGGGCGCTCATCCAGTTCTTCCTCGACGTCCACGAGGACCAGGAGTACGTCGAGGTCATGCCGCCCATCCCCGTCAACTCCGCGTCGATGCGCGGGACGGGGCAACTCCCCAAGTTCGCCGAGGACGCCTACCGCGTGGGCGCGCGGCAGGAGGACGACTACGACGACGACGACCTGTGGCTGCTCCCGACGGCGGAGGTCCCGGTCACCAACATGTACCGCGACGAGATCCTGCTGGACGACGACCTCCCCGTGAAACACCAGGCCTACTCGCCGAACTTCCGGCGCGAGGCCGGCGAGCACGGCACCGAAACCCGAGGATACGTCCGCGTCCACCAGTTCAACAAGGTCGAACTCGTCAACTTCGTCCGCCCGGAGGACAGCTACGACCGCCTCGAAGCCCTGCTCGGCGAGGCCGAGGCGGTCCTCCAGCGCCTCGAACTCCCCTACCGCGTGCTCGACATGTGCACCGGCGACATGGGGTTCACGCAGGCCAAGAAGTACGACATCGAGGTGTGGGCGCCCGGCGACGACATGGAAGAGGGACCGGACGTGGGCGGCCGCTGGCTGGAGGTCTCGTCGGTCTCCAATTTCGAGGACTTCCAGGCCCGCCGGGCCGGTCTTCGATACCGGCCGGAGCGCCACGAGAGCGCGGAGTACCTCCACACGCTCAACGGGAGCGGCGTGGCCGTCCCGCGCGTGATGGTCGCTATCCTCGAGTACTACCAGAACGACGACGGGACCGTCACCGTGCCCGAGGCGCTGCGGCCGTACATGGACGGCCAGGACGTCATCGAGGGTCACGACCCCGTCGGCGAGAGCGCGCTCGGCGCCGGCGATCGGGAGTGACCCGGTAGTCCGATCGGTCGCGTCGCCGACTCGTTTATGCTCCGTCCGCGCGTCTCTCTCGGGGAGAGTCCTATGACGTACTTCGACGCGGAGCGGGGGGCGGACCTGAAAACAGCGTTCGACGAGCGGGTCGCGTCGTGGCCCGAGGTCGCCGCGCGGTCGATGTTCGGCTGCCCGTCCTACACCGCCGACGGGACGCTGTTCGCCGTGCTGGTGACCGACGGCGTGGCGCTGACGCGACTCCCCGACGAGCGCCGGGCGGAACTCGACCGCGCGTTCGCCGTCGGTCCGTTCCGCGCGGGCGAGCGCACCGTGCCCAAGTGGGCGCAGGTGACCATCGCGGAACCGGCGGCCCTCGACGACCTGCTGCCGTTCGTCCGCGCGAGTTACGAGACCGCGCTCGCCGAGTGAGTGCGACGGCCGCCACCGACGCCACCTCCGACGCCACCGCCTCGACCGTCATCGCGTGAACGTATCGATCCGCGCTACGTCCTCGCCGTCGAAGGTGAACACGTCGACGAACGTAGTAATGGGCTCGCCGTCGGCGGCGAGCAGGCGTCCGCGGACGGCCACGTCGCCACCGGCGTCGTCACCGTCCCGCCCCCTCGCGGCCGTCGATTCGAAGATATCGTCGATCGGGTGGCGCGTGTCTTTCTGCGGGCGCTCCTCGCGCATGAAGCGGACGAAGCGGTCCCGCCCCTCCAGCGTCGTGTCGGGACGGTCGTGGACGAAGTCGGGAGCGAGCAGGGCCGCGAGCGCCTCGTAGTCGTGCTCGTCGAGCGCGCGGTAGTACTCGCGCGCCCGGTCGACGGCGTCGTCGCTCATGGCGCCGGCTACGCGACGCCGTGCCAAGAACGCGGTGGTCCCGAGACTTCACCGAGCGACTCACTGGCCGGGGATGTCCCAGTCCGCCCGCTCGTCGTCCTCGGCCTCGTCCTCGCCCTCCGTCGGGTCCGCCAGGTCGAGTTGCTCGACTTCCTCGCCCCCGTCCGCACCCTCGTCGGCGGTTTCGGCACTCGAGTAGCTCTCGTCGCCACCACCCACCTCACCGCCGTCGGCAGTCGACGCCGCGTCAGAGCCCGATCCATCTACGGCTTCGCTTCCGCCGGACCCGCCCCGCATCAGCGGCGCGCTCTCCGGCTCGCCCGACGCCCTCGCGCCAGTCGGCGCCGGATCACTGGCGGCACCGTCCGGGCCGGCTGCCGCGTCCGGTCCGCCGTCGTCGGCCGGACTGTTCTCCCCGTCGGCTTCGGCGGCTTCGGCGGCTTCGATAGCGTCGAGGTCCATTTCCAGGTCCCCCTCGACCGTGTCGCCCTCGATCGACGACCCGCTGTCGTCCGACCCGGCGCCGCCCGTCTCGTCCGACCCGGCGCCGCCCGTCTCGTCCGTCGCCGCGGTGCTGCTGTCGGCGCTCGCCTCGCCGTCGACCCGCTCGACGGCGTCCATGTCCATCTCCAGATCGTCGCCCTCGACGGTGTCGCCGTCGGCCGCGTCGGTGTCCCCTTCCCCGCTCTCGACGGCCGCGTCGAGGTCCGCGTCGTCGAGTCCCAGGTCCGCGTCGACGGCGTTCGGGTCGTTCGCTCGCCAGGCGTAGGCCTCCTCCTCGTCGGGGTCGACCGCGACCGAATCGGCGAGTTCGATCCCGTCGCCGGTGAGCGTGAACGCCTCCGGAGCGGGCGGTTCGGGCAGGTCCGATGCGGCGTCGAGCAACCGCTCGGCGTCGGTGCGGAACTCCTTGCCCCGCTTGCCGCGGCCGCTCGAGAGCGCGTCGGCGGAGTCGGCCAGCCAGTCGGCGGCGTGCTGGAGCGTGTCGGCTTTCTCCTCGCCGCGGTCGACCACCGTCTCGAAGTCGTCGGTCTCGGCGAACCTGACCGCCGTGTCGAAATGATCCGCCGCGGCGGTGAAAGCGGGCTCGGCCGCCTCGAACTCGTTGAACGCGACCATCCACTCGCGGTCTTCGTACTCGCTCATCGCCGTCGTGAACGCCTCGCGGCCCTCGGCGTAGTGTTCGTAGCCGACGCGATATCGCTCCAGCGCGGTGTCGTCGCCGCCGATGTCGCCGACGGCCCGCTTGACCGGCGCGACGTCGATCTCGCTGTCGACGTCGTCGGCAGCCCAGGCGTACTGCACGACGCCGCGGTGATCGATGACGAACACCGCGCGCTCGACGAGGCGCTCGCCGAGGTCGTTCTCGGTCGCGACGCCGTACGCCGCGGCGGCCTCGCCGTCGGGGTCGCTCAGCAGGGGGACGTGTAGTCCGTAGCGGTCGGCGAAGGCCGCGTGGCTGTAGGTGCTGTCCGGCGATATCGCGAACACCGACACGTCCTTCTGCATCGTGAATAGGTCGAGGTCGTCCAGGTCCGACGACTGCATCGTACACGCCGGATTGAAATCCGCCGGATAGAACGCCAGGACGACGATGCCCTCACCCACGTACGAACCCAGGTCCACCCGCCTGCGTTCGCCGTCAACGTACGCGGGGAGGGTGACCGCCGGCGCCCGCCCACCCTCTGTAATCATTGTCCCACACATTTTACTCGCGCTATTTAGGTGTTCGGGGGAAATCGACCGATTTCGGGGCCCTCGGGCGGTTTCACCGCTCCTCCCGGTCTCGAGTTCTGTGCGGTCTCCGGGTCGATCCGCGAGACCACGCACGCGTGACGGCCTTCGCTCGACAGCGAAATCGCTAACCGTCCGCGGCGGTTCCGTCCGGTAATGAGTCAACCGAGCCCGGAGGTCTACGAGCAGGGCAAGGGGATGGACGCCCACAACGCGGTGATGCGGGAGGTGCGGTCGCGCAACGACGCCAGCTACGACCCGCGCGAGCCGACGCGGGTGTGGCTCGACGAGGACAACACACCGAGCGGCTTCGTCGACTCGCTGACGATCATCCTCAACACCGGCGGCTGCCGGTGGGCCCGCGCCGGCGGCTGTACGATGTGCGGCTACGTCGCCGAATCGGTCGACGGCGGCAGCGTCGCACACGAGGACATGATGGCCCAGGTCCAGGCCTGCCTCGACCACGAGGCCGAGAACGCCGACGAACCCGCCGACATGATCAAGATCTATACGTCGGGTTCGTTCCTCGACGAGCGCGAGGTGGCCGCCGAGACCCGCGAGGCCATCGCCGAGACGTTCGCCGACCGCGAGCGGATGGTCGTCGAGTCGCTGCCCGACTTCGTCGACCGCGAGAAGGTCGCCGACTTCACCGAACGCGGCCTCGACACCGACGTCGCCATCGGTCTGGAGACGGCGACCGACCGCGTCCGCCGCGACTGCGTCAACAAGTACTTCGAGTTTTCCGACTTCGAGGCCGCCTGCGAGGAGGCCAGCGCAGCGGCGACGGATTCGGTAGCGGCGGGCGTCAAGGCCTACCTCCTGATGAAGCCGCCCTTCCTCACCGAGCGCGAGGCGGTCGCGGACATGAAACGGTCCGTCGAGCGGTGCCTCGCCGTCGAGGGCTGTCACACCGTCTCGATGAACCCCTGTAACGTCCAGCGCTACACGATGGTCGAGGAACTGTATCACGACGGGGGCTACCGCCCGCCGTGGCTCTGGTCGGTGGCGGAGGTGCTCGAATCGACCGCCGACGCCGACGGCATCGTCGTCTCCGACCCCGTCGGCCACGGCTCGGATCGGGGACCGCACAACTGCGGCGACTGCGACGACCGCGTCCAGCGCGCCATCAAGGACTTCGACGAACGACAGGACCCGTCGGTCTTCGATCAGGTGTCCTGCGACTGCGAGGCGACCTGGCGCGCAGTCATCGACCGCGAGCGATCGTACTCGCTCCCGCTGGCGCGCTAAGCGTCGGCGCGCGCCGAGGTCGCGACCCGCCCATCGTCCTGTCACTCGTTACTGGCAGCAGACCGTACTGTGTGCATGTGTATCACAGATCGAGGCGCCGCAGTCGTGCGGTTTCACTTTCACCGCGGTTGGCTGGCGTTTATATACCATGGGGGGCAACACGCGCATAGGGGCCCTGGAGACCCCGAGTGTCACACGCTCCAGCCCCTACGTACCCCATCCTATCCCCTTCCCGTCTCCGGCGAGCGACGGGTGTGTTCGGGCACACAGAATCTAGGGCCCTCGGCCCGGGCGCCGTGAGCGAGCCGCAACCGTCACTGGGGAGCTGGAAAGCTATCGGATAGCGACTTTCTCGCGGTCGGGCGCACGCTTTTAGCGGCTGGGACGCGTACGCCGATCCGATGACTGCACCACGTATCGCGGGGGTCGGCCTGACCCACTTCGGGGAGTTCTCCGAGCGGACGGGCCGGGATCTGTTCGCCGAGGCGGGGCTTGCGGCGCTCGACGACGCGGGCGTGCCGCCCGACGACGTCGAGGCGCTGTTCTACGGGAACTTCATGGGCGAACTCGCGGAACACCAGGGCCACCAGGCGCCGCTGATGGCCGAGGCCGTCGGGCTCGACGTGCCCGCGACCCGCTACGAGGCCGCCTGCGCCTCCAGCGGCGCGGCGGTCCGCGAGGCCGTCTTCCGACTCCGGTCGGGCGAGGCCGACGCCATCCTCGTCGGCGGGAGCGAACGAATGACCAACATCGGCACCGCGGGCGCGACCGACGCGCTCTCCATCGCCGCGGACGACCTCTACGAGATCCGCGCCGGCATGACCTTCCCCGGCGCCTACGCGCTGATGGCCCGCTCCTACTTCCGCGAGTACGGCGGCTCTCGCGAGGACCTCGCGCACGTCGCCGTCAAGAACCACGAGCACGCGATGCCCAACGAGTACGCCCAGATCCGCAAGGAGATCACCGTCGACGACGCGCTCGAATCGCCGATGGTCGCCGACCCGCTCGGGCTCTACGACGCCTGCCCGATCACCGACGGCGCTAGCGCGGTCGTCCTCGTCAGCGAGGAGTACGCCGAGCGCGAGGGTCTCGACGCCCCCATCGCGGTCACGGGCACCGGCCAGGGCGGCGACCGCATGGCGCTGCACGACAGGGAGTACTACGCGCGCACTCCGGCGGCCGACGACGCCGCCGCGGAGGCGTACGACGACGCCGGCGTCGGCCCCGCGGACGTCGACGTCGCGGAGGTTCACGACTGTTTCACCATCGCCGAGGTGCTCGCGCTGGAGTCGCTCGGCCTCTACGAACCGGGCGAGGCCGTCACCGCCGCGCGCGACGGCGAGACCCACGCCACCGGCTCGATGCCGACCAACCTCTCGGGCGGGCTGAAGGCGAAGGGGCACCCCGTCGGCGCGACGGGGGTCGCGCAGATCATCTCCATCGCGAAACTCCTGCGCGGGCGCTCGGCGTGGAGCGGCGACCTCGACGACCCGCGGGTGGGCATCGCGCACAACGCCGGCGGGACCGTCGCCAGCGCGACCGTCCACGTCCTGGAGGTGATGGAATGACGGACAAAGCGCGCGACGGCGAGTACGACGACCTCCTCGACGCCATCGTCGAGGGCGAGGGCTACTACGTCGAATGCGACGCGGGCCACGGCTGGCTCCCGCCTCGCCGGGTCTGTCCCGACTGCGGCAGCCGCGATCTGACCGAAACGCCGCTCCCGGATTCGGGCGAGGTCGAGACCTACACGACGGTCTCGGTCGCGACGCCCGCCTTCGCCGAAGACGCGCCGTACATCACCGCGATCGTCGACTTCGGCGCGGTCCAGATCACCGGCCTGCTGCGAGGGATCGCGGCGGACGAGATCGAGGTCGGAATGCCGGTCGGCGTCACCGTCGGCGAACGCGAGACGACCGGCGACCGCGCCATCGTCTTCGAGCCCAGGTGATCGGGACGCAGTGGGCCGGGGCGTGCGGGTCGTCCCGGTTAGAACATCGTGTCGGACTCGGTCCCGGCACCGGTCTCGGCGCCGGTCTCGACGGCGCGTTCGCGCTGGAGCTGTCGGTACGCTCGCGCGGCCGTCGCGACGACGAAGACGAACACGGCGCCGGAGAACACCGCGGAGACGGCGACCTCGGCGAGCGGCGGGAGCGGCGCGCTGAACGCGCTCCCGACGGCGTTGATGACGATCGAGAGCACGAACACGATCACGCCGAGGAAAAACAGCGGGAGCCGGTTCCCGCTCGTCAGCGTCCAGCTCTCGGCGAACCCGCCGACGAAGCTGTCGTCCTCGAGGACGACCGGGAACACCCAGAAGTAGAGGGTGACGAGCAGGAAGATCCCCGGAACGAACAACAGCACGAACCCGATGCCGACGGCCATGGCGAAGATGATCCCGCCGACGACGATGTTGACCAGCGACCACACGAGCTTCCGGGTGAAGTGTTCGCGCGGGATCGCTTCGGTCTCGTCGCCCGCGAAGGTGCGCGCGGCGGCGATCGAGACCGACGCCTGGGCGAGGAATCCGAGGACAGCCCCGAGCAGCGCGACCGACGCGGGGAGGCCGATCACCTGTTCGGTCGGGTCGTCGCCGAGCAGCGGGTTCGTCCCGGTGTCGATATCGGACGGGTTGAGGTCGCCGCTCTCGACGAGGTCCGCGATCACCGCCGAGAAGAAGTCGGCCGCCAGCACCGACGTGACCACGCTGACGGCCACGAACAGTCCGACGAACAGGAACCCGTTGCGCTCCGTCACCCGGTCGAACCCCTCGCTCAACGCCTCTCCGATCTGAAAGCTCATGACGGGTACATCTCAGGCACGCGTAACTAATCTTGCGCCACCTGCTGTCGACGAACCCTGTCGAGGGCGGCGACGAAGTGAGTGGCGAACGCGCCCGACCCGTTCGGTAGCAGATCTTCCGACCGCAACCGTCAGTGATATTGTGCGTTGAAAGCCCTCGCCGCGCTCGCGGTCGCTTCGGGACATCTCCGCGCTCAGCGACCGCGAGCGCGGCGAGGGCTTCCATCTCTCAAGACCGACACAACGGGCGCGCTCGTCATCTCTCGCGCTCACTGCACGTCGGAACTCGACGCGCGCGAGAGGAGGAAAACGGCGACGGCACCGAAACCGACAGCGAGACCGAGCAGCACTGCGAATCCGGGAACGACGGTGTTCATCGCGCCGTCGAACCGGGACACTTCGAGGACGGTCATCACGTCGCGGTCGAGCATGAGCGCGCGGGCGGTGTCGACGCCGTAGGTCACCGGGTTCAGCCGCGCGAACGTCTGGATCCAGCCGGGGAGCGTCGAGAGCGGGAGGAACGCGCTCGAGAGGAAGAGAAGGGGGAATTGCAGGAGGTTCGCGCCGATGATCGTCGACTCCTGGTCGCGGGTAAGGACGGCGAGCGAGTTCGAGAGGGCGACGAACCACAGCGAGAAGACGATGCCGGTGGCGACGATGGCGGCGGCGCCGACGACGCCCGTCTCGATCTCCGCACCGAGGAGCATCCCGAGGCCGAGGATGATCGACACCTGGATCGCGATCCGGAACACCTCGGCGGCGGTCTTGCCGACGAAGACGGCGGTGCGGTTCATCGGCGAGACGAGCACCTTCTCGAACATCCCGTTCTCGATGTCGTTGACGAGGCCGATCCCGGAGGTGACCGCGGCCGCGAGCGACACCTGGATCGCGATGGCGGGCACGAGATAGGTCTCGTAGCTGACGCCGGGCAACCCATCCGAGACGGCCCGGCCCGCGACGTTGCCGAAGACTTCGGTGAAGAGCACGAGGAAGATCACGGGCTGGACGAGCGAGACGACCAGGACGAAGGGGTTGCGGACCGCCTTGACGTTCCAGCGCTTGAAGTTCACCCAGGCGTCCCCGAGGAAGGTGTTCGACGAGCGGCCGCCCCCCTCGCCCGCGACGCCCGCGGCGGCCGTCTCCGCCGCGGACGGGCCCGCGGTCGCCGACTCCGCGGTTCCGCCGTCCGCGCTCGGGTCGTCGGCCGCGCCCTTCCGATCGGGGTCGCTCATACCTCTCCCTCCGCGCGCCCGGCGTCCATCGACTCCGTCGCGACCTCCTCACCGGTGATCGCGAGGAAGACGTCGTCGAGCGTCGGCGCGCGGACGTTGAACCCCGTCACGGTCAGACCGGCGTCCCGGAGCGCGACGAGGAGGTCGGTCCCGTGTTCGCGGGCGGTCGCGGCGGTGACGCTGATCCCGTCGTCGGTCACCTCCACCGCCGCCCCGGCGAACGGGTCGAACTCGCGGGCGATGTCGGCGGCGCGCTCGCGGGCGTCGCCGCCGTCCTCGAAGTGGACCTCGAGCACCTCGCCGCCGACCTCCTGTTTGAGCTCGGCGGGGCTGCCCTCGGCGACGATCTCGCCGTCGAGGATGACCGAGAGGCGGTCACAGAGCTGGTCTGCCTCCTCCAGATACTGCGTCGTCAGGAAGATGGTCGTCCCGCGGTCGTTGATCCGCCGGAAGTAGTCCCAGAGCCGATTGCGAGCCTTGGGGTCGAGGCCGGTCGTGGGCTCGTCGAGGAAGACGAGCGGGGGGCGGTGGACCAGCGCGGTGGCGGCGTCGAGGCGCTTTTTCATCCCGCCGGAGAACTCTTCCGCGCGCTTGTCGGCCACGTCCGCCAGTTCGACGAGGTCGAGCAGTTCGGCGACGCGGTCGGCCCGCTGGCCGCGCGGGACGCCGTAGGCCTCGCAGGCGAAGCGGACGTTCTCCGCCGCGGTGAGTTCGGGGTCGACGCTGGTCTCCTGGGCCATGTAGCCGATCGACTCGCGGACCTTGCGAGGGTCGCTCCGGACGTCGAAGCCGTTGACCGTCACCTCCCCGGCGGTCGGCGAGAGCAGCGTCGCGAGCACCTTGATCGTCGTCGTCTTCCCCGCTCCGTTCGGGCCGAGGAAGCCGAAAAACTCCCCGCGCGGGACGGTCATGTCGACCCCGTCGACCGCGCGGGTGCCGTCGCTGTAGGTCAGTTCGAGCCCCTTCACCGCGACGGCCGCGTCCTCGCTCGCGGCCCCGGTGCCGCCGTCCGCGCGCGCCGCGGACCCGTCCGCAACCGGTCCGTCGGAACCCGGTGATGCCATACTCCGACTTGGCGCGACGTCGTGATATAGGTTCGACCGCGGCGGGCGCACCCAGTCGCCGCTCGTGGCGGGTCACAGCCACCGAGGCGGCGACCCGTGACGGGCGCGGCGGTCCGCGCCGGGACGCTTTTGTCGGTCGGTTCGAAACACGGTGGCGATGAAGCTCAGGACGAAGTTCGCCGTCGTGCTCTTCGTCGTCATGCTCGTCCTGAGCGGGGTCGTCCTGGGGAGCGTCGAGCTGTTCAAGCGGGACGCCGTCGCACAGGAGCGGGCCGACGTCGCGGACACGGCGAACCTGACCGCCGACCAGGTCGAAACCGAGATCCTCGACCGCAAGGAGGTCATGTTCAACTACGCGGCCGAGGAGTTCGGAGTCGAGGACGAGACGAGCGCGAAGCTCCGGCAGTTCCTCAATCTGACCGAGTTCGTCCAGGCGCAGGTCGTCGCCGCCAACGGCACCATCGTCGCGCTGTCGGGGGACGTGCTGACGAGCGAGCAACGCCGGGAGCGCATCGGACTCGACGTGAGCGACCAGCCCTATTTCACGGAGGCGCGGTCGGGGAGCCGCTTCGTCGAACTCGTCCGCCCGTCGGCGGCGGGCGAGACCGACCGGCGGTTCGTCCTGTTCAGCGTACCGATCGACCCGTCGGGGGAGACCGCGGACCGGCGCGGGGGCGTCTTCGTCGCGGCGATTTTCGTCGACGCCGCACCCGGCGGGCGGGAGACGCAGATCAACCAGAACGGGGCGCTGTTCGCCTCGATCGCGCCCCAGGAGCGCGAGACCCAGGCGGTCCGTGTCGCCGGGCAGAACGTCACCGGCGACGAGGTGGTCCTCCGCGAGGTCGCCGGCTCGTTCGACGAGACCATCAGCCGGACCGCGGAGATCACCGCCGGCGCGAAGTCCGGCGACGCTTGGACGCTGACGGTCGTGCGCGACCGCTCGGCGCTCAACGACCGGATCCGGCTCCTGCAGGGGATCCAGTTCGGTAGCCTCCTGCTGGTCGTCGGCGCGGTGCTCGGGATGGGCTACTGGGAGTACTCGACGAACCTCACCCAGACGCGGAAGCTGCTCGACGGGTTCGAGGCGCTCCAGTCGGGCGACTTCGAGCACGGTCTCTCGCTCCGGTCGGCCGAGGAGTGGGAGCAGATCAGCGACGGCTTCAACGAGATGACCGCGGGGCTCCGCGAGCGCGAGCGGGCCATCCGCGAGCGCGAGCAGCGTCTCGGCGTCCTCAACCGCGTCCTCCGGCACAACCTGCAAAACGACATGACGGTGATCCTCTCGTACGCCGAACTGCTGCCCGACCTCGACGGCGAGCGGGAAGCCGAGGCCGTCGACACCATCCTCGAGAAGGGCAACGGCCTCGTCGCCCACGGCAAGAAGGCCCGCAAGGTCGAGGAGGCGATGGAGTCCGCCGAAGCGGGGCTCGTCGAACACGACCTCGTCGGGCTCGTCGAGGGAGTGCTCGACGACCTGCGCGAGGAGTACCCCGACGCGCGCGTCGAGGCGGACCTGCCCGACCGGCTCCCAGTCGCCGGGATCGGGTCGCTGTACTACGCCGTCGAGAGCCTCTGTGAGAACGCGATCGAACACAACGACGGCGACGAACCGATCCTCCGCGTCACGGCCGACCGCGCCGGCACCGACCACCCTGGCACCGACCGCGCCGGCACCGACCACCCTGGCACCGACCGCGCCAGCGCCGACCACGCCGGCACCGGCGTCGCGCTCTCGATCGAAGACGACGGGCCCGGTATCCCCGACTACGAGCGCCGCGTCGTCGCGGCCGGTGAGGAGACCGACCTCGAGCACGGGAGCGGCCTCGGGCTCTTCCTCGCGACGTGGGTCGTCGAGAAGTCCGGCGGGACACTCTCGTTCGACGTGCCCGACGACGGCGGGACGACGGTCACGCTCGAACTGCAGTCGGCGGCGGCCGTCGACGACGCGGCGGCCGTCGACGACGCGCCGGCCTGATCACCCTGATCGACACGGCGACCTGATCACCCCGATCGACACGGCGACCTGATCACCCCGATCGACCCGTTCGAGCCGATCAGGCCGAGCGCCCCGTTCACTCCGACCGGAAGCGGAGCGCGAGGCCCGCGGCGAGGGAGAGTAGGAGCGCGAGCGCGAGCGAGGGGGTCAGCGGTCCGCCGCCGCTCGACCCCTCGGTCGTCAGCGGCGGCACGTCCGCACCCGAGTCGTAGACGGTGATGTTGCCGGCTTCGCTGATGTCGACGACGCCGGCGGTGACGTTGTTGACGGTGACGCGGAAGCGCCCGGCGCGGTCGAACGAGCGGTCGAAGGTGACCTGGACGGTCGTGCCGTCGGGGACGGTCACCCGTCGCTCGTCGATGACCTCGTCGTCGAGCAACAGCCGGGTGACGTAGACGCCGTCGGCCTCGCCGTCGTTGGCGATACGCGCGTCGATGCGGGCGCGGTCGCCGCCGGCTGCGGTCCGCGCCTCGACGCTCACGCTCGCGTCGGAGATGCGCATCTCCGGGCGGTTGGTGCCGGCCACCCACTCCGAGTAGCCGTCCGCGAAGGTCCGATAGCGGTAGAACCCGTCGGTCTCGCCGACGAGGCGGGTCGGCTGGGCGACCCACTCGCCGTCCGTGTACCGGTACATCGCGATCTCGTCGGGGGAGCCGGCCGCCCGCTGGACGGCCGTGCGGTCGATACGGAACGTCAGCGAGACGTTTTGCAGGTCCTCGTTGGCGGTCGAGTGCTCGATGCTGAAATAGCCCAGTCCGCGGGTCTCAGCGGAGATGTCGAACTCGGGCGCGTCCGGAAGCGGGTTCGCGCTCGCGGTGACGTTGATCGTGCTCGTCGCCGACTCGTTCGAGACGAAGCCGACCGAGTCGAGGGTGACGTTCCCCGCCGACCCGTTCACGTCGACGTTCTGTGTCTCGTTGGCCTCGGCCGCCACTGTCGCGCTCGCCCGCACCGGCGTCGGGGTCGGTGCGTCCGTCGGCGTGGGGGTCGCGGTCGGCGTGGGATCGGGAGTCGCCGTCGGCGTGGGACTCGGAGTCGCAGTCGGCGTGGACGTGACCGTTTGCGTGGGCGTCTCGGTGAACGTGGGTGTCGGCGTGGGACTTGGAGTCGGCGTCTGGGTAGACGTGGGAGTCGGCGCCGGAGTCGGGCTCGGCGTGGGCGTCGCAGTCGGAGTGGGAGTCGGTGTCGGCGTGGGCGTCGCAGTCGGAGTGGGAGTCGGTGTCGGCGCCGGAGTCGGGCTCGGCGTCGGCGTGGGCGTCGCCGCGGGGACGACGGTCACGTCGACGATGCTCGAGTCGCTCGCGCCGCTCCCGTCGGTGACGGTCAGGCGGACCTCGACCACGGTCTCTGTTTCGACCGCGGGCGCGACGACGGTCGGGGTCGCGCTGTCGGCGTCGCGGATCTCCATCGCAGGGTCGGACTGCGTGTAGACCTGCGACCACTCGAAGGAGAGGCCGTCACCGTCCGGGTCGCTCGACCCGGTGCCGTCGAGCGTGGCGGTCTCGCCTTCCGTGACGGTCACGTCCGGGCCGGCGTCGGCGTCGGGCGCCCGGTTCGACGGCGTCGGCGTCGCCGTCGGTTCGGCGGCCACCGAGATGTCGGTCCGCGCGAAGTCGTTGACTCCCACGGAGTGGGTCCCGGTCGTCTCGAACGTCGTCTCGAACACCAGCGTCTCGCTCTCGCCGGGCGCCAGCTCGACGACCCGCTCGGCGACGACCTCGCCGTCGACGTGCTGAGATACCGTCTGGCTACCCGGCTCGCTCCCGTCGTTGACGACCTCGACGGTCGTCTTGACGACTTCCCCGACGGTCACGTTCAGCGGCCCGATAGTCGTCCGGTTGATTCGGACCGACCCCGTCGGGGTGGCGCCGCCGTCGGTCGCGGTGCCGCCGAAGTCGGTCGTCGCGACCGCGGCGCCCGACTGCGCCCGGACGACCGACCAGTCGTCGTCGGCCGCTCCGTCGTCGACCGTCGGAGCCGCACCGCCCTCTTCAGCCGCCGACGCGCCCGTCCCGCCCGCGTCCGTCGCGCCGACGACCGCCCCCGCGTAGAGGACGGCCAGCCCGACCACGACCAGCGCGGCTACCCACTCGTACCCCCTGGCGTCGCTCATTGACACAGTACAGATTCTTCGTCGCTATTACAGTTGGTGATCGTGCAATCGCGGGGCGCGACCGCGGGCAGGGCGTCTCGGAGGAGAACAGGCGGGCCCGCCGACGCTCACTCGCCGGTCACGACCGCGAGGAACTCCTCGGGGTGTTCGACGTGGGGCAAGAGGGCGGACTCGCCGATCGAGACCAGTTCCACGTCGGCCGCCGCGGCGAGTTCGCGGCCCGTCTCGAGGTCGGGCAGGTCGCTCTCCTGGCCCCAGACGAGCGTCATCGGGACATCGAGGTCACCCAGCGCGGCCGCGAGGTCGATGTCGGGGTCGAGGTGACCGCTGAGGAACGAGGCGGTCGCGTAGCGCGCGCCGGGCTGGTGGGCGGTCCGCCACTCGTAGGCCACCGTCTCGTCGTCGAGGTTGCCCATGTCGTGATAGCCGTGGTCGTCGTGGAAGTAACGGATACCCCGCTCGCTGACCATAAGGTTGAAGATCCCCTGGCCGACGACGGGCGCGCGAAGCAGCGAGCGGACCCACACCCGGCGGCCGGGGATCGAGGTCGCGGTCGGGCAGACGAGGACGAGCCGGCTGGCGTCGGTCTCGTCGGCGACCGCGGCGACGTACGCACCGACGAGCGAGGAGGCGACGACGACGGCCTCGTCGCTCTCGTCGGCGAGGAAGTCGCGGACGAAGGTCTGGTACAGCGACGCCGAGTAGGTCAGCGGCGGCCGGTCCGAGCGGCCGAATCCGGGCAGGTCGGGCGCGATGACGCGGTAGTCCTCGGCGAGCGCGTCGAAGACGCGGCGCCACTCGTGGCTGGAGGCCGCCGCGTTGACGCCGTGGAAGAGGACCAGATCCGGGTCGTCGGGGTCACCAGCCTCGGTGTAGGACACGTCGAACCCGCGCCAGCGGTAGGTGCGCTGGGCCCCGTCTAGCGGCGGTTCCAGTTCGCTCGCCCGCGACGCGAGGACGCGATTCGCGACGGCCGTCGCACCGACGGCGCCGATCGCTCCGCCGACGACGTTCCGGAGTTTCATACCCGGCAAAAGGGGCTTGCGCCGCTTATAGGTGACGTAGTTCTGACTTTTTGGACCGACGGCGAGCCGGTGGTCGAGGGCGGTGTCACTCCCGGTCGCGCCGGCGCTCGCGCACACAGTCTTCCAGCGGCGCGATGATCTCGTCGGCGACGGCGTAGGGGTCGGCCTCGCGAGCGAGGACCGCGTCGACGCGCTCGTCGAGGCCGCCGCGAGCGTCGATCTCTTCGGCGAGCAACTCGCGGGTGTCCTCGCGGAGCAGGGTGCGGATCTCTTCGGCGTAGCGCGTGCGGGCCTTCGCGTCGATCTCACCCGAGTTCTCGAGGTAGGCCCGGTGGTCGTCGAGCGCGTCGATGAGCGCCGCGACGCCCTCGCCGCGGTCCGCGACCGTCTCGATGATCTGGGGCTCCCACTGTTCGCCGTCGTCGCCGTCTTCACTCGATTCGTCAGCCGGGTCGCGTCCCGCGGCGCCGACGCCGTGGTGGCCGGCGCCCTTCGTCGACTCGCCCCCTCGCAGTTGGAGCATCTCGCGGAGTTCCTGGACGGTGCGGTCGGCGCCCTCCAGGTCGGCCTTGTTGACGACGAAGAGGTCGGCGATCTCGAGGATGCCGGCCTTGAGCATCTGCACGTCGTCGCCGCTGCCGGGCGGGACGAGCACGGCCACGGTGTCGGCGGTGCGGACGATGTCGACCTCGTTCTGTCCCGCCCCGACGGTCTCGATGATGACCTTGTCCTTGCCGAAGGCGTCCAGCGCTTTCACGGCGTCCGTCGTCGCCGTCGAGAGTCCGCCCAGCGTCCCGCGGGCGGACATCGACCGGAAGAACACGTCCATGTCGCCGACGTTCGAGGCCATCCGGATGCGGTCGCCCAGCACCGCCCCGCCGGTGTACGGCGAAGCCGGGTCGATCGCGATGACGCCGACGGTCAGCCCCTGCTCGCGGTAGGTGGCGGCGAGTTTGTCCACGAGCGTCGACTTGCCCGCGCCGGGACTGCCCGTGATCCCGATCACGTCGGCGTGGCCGGTGTGGGCGTGCAGTTGCGAGACGAGGTTTCGATATCCAGGCGCGCGGTTCTCGATTTTCGTGATCGTCCGGGCGAGCGCCCGGTGTTTCCCGTCGAGGAGGTCGGCGATGAGTTCGTCGGTGACCGAGTCCGGTGTGTCGTCGGTGGCCGCGTCGTTGTCGTCGGTGGCCGCGTCGTTGTCGTCGCCGCTGTCGCTCGCGCCGGGCGCGGTGCCCTCCTCGTTCATCGTCGTTCGGGGGCGTTGTCGCGGATGTAGGCGATCATCTCGTCCATCGAGGCGCCGGGACCGAAGATCTCGGCGACGCCCGCTTCGCGGAGGTCGTCTTTGTCGTCGTCGGGGATGATCCCGCCGACGACGACCAGCGTGTCGTCTAGGGCGTCGTACTCGGCCATTCCGTCGAGGATCTTCGGGACGAGCGTGTTGTGCGCGCCCGAGAGGATGGAGATGCCCAGCACGTCCACGTCCTCCTGGACGGCCGCCTGGACGACCTCGTCGGGCGAGCGGTGGAGTCCGGAGTAGATGACCTCGAAGCCCGCGTCCCGGAGCGCCCGCGCGATGACGTGCGCGCCGCGGTCGTGCCCGTCCAGGCCGACCTTGGCGACGAGACAGCGGATCTGTCGCTGGCCCTGCTCTGCGCTCATACGCACAGGTTCCGCCGCTGGCGGTTTCACGTTTGCGGTGATTTTTGCGCTAGCAGCGGATTCGGATCCGTTCGCCGGTGTGACCGTTCCAGTCGGATCAACCGTGCCAGCCACCGCGAACAGCGTGAAGGCTCCGCGACGGACCGCTGCAACCGCAACCGCCAACAGCGTGAAAGCCCCGACGCGTTCGCCTCCCGCGCCTCGCTGCGCGCCTCGGCCTCTATCCACGTTCGCTTCGCTCACGGGGACTTCGGCCTGCGGTGCTTGCGTCGTCGGGGTTCGGCGAACGCGTCGCCCCTTTCATTCCCACCCGCACAGACTACCGAACCAGCCGAATCAGGTGGGAATGAAAGGGGCCGTCCGCTCCGGGACGGCGGACGAAGTAAGCACCGCAGGAGTGAGGGGCGCGAGGCGCGAAGCGCCTCGAAAGCGAGCGGCTGTGCCGCGAGCAACGAGCGACGAGGAGCACAGCGAGGCCCCCGACCGGAGCGGGCGGAGGCTTTCACGCTGTCGGCGGTCGCTGTTCACGTCGTCACTGCGGAGGTTGTCACGCTGTGTGCGATCGCTGTCGCAGTTGCTCCGGCGGTCGCGTTCACGTCGTTCGCTGACGACGGACCGAAAACGAATCCGATCACAGCGCTCGACGCGAACACTCACACTGATCGAAGGCGGTATGGTCCGGGCGTCCCGAGGGCCGATATGGCAGTCGCCGATTCGCTGCACTCGCGGGCGCGGGCCAACCCGCGGCGGGTGACGGCGGTCCTCTCGGTCATCGGCTACGTACTGGTCCTCGGCGCGTTCACGCCGTACGCGCCGTTCCCGCAGGTTGGCGACGACACCGTGATCCTCCTCGGTGACGCGATCGCCGTCGTCAACACGTTCGCGCTGAGCAGTATCCTCGCCGGCGTCTGGTTCATCAAGAACGACCAGATCCGCAAACATCGCGCGGCGATGCTGACGGCGTTCGCGCTCATCATGCTCTTCCTCGTGATGTACCTCGTGAAGGTCGGCGGCGGCTTCGAGAAGTCGATCCGGGCGGAGGGCGCCGTCTACTACGCCTACCTCGCGATGCTGGCCGTCCACATCATCCTGTCGGCGGTGTCCGTGCCGGTCGTCCTCCACGCTGTCGTGCTCGGACTGACTCACTCGCCCGCGGAGTTGCGTGACACGATCCACGCCCGCGTGGGTCGCATTGCAGTGATCGCGTGGTCGCTCTCGCTCTTTCTGGGCGTCGTCACGTACATCCTGCTGAATCACGTCTACGGCTGGGAGAAGCGCGGTCACAGCGGCTTCCTGGTACTGTTGGCCGTCCCGGCACGGCAGTTGCGCGGAGAGGTGACGCGGGCCTTCGAGAAGCTGTTCTGACCGGTCGCCGAGCCACCTATCGACCGGGCGGGCCGCTACCTGGTGGGCCGCCGCCCGGCGGTCCACCGCCGCCACCGCTCCCTCTGACGGTGACGGTCGTCGTCACGCTGTCGTCCTCGCTGCCGACGGTGACGGTGTAGTCCTGCGGGCTCCGGCCGTTCCCTCCGTCGCCGGCCTCGGTCTGCCAGGTGAGCGTGACGGAGCGCGATTCGCCGCCGGCGAGGGTCAGGGTTCGCGTGTCGACGGGGTTCGACTGTCCCTGCACGTCGAGCCGGAGTTGCTGGGTCTCCGAGACGCTCCCGTTGTTCGTGACGGTCACTGTCACGTCGACGGGGTCGCCCTCGGTCACCGGTGAGTTCGTCCCGTCGAGCGCGAGGAGGAAGTACGGGAACGCGTCCGCCCCCTGGACGGTCGTGGTCGTGGACTCCGTGTCGACGAACAGCGCACCCGAGACGGCGACGCCGCTCGCGCTACCGACGAGAGCGACGACCGCGAGCGCGAAACCGATTCTGGAGTGTTGCAACCGTACGTGTTGGATCCGTCAGCGACCAGCTAAATCTGTCGGCCCGCCGGCTCGATGTCCGCGGGTCAGTGCCCGAGCGGTGCGACCCCGCCTCGATGCTCGGCTCTCGCGACTCCGGACACTCACTCCCCGTGACGGTCCCGACCGGACTCCATCCCCGAGCGCATGAACGCGGCGAGGATGCGACCGATACTCGAGTCGCCGGTCCAGAGCGCCTCCTCGTCGACGGGGGCGTCCTCGGTCTCGGCGGCGAGCAACACGGTCGCGTCGTCGACCATCAGCGCGCGGCCGGCGAAATCGGCCGGGTTGTCCTCCGACATGACGAAGACGCCCACCGGGTCGTCGACGAATCGCTCCTCGAGCGCGCGGTCGGCGGTGACGACGGTGACGTCCACGCCGTCTGCGCCCGCGCCCCGGAGCGCGTCCGCGATGGCCGCGGTCGTCGCCGCGGCCGTCGGCGAGACGAAGACGACGGTGTGTTCGGCCGACCGGACGAGCGCCGCGATCCGGTCGTCGATCGGTCGGCGGCCGCGGAGCGTCGAAACCTCTCCCTCGTCCGTGCGGTCGGACTCCGTCGCGCGGACCGATTCGAGGCGGTCGAACGCCCTGTCCGTCTCGTGTTCGAGACGGTCGGTCAAGATCTCCCGCGCCGTGGCGAGTGCGACCGGTCGGTACGCCTTCGGCGACGCTTCGACGACCTCGACGAGGCCCCGCTCCGCGAGGTCGTCGGCCGCGCCGTACACCTGCGACCGCGGCACCTCCGAGAACTCGCTCACCTCCCTGGCGGTAGCGCTGCCGAGTCGCTGGAGCGCGACGAACACCCGCGCCTCGTAGTTCGAGAGCCCCAGCGTCCGCAGCGATTCGACGGCCTCGTGCTCGCTCATCTCCCGTCTGTTCTCCGTGGTCCCATATTCCCGTTTCCGTCTCCGGTGCGGTCGACCTGACGCTTCGACCGCTTGCTGGTGCCCGCTCCGATCTTCGACCGCTTGCCGCCGGCCGCTCCGTTTATAGTTGTAGTAGATATCTACAAACACTTAAGAAATACGGGCGGGTAGAGACGACCATCGAGTGATCGCAGGTGTCAGGGAACGAGCGCGGTGAGCGGTGGACGGTCGGGCGAGTGTTTCGAACAGTAACGGGAGGGGTCTGAGCGTGGCCGGCGGACTGTCGCGGTGGTACGCCGAGCGGATCGCGACTCACAGCAGACTCGTCGTCGTCGCCGTGCTGGTCGCCACGGCCGTCGTCGCCGCGGGCGCGGCGCTCGGCGGCGCGGGCGAGCAGGACATCGGCGGCTTCGACGTCGACTCCCCGGAGACCGACGCGGCGGACTTCGTCCGGGAGAACTACGGCGAGGACGAGGGCGTCGCCGCCCAACTCGTCGTCCGCAACGAGAGCGGGAACGTCCTCACGCGCGACTCGCTGCTGGCCGGACTCTCTCTCCAGCAGGAGATCCGCGACGACGAGTCGCTGAACGAGACGCTGGCCGAACCCGGCTTCGTCGGCATCGAGAACATCGTCGCGACGGCCGCCGTCGCCGAAGACACCGAGGGACCGCCGACCGCGCAAGCGCCGCTGTCCGCGCAGATCGACGCGCTCGAATCGCGGGACAGCGAGGCGGTCGAGCGGCTCGTCGCGGACGTGCTCGACCCCGAGAGCGACGCGATGGGCGGGCAGGACCCATACGCGTTCCTGCCCCGGAGCTACGAGCCGGGGTCGACGACGGCCTCGGCGCGACTGACGCTTATCGCGCAGGTCGACGACAGCGGAGACGACGCGGCCCCGCAGGCCGCCTACGACGCGCAGGTCGCCATCGACCGACTGGTCGAGGAGCGCTTCGACGACGCGTTCGTCTTCGGGCAGGGCGTCCGGGACGACGCCTCCTCGCGAGCGACGGGCGACAGCTTCGCGATCATCACCCCCTTCGCGCTCGTGCTCATCCTGCTCGTCCTCGGGATCACCTACCGCGACCTGCTGGACATCCTGCTCGCGTTCGTCGGTATCGCCGTCGTGATGGCGTGGCTCGCGGGCCTGATGGGCTGGCTCGCGATCCCGATGAACGTCATCCTCATCGCCGTCCCCTTCCTGCTGATCGGCCTGAGCATCGACTACGCGCTCCACGTCGTGATGCGCTACCGCGAAGCTCGCGAGGGGACGCTCGACGGGGACGACGCGGATGGCGAGAACGATCAGGATAGCGCCGAGCCGCCGGACCGGTCGATCCGGACGGCGATGGCGCTCGGGTTCGGGAGCGTCGTGCTGGCGCTCGCGGCCGCGACGGTCTCGACCGCCGTCGGCTTCCTCTCGAACGTCGTGAGCCCGCTCGCGGCGATCCAGGACTTCGCGGTCCTCAGCGCGGGCGGCATCCTCGCGACGTTCGTCGCCTTCGGCGTCTTGCTCCCGGCGCTGAAGATCGAGGTCGACGGCTTCGTCGAGAACCGCCTCGGCCGGAGCCGCCGGAAGTCCGCCTTCGGCGTCGACAGCGGCCGCGCGAACGCGGCGCTCGAACGGCTGGCCGGTCTCACCACCCGCGCGCCGGTCGCGATCGTCGTCGTCGCGCTCGTGCTCGCCTCCACTGGCGCCTACGGCGCGACGACGCTCGACACGGAGTTCAACCAGGCCGATTTCCTCCCGGAGGACGCCCCCGGCTGGGCGCAGTCCCTCCCCGGCGGACTGGCGCCGGACACCTACACCATCGCCGATGACTTCCGGTATCTCAGCGACAACTTCCAGCTCCGGGGCGACCAGGGACGGTCACAAGTGCTCTTGCGGGGCGGCGTCGCGGACCCGGCGCTCCTGCGTGCGCTCGACGCCGCGGGCGAGAGCGCCGCGAACGACAGTTCGATCCAGCTCCGCCCAGACGGACGTGCGGCCGTCGAGGGGCCACACACCGCGATCCGGACCGCCGCGGCCGGCAACGAGTCGTTCGCGGCGCTGGTCGCGCGTACCGACGCGAACGGCGACGGCCTGCCCGACGAGAACGTCTCGGCGGTGTACGCGGCGCTGTTCGACGCCGACCCGCAGGCCGCCAGTCAGGTGCTCAGCCGCGACGAGGGCGGCACCGTCACCTCGGCGCGACTGCTGCTCTCGGTCAGGAGCAGTCAGTCGGCACAGACCATCGCGACCGACACGCGGGCGTACGCCGCCGGGATCGAGAGCGACGTCTCGGGCGTCAGCGCGGTCGCGACGGGCGGGACGGTCACGACCGCTGTCATCCAGGACGCGCTGCTCGAGACGCTGGTCGAGGCCTTCGCGGTGACGCTCGTCGTCATCCTCGCGTTCCTGACGGGGCTGTTCTGGGCGCGCTACCGGTCGCTGTCGCTCGGGGTCGTGGTGCTCGCGCCGGTCGTCGTCTCGCTCGCGTGGCTGCTCGGCGCGATGTCGCTGCTCGGCATTGCGTTCAACAGCGAGACGGCCGTCATCACCAGTCTCGCCATCGGCCTCGGCGTCGACTACAGCATCCACGCCGGCGAGCGGTTCGTCGACGAACGCGAGAAGCGCGACACGCTCGAGACGGCGCTCCGACGGACGGTCACGGGTACCGGCGGGACGCTGCTCGCCAGCGCCGCCACGACGGCCGCCGCTTTCGGCGTCCTCGCGTTCGCGCTCTCGCCCCCGCTCCAGCGGTTCGGTATCGTGACCGGGATGGCGATCCTCTTCGCCTTCGTCGCCGTCGTCACGATGCTCCCCGGACTGCTCGTTCTCCGCGAGCGCGCGCTCGCACGGCGCGGCGTGCGGGAGTAGTCTCGGCTTCTCTGTCGCGGTTTCCGGCTGTGTCGGGCGCTCGCTCCGAGAGTCGTCCCTGCACCGTCGAGGGAGCTCTCGGGGCGGACCGACCGCCGCGGACGGAAGAGGGTTTTTGCGCGTGGCTCCCCGAGGGGCGGGCGTGCAACGGGCGGTCGTCGTCGTGGCGCTGGTCGCGCTCCTGAGCGGGTGTAACGCGCTCGGCGGCACCGGCGGCAACGGCGCGGCCACCGACAGTCCGGTCGTCTCGCCCGCACCGGTCCCGTCGCAGGCGCCGACGGCGTCGACGGCGACCGAGCGGCCGGGGACCTGCCTCGCCCCACCGCCGGCGACACCGGGGCCGAGTACGGCGACGACGCCGGCCGAACCGGCTGCGCTGCCCGGGACCGGCGACGTTGTGAACGGGTCCGCCCTCGTGGATCACCACGCGCGGACGCTCGCGACCCAGCGGTTCCACCTCCGCATCGGGAACGGGACGAACGTGTGGGCGATGCCGCGGGCGGCGGCGTTCACCTACGAGGGGTTCGAACTCGGGCTGAAGACGAGCCGCGCCTACGCGGCCGGCGGGACGCTGTACACGCTCGACCTGAGTCGGGGCGACTACCGGGTCGTCCGCGAGCCCTACCGGACCGGCTCGCCGACCAACCAGCGCCTGCTCGCCTCGCTGACCGGACGCACCTGGCTCGCCGACCGGCTCGCGCGCTACGACTACGCCGTCGTCGACACCCGGACCTGGAACGGCGTCGACGTGCGCGTCCTCCGGGACACGCTCGAGCAGCGACTCCTCCTCGGTCCCGAGTCGCCCTACAACGGCCTGCTCGACGTCAACTCGACGGTCTACGTCGACCGCCGCGGGATCGTCCGCCGGGTCAGACACGTCCGCGACCTCGAGATACAGGTCGGTATCGACGAGTACGAGAACGTGACGCAGGTCCACACCCTCCGGGTTCCCTCGGTCGGGTCGACCCGCGTGTTCCGTCCCGCCGATTTCTGCGTCCGCGACCCCGACTCGGTCACGGTCGGCACGCCGACCGACCGGGACACTTCGCGGGACCTGTCCCAGACGCCGACCGGGACGGTGGTCAACGCGACTGCGGCCTCCGGGACGGTGGTCACCGGGAACGGAGTCACCGGGACGGCCACCGAGACTCCGGTCACCGGGACGCCTGTTCCGGGAGAGACCTCGACAGCGATGGGAACGCCCGACGGAAACCGCACCGCGACGGGATAGTCCCACCACATGATACTTGGTGCGGGGCGTGCCACGCCCGGTATGGTACACTGTCCTGAATGTGACCGCACCCTCGCCGGACCGGACGACGTGGACTTCGTCGAGATGGACGCCTCGACCGGCTTCATCGCCGCCTCGAAGCGCTTCTACACGGCCAACTGCGCCGGCTGTGGCTACACTATCGGCAGCGGCGTCGCGGGCGCCAAGGCCGGCGGCAACGCGGGGGCCGTCTGAGGGCGATGTCCGGAGATCCCGCCCCCGTCTCGCACTGCCCGGAGTGCGACGGCCAGATCGCCCAGACCGAGGACGTGGACTTCGTCGAGATGGACGCCTCGACCGGCTTTTTCGCCGCCTCGAAGCGCTTCTACATCGTCGCCTGCGGCCACTGCGGCGCGGCTATCGGCGGCGGTGTGGCGGGCGCGAAGGCCTGACCGGCTGAGCGACGAGGGCTTCCATCTCACCGCGCCGACGGCGGCCGCGGCTGCGGAGACGAACGGCGATTCGACCGGCGACGAAGTCCCGGAGAGTATTGCCAGCATCGGGGCTGAACGAACGCCCACGTTTATCCGGGAGCAGTCGAAGGTGGTGACGAATGTCGGTCGGTGAGGTGTCACGGGAGCGGGTGGAGCAACGGCTGGTGTCGCTCGACGAGACCTTCGACTCGTTTCCGGTGAATCAGACGACGCTGACGGTGTCGCCGGAGACGTACCGGCAGGTCCGCGAGCGGACGGAGCAAGGGCTCGTCGACGCCTACGTGCAACTGTACGACGACGCCGATCGGGTATTGCTCGATTCGGCCGACGGCGAGGGCGTCGTCCCGAGCGTCGAACCGAGCCCCGGTGAGACAATCGTCGACGGCGTCTGCCGGGCCGTCGACGACCTGACCGGCGTGGATTGTTCGCTCACCGGTCTGGAGCGGGTGACCATTCTCGGCGTCTGTCGCGAGGACGCCGACGACCCCGACCCCGTCTACCGACTGGTCGTCGTCTTCGCCGGCGACGCCGTCGGCGGGACCCCCGGATCGGGGTTCGAGTGGGTCGACACCGTCCCCGAGTCCGCCCTCCCCGCTCACTGAGTCGTTGTACTGCGCGTCTGTGGCTTCGATTCCGAGTATCGAAACCCGACAGCCTCGGTCACCGCAACCTTTAGCACTGCCTTCGTCCCTACTGTGTCTATCGTGGCGGTCATCGAGGCAACGGGGCTGACGAAGCGATACGGGGACGTCGCGGCCGTCGACGCGCTCGACCTCTCGATTCCGGACGGCGAGATCTACGGCTTCCTCGGCCCCAACGGCGCGGGCAAGACGACGACGATGCGACTGCTGACCGGGCTGACCCGCCCCAGCGACGGGTCGGCGACGGTCGCCGGCGTCGACGTCCGCGAGCGCGACCGCCTGGGCGCGCACATCGGCTATGCGCCCGACACGCCGCCGCTCTACGAGAAACTCACCGCCCGCGAACAGCTCTCGGCGATGGCCGACGTGCGCGGTCTCGACCCCGCTGTCGAACGCGAGCGGATCCCCGAGCTGTTCGAACGGTTCGACCTCGACGCCGTCGACGACCGCATCGAGACCTACTCGACGGGGATGAAACAGAAGACGAGCATCGTCCAGGCGGTGGTCCACGACCCCGACGTGGTCTTCCTGGACGAGCCGACCAGCGGGCTCGACCCCGCGGCCGCGCGGACGACCAAGGCCGTCCTCTCCGAGTTGCGAGCGGGCGGGACGACCGTCTTCCTCTCGACGCACATCCTCCCGGTGATCGACGAACTGGCCGACACCGTCGGGCTGCTCTACGACGGGGAACTGCTCGCCGAGGACGACCCCGAGGCGCTGAAAGCCAGCCGCGACAGCGAGACGCTGGAGGAGGCCTTCCTCGCGCTGACGACCGACGACGCGGGCGGCGTCGAGACGCTGGATGGGGTTACCGCCGATTCGGACCCCGCGGCCGAGGACCCGACCGCTCCGACCGACCGGACCTGACAGAGTATGAAACGGTCGACTCCGCGACCGGCGCTGGTCGTCGCGCGAACGACGCTGCGCCAGACTTACCGGCGGGTGACCGGCTCGGCGCGGATGACCGCTGTCTTCGTCGCGCTCCCGGTCTTTTTCGGCCTGCAACTCGCGGGCGTCGGGACGACCGGCGCCTACCAGTACGGGATCCGACTCGCCGGCGGCGAGGTGGGGGTCGTCGCCGACCGGATCCGCCGGGCCGCGCTGTCGGGATTCGTCCTCCTGACGCTGCTCGGCGTGCTCGGCGCCGCGGCGGGCAACAGCGAGTTCAAGGACCGCTACGTCGCCTTCCTGACGGCGACGACGACGGGCGCGGTCGTGGTCGGTAACGCCGCCCGGCAGACGTTCATCTGGACGGCGATGCTGTGGCCCGCTGCGCTGGCCGCGGCGATCGCCTTCGCCATCGGCTCGGGCTCGCCCGCCGCCGCCGTCTCGCTCTCGGTCGGCAGCCTCTGGATATTCGTCGTCACGAGCGTCCTGACCATCCCGGTCGGCTTCGCCGCCCGCTGGGTCCTCGACGGCTACGACCTCTCGGGCAACGCCCGCGTCGGCCTCGGCGGTGCGCTGATGGGGCTGTTCTACCTCGTCCTGTTCACCCGCGACCAGGTGACCGCCGCGCTCCGACCGACGCCGCTCGCGTGGGGCGGCGACCTCCTCTTGCTCACGGTGCCGGGCGGCGCCGCCTCGCCCGCCCGCGCGGGCGCGTTCGTCCTCACTACGGCGGGCCTGCTCGTCGTCGGCGTCGCAGCGGCGGTCCGGCTGGCCGACGCCGTCTGGTACGGCGACCACGCGCTCGGAGACCCCGACGGCGAACCCGCGGTCACTGCGAGCGAGCCGGACCCGATCCGGGACTCGCTGGCGACGGTCCTGCCGCGTCCGACGGCGACGCTCGTCGAGGTGACCTGGCGCCGAACCAAGCGCACGCCGAAGACGCTGTGGTACGTCTACCCCGGCGCCTTCGTCGGCCTGATCATGGCCGAACAGCTCGTCTACCACGGCCCCTTCTCGGCCGCGTTCTACCCGGCCATCGTCGCGTTCGCCGGCGCCATCGCCATCGGGAGCGGCTTCACGCTCAACCCGCTCGGCACCGAAGGCGACGCGCTCCCCGCCGTGCTCACGTCCGGGCTTTCCAGCGAGACCATCGTTCGGGCGAAGGCGCTCGCCGTCGTGCTCCCCGGCGTACCGCTGGTCGTCGGCGGGGCGCTGGGCGTCGCGCTCGCCGTCGGCTCCGCGCCGCCGCTGGTCGTCCTCGGGTCGGTCGCGTTCGCGCTCGCGCTCTGCGTCCTCGCGCCGACGCTCTCGCTCGCGCTCGGCGTCCACTACCCGCCCGACTCGGAGGGGCTGTTCGGCGGGAGCGTCAAGGTGCCCAACAAGTCCGCCTCGGCGGTCTACACGGTCGGGATGGTCGCCGTCTCGGTGCCGGGCTTCGGCGCCCTCGGCGAGTACGCCTACACGGGGACGCTCGACGCCCCCGCGCTCGTCTCCGGCGTCACCGTCACCGCCTCGGTCGCGCTCGCCCTCGCGCTCGTCTGTTATCGCCACGCCGTCGGAGCGTTCGACGGCTACTCGGTGGAGTGAGCGAGGTCCGGCGGAGTCCCGCGTCCCGAGTGCTACCGCCCCGCACGCTTATTGTCCGCCGTCGCATTCCGTCTGTATCGCTCGACGATGGACGCACGTCTCAACTACAGCGGCTTCGTCATCGCCGGCGTCGGCTTCTTCCTCACGCGCTTTACCGTCACGCTCGCCATCTACGACGACCCCGTGCGCTTCTACTTCGCCGGGGTCGTCCCGCTGGCGCTCGGCCTCGGCCTCGCTGCCTTCGGCGTGGCGCTGGCCGTCGCCGACGTCGAACGGGCGCTCGTCCGCACGACCGCGGCGTGGTGTGTCGCCGGCGCCGGCGCGATGCTCGTCCTCGTCGTCCTCACGCTGCTGGGATCGACCGCCGGGATGGGGATGGCGGCGGCCCGGTCGGAGACGTACCTCGCGAACTTCCTGATCGGCGGGAGCGTCGGCGGCACGCTCACCGGCCTCTACGCCGCGCGCACCCGCCGCCAGCGCGGTGAACTCCGCCAGCAGGCCAACCGCCTCGCCGTTCTGAATCGGAAACTCCGCCACGAGGTGCTCAACGCCCTCACGGCCATCCGCGGGTACGCCTCCCTCGACGACCGGGGGAGCGAGGCCACGGCGGTCATCGAACGGCGCTCGACCGACATCGAGCGGACCATCGAGGAGGTCAAGTACCTCACGCGCAGCGCTGGCGCCGACCGGGTCGCGACCGCTCCGGTCGACCTCTCGACCGTCCTCGGCGACTGCGCCGCACGCGTGCGCGAGGAGTATCCCGACGCCGAGATCGAGCTCTCGGTCGACCCGGAGACGCCGGCGGTGCGGGCCAACGACCGGCTCGACCAGGTGTTCGGCAACCTGATCGAGAACGGGGTCGTCCACGCGGCCGAGGACTCCGCCGTCGAGGTATCGGTCGACGCGACGGCGACGGCCGTCCGCGTCGAGATCCGCGACGAGGGGCCCGGCCTGCCCGAGAGCGAGCGGGCGCTCCTCGAAGACGGCGACATCGGGAGCTTCGACAACCCCGGCACGGGGTTCGGGCTGAACGTCGTCCGCCTGCTGGTCGAGGACTACGACGGCGCGGTCGAGACGGCCGTCGACGACGACGGCTCGGCGGTCGCGGTCACGCTCCCGCGGGCGACGCCCGACCCGCTGCAACTGCAGCGGCGGTCGGACCTCGCCGGCGTCCGCCCCGCTGTCCCGCATCTGGCCGTCACGCTCGTCGCGGCCGTCCTCGCGGGGGTCGTCTACGGTGGCGCCTCTATCGCGCTCGGGGGCTCTGTCGCGGGGATCGGCGTCTTCTACGGGACCGCCGACCCCGTGATCGGCTGGCTCACCCACGAGTTCCACAGCGTCGTCTTCGGGTTTGTCTTCGTGAGCCTGCTCTCGCTGGCGCCCGAGCGCTACCGCGGCGAGGTCTGGGCCTACGTGGGTATCGGCGCCGCGTGGGGAGTCGCGCTGTGGTTCGTCGCGGCCGGCCTCGTCGCGCCGGTCTGGCTGCGCCTGCTCGACATCGCCGCTCCGATCCCGAACCTCACGTGGCCGCTGTTCGTGAGCCACCTCGTCTGGGGACTCGCGCTCGGTGCGCTCACCGCCGTCGGGTTCGAGCGCGGCGTCCCGCTGTGGCGAGACGAACGGTAGCTCGACAGTCCGCGCCGGCCGTCAGCCCACGTCGACCGTCAGCTCGCGCCGGCCATCAGACCACGCCGGTCACCGCCGCGGCCTCGCGGGCGGCCGCCTCGCTGACGCCGTCGCCGAGGATGGTGTAGCGGTCGCGGATCTCGTGGGCGGTCGTCAGCGCCTCGATCATCACGTCGTCGTCGATGCCGAGTTCCTCGGCCGTCGTCGGCGCGTCGATGCTCGCCAGCGCGTCGCGGATGTCGCGCCACCGCCCCTTCGGGCCCGAGTGGAGGTACTCGGTCACGATCGAGCCGACGCCGACCTGGTGGCCGTGGAGCGCGGGGTCGGGCGCGATGCGGTCGAGCTGATGCGAGATGAGGTGTTCGGCGCCCGAGGCCGGTCGCGACGAGCCGGCGATAGACATCGCGACGCCCGAGGAGACCAGGGCCTTCGTCACGATCCAGGCCGACTCCTCGAGCTCCGGGCGGATGGAGTCGGCGTTCTCGACGAGCATCTCGGCGGTCATCTGCGAGAGCGCACCGGCGTACTCGGAGTAGTAGACGTTCTTCAGCCGGTTGGCCAGCTGCCAGTCCCGGACGGCGGTGTAGTTGGAGATGATGTCCGCACAGCCCGCCGTCGTCAGTTCCCACGGGGCGTCCGCGAGGACTTCGGTGTCGGCCACGACCGCGAGCGGCGGGTCGGCGGCGACGCTGTGGCGCGTGTCGCCCTCGGGGATCGACGCGCGGCCGGAGACGATGCCGTCGTGGCTGGCCGCGGTCGGGACGGAGACGAACCCCTTGCCCACGTCCTCGGCGGCCATCTTGGTCACGTCGATGACCTTCCCGCCGCCGACGCCGACGAGGTACCCCACCGACTCGTCGGCCGCGACCTCGATGACTTCCTCGACGGCGCCGAAGCTGGCCTCGTCGATGCGGATCTCGCGGGGCTCGGCGCCGTCGGCGGCGAAGGCCGCGCGCACCTGGTCGCCGGCCACGTCCGCCGGCGTGGGACTCGTGACGACCAGCGGGTCGCCCGCGAGGCGGAGTTCCGCGACGGCTTCTGAAGTGTCCGCGAGGACCCCGTGACCCACCACCACGTTCCGCGGCAGCCGGATCCAGGTCGACTTCTCGAACATAGGTGGCCTTTTCCACGAGAGCATTTAGTAGCTGAGGGTCGCCGCCGGCGGAGCGAGCCCGTAACCGGCAGAGTGGCCCCGGTTCGTCGGAGTGACTCTCGCTCCGTCAGAACGGAAAATCCCGCGGCGTTGCGCTCTTTACCCGAGGTGTAACTAACCACGCGCCGCGGAATAGGCCGGCAGATGGACCACAGTGCAGACGCCGTCTCGAGTCGGATCCGGGCGACGCTCTCCACGCGCTATTTCACGCTGACGGAGGCGATCGGGATATCGGTCGGATTCCTCGTCGCGGTGGCGGGGACGCACCTCCTGTTGCGGGGTGCCGACGCGCTCCTCGGCGGGACCCTGAAACTCTCGGCCACCTGGCCGATCAGCGTCTTCTACTTCCACCCGTTCTGGACGCCCGCGTGGGCGTTCGCGCTCACGGTGCTCGCGACGGTCGCGCTGTTCGTCGGACTCACCTACGCGGTGTTGCGGACCGACCGCCGCGGCGTCGCCCCCGTTCTGGCCGCGGGACTGGTCCTCGTCCTGGCGACGAACCTGCTCCAGAGCTACCAGGGCGGATTCGTCGGGCCGATCGCCGGCGGCTACCTCACCGACTACGGCGGCATCCAGTACTACCACGACGCGATAACGGTGACCGACCCCGTCCGGTTCGTCGCCGACTACACCGCGTTCCAGTCGGACCTGAAACTCCACTCGCGGACCCACCCGCCCGGCGCGGTGCTGAGCATCTACGTCTTTCACGAGTTGCTCGGTGAACCGGGACTGATCGCCGTCGCCATCGCGACCGTCGCGACGCTGCTCTCCGGCGCGTCGACGTACGGACTCCTCTGTGCGTACGCGGACCGCGACACCGCCCGGTACGCCACCTATCTGTTCTTGCTCCTGCCCGCGACGCAGGTCTACTTCCTGGCCTCGCTCGACGCGCTGATCACGGCCTTCGTCGTGACTGCCGTCTACGCGTTCACGCAGGTCCGGTCGCCAGTCGGTCCGGCGGTCGCGGCCGGCTGTCTCTTTCTCGCCTCGTTCCAGACGTTCCTGTTCGTGCTCATCGTCCCGGTGCTCGTCGGGTACGAGTTGCTGTCCGAACGGACGCTCCGGCGGTCGGCGGCCGTCCTGGGCGCCGTCGCCGCGGCCTACCTCGCCCTGTACGCCGCGCTCGGGTTCAACTACGCGGAGTCGTTCCTCGTCGCCGCTCGCATCGAGAACGAGGGCGCCTCCATTTTCACCCGGCCGCTCGACTACCTCGTCACTCGACTCGAAGGCATCACCGAGCTGCTGGTGTTTCTCACGCCGTTCGTGCTGGCGCTGGCGGTTCGCGGACGCCGGTATCTCGCCGTCGACCGCGACCTCGGGCGACTGTTCGGTCTGGCGGCGGTCGCGCTGCTCGGCGTGTTCGCGGTGGGTCTGTTCAAGACCGGCGAGACGACCCGCGCGCTGCTGTACTTCTACCCCTTCTTCCTCCTCCCGGCCGTCGCCTACATGCGCCGCGTCGACGCGGGGTTCGCCGACCGGTTTCTGCTCGCGACGCTGGTGTTCGGGCAGACCTTCGCGATGCAGCTGGTCGGCTACTACTTCTGGTGACTCCCGGAAGGAGGCGGTCGCCGCGCTCGGGGGCGCGGCAGTTCGCGCCCGGCGGCGGCCGACTCAGAGCGTGTCGAGCACGCCCAGCACGCTCTCCTCGCGCTCGCGGTCGGGGCCGCGGTCGGCCTCGCTCGCGTCGGTCGCCGGGGAGTGGGCGACCGTCTCGGCGATGGCCTCTTCGGGTGCGACGGGGCGCCAGCCCAGCGACCGGAGCCTGTGCGTGTCGAGGACGTGCGGGCGCTCGCGATAGAGGGGAAAGTCCGTCGGCTCCAGGTCGCCGGCGTCGAGTTCCCGCTCGCCGGCGGTGACGAGTTCGACCTCGGTGTCGAGCGCGTCGGCGACGGTCTCGACCACGTCGGCCAGCGTGAGGAGTCGCCAGTCGCCGACGTTGTACGCCTCGCCCGGACTCCCCTCCTCGGCGACGGTCAGGAGCGCGCGGGCGACGTTCTCGACGGCGACGAGGTGCCACAGCGACGACCCGTCGCCGGGGACGAGCACGCGGTCGTTGTTCGCGACGCGCTGGACCCAGAAGTCGAGGCGACGGCTGTAGTCGTGGGGACCGTAGACCACGGTCGGTCGGACGCTCATCGCGTTCACGCCGCGCCCGGCGGCGTCGAAGACGGCGCGGTCGCCCTCGGCCTTGCGCGGGCCGTAGGTCTCGCCGGAGTCGTCGGTGGCCTGCTCGTCCGAGCAGGGATGGAGTCCCGTCTCGTCCTCGCGTTTGGGGATCGCTTCGACGCCGTAGGCGGCGCCGCTGGAGACGTAGACGTAGGCGTCGACGTCGTCGAACAGTCGCGTCGCCGTCCGCACTTCGCCGGGGTGATACGCCACGAGGTCGACGACCACGTCGGGGTCGACGGCGGCCGCGTCGGCCAGGTCGCCGTCGTCGGTGCGGTCGCCCTGGATCCGGGAGACCCCCTCGTCCGCGGCGAAGGGGTTCTCGTGCTCGCCGCGGGTGAATATCGTCACGTCGTAGCCGGCGTCGCGGAACGTGTGGACGGCGTGGCGGCCGATGAATCGGGTCCCGCCGATGAACAGCGCGTCTCGAGTCATGGGTCGGGGTTCGGTCCTCGGCCCGATAAATGGCCGTGACCGGGCGTCGCGATGTCGACCGAGCCGACACGCCCGATCGCGGCGTTATAGAGTGTATAACAACGGGTTTCCGGGACTGTGGGTCACACATGCACTGTGCGAACTGTCGAGAGGAGGGCGCCCCGGCGTACACCCTGCGCGCACACGTCGAGCGAGACGCGGCGTCGACCGAACGCGAAACCGCGACCGACGGCGGCGAGAGCCCGGTCGTCGACCTGCGGTTTTGCTCGTTCGACTGTCTCCGTGAGTGGACCTGAAGGGGTCCGACGGAACGGGCGGGACGCGGCGGAACGGGCGAGGCGGGCCGGCGAACAGCGGTTCTCGAGCCAAAGAGCTATCCGGGCGGCCGCGCCAGTCGGGATATGGAGAACGTTCACTCGGGCCAGCGCGTGGCGGTGCTCGCCGACGCGCAGAACCTCTATCACACGGCCCAGAGCGTCTACTCGCGCAACATCGACTACGCCGCCCTCCTCGAGGAAGCCGTCCACGGGCGCCAGATAACCCGCGCCATCGCCTACGTCATCCGCGCCGACTCCCCCGAGGAGGAGTCCTTCTTCGAGGCGCTGGTCGACATCGGCTTCGAGACCCGCATCAAGGACATCAAGACGTTCGGCGACGGGTCGAAGAAAGCCGACTGGGACGTGGGGATGAGCCTCGACGCGGTGACGCTCGCCAACCACGTCGACACTGTCGTCCTCTGTACCGGCGACGGCGACTTCTCGCGGCTGTGTTCGCACCTGCGCCACGAGGGCGTCCGCACCGAGGTGCTCGCCTTCGAGGAGTCGACCGCCGAGGAGCTCGTCGCCGCCGCCGACGACTTCACCGACATGAGCGCCGACACCGACCGCTACCTTCTCTGAGGCGCCGCGAGACGGTATCGTGGCCCCGCGGAACGGCTATCGCGGCTCCCGCACCGCGTCGACGGTCACCGCCCACGCCAGTCCCGCGAGTCCCACGTCTCTGACGAGGATATCGAGAAAGCGTCCGCCGTCGAAGGCGGCGACCACGGCGAGGTAAGCGACCGTCGCCGAGAGCGAAACGGCCGCGACGGCCGCCGCGAACCCCGTCCACCGGTCGGCGACGATGGCCGCCCCGAACCCGACTTCGAGGACGCCGTTGACGAGCATGAAGGCGGTCGGCGAGACGACGAGCCACGGCGCCAGCCAGTCGGTGACGTACCGGGTCCAGGCGGCCGGCGCGGCGAGTTTGTGGACGCCCGCGAGAAAGATCATCGCGCCGAGGCCGACGCGAGCGAGCGTCGCGGGTCGCGGCGCGCGGTCGGCGACCGCCGTCGCGATCGCGGACAGTCGCGACGTGGAGCGACCGGGTCGTGAATCTCGATTCATCGACCGGGGCTTGGGCGGCGGCGCTGAAAACGACTGCGAGCGCGGGAGCTACTCGGTGTTTCGAGCGTCGAGAAGCGGCAGAGAACGGGGAGTCAGACCGGGCGGCCGGACTCGGAGGTGCCGACGAGCAGCGCGCCCGCGGCGAGGCCGAGCGTGCCCACGGTGATGAGCGCGACCGGGAGCGCGGCGCCGACCGTGCCCGGGCCGAAGATGAGGACGGTGCTGACCGCCAGCAGCACCAGCCCGAGACCGACTTTCGTTGAGTCTGTGTCTGTCATAGCGATCGAGGTTTAGGTATCGTATCGTATAAATCCACCTGTAACCGCTGGACACTGGTACAATAGATCGTGATCGTTTCCGCTCAGATCGGGCCACGTTATCACGACACACGGATCTCGCGGCGAAGACAGATACAAGACGCGGGGCGGGCAACGGAGGGGCAATGGACGACTCCGACGGCGGCGGGAGCGGGGAGGCGCCGGGAAGCGGTGGTGTCGCGCTGGGCGAGCAGGACCGGCGGATGCTGACCCGCGTCGCGGACTACCAGTGGGGGCCCCCGGCGGGCGAGGCGCTCTTTTCGGGCGAGGGCGTCTCGGTGACGCACACGAGTTCGGGGCGGCCGCGGCAGGTCCGCGGGCCCGCGGGACGGCTCGTCACCTACGCCACAGACGGACGGTTCACGCTGGGACTGGCCGGCGGCGCGCGGCTTCACGACGCGCTCGACGGCGGAGCGTATCGCGTCGTCGTCGGCGACGAGAGCGAACCGTTCGTTCGCGACGGACGCAACGCGTTCGCGAAGTTCGTCGACGAGGCGGACCCGGCCATTCGTCCGGGCGACGAGGTACTCGTCGTTCACGAGGAGGGCGACCTGCTCGCGGTCGGTCGCGCGGAGCTGAGCGGCACCGGAATGCGCGACTTCGAGACGGGGATGGCCGTGTTCGTCAGAGACGGAAACGACGAAGACGACTGAGACGCGGTTCGACGGCGGAGCGGTGCGGCGGCGGTAGCGGTGCGGAGCGTCGCGGGCCGGAGCGGTGGCCGGGAGCGCGTGCCGGCGCGAATGCGCCGGTCGTGCGACCCGGGGACAGGCAGGCCGGCCAGAAGCATCCGCGCCGGAGGCGCGGTTCGCCGGACGAGAGGGAGCGAAGCGACCGAGTCGTCCGGCTCTTTTTCGCCCACGTTTTTGCGTGCGGGGTTCCCGCAGCGCGCCGGCGGCGCGCGAGGAAACCCCGCGCGGAAAAAGGTGGTTGGGAACCCTTTTTGCGTCGGAGCAACGACCCGCAGGTATGCTACCCGGTGGCGGCGGCGGTATGAACGACCGCAAGATGCAGCAGATGATGAAACAGATGGGCATCGACATGCAGGAACTCGACGCCCAGGAAGTGATCATCCGGACGCCCGACGAGGAACTCGTCTTCACGGACGCCGACGTCCAGCGGATGGACGCCCAGGGCCAGCAGACCTACACCATCGTGGGCGAACCCGAGTCCAGGGCGCTCGGCGAAGGCGGCGCGAGCGAGGTCGACGACGGCGACGCCGAGGAATCGAGCGACGACTCGGGCGTCGAGGAGGGGGACGTGGAGATCGTCGCCCAGCGGGCGGGCGTGAGCGAGGACGAGGCCCGAGAGGCGCTGGAGGAGACCGACGGCGACCTGGCGGCGGCGATCAGCCGGCTTTCGTGAGCCTCCTGTTCGTCCGCGAGGACCGCGAGTACCTCCTCGAACCCGGCGAAACCCTCGAGAGCGACCTGGGCGTGCTCGAGGTCCCCGAGGACGCGGAAGCCGGCGACGTGGTCCAGACGCATCTCGGCGAGAGCTTCCGGGCGCGGAAACTCCGCGGCCCGGACCTGTTCAATCACTTCGAGCGGACGGGCGCGCCGATGATGCCCAGAGACGTGGGACTGGTGATCGGGCACACCGGCGTCGCCGAGGGGGACGCGGTGCTCGACGCCGGGACCGGCACAGGGGTTCTCTCGGCGACGCTGGCCCGCTGTGGCGCGACGGTGACGACCTACGAGCAGGATCCCGAGTTCGCCAGCGTGGCCCGGGAGAACATGGAACTGGCGGGGGTGGCCGACCGCGTCGAGGTGCGGGCCGGCGACGTGACCGACGACCTGAACGCGCTCGACCGGTACGACGTGCTGACGCTGGACACCGCGGACGCGCCGACGGTCGTCGGGCGCGCGCCGGATCTCCTCGTCGACGGCGGCTTTCTCGCGGTCTACTCGCCGTTCGTCGAGCACACGCGCGAGGTCGTCGAAGCCGCTCGCGCGGCGGAACTGGGCGGGATCGAGACGCTGGAGACGATCCAGCGCGAGATGGACTTCGACGACCGCGGCTCGCGCCCCTCGACCGCGGGCGTCGGGCACACCGGCTATCTCACCTTCGCGCGGCGGGTGTGAGCGGGGGCGAAGCGGCGCTTTGCTGCCGTCGCGAAGCGGTCACTCGCCGACCGCCCGCACGAGGTCGAAAAACGACGAGCGGTAGTGCTCGCGCGAGCGCGCGAGCGGCGAGGAGTCGTCTTCGACGCCGAAGACCGCGTCGAGTCGGGCCGTCGGATAGGCGCCCCCGGCGAGGTAGATCGCGCCGTCGGTCCAGGCGCCGACCCACCCCTCGATGAGGACGGAACGGCCGTCAGCGGCGACGGTGTCGGCGGCGGCGGTGTCGGCGGCGGCGAGGTCTGCAGCGCTGTCGGCGAGATCGACGCGACCGGTCAGTTGCCGCATGCGCACGCGGTCGCCGCTTCCGGTGCGGACGCGCTCGGTGCGGCCGCGGTCGAGGTCTTCGATACCCCGGCCGCGCAGGTCCGCGACGAACGAGCGAACGGCTTCGCTTTTGACCGTCGGTAAGACCATCGCGAGGCCGACGCCCGGCGCCAGGGGCGGGCGAAATCGGAGTCGCGTCGCGAAGAAAAAGCGCCAGGACTGGTCGACGGCGCCGTCGGTCGCCTCGCGGACGGCCGCGCGGAGAGCGGTGTCCTCGAAGACGAGCGTGTGGCCCCACACGTCGACGCCGCCGGCGTCGAACAGTCGGTCGACGGACGCCTCGACGCGCTCCCAGCCGTCGCCGAGGCGGTCGGTGCGGACGGTCGGCGGGGGAACGTCGGGTGTGTCGTCGGCCATTGGATCGGAGCGCGGGTCCAGTCAGGCGGCCGCGTCGTCGCGGCGGGTCAGTGGTCGTCCTCGCGCCACTTGTGGTCGCACTCGGTGCAGGTGAAAAAGCGCGTCTCGCTCTCGTCGGCGGCGCGGATCTGTTTCATCTCCCAGTGGGCGCGGTCGTTGCCGCACTCGGGACAGCGGGCTTCGGTCGTCGGTCCCATCTCTTCGGCGTCGACCTCGGAGGTGTCGATTATCTCCGTCTCCTCCTGGCCCTGGGTGGTGACGGCCGTCTTCGCTTCCTGTTCCTCGTTCCGACGTTTCTCGTGGCCGCAGTCGTTACAGACCCAGAAGTCGCCCTCGGTCTTCATCATCGAGCCGCATTCGTCGCAAAACTCCATACCGCCGGTACACGACCGTTCATTGATAAACGCAAGGGTTCGGACGACCGCTTTCGAAGCGACCGGGGAAACCGCGACGACAAGCCCTTTGACCGCCCGACCGCTACGGGCGGGCATGGCCGAGGACGACGACCAGTGGCGCTTCTCCGTCGACGAGGTCGGGCCCGACGACGAGGACGAAAACGAGTCGGGAAGCGGTGGAGACGCGACCGCGGACGCTGACGACGAGAGCGACGGGTGGGGCGCGACCGTCGGCGAGGGAGACGACGGGCCGACGGTCACGGTCGGCGGTTCCGAGCGGGCCGTCGAGGAACTGAGCGACGAAGGGGGGAACGTCGCCGGAAGTCTGACGCCGGAGACGCCGGTCGAGCGCGGACGGCCGGAGCTCGAGAACGCGCTGTTCGTCGCGCTCGGAGCGCTCGTGACGATCGTCGTCTTCGTCAGTCTCGTCGAGGACGACCTCGTGATCCTCGGCGGCGTCGCCGCCTCGACGGCGGTCGCGATGGCGGCGCTCTACGTCTTTTTCACGCGCGTCTGAGCGCCGAACCCGTCCGTGGCGACGGTCGGTGGTGCCGAACGAGCAGAAGTGTTTTCGGTCAGGCGACCGAATTGTAGGTATGGCATCGTGGATCGACTGGGTCGGCAACAACCTGCCGCTGTTTCTGACACTGGCCGGTACGGCGTTGATAGTGGCAGAGGCGTTCGCCCCGGGCGCACACTTCGTCGTCCTCGGCGTCGCCCTCCTCGTCGCGGGACTGGTCGGACTGGCGCTCCCGACCGGTCTCGGGATCCTCGCGCCGCTCATCCTCGCCGCGCTGGTACTGGGTGCGGGCGCGGTCTCCTTCTACATCTACCGCCAGTTCGACTTCTACGGCGGGAAAGGCGGCGAGCAGACCAGCGACTCCGACTCGCTTCGGGGCGCGACCGCCCGCGTCACCGAGCGGGTCACGCCCACCGGCGGCGAGGTCAAGATCGAGGACGGTGGTTTCAACCCCTACTACCGGGCCAAGAGCGTCGACGGCGAGATCGCCGAGGGGACCGAGGTGATCGTCGTCGATCCCGGCGGCGGTAACGTCGTCACCGTCGAGTCGCTGGCGGACGACATCGACGAGATCGACCGCCAGCTCGCCCGCGGCCGCGACCGGTCGGGTGATACCGGCGACGACGAGGGTGACGACGAGGCGGCCGACCCGGAGAGCGTCGCGGAGCGCGACCGCGAATTCGAGCCCGACACCGCCTGAGCGGTCCGGGCGGCACGGGCGGTCCGGGCGCGTCGCCCCGCTGTGGCGGCAATATCGGCCGATTATTTGTGGTTCGCGACCCAACACTTTTGAGCGGGCCGTCCGAAGTTCGAACGCATGATCCCCGCAATCGTACTGCAGTCACTCGGTGGTCCAGTGGGCATCGTGGTGCTGGTGTTGCTGTTGCTGGCCGTCGTGCTGGTCTACCAGTCGGTGGAGATCGTCAACGCCTACGAGAAACGGGCGCTGACGGTCTTCGGCGAGTACCGCAAGCTGCTCGAACCCGGTATCAACTTCGTCCCGCCGCTCGTGTCGAAGACCTATGCCTTCGACATGCGCACGCAGACGCTGGACGTCCCGCGGCAGGAGGCGATCACCCGCGACAACTCGCCGGTGACCGCCGACGCCGTCGTCTACATCAAGGTGATGGACGCCAAGAAGGCGTTCCTCGAGGTCGACGAGTACAAGAAGGCCGTCTCCAACCTCGCCCAGACCACCCTCCGCGCCGTGCTGGGCGACATGGAACTCGACGACACCCTCAACAAGCGCCAGGAGATCAACGCGAAGATCCGCAAGGAACTCGACGAGCCCACCGACGAGTGGGGTATTCGCGTCGAGAGCGTGGAGGTCCGCGAGGTCAACCCCTCGAAGGACGTCCAGCAGGCGATGGAGCAACAGACGTCCGCGGAGCGCAAACGTCGCGCGATGATCCTCGAGGCGCAGGGTGAACGTCGCTCCGCCATCGAGCAGGCCCAGGGTGAGAAGCAATCCGACATCGTGCGCGCGCAGGGGAAAAAGCAGTCGCAGATCCTCGAGGCGCAGGGTGACGCCATCTCCACGGTACTGAGAGCGAAATCCGCCGAGTCGATGGGCGAGCGCGCCATCATCGACAAGGGGATGGAGACGCTCGAGAACATCGGCCAGGGCGAGTCGACCACCTTCGTCATGCCACAGGAACTCACCTCGCTGGTGGGTCGCTACGGCAAGCACCTCTCGGGCAGCGACGTGACCGACATGGCCAAGGCCAACGGCGAGGGCGAACTCAACAGTCTCGACTTCGACAGCGAGACGCGCGAGTTGCTCGGCCTCGACGACATCGAGGAGATCCTCGGCCAGATCGACCAGGAGGCAGAGGTCGACGTCCAGGAGATGGAACAGGAGGCCCAGGCGATCAAAGAGGGTCAGGACACCGCGAACATCCGCGACCCGGACGAGGTCATCGAGGAGATGGACGCGGAGATGGACCCCTCGGGCAGCCCCGTGGGCGGGCCCGGCGGTGACGGCGGAAGCGGCGCGAGCAGTGAGAGCGCGAGCGAGAGCGCCGACCGCGAGCCCGAGACCGAATCCAACTGACGCTGCCGGCGGTCCGACCGCGCTCGTGCGGTTGGCCCTCCGACCGCGCTCGTGCGGTCCGCTCTCCGACCGCACTCCGACACTCCCGATCGGCTTCCGATCACGTTCTTTCGTGGTTCCGATCCGAGCGCCGGCTGTAGCGACGGCGAACCGCAGTACTGCGCCCGGATCGACCGGCGATAGCCGGGGCGAAGGCGTTTTATCCCCCGATCGCCAAAAGACCCATAATGACTGACGATGGCGTCGACGAGAACAAGCGGGCGACGCTCCGTCGCTTCGCGGCTCTCGGCGCCGCCAGTCCGCTCGTCGGCATCGCAAAGGACAGCGAGAGCGACGCGCCCGACGCCCTCGTCGGCTACGTCGCCGCGACGCCCGGCGCGCACTTCTCGAAGGTCCGCGACGACCTCAAACTGGGCACCGGGGAGACCCAGCACCACCTCCGGCGTCTCGAGGACGACGGCGCCCTCGAGAGCCGAGAGGACGGCGACTACCGGCGCTTTTTCCCCGCCGGTCGGTTCTCCGAGTTCGAACAGGTCGCGCTGGGCTATCTCCGCCGGGACACCCCCCGCGGCATGGTCGTCGCGCTCCTCCGAGACCCCGACGCGACCGGTGCCGACCTCGCCGAGGCGGCGGGCGTCTCCCGGCCCACGGTCAGCAAGTACGCCGCAGAACTCGAGGAGGCGGGCCTGCTCTCCCGCGAGGACGGCTACGCGCTCGAACGCCCGGAGACGCTGCTCATGCTGCTCGTCCGCCACGCCGACTCGTTCGACGCCGACGTCTCCGCGCTCGCCGCCGACGCCGACGACCTCGTGACCGTCGAGTACTGACGCGCGGTCGGTCGACGAGCCCGACGGAGCGTCGCTCCGTCTCGATCCCGGACATATTCGATTGCAGAGAGGAGCGGCCGCGAGTGCGAGAAACGCCGGCCGGAGCGTCTCGCCGGCGAACGGCGTCCCCGCGAGCGAAGCGAGCGAGGGACGAAAGACCGGCGTGTCTGTCGGCCGCCGGGCGCCGTGAGAGCGGGCCGAGTGCGTTCCGCGCGCAGGGTCGACTGCGCGCGGGTGCGGTGTCGGCCGCGGCCGGCCGTCACATCCCCATGTCGGCGGCCGCGTCGGGGATGGGGAGGTCGTGCTGGGCGACGCCGAGCAGTTCGGCGGCGTGGTCGAGCGCCATGTCGAAGCCGTAGTAGCGTTCCAGTTCGTCGCCGTCGGCGGTGGGCCGGACTTTCAGCATCGCGTAGCCCTCGATGTTCTGCGCGACGGCTGCCGTCCGCCCGTCGGCCTCGAACAGGAGTCGTCGCTCGGTCTCGGTCTCCTCGTAGCGGGCCGTGATCCCGTCGGCCGCCGCGACTGTCTCGGCGCCCTCGCCCTCACCGTCAGTCGTCTCGACCTCGCGGTCGGTTCCTTCGGTGGCGTCGTCGGTCATCGTCGACGCTCGGGACCGGTGACAGTCGAAGGTGTCGATTCCCGCGCCGACGGGCGGCCGGCTTCCGGCGACGCGAAACCGCAACGTCCGTGACGATGGGAGTCGCAGCGACGCGCATGACCAAGTGGCTCCAGAGCGGGCGCCGCCGGGACCTGTGTATCATCCTCGCCGACGAGGGGGCGCTCCACGGACAGGCCCTGAAGTCCCGCCTCGAATCCCATTACGACGAGCGTATCGACCCCAAATCCTTCTACGGCGCGCTCGACTCGCTGGTCGAGACCGGCCACCTGGAGGTCCGCGAGTCGGGCATTCACGACGAGTACGCGCTCACCGACGCCGGCCGCCGGATGGTCCGCGAGCAGTTCGACTGGATGCGCGAGCACGTCGAAGAGTGAGCGGGAGAGCGCGACGGCACAGCCATCGCTGGCGAACAATCAAGGGTCGAGGCGCCGAAGGTCGGGCATGGACTTCGCCCTGACACAGGAGCAGCGACAGATCCGCGACATGGTCGCGGAGTTCGTCGACGAGGAGGTCGTCCCGCGCGCCGCGGAGATCGACGAGACCGACGAGTTCCCCCAGGATCTCGTCGACCAGATGGCCGAACTCGGTCTCATGGGCATGCCGATCCCCGAAGAGTACGGCGGCGCCGGTCTCGACTACCACGCTTACCCCGAAGCGCTCGTCGAGATTTCTCGGGGGTCGGGCGGCCTCGGTACCATCGTCGCCGCCCACATCTCGCTGGCGTGTAACATGGTGTACGAGTTCGGCGACGAGGCCCAGCGCGAACAGTACCTCACGCCGATGGCCGAAGGCGAGGAGATCGGCGCGTTCGCGCTCTCGGAACCCGGCGCGGGGAGCGACGTGCCGGCGATGGAGACGACGGCCGACCCCGTCGGTGGCGACGCCGGCGGTGGCGCCGACCCGGACAGCTACGTCCTCGACGGCGGGAAACTGTGGATCTCGAACGGCTCCGTCGCGGACACCGTGGTCGTCTTCGCCAAGACCGACCCGAGCGCCGACGGCGGCGGCATCTCCTCGTTCGTGGTCCGACCCGACGAGGACGACGGCTTCCACGTCGAGGGCACCGAACACAAACTCGGCGACAAGGGCTGTCCCACCGCGGAACTGCGCTTCGACGAGATGGAGGTCCCCGCCGACCGGCGACTGGGAGAGGAGGGCGCCGGCTTCGTCCAGGCGCTGAAGACGCTCAACGGCGGGCGCATCACCATCGCCGCGCGGTCGATCGGGCTGGCGCAGGCCGCGCTCGACGACGCGCTCGAGTACGCCCAGGACCGCGAGCAGTTCGATCAGCCTATCTCGGAGTTCCAGGCCATCCAGCACAAACTCGCGGACATGGACACCAAGATCCAGGCCGCTCGCTACCTGATGCACGCCGCCGCCGACAGGAAGATGCGCGGAGAGCGCTACGTCAAAGAGGCCGCCCAGGCCAAACTGTACGCCTCGGAGATCGGTCGCGAGGTCACCAACGAGGCCATCCAGATCTACGGTGGCTACGGCTACACGAAGGACTTCCCCGTCGAGCGGTACTACCGCGACGCCAAACTCAACGAGATCTACGAGGGGACCAGCGAGGTCCTCCGGAACACGATCGCCGACCAGCTGCTGGACTGACCGACTGCCGGCCCTCGGACGCTCACTGGCGGCCCGCACCGGCCGCACACTGGTGGTCCGCGCCCGGATCAAGCGACCGAAGGCGGTTTTTACCGGTCGGACGTAGTGTCAGATCGATGTCCCTCCGAGCGGTCGTCAGAAAGGAGTTTCTCGACGCCGTCCGAACGAACACGCTGGTCGAACTCACCCTGCTGTTCGCGTCGTTCGCGGGGTTTCTCGCCGCGATACAGCACGTACCGTCGATATTCCGCGACGGTGGCGTGACGAACACCCTCGCTCTCCTCAACAGCATGCGCCAGCCGACTGTCTTTCTCGTCCCCGCGGTGGGGCTGGGTCTCGGCTACGCCGCCGTCGCCGGCGAGCGCGAACGCGGCAACCTCAAACTCGCGCTGGCGCTGCCCAACACGCGCGGCGACGTGCTGGTCGGGAAGTTCCTGGGCCGGAGCGCGGTCGCGGCCGTCGCGGTGCTGGCCGCATACGCCGCCGTCGCCGTCGTCGCGCTGGCCACCTACGACTCGTTCGCGCTCGACACGTTCGCCGCCTACACCGTCCTCACGGTGCTGTACGCCGCGGTGTTCGTCGCGATCTCGACCGGCCTCTCGGCGGTCACCCCCTCGCGCGCGAGATCGCTCGGGATCTCGGTCGGGCTCTACGCCCTGTTCTTGCTGGTGTGGGACCTCGTCTTGCTCCTGTTGCAACTCGCGGCGGTCGGCCGGGAACTCCCCGAGAGCGGCCTCCCGCAGTGGATCGTGTTCGTCGGCCTCTGGAACCCCTCGACGGCTTTCAGTTTCGCCGCGAGAGCCGTCATCCCCGAGTACTACGAGATCACCGTCTTCCCGGAGACGACGGCGGTCTACACCCAGGAGTGGGTCGGGTTCGCGGTGCTCGCCGTCTGGACGGTGGTCCCGCTGGCGGTCGGCTATCGGAGTTTCACGCGAGGCGACCTGTAGCTGCTCGGTACGAGACGGGCGGGAGAAGGGCTACTCCTCGGCGGTCGGGACGGGGCCGGTACCGATCACGTCGCGGACGGCGGCGGTGAACTCGTGACGGCTCTCGAAGTAGGGAACGTCGACGTCGTCGAGGACGGCCGCGAGTTCCTGCGGTCCGTCGGGCGTGCGGATGGTCGTTTCGCCCTCGCGGGCGACGACTTCGCTGTGTTTCATGCCCCAGTTCAGTCGGGAGGCGACGCGCGCGAGCGGTGCGCCCTCGACGGGCTCGCCGCTGCCGAGTTCCACGGCGGGTCCCTCGTCTTCCTCGGAGTCGTCGGCCATGCCCGCGGATTCGACGGGCCGGCGATTAGAGCTTTCGCTTCCGAACGGGGTCGATCCGCCGGATCGAACGGACGTCGCCCGCCGATGGGCTCAGAACAGGTCGTCGAGTTCCTCGTTCTCGAAGGCTTCGCTGGGGTCGTTGCCGGCCTCGGGGCGGTTCTCCTGGGCCTCGCGAGCGCGCTCCATGAACTCGTCGATGCGGCTGGAGCGTTCGACGCCGCCCAGGAGGACGAGCGCGGCGATGCGCTCGGAGTCCAGCGGGAAGTCGCCGCCGCGGACCTGCATGCTGCCGGTCTCCTCTTCGACCCACGAGCGGGCGCGCTCGACGCCCTTGCGGGAGATACGCTCCGGTTCGCCCGCGATGACGAGGAGTCCGGTCTCGGATTTGACGACGTTGGGGACGCTCGTACCGGTCAGGAGCGCGTTGCGCGTCGTCGACGTGATCGTGTTGACGTTCTCGCCGGCGTCCTCGCTGGCCGCCGCGCTGGCGTACCCGAGTACCGCCATCCCGCCGGGCCGGAGCGTGTTGATGATCTCCGAGGAGTCGACGACGGACTCGGCGATCTCGTCGACGGCCTCGATCTCGCCGGAGGCAAAGAGCAGGCCGACCCGCTGGGCGATGTTGTCGTTTATCTCCTTGTACCCTTCTTCCATCGACTCGCCGGCCGAGCGCCAGGCGTCGTTGTCGATGAGCAACAGGGAGTCGGCCTCGCGGGCGATTGTCTTGAGCGAGCGACCGGCGTTGGCCTGGTAGATAGATCCCTCGTCGCGCCCCGGGAGGATGCCGAGCACGTAGATCGGGACGTCGTAGATGCGGTTGAGTTCGCGGGCGAGCGCGGGCGCGCCGCCGGAGCCGGTGCCGCCGCCGAGGCCGGCGACGATGACGACGGCTTCGGCGTCGGTCGAGAGCCGTTCGTCGAGGCCGTCCATCACCTCGGTGGCCTCGTCCTGCATGATCTCCGCGCCGAGTTCGTTGTCGCCGCCGACGCCGTGGCCTTTCACGCGGTCGCGGCCGATGAGCATCGTGTCGATGTCCAGGTCCTGGAGGTCGGTTTTCGCGGTGTTGACCGCGATCGCGCCCTGGACCGCGCCGAATCCCATGTCGTAGTCGTACTCGGCCAGCCGCTGAGTGACTTTCCCCCCGGCCTGGCCGACGCCGATCAGGACGACCTTCATACCCCTACCCTCGGCACAGTGGGTATTGAACGTTGGGTCGTGGCGAAGGTTCAAGTGCGAGAGCGCGACCACGACGGTCCATGTCCGAGACGGATATCGAGGCCAGACTCGACGCGGTCGAGCGCGCCCTGACCGACGACGAGACCGACCTGACCGACGTCCGCGAGGCCGCCGCCCTCGCCGCGACGGTCGAGGAGCTCGACGCGCGCGTCGCGGACCTCGAAGCGACCGTCGACGAGCTCGAGGCCGGCCTGCAGGCCGTCCGGGGCTACGCCGGCAACGTCCGCGCGGTCAACCGCGAGGTCGAACGCCGCGCCAGCGCCGCACTCGCCAAGGCCGAGACGATCGAGTCCTCGCTCGACGAACTCGCGACCGGCGACGAGCGGACCGCTCGACGACCCGTGAGTGGCGACGAGACTCGCGACGGACCGGATCGCGGCGAGTTCGAACGGCGCGGCGAGCACGAGTCGAACGGGCGGGAGTACAGTGGGTGGAACGGCCGGGAACGCGGTGAGCACGACCGCAACGGTCGAGAGCCCGACAGCCGACGCGACGGCGGCGCGGCCCGCGCGGTCGCAGCCGACGGCCGTTCGCACCGAGATGGCGGTCGCGACGGCGGTGACAGTGACGGCAGTGACGCAGGTGACGGCGACGACGGCACCGAGCAGTTCATCCAGCGGGTGCGAGAGGCCCTCTGAGGGCGTGCTCCGAGTCGTCTTCACCGTCGCGCTCGCCGTCGCCGTCCTCGCGGTGGCGGCGCCGGCGGTCGAGCGGGCTGGCGTCCACCGCAGCGACGCGGCGGTCGGTGCGACGGTCGAACGACTCGAGGGCGCGGCCCGCGAACTCGCGGCGAGCAATCCCGCGCTTCCCCCGGGATCCGACCCCGCGCGCCGGACCGTTACCGTCTCGCTGCCGGACGGCGGGTTCGCGAGCGCGTCGCTTCGGAACTTCACCGTCGGACCGCCGCCGAACGGGACCGGAAGCGGCGACCTGACGGCCGTCGGCCCGGCGGCGACCCGGTTCACCTGGCGCGTCGCGGGCGGTACGCGACACGCGCGGACCGTCGACGGGATCCGGATCCGGCCCGCCACGGCTGCGACCGTCCGGGTCGCCGGTGGCGGTGAGGTCCGGTTCGTCCTCGAACTCGTCTCGCTGGACGGGAAGCGCGTCGTCGAAGTGTCGCGGCGCGGCGGGTGACCCGCCGCGTACGTGCGACCTCGCAGCGGCGGCTCTCCTCGGCCCGTTCGCGGTCCGGGGAAGCCACTAAGCGGCCGGCCCCTCTGTATCGGCGCATGGAAGACGAAGCCTGGCGCTCGGTCGAGGTCGTCCGGAACAACAAGGGCGAACCGCACGTCCTCCAGCAGAAGGTCACCGTCTACACCGCGGGCGTCACCGAGGAGTCCTCCGGCTACACGAAACCCGAGATCCAGCACCGACTCGTCCCGCTCAAGAGCCTCGTCGACATGTAACCGGCGTTGTGGGACGCCTCTTGCTCGCGGGTCCCGGCCGCTCGGTCGCGCCGCCGACTTCCGGCAGTGTGTCGGCTGTCCGGTGGTGTTCGATCGGGTCTGTAGGGCCGACCGGGCGACTCGTCCGGAGATTCAAGACGGAAGCCGGGACCAGCATTCGCCGTGGGACATCGCGCGCTCGTCGCCGTCGAACGCGACGACGGCCGATACGACCTCTATCACACCCAGTGGGGCGCCGACGACTCCAGTCTCCAGCGCGTGCTCGACGCCGGATCGGGCGCCGTCGGCTACCTGCTGGACGCGCTGGGCGGCGTCGATCGGCTCGACGGCGCCCTGACAGTCGCGGACGTTCTCGACCGCGTCGACCCGCTGACGCACGAAGCGCTGCTGGTTCTGGCGGACCAGCCGACAGTCTATCTCGTCGTCGCGGTTCGCGTCGAGACCGCGACGACGGACGCCGGCTGGACGGTCCCCGAAGCGGTCCTCGTCCCGGTCGCGGACGTCGCGACGGCCGACAGGATTCGACGATTCGCGCGGACGGTCGATGGCGTGCTCGGCGACGCCGTCGACGCCGGCCTCGTCTCGCAGGCGCTGGCGAGGGGCTATCTCGGCGCCCGTCTCGCCGCACACCCTGACGTGTCTCCGGACTCGCTGTGGCTCACGCTCGGCGAGGGGAATCTTCCGGGAGGTGACCCGTGTTCGGTGCCGTGAATCGGTGTTCGTTTTCACGAATCAGCACTTTTTCATATCGGCAGTCGTCTGGTTGTTCCGTGGCTACAAACAGACGACAGGTTCTGCGTGCGCTCGGAGTTGCAGTGACCGGCGGCTTCGCCGGTTGTAACGGCGGCGGGTCGGGCGGAGACGCGTCCCCGCCCGACGATGGACCGACGCCGACCGTCACACCGACGGCCGCGCTGACTCCGACAGAGGACACGAAGTCGGGTGAGGGAAAGACACCGAAAGAGGACAAAACGCCGGCGGCGACTGACACGTCCGAGCAACCCTCGACCGGCGCCGAAACGCCCACCGAGGCCGCGACACCGACCGCGACTTCCACGGCGACCGACACCCCGTCGCCGACAGAGACCGCTTCTCCCACTGCGACGCCCACCCCGACTGCGACGCCCACGCCAACCGCGACCCCGAAACCGACCGCAACACCGACACCAGGCCTGCAGGCGGCCAAGCTGGCTGCCAGCGACGGTGACGCCGAGGATTTCTTCGGCGGCGCGGCCGCACTATCGGCCGACGGAACGACCGCGGTCGTCGGTGCCGAAGCCGACGAGGACCCGAACGGTCCGGACGGAGGGTCGGCCTACGTGTTCGCCCGGTCCGGCGGCAAGTGGTCCCAGGAGGCCAAACTCGTCGCCAGCGACGGCGACGCCGAGGACGACTTCGGCGTGTCGGTCTCGGTGTCGGCCGACGGCACCACCGTCGTCGTCGGTGCCGACAGCGGCGAGGGCCCGAACGGCGAGGATTCCGGGTCGGCCTACGTGTTCACGCGGTCGAGCACTGGCTGGACCCAGCGGGCCAAACTCGTCGCCGACGACGGCGACGACCTCGACATCTTCGGCGTGTCGGTGTCTGTGTCGGATGATGGCACGACCGCTCTCGTCGGCGCCAGCCTGGACGAGGATCCCCACGGTGAGTTCGCCGGGTCGGCCTACGTGTTCGCCCGGTCCGGCGGCGAGTGGACCCAGCAGACCAAACTCGTCGCCGACGACGGCGACCCGGAGGACAACTTCGGTAATTCCGTGGCGGTATCGGCGGACGGGTCGTCCGCCGTCGTCGGCGCCCCGCTGGACGAGGACCCGAACGGCTCGCAGGCGGGCTCGGTCTACGCGTTCGTCCGATCCGGCGAGGAGTGGACGCAGCAGGCGAAATTCGCGGCGGACGACGGCGACTCGGACGATTTCTTCGGGTACTCGGTCTCGGTGTCGCGCGACGGCGCGACCGCGCTCGTCGGCGCCGAGACCGACGAGGACCCGAACGGTGACAGCTCCGGATCGGCCTACGTGTTCTCGCGTTCGAACGGTAGCTGGACCCAGCAGGCCAAGCTCGTCGCCGACGACGGCGAGCCGAACGACCACTTCGGCGCGTCTGTGGCGCTGTCGGCCGACGGCTCCACCGCGGTCGCCGGCGCGTACTTCGACGGGACCGCCAACGGTGACTACTCCGGCTCGGCCTACGTGTTCACCGACTCGGGCGGTGACTGGGACCAGCAGGTCAAACTCACGCCCGCCGACGGGGACCGGAACGACCGGTTCGGACACGCCGTGGCGACGGCGAGCGACGGCTCCAGGATCCTCGTCAGTGCACGTCTGGAACAGAAACCCAACGGCAAATACGCCGGTTCGGCCTACGTGTTCAACCGGTAGCGAGAACGCGAAGCCGTCCTCGCGTGCGTATCGGCTCCGGTCGCGGCTGGGACGGATGCGAGCGCCGGTCATCGAATCGGTGACGCGCTGCTTTTACCGACCGCCCCGCAACGGGAGAGTGTGACCACGAGCGAGGAGGCGGTTCGACTGCGGTCGCTCACCCGGCCAGATCCCGAAGACGCCCGAGATCTCGTCGCCGACGGGATCGCCGCGGAGGCGGTGGTGACGGTCGTCGGCCGCTGCACCGTCGACTACGAGGGCCGCGCCGAGAGCACGCTCGGCCCCGGCGAGCGCCACGTCATGCTCAAGCCCGACGGCGCCGCGCTGGTCCACACCGACGAGGGCCAGCAACCGGTCAACTGGCAACCGCCCGACTGCGACCACGAGGTGTCCATCGACGACGGGCAACTGCTGGTCGAGAGCCACCGCGAGACACCCGCCGAACACCTCGCTGTCACCTTCGAGTCGGTCCTGCAGGCGTCGGCGTTCGGCCTGACCGACGAGCGCGACCTCTCGCTGGCCGGGACCGAGGAAGACCTGCGCGAGCGGATCCTCGCGGACCCCGACCTGGTCGAAGCGGACTTCTCTCCGCGGGCGACCGAGCGGGCGACGCCCGCCGGCGCTGTCGACGTCTACGGCGAGGACCGCGAGGGTCGCGCGGTCGTCGTCGAGTTGAAACGCAGGCGCGTCGGCCCCGACGCAGTGGGACAGCTCTCGCGGTACGTCGACGCGCTGGAGCGGGACCTGCACGCCGAGCGCGAGGTCCGCGGGATCCTCATCGCGCCCTCGGTGACCGACCGGGCGCGCCGCCTGCTCGCCGAGCGCGGCCTGGAGTTCGTGGCGCTCGAACCGCCCGGAGCGGACGATGTGAGCGACGACGAATCCAGCGAATAGACCGCGCTCTCAGTCGTCGGAGCGGCAGAGACACTCGTGGCCCTGTGTGCAAGCCCCAGTGTCAAAGAGACCGCCGTCGATATCGACTTCAAACCGTGTTTCGTGTCCTCGGACACTGTCCGACCTCACGAAACGAGTAATAAACATCAGTAGACAACCCAGACGACGACTCCAGCGGTGAGGCGCCTCTCAGTCGTCGAGTTCGGCCTTGAGTTCGGCGAGGGCGTTGAGCGCGTCGAGCGGCGTCATCGTCGCCACGTCGAGCGCGTCGACGTGGGTCACGACGCTCGCCGCGGTCTCGGGATCGAGACCCCCCTCCCCGTCCTCGCTCTCGTCGCCGTCGGTCCCCTCGATCGCGGCGTCGTCCGTCCCCAGCGTCCCGTTCTCGGGCGCGTCGTCGATCGGCGCCGCGGCGTCGCGCTCGTCCCCGTCGATGAGGTCGCGGGCGCGAGCGACCACGGGGTCGGGGACGCCGGCGAGCGTGGCCACCTCGACGCCGTAGGAGGCGGCGGCCGCGCCGGGTGCGATCTCGTGATTGAAGGTGACGCCGTCCCCGTCCCGGGGGTCGGTCTCGGTCTCGAAGTGGAGGTTGAAGACGCCGGACAGCTCGTCGGCGACGGCGGTCAGCTCGTGGTGGTGGGTGGCGAAGAGCGTGGTCGCGCCCACCTCGTCGTGGAGGTGTTCGGTGGCCGCTCGCGCGATGGCGAGGCCGTCGGCGGTCGAGGTGCCCCGGCCCACCTCGTCCAGGAGGACCAGCGAGTCCTCCGTCGCGCCCGCGAGGATGTCGGCGAGTTCGGTCATCTCGACCATGAACGTCGAGCGACCGCCGGCGATGTCGTCGCTGGCGCCCACTCTGGTGAAGACGCGGTCGACGACGGGTAGTCGCGCCCGCGCCGCGGGGACGAAGCTCCCGGCCTGCCCGAGAATCGCGGTGAGCGCGACCTGGCGCATGTACGTCGACTTCCCGCTCATGTTCGGTCCGGTGATCACGGCCAGAAAGGCCTCGTCGTCGAAGACGGCGTCGTTGGGGACGAACCGCTCTTCCGTGCGCTCGACGACGGGGTGGCGACCGTCGACGATATCGAACCGGTCGGCGCCGACCGTCGGTCGGACGTAGTCGTGGGTCGCCGCGACGGTGGCGAAGGAGACGAACACGTCCAGTCTGGCGAGCCGGTCGGCGAGCGCCTGCACGCGCTCTGACTCGCTCGCCACGTCCCGGCGCACCTCGCAGAACAGCTCGTACTCCAGGTCGTCGGCCCGCCCCTCGGCGCTGATGATCTCGTCCTCGCGCGATTTGAGCTCGGGCGTGACGAAGCGCTCGGAGTTTTTCAGCGTCTGGCGGCGCTGGTAGTCGTCGGGCACGCGGTCGAGGTTCGGGTCGGTCACCTCGATGTAGTAGCCGTGGACCGAGGTGTGACCCACCTTCAGCGAGTCGATGCCGGTGCGCTCGCGCTCGCTCGCTTCGAGGTCGTCGATCCACGCCTTGCCCTCCCGCTCTGTTTCTCTGAGCGCGGCGAGTTCGTCGTCGAACTCCGGCTCGACGACGCCGCCCTCGGTGAGTTCGGCCGCGGGTTCTTCCTGAATGGCGCGGTCGATCAACTCGCGGACGTCCGCGAGCGCGTCGAGGTTCTCCCGGAGGGTCACGAGCGGTTCGCAGTCGGCGTCGGCGAGCGCGTCTTTCACGTCGGGGACGACCGCGAGCGTGTCGTGGAGCGAGCGGAGGTCCCGCGCGTTCGCTCGGCCGCGAGCGACTCGCGAGACGAGACGCTCGATGTCGTAGATGTCCGACAGCAACTCGTGGAGCCGTTCGCGGAGCGTAACCGATTCGACGAGTTCCTCGACGGCCTCGTGGCGTGCGGCGATGCGCTCTTCGTCGAGGAGCGGACGGCGCAGCCAGTCGTCGAGCCTGCGCCGGCCGAGCGCGCAGGCCGTCTCGTCGAGCACCTCGACGAGAGTGAGCCCCGACCGACCGTGGACCGCCCGGCGGTCGAACAGTTCGAGGCTCTCCAGCGCCACGCGGTCCAGCAGCATGTACTCGCGCGGGTCGTAGCGCGTGAGATGGTTGATGTAGTCGAGGCTGGCGGTGGCGGGGTCGGTCGCGGTGGCAGTGGTCGCATCAGTGGCTTCGGAGCCGTCTCGCTCGACCCCGATTTCGGGTGCGCCGCCGCGGGTGTACTCGGCGTACGCGAGCAGCGCGCCCGTGGCTCGGACCTCGGCGTCGCTCGCCAGGTCGGAGACGCCGAAATAGGCATCGACGCGCTCGCGGGCGGCGTCGCGATCGAACGCGCGGCGCTCGTAGGGCGAGACCATGCAATCGCCGTCGAAGACGTCCGCGGGCGCCGCGGGGCCGGCGATGGCCTCGGCGGGCGCGAAGCGACCGAGTTCGTCCGCGACCGCGTCCAGACTGTCCGCGGCGGTCGCATAGCAGTCGCCCGTCGAGACGTCGAGCAGGGCGAGGCCGTAGGACCGTGACGCCGCGTCGCCGCGGCCGGACTCCCCGTCCGCGTCCGAATCCGCAGTGAGACAGGCCACGTAGTTGTTGTCTGGCGTGCGCAGGAGCTCGTCCTCGGTGAGGGTGCCGGGCGTGACGACGCGGGTGACCGCTCGTTCGACGACGCCGGAGACCTCGTCGGGGTCCTCGACCTGGTCTGCGACGGCGACGCGATACCCCTCCTCGAGCAGTCGCTCGATGTAGGATTCGGCGTTGTCGATGGGAATGCCGGCCATCGGGTACTCGCCGGTGGAGTCCTCGCGTTTGGTGAGCGTGATCTCGCAGAGCCGGGCGACGCGCTCGGCGGCGCCGCAGAAGGCCTCGTAGAAATCGCCCACTTGAAAGAGCACGAGCGAGTCGTCGTACTCGTCACAGAGGTCGTAATACTGGGCCATCATCGGCGTCAGGTCGTCCTCGCGGTCGGCCATCTTCGCCGGCGGCCCCAGTGCCGCGTCCATGCCAGTGAGCCTGCATCCCCGGCCCGATATACTCTCCGGAAGCCGCCCGCTCTCGGCGTCGCTCGTTCGCGGTCGGCGCCCGCGCTCCGCGACTGGACGCCCCGACCGCACAGCCGGCGCGTGAGTCTTATCCCTCGAGCGCGTACGACGAGACAGTGACGACACCAGAGACCGAGAACCGACCGGTATCGCTCGCGACCGCCGCGGAACTCGACGCGTTCGTCGGAAACCACGAGCGCGCCCTCATCGAGTTTTACACGGACGGGTGCAGCGCCTGCGCGGCGATGGAACCGGTCCTGAGCGGGGTCGCGAAATCGACCGACGTCGCCGTCGCGACGATGAACCCCCGGGACGACCCCGACCTCGTCGAGACCTACGACGTACGCAGCGTGCCCAAGCTCCTCCTGTTCGAGGGCGGCGAACTGGTGGCGACGCGCGAGGACGGCTTCGTCGGCGTCGACGAGGTCCGGGCGTTCGTCGGGATCGAGGAAGACGGCGCGAGAGAGGACGGCACCACGGGCGACTCCGCTCACTCGGCGTCGAGTTCGTAGGCTCGGACGTCGGCGAACGTGGCCTCGCAGGTCCGGTTCTCGCTGTGGCTGCAGACGGCGAGGCCGACGAGCACCTCGTCGCCCAGGTCGACGGCGCGCTGGTCGACGTAGCGCCACGACTCCCCGTCGGCCGAGAGCGCGCAGGTGACCTCGCCGCCGGCGTACTCGATGCGGTACCAGGGGAAGGTGCCGGGCAGCTCCTCGAACTGGTCGCTGTCGGTGAAGCCGTCCTCGCTCTCGCGCCAGGTGACTTCGGAGCCGTGGGACTCGGTGACGCCGACGTACCCGAACGGATCGCGCTCGTCGAGGCCCGCGCGGATCGTCAGCCCCGCTTTGCTGTACTCCTCGACGCCGTCGAGGTCGGGGATCCGCCCCTCGATGCGGACCGGCGACCGCGCCCGCCCGTACACCAGGTGGAACTCGTGGGTGTCGTTCCAGATGTTGCGGCCGTTGGCGACGACCGACCACCGGTCGCCGTCGGCGTCGTAGGTCGCGGACCCCTCGCTCCCGACCGGGCCGATGTCGCGGTTCGCGTCGAGGGCGACCCGGTCGCCGACGGCCGCGTCCGTGACGGTGCCGGTCACGATCGGGACACCCGTGATCTCGAAGCGAGCGCCGCCGGACCGGCTCTCGCCGACCGAGAGGTCCCACCCCTCCCGGTCGACGGTCTCGGCGACGATGTCGAGACCGGTGCCGGTCCCGTCCTCGGACGTGGTGTACCCCGCTTCGAAGACGGTCTCGCGCTCGGACTCCGGGATCCCCGGCCCGTCGTCGGCGACGAAAAGTCCCCGGTCGCCCGCCTCGCCGACCCGAACCCTCACGTCCGGACCGGCGTGGTCGACGGCGTTTTTCAGCAGGTTCTCCACGGCCGGACGGAGCGCCTCGGCCTCGGCGCCGACCTCGGTCCCCTCGGGGAGTTCGACTTCGAGAGTCGCCTCCTCGGGTGCGATGACCGACCAGACCTCCTCGACGAGCGGGGCGAACTCGCTGGTGAGCGACTCCGATCGGAGTCGCTGGAGCGTCCCGCTCGCCATCGTCGCGTCGCCGTCGTCCTTCGAGAGGCTGCTCAGGTCGTCGACGATCGCCTCGATGCGCTCGACGGCCTCCTCGACCTTGTCGAGCGCGTCCTCGTCCCCGCGACGGGCCTGCTCGAGCGACCCGTAGGCGATCTGCAGCGGCGTCCGCAGGTCGTGAGAGATGTAACTGATGAACTGGTCGATCCGGTCGGCCTGCTCGCGGATGCGCCGCTCGTATATCTTCCGCTGGGTCACGTCCTCCGAATACCCGATCAGCCCCTGGATCTCGCCGTCCTCGCCGTACCACGGCACTTTCGTCGCCTGCGACCAGTGCTCGTGGTCGTCGAACTGGAACTCGATCACCTTCCTGTATATCGGCTCGCCGGTCTCGACGACCGCGAGATCGTCCGCGAGGGTCTCTTCGGCCACGTCTCTCGCTTCCTGCGAGGTGACCTCCACGTCCGTCCGACCGATCACCGACTCGGGGTCGACGTCGTCCTCGACGTTCCCCTTGTAGACGTGTCTGCCCCGCTCGTCCTTGGCGAAGATCGACAGCTCGCCGTCCTCGAGGAGAGTCGTGAACAGGCTGCTCTCGGCGTGGCGGTCGCGGCGCTCGACGAAGGTGTCGAGCGCGTCGGTGACGGTCTCGCGCAGGCGGTCGTCGTCGACGGCGTCGGGGAGATAGACACAGTCGTGCTCGCCCGCGAGCGCCGCGAGGTCGCAGTCGGCTTCGGGCGCGTGGACGACCACCGGGACTCGGTCGTGGGCGGCCGCGACCGCCCGGACGATTTCGACGGGGGTGTCCTCGGTGGCCCCGAGGACGAGCACGCAGCCGATATCGTCGCGACCTTCGAGCACCTCCAGCGCGTCGTCGGTGGTCCCGACCGCGACGACGGTCGAGACGGCCCCGTCGGTCAGGACCGACCGAACGCGGCCGACCACCGACGCCGCCCC